>Ga0070741_10013905_pt1 | contig 14078 bp, 11 predicted proteins | sample Coa_R1_4_FD_66440 | JGI IMG/M metagenome (GOLD analysis project Ga0070741, IMG submission 66440) | Surface soil microbial communities from Centralia Pennsylvania, which are recovering from an underground coalmine fire - Coalmine... | ecosystem: Environmental > Terrestrial > Soil > Unclassified ... | reverse complement strand
GCTTCTTCTGGCTGGCCGGCCAGGGCGGCTACGGAATTCAAACAGCACCGGCCCTGTCGGCACTGGCCGCGGCGTGGGTTCAGCGCATGCCGGTCCCAGCACACCTGCTGCAGTTTGGCTTGGACGAAAAAAGCGTACGTCCCGAGCGCTTGACTTGCGACGCCCAGGAACGGATGGGATAGTTCACACGCTGTTGCGGCGTGCGGGATCGGAACTCGCGCGCTATATCGGGTTCGACATAGCGAGATCAATCATGAAGCGTGTTGGAATCGTCATTGCCGTCATAGTGGTGCTCGGCTTGGGTCTGCTCGCCTGGGCTGCGCTGCGTCCCGGTCCGCTCGACTTCGCCGGGAGTAAAACAGTGGCCTTGTCGGCCTACAACGGACATCCGACGGGCGTTCCGGCCGACTTCACCGCGACCGACCCGATCGCACGCGGGAAATACCTCACCGAAGCCGCCGACTGCGAGGCCTGCCACACGGTTCCGGGCGGCAAGCCCTTCGCCGGCGGCCGTGCGTTCCAGACGCAGTTCGGCACCATGTACTCTGCGAACATCACGGCTGACAGCGCGACTGGCATTGGGAGCTGGAGCGATGCGGATTTTCTCAAAGCCATGCACGAAGGCATCGGCAAGGGCGGCCTGCGGTTGTATCCCGCGTTTCCGTACGCCGCTTATACCTACCTGGCTGATGATGACGTTCTCGCCATCAAGGCGTACCTGTTCAGCCTGCCGAAGGTGAGCAACGTCCCGCCCGAGAACGCTTTGAAGTTCCCGTTCAACCAGCGTTGGCTGATGGTGTTCTGGTCAGCGATGTATGATCCCAACACCCGCTTCCAGCCGCACACCGATCACACGCCGGAGTGGAACCGTGGCGCCTACCTGGTCGAGGCACTGGGACACTGCGGCGACTGCCACACGCCGCGCACCCCGTTTCAATCACTCGACAACCGGCACAAGTTTGCCGGTGGCGCCTCCGAAGGCTGGCGCGCGTACAACCTGTCGAGTGACAAGGATTCGGGCATCGGCACCTGGTCGCAGGATGACCTGGTCCGCTACCTCACAACCGGCCACTCCATGGATCGCGGCTCAGCGTTTGGTCCGATGGCCGAGGCAGTGCATTTGAGCTTCGCGAAAATGACACCGTCGGACATCCATGCCATCGCCGAATATGTGCGCAGCGTCCCGCCGGTCTCGAGTGTCGATTTGCCGGCACCAAAAGCACAACCCGCCCCGCCCGACCCGTCGCAAGGTGTGGCCATGGATGAAAACGCCAAGGGCCGCGAATTCTTCGCCGGCGCCTGCGCGGGCTGCCATGGATGGACCGGGACGAACTCGCTCGTCACCCACTCCACGCTGACCGGCACACGCGCGGTGAACGATCCGACTGCGACCAACGTGGCGCTCGCCGTGTTGCATGGCGCGAGCCCCCTGCCGCCGTCGACCGACATCGTGGCCATGCCTGCGTTCGGAGCGGCGTATTCGGATGCGGACATCGCCGCGGTATCCAACTACGTGACAGCACGCTTCGGCGCGAAGGGATCGACCATCACGGCGGAGGATGTCCGCAAGCTCCGCCTCGCCTCGGAATGAGCTCAGTAGTGAGGCGGACGCTCGTCCTCGGGCGTCCGTATCTCACCCGGGGCGCTCACGGCGCTCAATCGCTCCGCCAGCGCGTCAAGCCTGGCGCGCAAGGCTTGAATCTCCTGGTGCTGGCGATACACCACATCGCTCAACTCGTTGTTGGCGCGCTCGAGATAGGCGATCTTCGACTCGAGGCGCTCGAGGTCTTCGGTATTCATGACAGCGTGATACTGACCGGGCAGTGGTCGCTGCCCATGACCTTGGCGTGAATCTCGGCGGCCTTCACCTTGCCGCGCAGGGCTCCCGAAACCAACACGTAGTCGATCCTCCATCCCACGTTGCGCGCCCGTGCGTTCGCAAAGTGACTCCACCACGAATAGTGGCCGTTACCCTCGGTGAAGATCCGGAAAGTGTCCACGAAGCCCGCGTCCAACATGTTCTGAAAGCCCTTGCGCTCCTCGTCGGTAAAGCCCTTCTTACCGCGGTTGGGCTTGGGGTTGGCGAGGTCCAGCTCGGTGTGGGCGACATTCAGATCGCCGCAGAAAATCACCGGCTTCTTTTTCTCGAGCTGTTTGCAGTAGGCCAGAAACGCCGGATCCCAGTGCTCATACCGCAGTGGCAGGCGGCTCAGGTCATCCTTGGCGTTCGGCGTGTAGACCGTCACCACAAAAAACTTTTCGTACTCCGCGGTAATGACCCGCCCTTCCTCGGCGCTATCGCGCTCGAGCTCATCGGCGAATTTGAAACGTTTTGCAAAAGTCCCGGGGAAGCCATTGATCACTTTCAGCGGCTCGGTCCGGGAGAAAATGGCCGTGCCCGAATAGCCCTTCTTGATCGCGGAATGCCAGTATTCATGGTAGCCCGCCAGCTCGATCTCGATCTGCCCGCGCTCCGCTTTGGTCTCCTGCAGGCAGAGGATGTCGGGCTTGTGGGCCTGCATGAACGCCTGAAAAGTGCCCTTTTTCACCACGGCACGGATCCCGTTGACGTTCCACGAGTATATTTTCATAGGCATCGAGTCTACCGAAGAGCGCAAAAAGGCATTTTAGTTGTCCTTCAACAGCCCGGGACCGTGCAGTCGACCCCAAGGCATGAAACAGTCCGACCGCGCATCCAGGCACAGGGATGTGCCCCGCCGCCGCAGGTGGCGGGCCTCCGGTGCAAAAACCGTTTGGTTTTTGCACGAGGCACGCTGGGCCGGGCATGGATGCCCGGATCCAGCGTTTTATCATAGCGACAAATGGGAACAGTTCAGTACGGCAACGCAGCAGCCAAGGGTCAACTAAACGATTGGAGACGCGTTCGGTCAAAGTGGTGTGAGCTCAAATCTCGTCCATTGTGAGGAGTTGCGCGAGGGTGTGCGTATGATGAAGCAGCTAGTGTGTACCGGCGTCCTTGCCGTTACGGTATTGGGTGGTCTGGCGGGGTGTACCTCGCTCCGAGTGACTTCGGATGTGAATCGCGCCGTGGTCGGCTCGGTTCAATGCCACACCTATGCGTGGGCAGGTAGCTTCAGAGGCAATAGCCCATTACGTGACGGCATCGCGAATCCGGTGAACGAGAGCCGTCTCCGCGGCGCCATTGCCGCGCAGCTGGCATCCCTGGGAGTGCAACCGGCTGCCACGGCGGATTCGGCTGACTGCCTGGTGGGCTACGGTATCGGCGCCCGGACCGGGATCGAGGGTGCCTATCCGGTCGGCTTTGTGGGCTACGGTTGGGGCTGGCACCGGGGTTGGTATGGCGGCGCCTACTGGGATGAGCCCTACGTCTACCACGAGGGCATCATTGCGATCGATCTTTACGACGGTAAGAGCAAGCAGCCCATCTGGCATGCCTCCGTGAACCAGAACCTCTTCGGTGCCACGGGCCCGGAGGCCGAGCAGAAGATCGACCGGGCGGTCGCGGCCCTGTTCACGAAATACCCGCACGCCTCCTGGACCAAGCCGAGCTAATTTTAAACGCTGGATCGGGGCATCCATGCCCCGCCCAGCGTGCCTCGTGCAAAAACCAAAGCGTTTTTGCACCGGAGGCCCGCCACCTGCGGCGGCGGGGCACATCCTGTGCCTGGAAGACCGTGCCTGGAAGACCGCATTCAGATTGCTGCTACGGCAACTTCCACTGCAGCGAATCGATGAGTTCCGCTTCGCCTATCCGTGCCGTCGCACGAACGTCGTTCGTTCCCTTCGAAAGCTGAATCCCGTGCCAGAGGCAAATGCCTCCGGTGCAGGTGGTCGGGCCCTGGTCATGGTCATTGACCCACAAGTGCGCCTGCGCAGCGTTGCTGTAGGCTTTCACATCAATGACAGGCTGCTGCCGCTCGATGAAACGGCGCCCGACCAGGTGCAGCGTGGGCAGAGGATTCCAGTTCGCGCGATAGAAATAGAAGGTGTCCTTTGCGACCGCACGGTCGTAGCTCACCATGCCCTTGTCGTTGAGGTCGGTCGAGTCGCCCTCATTGCGTCCGTCGACGCCGAAATCAAACATGTTCCAGATGAACACGCCCCAGATGTAGGGTCGCGCTTTCAGGGTCTCCCAGGCAGCCTCGTGATAGAGCCCCTGGTACTCCTCCGGGTGCGGCCGGCCGTGGGAATCGACCGGGGTCGCCATCGGATCCTCGCTGTGCTGGGTCAGCGCCGCCCCCGCGCCGTATTCGGAGACCGACATCGGCAGTTGGGGATGCCGCTGGTGTGCGGCGTCCAACATGGGGGCGAAGTCACCGAACTTTCCGACATACCAGCCGAAATAGCGGTTGTAGCCGACCACATCCGTAATCCCTACGACCTCGTCCCGCTCGGTGGTGCCCTTGGCGACTTCACAACAATCGGCCAGGGTGGTGAACCGGGTCGGGTCCTCGCTCTTGGCCAGTTTATTCAATGACTCCAATAAGGCGCGCGGCTTGCTCGGCCCCTTGGCCTGGGTCGCGCGCAAGTCGACCTCGTTAGCGATCGACCACATGGCAATGGATGGGTGATTGTAGTTCTGATGGATGAGCTCGAGGAGCTGTTGGGTTGCGTTGGCCGTCAACGCCGCACTCGCCGGTGAGCCGTCGAAGGACACGTGGTTGACCAACGGGATCTCGGCCCAGACCACGATACCGGTTTCGTCGGCGATGTCGTAATAAGCCTGGTCGTGTTGATAGTGCGCCAGTCGCACCGCATTGCCGCCCATATCCAGGAGATAGCCTACATCCTGCGCAATGTCGGCGTGCGAGATGGCCCAGCCTTTCGCCGGACGATCCTGATGCATGGAGGTACCGCGCAGGAGCACGTGCTCGCCGTTCAGGAAGAAGCCCTTGTCCGGATCGAAGGCCAGCGTCCTCAAGCCCAAGGGTTGGGAAATCTGGTCGCGAAGCTCGCCATGGGCGGAGCGCACAGCCACCACTGTCTGATACAGGTAGGGATCTTTCAGTCCCTGCCACAGATGCGGCTGCGGTACGTGCAACGTCAGGGGTACCACCGCGACTTTCGATGTCGAGGCGGCAGGCTCACTGGTCGCGGTCGCAACCACCTTGCCACTGGCGTCCGTGATCTGTGCTTCGACGGACACCTTCTCCGGCTTGCGCCCGTCGTTCACGACGCGGGCAGAAACCTGTACCACCGCTTCGCCAGGCCCGATGGAGGCCGCATGGGCATACGCCCCAGGGCCGGCATAATCCAACATATCCAGATGCACCGGATCGGTGGCGATCAACTCCACGTGGCGATAAATGCCGCCGAACACAAAGAAATCGGCCGACAGCGGAATAACCGATTCCGTGGTCGATCCCGGGGCCGGGAGGCTGTTGTCGGCCTTCACCACCAGGATGTTCTGCCCATCGGCATTCATGGCGGATGTGGCATCGAACCGGAAGCGCGCGAACGCTCCGGCATGCTTGCCGAGGTAATGGCCGTTCAACCAGACGTCGGCAATATTCCCCACCCCATCGAACTGCAGGAAATAACGCTGCGGGTGTCCCTTCACCTGCGCCGGCGAATTGAACCGCAAGCGGTACCAGCCCACGCCATGCACCGTGTTAGTCTCGGGCGAGCGCGTCGTCCCCGGGTTCCCGAGGCGATTCCACGTGTGCGGCACATCGACCGTGCTCCAAGTGGAATCGTCGAAGCTTGGACTCTCGATGCCCGACAGTGAATTCGACTGTTGGAAATGCCAGCTATGATCGAGATCCAGCACCCGCCTCGTGGCGTCAGCCCACGCCGCACCCGATGCCACCAACATCCCCAGGGCGGCCACTCCCGCGACCGCCCCAACCGTCTTCAACATCCCCCTCATGCCGTCCGCCCCCTTACCAGTTTGTCATGGAGCCGTCTTCCAGCCGGTTCACCGGCAGGTAAGCCCGCTTGTACGGATACTTCGCGGCGAGCGCCTCATCCAGGTCCACTCCCAGTCCCGGCTCATGTCCCGGGTGCAGGAAGCCGTCCTTGAAGCTATAGGCATGCGGGAAGACGGCATCCGTCTCGGCCGTGTGCCGCATGTATTCCTGCAAGCCGAAATTCGGAATGGACAGGTTGAAATGCAAGGCCGCGGCCATGCAGACCGGCGACAGATCGGTGGCGCCGTGGCAGCCGGTCTTTACGTTATAGAGGTCCGCAAGGGTCGCGATCCGGCGCAGATGCGTGATGCCGCCGGCATGGACCACGGTCGCGCGGATGTAGTCGATCAGCTGCTCCTCGATGAGCTGACGACAATCCCAGATGGTGTTGAACACCTCACCCACGGCCAGGGGCGTGGTGGTGTGTTGCCGGATGAGGCGGAACGACTCCTGGTTATCCGCCGCCACGGTATCTTCCAGCCAGAACAGGCGGTAGGGCTCCAGGTCTTTCCCCAAGCGCGCCGCCTCGATGGGTGTCAGGCGGTGATGGGTGTCGTGTAACAGATCAACATTCCAACCCAACGCAGCGCGGGCGGCGGCAAACAGGCCCGGTACCGAGGCCATGTACTTCGGCGTCGACCAGAGATTTTCCGTCGGCAGATCCGCATCCGCCGGCTCGTAGAACATCTTGTCGCTCGAGACTCCGTAGGTGGAGGCGAGCCCAGGCACGCCGGCCTGCAGACGAATGGCCGTGTAACCCAGGTCCCGATAGCGCTTCGCCTCGGCAATGGTATCCTCCACCGTCTCGCCATTCGCGTGACCGTAAACCCGAACGCCGGTGCGGCACGCGCCACCCAACAACTGGTAAAGCGGCAGCCCCGCTGCCTTGGCCTTCAGATCCCACAATGCCATATCGACGGCGGCAATGGCGCTCATGGTGACAGGACCACGCCGCCAGTAAGCGCCGCGGTATAAAAACTGCCACGTATCTTCGATCTGGTGCGCATCACGCCCGATGAGCGTCGGGATCACGTGCTCACTCAGATAGCTCGCCACCGCGAGCTCGCGACCATTCAAGGTGGCGTCCCCGAGACCGTAGCTTCCATCCGCGGTCTCAATCTTCAACGTTACAAAGTTGCGGCCCGGGGAAGTCACAATGACACGGGCTGCCTTGATGGGGAGATTCCTGGGTTTTGACATTGGCGGGTATCGCCTTTTCCGTAAACAGTGAGGCAGTGGTTTGGTAAGGCCACTTCAACCCACCCTTGCCCCCCAAGTCAAGGCCCTGCGGCGCCAAATTCGGCCTTTCTGCAGGCCCCGAGGCGTCCGTAACTGGCCAGAACGGTGCCAGAGTATTGATAAAGTGGTCTGGCCAGTATACCGTAAGCGCCACACGCAGAAGCGGCTCGTTTTTCTACAGGGGGAGTAACGGCCAATGTCACGTAGGTATCGCGCGCTATTCTTTGGTGGGACCGGCGCACTCACCGCTTTCTTTGGATTCGCAGCACCGGCACTCGCGGCCGACGATAATCCGGCCGACGACGCCTTGCAGGAAGTCGTCGTTACCGCGCAGAAACGCGAACAGAACGTACAGAGTGTACCGCTATCGGTCCAGGTCATCGGCGAGACTCAGCTCGCCGCCGCGGGCGTCGAAAATTTCGAGGATTTCAACCGCGTCGCGCCCTCGCTGCTGGTGCGCACCGACGTGACTCCCATCAATTCGACCGTGGCGATCCGCGGCATCGGCACCAGCGCCTTCGGCATCGGCGTCGAGCCCAGCGTCGCCGTAGTGGTCGACGATGTGCCGCTGGCCTTCCAGGCTCGTGCTTTCGGCAATATGACGGACATTACGCGCGTCGAAGTCCTGGCCGGTCCGCAAAGCACACTGTACGGCAAATCCGCCACCGCCGGCCTGATCAACATCGTGACGCCGGATCCAACCCACGTATTCTCCGGTAAATTCGAGGCCACCGGGACGACCGATGCGGAGCGCGATTTCTCCGGCTGGTTGTCAGGTCCGCTCACCGATTCTGTGTCAGGGCGGCTCTCGGTCATTTCCAGCGACTTTCCCGGCACCGTCAAGAACCTCTACACCGGTTGGAAGAGCGACGGCGACAAATCGGTCAATGCTCACGGGAAGCTGATCTGGGATGCGACCTCGAGGCTCAAAGTCACGACCAATCTCAATTTCAGCGTGGGTACGACCACCAATGACCTCGCCTGGATCAATCTGCCCGCCAACGCCAACTTGCGCGGCAACAAGGCTTATCCTCCCTCGGTATACCTCAACGGGGTGACTCCCGGTTTCGACAATACCAACGTCTATAACAATTACGGCATCGGTACGCGTTACCAGGACGCCGACCAATCCGTGAAGGTCTCATGGGATCTGGGCTCCGGATTGCCGACCCTGATGTCGATCTCGTCCCACTCCTACTACTGGCTCGACGACCACCAGGATGTCGACTACACCGCAGTGACGGCGCTCGATAACCGCCAGCAGGGCTATTTCCACAATACCCAGTGGACCGAGGAGCTGCGCCTGGTATCACCGGGAGGCCAGCGTTTCCGCTACACCGCCGGCCTGTTCTATGCCGATGTCACCTACGCCCGCCTCTTTACGCGCGGTCCTTATTTCAGCCAGGCCGGCTGGAATGCGACCGAAGGATCGCGACAGGAAGCGGCCTTTGGCCAGTTCGAGCTCGACCTCGTCGACCGGCTGACGCTGATAGCCGGCGTGCGGGTCGGCCAGGAGCGGATCAACTACACCTACACCAACCTGCTGGCGCCCCTGTCCCCCGGGGTCAACCCCCTGGCGGGCAATCACAGCAACAGCTATACGACCTACAAGGTCGGTCCACAATACCAGGTGACCGACAACATCATGCTGTTCGCCCTGCGCGCCACCGGGCACAAGGGCGAGACCTACAACCTGGTGACCGGCTTCAATGCGAACAGTAGCAGCCCGGTCCGCCCCGAAACCTCCTCGGACTGGGAGGTCGGCGCCAAGATGCAGTTTTTCGACAACCGCCTGACCGTCAATCCAACACTGTTCACCACTGACTACACCAACTTCCAGGCCCAGGGCATCCAGGTCAATCCTGACGGGTCGACGAATTTCGCATTGGAAAACGTCGGCACGGTGCGCACCCGCGGCATCGAGGATACCAACACTTTCCGGGCCACGCGGAACCTGACGCTCGGCCTGTCGGGCACCTACCTGGATGCCTCCATCCTCAGCTATCCCTTTGGCCAATGCTATCCGCTGCAGACTCAGGCCCAGGGCTGCGTGGGCAGCGGCAGCACCGCCTATCAGAACATGGCCGGCAAGGCCTTGTTCGATGCGCCGAAATGGAAGTTCACCGCCGATGCGACCTGGAACAAGGACCTGGGTTTCATTCCCTTCACGTCGGTCTTCCAGGCCTCCTACGCCTACACCAGCCAGGTCAACTACGCTCTGACCCTGGATCCAGTGACGGTCCAGAAGGCGTACGGCATCCTCAATCTGTCTGAAGGGCTGCAGGATGCGAACGGCCACTACCGTGTGACTGTGTTCGTCGATAACGTGCTGAACAAGCACTATCACCCCGACATCGGGGACCAGGCCTCGACCTTCGGCAGCACCTCAGCCGTCAATGCGCTGGTGCCGCGCGACTTCAGCACCTACGCCGGTGTTCGGGTAAGCGCGCAATTCTGAGGGTTTGACAAGGATGCGGGCCGCAAGGATATGCGGCCCGCCACCTGCGGCGGCGGGCACATCCTGTGCCTGGTGTGCCTGGGGATACGCTATATCGACAGCCGCCGGCTGTACTCGTTGCGCTTGCTGACAGCCTTCTTGCGGGCGTTGTCCACCGCCTCACTCTCGGTCGCCGCCAACAATCCATCGATCACCCGGGCGAGATGGTCACGCATGGCGCCGCGCGCGGCCTTCGGGTCGCGCTTGCGTAACGCTGCGAGAATCCGCCGATGCTCGCCGATCAGCGGCTGCACACCGACACTGCGCGCCCTTTCCAACATGTGACGGCACAGGGGCGATTTGTAGCGGATGTCCCAGAGATTCTCGATCACGGTGACGATCGCGCTGTTACGCGTAGCCTGGGCGATCGTGACGTGAAAGCGACGGTCCGCCATCTCGCCCGCTTGCTTGCGGCTGTTTTCCTTCACCATCTCGGCAATGATGGCTTCGAGCTCATCCAACTGCTCGTCGGTGATGGTCGTCGCGGCCAGCGCGGCCGCCTCTCCTTCAAACAAACGCCGCGCCTCGGTGAGCTCGAACGCGCCGATATCCAGATCGTCCGCGCCCATCTGGTTGGGCGGATGATCGGTGACATAGATACCCGAGCCGTGTCGCGACTCCACCAGCCCGCGAATTTCCAGCGCGATCATGGCCTCGCGAATGGTGGGACGACTCACCTTGAATGAGGCCGCGAGGTCGCGCTCGGACGGCAATCGCGTGCCGGGTTTGAAGTCACCCGACTTGATGGCCGTCATGATGGCGTCGGCGACCTGCCGATAGAGCTTGCGGGGATCCGGAGAAGGAGTGGCCATTGCGTTCGATCTTGACTGCTTCGACGTGCAAGCGCAATTGGCCGGACCACTTTATTCGAGCGCCGCGCCTCCAAGTGCCAGCACCTGGCCCAAGCCGTCGTACTCGCTCGCGAGGCGCTGCTGCACGTAGCCGTGCAGCATGAAGACCATGCGCTCATCCAAGCCCTCGAATGCCAACCCGTAGAATGCAATGCCGGGATGCCTCGAGTCAGCTACGCCGTAACTGGTCGCCAACTTGGCCTGACAGCACACGTCCTGACGCTTACCCAGAACTTCGATGCTCATGCCCAATTGAACCGGGGCACCCACCTGCAGAGCCAACTTCTTGTCCACGCCGATCCGAGCCCCTCCCACGCTCAAATCGACGACAGTCACCGCGTGAGACGCGGGCACGGCGAGTGTTCCGGCCAGGCTGACCAGGGCGCGGGGCAACTGGCGAATCAGGCGTTGCTCGATGACTTTGGGAACGACCACGTGCAGGTAGGGATAGGGCTCGAAGGCCACCTTCGCAATCGCGCCCCGGAACCGAAACACACTGGTGGAGCTGAACATACGGCAGAACCAGACCTGGCCCCTGGTAATGGCGGCCAGCGTCTTGTCCGGGCGCACCGGCGCACTCAAAACCAGGCAGCGCTGCTCCCGCGACACCCCGATGACCCAACACAGGTAGCTTTCACCGGTCTCCCTGGGCGCGATCTTGATGCCACACCGGGAACGTTGTGGGATGTTGGAATAGTCACGGCACAAGGCGGACAGCGGGTCGACCGGATCAGCCTCGGGTGCCTCCTCGATGACTTCGTAGTCATCGTCCCCCACCTCGGCCCGGTACCAGGTTCCCTGCTCCAACAGGCGCTCGAGACTGCGCTGCGACTCGACCACGTGCCCCTGGGCAAGTAGCAGTTTGCGCTGTGAGTCGTAGATGGAGAACGGCAGCGGTTTGCCGATGGCCATCCAACGCTTGTCGATGAGCCTTTTGTAGTCCGACATCGGGAATCAAAGCCCTGGAAAGTACCTGCTCCCTGAACCGATATCGGCGCCCTCCTGCATTGCACGAGGACATCGTTTGGAAAGTGTGCATCGCAGCACACTTGCCGCCTGAACAGGCGTCGCTTCAGAACTCCAGGCAGATTTTCCCGAGGTGTTGACCCGACTCCTCGTAGCGAAAAGCGTCCGCCAGCTGGTCGAGGGGGAAACTCCGGTCGATCACAGGCTTCAGGCCGGTGGCCTCGATCCCCCGGACGAAGTCCTGCTGCTGGCGACGGCTCCCGACCAGGATGCCCTGCAGGCGCGCGTTCTTGATCATCATCAGGGACAGTGGCAGGTCGCCGCCCTGGCGGCTCAGCGTACCGATCAGGCCGATATGCCCGCCGGTTCGAACCGCAACGATCGACTGGGGCAGGTTTCCCGGCCCACCCGTCTCGACCACGTGGTCCACGCCCTGGCCACCGGTCAGGCGCCGTACGGCCACTCCCCATTCCGGCTCCGATTTGTAGTTGATGGTGTAGTCGGCGCCGAGCGCTTTGACGCGCTCGAGTTTCCGGTCCGAGGAGGAGGTGGCGATCACCGTCGCTCCCATGAGTTTTGCGATCTGAAGGGCGAAAATCGACACGCCGCCGGTGCCCAATACCAGCACGGTGTCACCGGCCTTGAGCCCTCCCTCGACCACCAAGGCGCGCCACGCAGTCAATCCCGCGGTCGTCAGGGTCGCAGCCTCGGCATGGGTAAATCCCTTCGGAGCCCTGGTGAACCACGTGGCCGGGGTCACCACGGCCTCACGGGCATAGCCATCCAATCCGTCGCCCGGAGTCCTGGAAAAATCGGCGACAGGCGGCGCCCCATCCAGCCAGGTCGGGAAAAAGCAGGACACCACGTGATCGCCCACAGCGAATTCCGTAACCTCGGCGCCTACGGCCTCGACCACCCCCGCCCCATCAGCCATGAGAATCCGACCGTCCGCTGACGGCAGGAATCCCTGGGCGACGGCATAGTCGTGGAAGTTGAGGGAGCTCGCGTGCAACCGCACACGAATCTCACCCACCCCAGGTGCCTTCGGTTCCGGCAAGGTCACCACTTTCAGTCGATCCAGCCCACCGGGAGCCGTAACCGTTACCGCCTTCATGAGTGCTCTCCCCTTGATCCCCGTCGCAGTTTAAACGACCCGCCCAAAGCCGGAAGCAGCAGCCGCGGAAAAGCTGAAGTGGCGCTCAAGGTGCATTTCCGCCGGCCGCTATATTGGGACTAACGGATACCGCCTGAAGGTCGGTCATGTTGTTGGGTTTGATGTCAATTCTGTCGATTGTCGTTGGCGGCATCGCAGCGGCCGCCTGGGCGCTGACACGCCGACCCGCGGCCGTGCCCAAAACAACTTCGGAGCCGGCGCCCGCAACCGCAGCAAGCCGGCCACCAGCGATCCCGACACCGGTGACACCGACATCCTCCGCGGACGCCGCCGGAACCCTGTCGGCTCTGACCGGACAACAGGACTCGTTGACTTCCGCCACGGCAGACAGCGCCCCGGTTGCGGAAGTCGAGGCGCTGAGGCCGGAAGAAATCCACCTGCGGCTCCACCGGGTTGCCTTGGGCAGCATGGGAATCGGGGAAGCCTGGCCGGCCGCGCACGATGAGATCGTCGCGGGCACCGCGGATACCCTGCAGAATTCCGCGACCGAAGACCGTTATACCCCGCGCCGCCCGAGCCTGCTGCCGCAACTGCTGCGTGCCGTGAATGACGAGGACGTGTCGCGTCGCGAGTTGGTTACCATCATCTCGCGCGACCCCTCACTGGTCGGCAATCTCCTGAAGATGGCCAACAGTCCGTTCTACCGGGTCAACTCCCAGGCGGTCGAGAGTATCGACCGCGCGGTGGTCATTCTCGGTAACGACGGCATCCGCTCGTTGATTGCCGCTGCCCTCACCCAACCGATTTTCCAGATCCGCGGGGGCGACTTTCCCAGGTTCCCGCAGATCGCCTGGGAGCATACTTTCCGCACGGCGAGCGCAACTGTCACGCACGCGGCCCTTGTCGAGAAGTCCGATCCCTTCGCCGCCCAGCTGTTAGGCCTGGTACATGGCATGGCATCCATCGTGGTCTTCCGCGTGGCCCTGGATCAGTACGAAGCCCGCCCACGCTTCAAGGCGAACGCGGCCGTCATCGCCTCGCTGTTGGATTCCCAGACCGCCAGGGTGGCCAAACGCATCGCCGGCAGTTGGGGATTGTCCGATCGCATCCTGGCCGCCTTCGATGATCCGGCGTTCGACGGCCAGGCCTCCGCCGCGACTGCCGAAGAGCGCACGCCGATGGGTCGCTCACTGGAATTCGGCCGCCTGGCCAGCGCGCTGGCCGTCCTCCATATGCACGGCGCGCTCGACGACGTCACCGCGCAAATCTCGCTGCCCGTGGCGGGCATGCCCGCCACGGAGCTTACCCGCCTGTGGTCGCGCCTTACGGCGCCCCAGGAATCAGAAGCCGCGCGCAAGAAGCGGGCTGTTCGTTGAACGCTGGATCCGGGCGCTGCGCGGGCAATCGCCCGCTCACAACCCGGGGTTCATCCGGCTGCGCGCGCAATGCGCGCTCGCCGTCTGTCCAGGCTTCGGCCTCACGGCCTTCGCCGTGCGAGGCATGCCTCGCACCCTCGCGGG
>Ga0070741_10013904_pt1 | contig 14081 bp, 17 predicted proteins | sample Coa_R1_4_FD_66440 | JGI IMG/M metagenome (GOLD analysis project Ga0070741, IMG submission 66440) | Surface soil microbial communities from Centralia Pennsylvania, which are recovering from an underground coalmine fire - Coalmine... | ecosystem: Environmental > Terrestrial > Soil > Unclassified ... | reverse complement strand
TGTCCGCCGGCGGATACGGTGCTCAGCCAGCTCGCGCAACAGCCGCCGACCGACGTCGTGGTACTGACGATCGGCGAGCACGTGGACTATTGGGATCGCCTCGGCTGGCACGATCGTTTCTCGTCCGCCGAGTTTTCGGCCCGGCAGTCCGTCTACGACGCGAATGCCTTCCATCGAAACGAGATTTACACGCCGCAACTCGTGATCGATGGTCGCTTCGCGCGGGTCGGCAGCGACGTCAATGGAATTCGTCGCGATATCAAAAACGCGGCGCAGACGGAGAAGGCCGCCGTCGACGTGACGATTGCAGGCCTGCGCGGGCGCGTCCTGCAACTCGACCTCCGCGCGCAGCTCGCGACGGCCTACGTGCCGCGCGGCCCGATCGACGTCGTCCTCGCAGCCACAGAGGACAACCTCGTCACCGAAGTGCAGGCGGGTGAGAACCGCGGTCGCACGCTGCGCCACGACGGCGTGGCGCGGTGGATGCGGTCGGTAGCGACACTGGACGGCGGTGAGCGCGTCTGGGCCGCACGCACGGACCTGCCGCTAGCGGCGGACTGGAACGCCGCGAACGTGAAGGCGATCTGTTTTCTGCAGGAGCGTGAATCGCGCCGAATCATCGGCGCCGGTGCCGCGCGCCTGCTCGATTGAAGGAGCGAACGATGAAATGGTTGTGTAGCGTCAGCGTAGCAGTGATGGCCGTAACGTGCGTGGTCGCCGCGCAGTCGGGTGACACGATGGCCAAGCCCGCGATGGCCGAGAGCATGGGCATGACCGAAACGTACGTCGGCTGCGTGGAGGCCGGCGGGGCGCCCGGAGCATTCGTGCTGACGCACGTGTCTCACGACGCCATGCACGACGGCTCGATGAAGAAGGACCCCATGATGAAGCATGAAGGCGCTGCGATGGAGGACATGAGCATGCCGATGGCGCCGAACTCGGTGATGCTCACCGGGTCCTCCGTATCAAAGAAATATGTTGGCCGGAAAGTGTCGGTCACCGGCCCCGTCACGATGGGCGCGCAGACCTCGCTGGCCGTGAAGTCGGTCAAGGTTGTCGCGAAGTCGTGCTCCTAGAGGCGGCAATGGTGACAGTCGGACTCTGGGTGCGGCTCGAGGCAAAACCAGGTCGAGAAGGCGAGCTCGAAGCGCTTCTTCGGAACGGGATGGCGCTCGTAGAGGCGGAGCCGGCGACGACGGTCTGGTTTGGCGTGCGCCTGGGCCTGTCGACGTTCGCGATCTTCGATGCGTTCGCCGACGAGGAAGGGCGACGCGCACACCTCGCCGGGAGCGTCGCCGCGGCGCTGGGCGAACACGGCCCGCGACTCCTCGCGGCGGCGCCGACAATCGAACGGGTGGATGTACTCGCGGCAAAACTGCCGCAGCCGACCGCGCGATGAACCCTGTGACCGGATAGCGTCGTCCAACTGACGGCATGATCTCGGTCAAGAAAGAGGACGGCTGGTCGACGTTCGAGCGCGAGGCGCTGCCGCACGTTGACCGGCTGTTCCGTCTGGCGATGTGGTTCGAGCGGAATCGGGCGGAAGCGGAGGACCTCGTGCAGGAAACGATGATGCAGGCGCTGCAGTCGTTCCATCGATTCCAGCCCGGCACGAACTGTCGCGCGTGGCTGACGACGATTCTGCAACACGTGCGGAGCAATCGTCGCCGCGCTCGCATGCGGTCGCCTCTCGTCGACGATCCCGACGATCAGATCGCCGTCGCCACGCCGTTCGTTCCGCCCATTCCCGACGGGCTCACCGACGAAGAGATGCTGGCGGCGCTCGCACGCATCCCGGCGCACTTCCAGGAAGTCATCCTGCTGTGCGACGTGGAGGAGTTGACCTACAAAGAGATCGCCGATGCCCTCTCAATCCCGATGGGCACCGTCATGTCTCGTCTGCATCGTGGACGCGCCTTGTTGCGCGCGGAGCTCAGCGCGAAGGCGCCGACGCGTGAGACCGTGAAGGCGTGAGGGACCCCATGGAGACCTATTCCAACCGGCTGCGTGATGCGATCGATCGAGCACCGGAGCTGGCGCCCTCGGCCGAATTTGCCACGGAGCTGCGACGGCGGTTGGAGTCGCACGCGCAGGCGAAGGCGAAGGCGCGCTCACGTGGCCTCCGCGCGTCGTGGATCGCCATCGCGGCGTCGCTGGTGGTCGCCGTCGCGAGCGGCGCGGCGTATCGTGTCTACACGTCGCGAGCCGACGCGCTGGCGCGCGCGGCGGTCGGCGATCACGTCGAGTGTGCGCTACACATGCGACTTCCGGAGCGAGGTATTGGTCTCGAAGAGGCGGCACAGCGGTTTGGTCCGGCCTATCGAGTCATCCAGCACAGTCCCGGCGCTGAGGTGTCGACCGCGAGCGGCAAGGCCACCGTCATCGATCGCCACTCGTGCGTCTTGAATGGCCGTCGGTTCGGACACGTGATCCTGTTGTATCGCGGGTCAACCGTGTCGTTGATGATCACAGCGGCCGACAATGGCGACGCCTCCCGCTCGGTGCGCATCGACGGCATGAACGTCGTGGCCCTTCGCGCTGGCCAGCAGGCGTTGTTCGTCGTCGGCGATGTGCCGATGACGGATCTGCACGCGCTGGCCGACGCCGTCTTCGGTCCGCTCGCACGCGAGCTTGCTGGCGCGTGAAGAACTTCGCGATCTAGGGAAGTCTGCGCTCCGCCTCCTCGTGCGTGCGTTTCGCCGGCGGATCGCGCGAGCTGACGCCGTGCTGATCTCGAGTCCCGAGTACGCGCATGGTGTCCCTGGTGTGTTGAAGAACGCGTTGGACTGGATTGTCGGCAGCGGCGAGCTGATGGACAAGCCAATTGCGCTCGTCAACGCGTCACCGCGAGCGACGCTGGCGTACGCATCGCTCGCGGAAACCCTCACCGTCATGTCAGGACGACCGGTCCCCGGCGCTTCGTGTGTTGTGCCGGTTCCGTCGGGTGCGACGGCAGACGACCTCGTGTCCAATCCGACGCTGTCAGTACCAGCTCCGCCTGGTGGTTCGCGCGCTGACGGAGGCGTGTGTCGATCGCGAACGGGCCAGGACCGCTGACGACGAGCGTCGCGAGGCACGCGAGGTATAGCAGGTCGGTTTCGTATCCAGGCGGGCCGAACTGCGCGCCGGCCGCGGTAACGCCGCGCAGCTTGATCGAGCTGAAGCCGTACGGTAGATGGACCGTGAACATTGCGACGAGGAGAATCGCCGCGAGAGGAATGCTGGTGAGCGTGACGAACGCGCCAGCAAGGATCGCAGCGCCGCCGAGCAGCTCGAACACGATCGTGAGCCATCCCATGAGGAACGCAGCGGGAACATGCAGAGCTTCCAGCGTGGCGATGAAGTGTTCCGGGCCGTTCATCACTTTCGCGTACCCGTGAGCGACGAACCCGTAACCGACGATGATTCGCAGAGGGAGAACGGACCAGGAGGGACGAAGCGCAGCGCGAGTGTCTTTCATCAACGTATCCTTTCGACGAAACACATCACCGCGCAACGACGAAATATTCCAGCGCACGCCACTTACTCTCGACGAAACCTCACGGCGATTTCAGAAAGATGCGACACGATACGTTGCATGAAACGCGAACGAATCCGAAGGCCGGATGGCCGGTTCAACTTCACGTTCACGTCGGCCGGGCGGTATACCTACCGCCAGATTCATCCGAACATGATCGGCATGATTGTGGTGCAGTGACGCGATGACCGATCGCCTCACGCAGCCCAAACGGGGGATTGTGTCGTGGAGCACGTGGCGAGGCGAGGGTGCCTGAAGCGCGTGAACAACTCCGTGTCGTTGAGGTCGGAGACGGCCCAGAACGCCAGTCCACCGCAGATCCAGTGGCGGACGTGAAAGCCGCGGACGGATCGCTCTTCCGGCGTGCTCCGATCCGGCGTCGCGCTATAGGACTCGATGAAGACGTTGATCGTGTGCTGGCGGCGCTGATACACGAGCGCCGCGGCGGCGCGGCCATCGAGGTCAAAACGCCACCAAACGGCTGAGCACCGTTCGTAGCGAGTCGAGCTGTCGACGGAAGTCCTTGAAGGGGAGGGCTTACGTGGTGGGCGCTATAGGACTCGAACCTATGACCTCGTGCGTGTGAAGCACGCGCTCTAACCAACTGAGCTAAGCGCCCTCAGGGTCAGCAGGAAACTCAGAGTCTACCAAGTTCGACCCGAGGGCGCCAGAGGCGGCCGCCTACGCGGCCGTCGGCGTCTGCGCCACCGCACGCGCCGCAACGGCCGCGACGACGATCGCGATGATGCCAGACACGACGTCATTGCCCGTCGAGGGGCGGAGCGTCGCGTAGTTGAGCGCCCACGGCGACACGATCAGCCAGATGCCGCAGAGAATCTCGAACCACGCCACGCCCACCGGCGGCGCGATCGCGGCGAGCATCCACCACGAACACGCGATGAGGAGGATGCCGAGCACGACGTTGTTCGCCGTCACCGCGCCGGTGGCCGCCATCGCAAACGACGCGAGCAGCAGCCACACCCCGAGCAGGAGATTGATCCAGATGATGCCTTTCATAACGTGCCTCCAAAGGAAGAGAGAACACGTTAAACCACTGCAAGATACGTGCGACTACGATCGCCGCTCGGGTCGATCGCGGCTCAGCATCGCGATGATGATCACCGCGACGACCGCCGCAATCGCCGCGAACACGACGATGCTGACGCCCGACCACATCCACATGCTGTCCCACCACGGCCGCATACTCGCGTCTCCTCGACGAATTTGAAGCGAGATTCAGGCCGTGCGCCGCCACGGACGCTCGTAGTTGAGTCGAAACAGCGCGATGGCGCCGTCGGCATCGACCGGCGTGCGCATCACGTACGAGACCCAGCCGCTGTCGGGCAGGATGTGGTGCGGCATCGCGCGATGCGCCGCGACGAGCTGTCGGCGAATCGCGACGGGAAAGGGCAGGTCGGCGAGCGCGTCGCCGTGGACGTGGCCGATCTCGCGGCGTCCGACGCGGTACTCGAGGCCGCCGAACCGGTGCGGCTCGACGGTCACACCCGGCCAGCTCGACACCTCGCGCCGGATGCGCTCGCCCGCGCTATTTGCGTCCTTGCGGGAGCCGGCGCTCGCGCGCGCCATCGTATCGATGATCCTTCGGATCGATCTGCCGCATCGGGTTCTGGCGGCTGCGCTCTTCGTGCGCGTGCGCGATGAGCCCCGGCAGCCGCGAGATGAGGAAGATCGCGTTGCCGAGTTCGTATGCAAATCCGAGGTCGGCGGAGATCGCGGCGATCGCACCGTCGACGTTGACCGGCAGCGGCCGCCCGAACGCCTCTTCGCGCCCCGCGATCGCCCGCTCGGTTGCGCGCAGCAGCCGGACGTGCTCGCCCTCGAGCTCGAGCTCGAGTGACATCTGGAACAGCCGGGCGGCGCGCGGATCGCGCGTGTGGACGCGGTGGCCGAATCCGGGCGGCACTTCGTTGGCGACGACGCATTCGTCGACGATCGCGTCGGCCGCCTGCGCCAGCGTCTGACCGCCGCGCACGAGCCCGAGCCCGCGGTCGAGGAAGCGCATGCACGATTCGATGTCGCCGCCATGGCGCGGTCCGAACGCGAGGATGCCGGCGGCGACGCAGTCCTTCAGCGGTGCGCCGCTGGTTGCCACGTTGCGCGTCGCCAGCGTGGACGGCGGCGTGACGCCGTGGTCGAGCGACGACACGAGCACGGCGTTCAGCATGCGGCCGATCGCTGGCGTCGGCAGCTCGCCCATCAGCATCAGGTAGATCGCCTCGGCGAATCCGACGCGGCCCATCAGCTCGTCGAGCGGATAGCCGCGCACGAGGATCCGGTTCGGCTCGATCGCCGTCAGCGCGGTGTCCCAGCGTTCTCCGGCGGCCGCCCGCGGCTGCGCGCGGCGATCGGCGGTGCTCGATTTCGCCATACGCACCTCAGCTCGTTCCGTAGAGACGGTCGCCGAAATCGCCGAGCCCGGGGACGATGTACTTGTGCTCGTTCAGCCGATCGTCGACGACCGGCGTGTAGATGCGCACGGACGGATGCTGCCGCTCGACGAGCGCCACGCCTTCGGGCGCTGCGACGATGCAGATCATGCTGACGTTGGTCGCGCCGGCGCGCGCGAGCAGATCGAGCGCGGCGGCCGCACTGCCGCCGGTCGCGAGCATCGGATCGATCATCAGCACGTGACTGTTGGCGAGGTTCGGCGGCAGCTTGGAGTAATACTGCGAGGCGATTGCGGTCATCTCGTCGCGCTGCAGCCCGATGTGGCCGACGCGCGCGCCGGGCACGAGCTCCAGCACCGCGTCGAGCATGCCGAGCCCCGCGCGCAACACCGGCACGACGACGACGTCGGACTTCACGCGGCGTCCCGGCGCCGGGCCGAGCGGCGTCTCGACGACGACGTCGGCGGTCGGCACGCCCTTCAGCGCCTCGGCGGCCAGCATGACGCTGATGCGCGTCGCGCCGCGGCGGAAGTCGTCGGGGGGCGTCCGTTTGTCGCGAAGGGTGACGAGCGCGTCGTGCACGAGCGGGTGATCGACGATGTGCAAGGGCACGCGTCACTATACAACGTACAATCGATGCTCATGAAACGTGTCTTCGCCGTGTTGGCGGGCGTGCTGGCGCTGGCGGCGCAGCCGGCGCGCCGCGACGTGTCGCTCGTCGTCATCGGCCGGACGGTGATCACCGAGAACGCGCGGCATCAGCAGGTGACGCCCGGGGCCGTCGCGATCGACGGCGGCGCGATCGTCGACGTCGACACGCCGCAGGCGATCGCGGCGCGGTATCGGCCCGCCGCCACCGTCGACGCGCACGACGACATCGTCATGCCCGGGCTGGTCAACACGCACACGCACGCGCCGATGGTGATGTACCGCGGCCTCGCCGACGACCTCGCGCTGATGGAGTGGCTGAACAAGTACATCTTCCCGGCGGAAGCCAAGACGGTGTCACCCGACATGGTGCGCATCGGCACGCGCCTCGCGGCGCTCGAGATGATCGAGTCGGGCACGACGACCTACACCGACATGTACTACTTCGAAGAGGAGATCGCGAAAGCGACGCGCGACGCGGGGCTGCGCGGCGTCCTCGGCGAGACGATCATCCAGTTCCCGGTCGCCGATGCGAAGACGCCGGCCGAGGGGCTCGCGCGCGCGGAGGCGTTCATCAGGGCGTTCAAGGGCGATCGTCTGATCACGCCGGCCGTCGCGCCGCACGCGATGTACACCAACGATCGCGCGACGCTCGTCGCGTGCGCCGAGCTGGGGCGGAAGTACGGCGTGCCCGTCATCATCCACCTCGCCGAAACGGAAGACGAGCTGAAAGGCGCGCGCGAGAAGTTCAACCTGACGCCGACGGCGTATCTCGACTCGATCGGGTTCTGGGGACCGCGAACGGTGGCGGCGCACGGCGTCTGGGTCGACGACGCGGACATCGCGATTCTGAAACGCCGCGGCGTCGGCGTGTCGCACAACCCCGAGAGCAACATGAAGCTCGCGAGCGGCGCCGCGCCGGTGACGAAGTATCTCGCCGCCGGCGTGCCGCTCGGTCTCGGCACCGACGGCGCCGCGAGCAACAACGATCTCGACATGTTCGAGGCCATGCGCCAGGCGGCGTTCCTCGCAAAGCTCGCGACGCGCGATCCCACCGCCGTGCCGGCGCAGACCGCGCTCGATCTCGCGACGATCGGCGGCGCCCGCGCGCTCGGCATGGAGCGGACGATCGGATCGCTCGAGCCGGGCAAGCGCGCGGATCTCATCACCGTCTCGATGAGCGCGGCGCGGCAGACGCCCGTCTACGATCCGGTGTCGCATCTGGTCTACGTCACGCGCGGCGACGACGTGCGGACGACGATCGTGGACGGGAAAATCCTGATGCGCGATCGGAAGGTGACGACCCTCGACGCCGCGGCCGTGATCGCCGACGCGAACCGGCTGGCGGAGAAGGTCCGCGCCGCCGTGGGACGCTAGGCGAGCACCGCGATGTGATTCAGATTGCGGTACTGCTCCGCGTAGTCGAGGCCGTAGCCGACGACGAACTTGTCTTCGATCTCGAAGCCGATGTACTCGACCTTCACGTCCACCTTGCGGCGCGACGGCTTGCTGAGGAGACACGCCGTCCGCAGCGTCCTCGGATTGCGCGCGCGCAGGATGTCCTGCAGGTACGTGAGCGTCAGCCCGGTGTCGACGATGTCTTCGACGATGACGACGTGACGGCCGTCGAGCGTGGTGTCGAGGTCTTTCAGCAGGCGCACCTCGCCGGACGAGGTCGTGCCCTTGGCGTAGCTCGAGACCGCCATGAAGTCGAGCGAGACGTGCCCGGGAATCTGACGCACGAGGTCCGAAAGAAAAATGAAGGCGCCCTTGAGGACTGCGATCACGTGGAGGTCGTCGGGGAAGTCGCGCCGGATTTCCATCGCCATCGCGGCGACGCGCTTTTGAATCTGGTCGGCAGATAGTAGGATTTCTGTCGGTTGCATCGTAGGCCGGGCCGCTGGACCCGCCGCAATCATACCTGATGAAAAGATTCGACATCATCACCGAAAGCGATGCGCGCGTCCTGACGCGGGGCGACACGGTGATGCTGGCGCGCGGCGGCCACATCACGCCGCTCGCCCAGGACACGCTCAAAGAGCGCGGCATCGTCCTCGTCCACGAAGGGCGTGCATCGGCTGACGAGGCGGCGCTGGCGCCGCGGGCCGACATACGCCGCGTGGCGATCGCGAGCGACCACACCGGCATCGCGCTGCGGCTGGCGCTGGTGGCGTTTCTGCGCGGCCGCGGCCTCGCCGTCCACGATCTGGGCACCGACTCGACCGAAGCAGTCGACTATCCCGACGTCGCGGCGTCCGTCGCGCGGCCGGTCGCGCGAGGCGAGGCGGACGCGGGAATCGTCATCGACGGCGCCGGCATCGGATCGGCGATCGCCGCCAACAAGATCCGGGGCGTCCGCGCGGTGATGGCGACGACCGAGCTCGTCGCGCGCTACTCGCGCGAGCACAACGGCGCCAACGTCCTCACGCTGGGCGCGACGCTCGTCACACCGGACGAGGCGCGCACCATCGTCGCCACGTGGCTGACGACGCCGATGAAGGAAGCGCGATATATTCGTCGACTGGCGAAGATCCGCGATCTCGAACGGGGTGAGGGCTAAACGGCAGATGACGTGTGACGAGCTGCAGCGGCTGATCGACATCATCGTCCAGGAAGTGTCGGCGGCGTACGTGCCGGCGAGCGGCGCGCTCGCGCGCTGCACGTGCCATTCGGTGCTGGACGACTGCTGTCCCGATCGGCTGCGCGGCGTGCTCGAGGCCGGCGCGACGCGCGTCGGCGTCCACGCGAGCGGCGGCGCGCCGGCCGGCGTCGCGTCGATGATCGATCACACGCTGCTCAAGCCCGACGCAACGCGCGCGCAGATCGAAGAACTGTGCCGCGAGGCGGCGCAGTTCCGGTTCGCAACCGTCTGCGTCAACCCGACATGGGTCGCCGCGTGCGCGCGGCTGCTCGCCGGCAGCGGCGTCGGCGTCTGCTCGGTCGTCGGCTTTCCGCTGGGCGCGACCACGGCCGACGTCAAAGGGTACGAGACGCGGCGCGCAATCTACGACGGCGCGCGCGAGATCGACATGGTGATCAACGTCGGCGCCTTGAAGTCGGCGGATCTCCGCACGGTCGAGCGCGACATCGAAGGCGTGGCGATGCCGTGCCGCGAGGCGGGCGCGCTGAGCAAGGTGATCATCGAAGCGGCGCTCCTCACCGACGAGGAGAAGATCACGGCCTGCACCATCGCGAAGGCAGCGGGCGCGGACTACGTGAAGACCTCGACCGGCTTCGGTCCTGGCGGCGCGACCGCCGCGGACGTCGCGTTGATGCGTCGCGTCGTCGGGGCGGACATGGGCGTGAAGGCGGCCGGCGGCGTCCGCGACCTCGAAGGGCTCCAAGCGATGATCGCGGCCGGCGCCAGCCGCGTCGGCGCGAGCGCGGGCGTGAAGATCGTCCAGCAGGCGCGCGGAGAGAAGTCGGCGCTTACATCGTCCGGTGGATATTGACCTCAGCGGCGATCACCTCATAGGCTAATCAGTTGGCCGCAGTGGCCAAACTCCCTCAACCTCACTCCCCTGGAGGCGTTGTGTCCGATCTGAACCGAGAACAACTGCAGCGACTGGCACGGCTTGGGGCGCAAGCGCGTCTCGAGGAACTGCGACAGGAAGAAGCGGCGATTCGCGCGGCATTTCCCGATCTGTTCGGCGGCGGCCGCGGCCGTCACGCGGTAGCGACGAGCGGATCGACCCGGCGCCGGCGTCGGCGCGGGATGTCGGCTGCAGCGCGCAAGGCGGTTTCGGACCGGATGCGGAAGTACTGGGCAGAGCGGCGCAAGGAGAAGGGCGCCAAGACGAAGAGCGCCAACACGAAGAGCGCCAAGACGAAGTAGCTGAGTGGTTTTGGTGCGGGGCTGACGCGCCTCGCGACGACAGCGCCGTTCGGTCGATTGCCGAAAACCGTAGAGGTGTCGAGAGATCGGTCATCACCCTTGGCTGGCATCGTGTGTGAATTGACTACGAGGCCATTCATTGCCAGCTGGCCATGGGGGACCGATGAACGAACTGCGGGGGATTCAGGACGTCGTACGGCGCATTCGGGGGGAGTTCCTCGAAATGCCCGGTTTGCGGTTGACGCCGCAGCAGGCGCAGCGGCTTTGGCGGTTAGACCAGACGGCATGCGACGCGGTGCTCGACGCGCTCGTCGACGCGCGGTTTCTGGCGCGGACGCGTGACGGCGCCTTCATCCGCGACGATCACAACTCGCCCCAGCCTTAGCGAGCGATTCTTTCTCCGCGCAGCTCCTTCAACGCGCGCGTCACGTATTCACGCGTGACGCGCTTTCTCCACAGCAGTGTGAAGTCCGTGTTGTCCATCGGCCGCGCCGGCTCGGCGGCGAGCGCCGCGGCGCGCGCGATCGCCGTGTCGGTCAGCGGCTGACCCACGAGCGACGCCGCCGCGCGGTCGGCGACCACAGGCCGTGACGCGACGGCGCCGAGGACAAGCTGTGCCTGCGTGACGGCGCCGTCGGGTGCGACCTGCACCGCTGCGGCGACCGACAGGACGGGGAAGTCGAACGATCCGCGGCGCCGCAGCTTCCAGTACGTGCTGCGCCAGCCGTCGAGGCGCGGCAGCCGCACGGCGGTGACGATCTCGTCGGGGCGCCGCGTCAGGTAGTGAATGCCGTCGTTGCGGTAGAGGTCCGCGAGCGGCAAGTGGCGCACGCCAGCCGCGGACGCGAGCGTCAGTTCGGCGCCGAGCGCGATTAGCGCCGGCGCGGTGTCGGTGGACGAGACCGCCAGGCAGCGCGGACTCGACGTCGCGACCCAGCACGTCGCGCCGTCTTTCTTCATGCAGAAGTCGATCGCCTTGCGCCACTCGTAGTTCTGGTCGTAGTAGTTACAGCGGGTGTCGAGGCAGAGGTTGCCGCCGAGCGTTCCCATGTTGCGCAGATGCGGCGTCGCGACCTGCGACGCGGCCTGAGCGAGCGCCGTGTACTGCGCCGCGATCCGGGGCTCGCGCACGATCTGCGTCAGCGTCAGACCGGCGCCGAGCGTCAGGCCGTCGCCGTTCACGATCGTGCGAAGCGACGCGATGCGCCGCAGCCCGACGAGCGTGGCCGGCGTCTGCTGACGCCGCTTCATGTTCGGCAGCAGGTCGGTGCCGCCGGCGACGACCATCGCGTCACCCGGCGCGTGCGACGCGAGGACGTCGGCCGCTTCCTCGACGCTGCGCGGCGCGACGAATCGGAAGTCCGGCAATCGCATCATGGGCGCACCGGCTCCGCTCGGCTGAAGCCTCGGGCTCCCGAGTCCGGCGCTCCGTCGCCGCGCGTCTCGGCGCGCGAGGCTTGAGCCGAGCGATCGTTGACGGCTTTACCATCGCCGCCTTCCCATGGCGGCGGCACCTGCAACGCGTCGGGCCACTCGATCGGCGGGAACGCCGCCGGACCATAGCGCGCCGGTTTGCCCGCGCGTTTGGCGTCGAGCGCCTTCAGGATCTTTTCGGGCGTGATCGGCACTTCGTCGATGCGCACGCCGACCGCGTCGTAGACCGCGTTGGCGAGCGCGGGCATCACCGGCAGCAGCGGTCCCTGACCGACTTCCTTCGCGCCGAACGGGCCGCGCGGATCGGGATGCTCGACGAGCGTCGTCCACACCTCCGGCATGTCCAGGGTCGTCGGGCTCTTGTATTCGAGCATCGACGGGAACTTGTGCACGAGCGCGTTCGACAGACGCGGCGGCAGGCGGCGGAACGTCTGTTCTTCCATCAGCGCTTCGCCGAGCGCCATGTAGACGCTCCCTTCGACCTGGCCGCGGACGAGCGTCGGGTTCAGCGCGCGACCGATGTCGTGCGCGATCCAGACCTTCGGCACCCGGATCCAGCCCGTCACCGGATCGACCTCCACTTCGACGACGGCGGCGGAGTAGGAGTAGGTGGGCGAGGGCCCGACGCCGCCGCCTTTGAACTTCGCCGTCGACCGCGGCGGCGTGTACGAGCCGACGGTGCCGATCGTGCCGAAGGCGGCCTCCGCGAGCTGTACTGCCTCGGCGAAGCTGACGCCGGCGTCGGCGTGTTCGGTGTCGAACACGCGGCGCCCGGCGAAGACGAGGCGCTCTTTCGGAACGCCGATCTTGCGCGACACGGCGTCCGCGAGCAGGTCGCGCGCGCGCTCGGCCGCCTGAATCGCCGCGTTGCCCATCATCAGCGTGACGCGGCTCGAGTACGACCCGAGATCGACCGGCGTCAGATCCGTATCGCCGGTGACGGCGCGCACATCCATCGGATCGATCCCCAGCACTTCCGCCACGCAGCCGACCAGCACATCGTCCGATCCCTGACCGATTTCGGTCGCGCCGCAGAACGCCGTGACGCCGCCGCTGCGATCGAGCTTCAACTGCACGCCGGAATGCGGCATGTCGTTCCAGTAGATCGGGAGTCCGGCGCCGGAGAGATATGACGAGCAAGCGAGGCCGATGCCGCGTCCTTCCGGCAGGCGACGGAACCGCGTCCCCCAGTCCGAGGCGCTCGTCACCTGGCGGATGCACTCGGCGAGTCCGATCGTGCCGACGCGGAGATAGTTCGCCGTCAACGTGTCGGGCTGCTCGACGATGCGGAGGCGGAGATCCGCGGGATCGAGCGTCAGCGCTTCGGCGATCTTGTCGAGCTGAATCTCCTGACCGAAGCGCGTCTGCGGCGTGCCGTGGCCGCGTTTCGGTCCGCACGGCGGCTTGTTCGTGAAGACGCGGCACCCCTGAAACTCGTACGCGGGGATGTGATACGTCACCGTCTGCAGCGCGCCGGTGTAGAACGTGCTCGCCACGCCGTACGATCCGTACGCGCCGCCGTCGAGCAGCGTCCGCACGTGCATGCCGGTGATCGTGCCGTCGCGTTTCACGCCGGTCGTGATCTGCATCAACACGGGATGCCGGCCGCGATGGCAGTAGAACACTTCCTCGCGCGTCAGGCAGATCTTCACCGGCCGATCCAGCAGCATCGCCGCCTTCGAGACGACGACCTCATGGTTGAACGGATCGCTCTTGCCGCCGAAGCCGCCGCCGTTTGGCGTGGCGACGACCCGGATGTGCGCGGCGGGGATGTCGAGCGCCTTGGCGAGCGCGCGATGCACGTAATGCGGCGTCTGCGTGCTCGACCACAACGTCAGTTTGCCGTCGGGGTCGCGCGCCGCCACAGCGGCGTGCTGCTCGATTGGCAGGTGCGTGTTGCCCTGATAGAAGAACGTGTCGTCGAAGACATGGTCGGCGTCGGCGAGCGCGGCGCCGACATCGCCGAACGACAGCGACACGAGCTTGTGGATGTTGCCGCGATCGCCGTAGTCGTGGATGCGCGGCGCCTCGTGCGCGAGACTGTCCTCGGGCGTGGCGAACGTGCGCAGCGGTTCGTACTCGACGTCGATCAGATCCAGCGCGTCGAACGCCGTCGCCTCGTCGCGCGCGACGACGGCGGCAACGGGATCGCCGACGAAGCGGACGCGGCCGCGCGCGAGGGCGTGCTCGTCCTGGCTGACGGGCAGGATGCCGTACGGAATGGGGAAGTCGTCGCCGG
>Ga0070741_10013903_pt1 | contig 14081 bp, 5 predicted proteins | sample Coa_R1_4_FD_66440 | JGI IMG/M metagenome (GOLD analysis project Ga0070741, IMG submission 66440) | Surface soil microbial communities from Centralia Pennsylvania, which are recovering from an underground coalmine fire - Coalmine... | ecosystem: Environmental > Terrestrial > Soil > Unclassified ... | reverse complement strand
AGTGCAATCCATGAAGGTATCTAGAAGAAGCATGAAGCACGTCACACGATGTATCTGTACTGTGGCGCTAACCTTGTTTGTTGGCGGAATTGTGTGGGCGCAGGGTGCAACCCAAACCGGGGCGGTGCTCGAAATTAAAGGCACTGTTTCGCAGGGTGACGCCGTCAAGAACATTGACCTGTTCATAACCGATTCGCAGATTCATTCCGGGGCTCCGAGGTCGAGTCCATGCGACGAAATTCTTAGTGACTCTTACGTGTTACAAGGTGGATCGCCGAGTGGTTGCGATAACGAGCCAGGGGATCCGAGCTTCGAAGTGACCCAGAGTCATGGCCAATATTCCTTCACCACGGAGAGCTCACCAGGCTACCGACTCGATGTCACGACAGAATACCATTATGAGGGTTGCAACACGGCCGTAACCGTATGCGCCTCGCCTGACACGGGCTTCCTAACGGTCACGAACAATGGCCTATCCACTTTCACTGGAACGATAACTCTCTCAGGTAAGTCATCGGGTTGCGGGACAGTATCTGACAGCTCTACAGGGTCACTTTCTCCTGGGGATGGGCCCGATTCTCCCGGGGGCTCAGTCACTCTCGTATTGCCGACAGGCCCGCCCGATAGCGATTATATAAGTCCAAGCGACAGCAGCAGTTGCGGCGGATTTAGCAGTAACGTCACCGTCGGCGAGATCAAACCGGTAGCGCCAGGCACCACAACCGTCCTGCTACCGGACGGTCCGCTGACTCAGAGTATTACCTTCCCCGCCAGCACGCAGATGGGTGGCGTTGCCAAAATGAGAGACGTTCTGAGGCTGGTGGATGGCGCCGTTTGCGATGCCACAGTGGCGGCAGGAAATCCCGGAGACACCGCGTATTTCGGCGGATCTTCCATCCCAGGCCCACCGGCCGCGAACCCGCGTTGCTTGCGGGTTAGCGGAAATGACGCCGCGATCATAACCAACGAGTGTTTCGATGCGGCTGGCAATCAGTTCCCCGACTGCACGACCATTAATCAATCGGTGCCGAACCCGGCTTTAATCGGTCTGGACTCGCAGTACAGCAGCAGTTTGGATCCCACAAGCGGGGCATATGTGATTGCTCACGATGACGACTCCCACTTAATCGGGCATGTCCCGGGTCCCGACTGGACGAACATCACCAAGTCCTTCCAGCCGGGCTGCACCACCCCGCCTTGCGGTAGCGGTGGAGGTGGTAAACGTCTCAACGGTCAGGAGACGGTGATCGATCTCAATCTGGACTGCCAGCTTTTGGCATTCACGATTACGCCAAGGTCCGGCGCACCAACCGTGCCTCCGGGCGGCCTAGTCACGGTTGCAGGAAATATCAGGGGCTGCAGTCCTCAACCAGGATCCTCAACTAACGGCTATGGGCTACTCACTTTCACGTTTGAGGGGCCACATAAACAAGGTGGCGTCTGTACTCAGACGAGAGTGTCGCTGCCACCTCCTCCGAAGCCAGGCGCACAACAGGGTGGATTCCCTGTTCGCCTCGCGCCGGTGGGTTTCAATCGATCGTTTAGCTTCCTTCTGCCAGTCCCGAGCAATGCCTGCACGGGACTGTTTAAGTTCTCGACCACCATAAAGTCGGGCACTGTGTTCTACAACAATACGGCGCCACTTACTGTCCAGTAACCATTGCTTTGAAAACTAAACCGGGCCGCCAACGCGGTCCGGTTTTTTTGGGCCGCATGTTTGTAGCGACTAGTCTCAATACTTCATCTTGAGCGACCGAGATGCTTAGGAGTAGGCAAGACGGGAGACTCTGGCGGTTAGGTCTTCTGGAGATTGGCTCCGCGGGTGGCTTCCGCGTAAATTTTATTCAGGTCAGAACGGTCCAGCAGATGTTCTGCCCCGGCTTCCTTTTTGATGTCGTCTAACAGGCGTAGGGCCTGCCGGTACTGGTCAGCCCCTTCCGAAATATTGCCCGAAAGCCGAAGTGAGGTCCCCATCAGGTAATGGATCCTGGCGTTCTCCATGCGCATACCCAGCTTCTCGCTATTACCCAGGATTTGTTGTAGTTCCTGGCGAGCGCGCGTGTAGTCCTTGTTCTGCACGATTGCTTCGGCTCGATAGACGGAACACTCGAGCGAGCGTTGTCGTTGGCCAAGAGAATCTGCTTGCTGTTGCAGGTGGGCAAATTCATTGGCGGCCGCGGTCGCGTGTCCCTCGACGAGCGCTGCCCTGGCAAGATTGATCTTCGATATAAGAACATCCTCCGGTTGTCCGCCCTGGGAAGCGGTGCTTAAGGCTTGTTGATACATCGCCTTCGCCCCGCCCACATTTCCGGCGTAGAACAGCACGTCGCCGCGTGTATTCAGGAGGCTTGCGCGTAATGAGTTGTTCTTCAGGTTACGCGCCAATAGTTCTGCTTCATTCAGGGGAGCAGCGGCTTCGGCGCTCCTTCCCGCCTCCGCAAGAAATCTGCCGAAATCATTCAGGGATTGCGCCAGCTCAATGCTGCGGTCCCCGGCATCTCGAAGCGACTTGAGCGTGTCTTGCATCGCATTCACGGCGGCCCCATAGCGGCCCTGACGGGCGAAAATGAATGCCATGCTGTGTGACTGGGAAGCTGCGCCACGGTTGTCCGATGCCTTTCGGTCAAGATCCAACGCCTTGATGAAGTCCGCCATCGCCTGCTCATCATGGCCAAGGTTGCCGTAGGCAACACCAAGATTGTGGAGAGTGTCGGCAATGTCAGGCGGGACATTCAGTTTCTGGCGCAACTGGAACGCCTGCTGTAAATAAGTGAGAGCGCCCTCATAATCGGCGAGCCGGAGGTAGACGTTACCGATATTGTTCAAGCAGAGAGCTTGATTGGTTTCATCGCCGGAATCGCGCTGAATCTGTAGTGACTCTTTATACATTTTCAGGGCTTGTTGGTATTGTCCCCGGTCAAGATAAAGATTAGCGAGATCAATAAGGGTGTCACCGGCCTCTTTCTTGGCTCCGATTTCACGCTCGATCTGCAATCCTCGATTAAAGCTGGTCAGGGCTAAATCGGACTTCCCGACGAGTGCCTGTACCTGCGCCATGCTGCTTAGGTCGGATGCCATAGCGCGCTTCTGTCCGATCTTCGTATTGATGTCTAACGATTCCTGCAAACTACGCAAAGCCTCATCGGGCTTATTCATGAGGCGATAGGAGATACCCATGGCCAACAAGATCAGTCCCTTTTGCTCCTGGTTGTCGGATTGAATTGCGAGGCTCAGACCCTTCGTTAAAGGATCGAGAGCGGCCCGCGGATTGCCGCTCATCATCTCCACAGCACCCATTTGCCAGAGCGTCCGGATATTTTTGGGGTCGGCCTGCAAGATGCGTGAGAATAGCGCCCGGGCTTTATCGTAATCAGCCTCATCGCGGTAGAGACTGCCCAAAGCGTATTGCACGTCAGGATTGTCGGGAAGAGTCTTGGACAAGTTCTCGTAAGCTTCGATGGCTTTCTTGTTGTCCCTCACGATTCGAGCGTGAGCCGCTTCTATAAGATATTTCTCCGCGAGTGGCAGTTGGTACGCGAGCTCGATCGCCTTGCGGGAGACCTGCTCCGCCTCACTATCGTAACCGAGGGCGGAGTTCGCGTCGGCCAAGCGCGAGAACGCCAGGGCAAATTGTGGGTCCTCCTTGGTAGCGGATCCCAAGCTCTTCACCGCTTCAAGGTTCTTGCCCTCGCGCAGGAGCTGTACGCCTTGGTTGTAATCACGAAGTGCGAGTGGCGATTTGGAGCTTGGCTGGAAAGAGCTGGCCTTGAGTTCCTTCAGTACGTCAGGCGAAACAGAAAGATTCTGGCGGATCGATTCGGCGAGGCGGCTCGCAGCAGCGGGAATATCCTTCTCGCCGGCAGGGTCGAGCTTCAGCGGGATCCGCCGATCTCGGTTTATGTCCTGAAGGGTGGCGTCAATCTTGATCTGGTCGCCCAATCGGACAAACTGTCCCGACACGACGTTGTCGGCGTTGCTAGATTCTGCGATGCGAGCGAGTGTAGCCAGATCGATGCTAGTGGAAGGACCAATTCGCAAGTCGGTCAAAAGTTGGTGCACACGATCAGGAGAGACCGTGCGCAGGTGTGCGGAGTGACCAACCGCAGTGTTCAACATTTCCGCGAGAGTGGGTCCTAACCAGTCCAGGGATGGGTCACCCGAGGCATTGCGGAACGGGAGGATGGCCAAAGACACCTGGGGACCGGCGGGCGCGGTTCTGGTGGCGGTTGACTTCGAAAATAGTTTGTCGCGAAAGATGTAACCGGTTCCCGCGAGGAGCAGCACCACCAGGACCACCGAGGCAGCGACCCAAGGGAAACCTTGTCCCCATGGCCTGACCGGTGGGAAGCCGAGCGAGGCGGCGGCTTTGTTCCCTTGCCAGACGCTGAGATCGTTGAGCAGCTCCTGCGCGGTCTGGTAGCGCAGCTTGAGGTCTCTTTCCAGGCACCGGCTGACCACATTACTCAGGCCGCGCGGGACTTTGCTTTCCAAGTCTGCGACAGGAATGGCACGCTCCTGAGTGCGCTTCAGCAAGCTGGCCAGGGCGGTGTCGGCCTTGTAAGGGGTCTTGCCGCTTAGCAGTTCGTAGAAGATCAAGCCCACGGTAAAGAGATCAGAACGCTGATCGAGTTCGGTCCCCAGAGCCTGTTCGGGGGACATGTACTCCATGGTGCCGATGAGAGCGCCGCTCTGGGTCATGCCTCCGGTCGCCTCTAGTGAGCGTGCCAGTCCGAAGTCCATCACCACCACGCGGCCCTGAGCGTCGCGCATGATGTTCTGCGGCTTCAGGTCGCGATGGATGACTCCCTCGCGGTGCGCGGCATCGAGCGCCAGGCAGACCTGCTGCATGATGTCCACCGCCTCTTCAGGCGTGAACTTCTGCCGTTCCAGCAGCAGGCTGTGCAGGTCGCGCCCCTCAACGTATTCCATGGTGATGAACTTCACGCCTTCGGCTTCGCCGAGGTCATAAATTCGGATTACGTTGCGATGGGTAACCTGCCGCGCCAGGATAAGTTCCTGCTTGAAGCGCTGGATGATGGCAGGATTGCCAGCGAGCTCAGGCCGAATAACCTTGAGAGCGACGGTGCGTTCCAGTTCGCGGTCGGTGGCCTTGTAAACCGCACCCATACCACCTTCGCCTAGCATTTGCAGAATTTCGTACCGTCCGGCAAGGATTGTTCCCGCGGGGAGTGCGGTTGGGGATCCCCAGTAACCTGCCGACATGGGCGCGCGCTTGGCGGCGACGGCCCCCGGAGCAATGGTCTCGCCGGAAATGGTCTGCGCTGGAAAGGCTTTACTTTCAGGGACAGGAGTCAGGGTAGCGGCCGCATCCCGGTGAGCGCCTGAGACAGGACGCATATTCTCGGGCACGAGCGTAGCATCGTCGGGGTTTGGCGGCGGCTTCTTGTCCTCTTTCATGTCAACGACTGATAAACCAGGAAACAGGCCATGAGAGAAGCCCGTGGCAGGGTGCCAGATCGCTCGCTCTCCGCGATGGCCAAGTCGGATTAGTATATACCGCGCTAAACCTGACATCAGCCGAAAAAATGCGGCAAATGGTATTTGGGCACACCCATCAAGAAGTCGTAATGCAGATCAGGAATTCTCACCAGGGCTGAACCCGCGACTTTCCTCCTAGCAAACGGGACGTTCTGCACGGGCATCGTACTGATCAGTTCCAGCAGATGATGAAGCTGAGGAGTTCCGCGAAAGGACGTCGCTATGACCGCAGGAGACGTGCTCGTCGAATGTTTGCTCGAGTGGGGTGTTGAGGTTGTTTTCGGTTTGCCGGGAGACGGCATCAACGGAATCATTGAGGCGTTTCGCGCCCGCAAGGACAAGATCCGCTTCATTCTGGTCCGGCACGAAGAAGCTGCCGCTTTCATGGCTTGCGGCTATGCCAAGTACACGGGAAAACTGGGTGTATGCGTGGCCACCTCCGGTCCCGGCGGAATTCATCTGCTGAACGGGCTTTATGACGCCAAAATGGACGGCGCTTCGGTGTTGGCCATCACGGGGCTGCAATACCACGACCTGATCGGCACGTTCACGCAGCAGGATGTGGAGTTGGACAAACTGTACGCAGATGTGTGCGTTTACAACCAGCGCATCATGGGTCCAACTCACGTTCAAAACGTGATGAACCTGGCATGCCGCACTGCTCTTGCCTATCACGGCGTGGCTCACGTGACCATGCCGGTGGATTTTCAGGAAATCGACGTTAAGGACTGGAAACGTTCGAAGCGCAACATCCCCCACCACACTTCCGCTGTGCGCGCGCATGCTATGAAAATTCCAGCTCTCAGCGAATTGCAGAGAGCGGCCGACATCCTGAATGAAGGAAAGAAAGTTGCGATCCTCGCCGGGCGTGGAGCGCTGCATGCGACCGATGAACTGGAACAGGTGGCCGACATTCTGGCTGGCCCCATTATCAAACCATTGCTGGGCAAAGCGGCTGTCCCGGATGACAGTCCCTACACGACGGGTCCGATAGGCCTGCTGGGGACCAAGCCATCGCAGGAGGCAATTGAGGACTGCGACACGATTTTCATGGTGGGCACGTCATTCCCGTACCTGGAGTTCATGCCCAAGCCGGACCAAGCCCAGAGCGTGCAGATAGATAGCGATCCCAAGCGGATTGGATTGCGCTATCCGGTCGAGGTTGGACTGATGGGAGATAGCCAAATTGTTCTGCAAAACCTGATACCGCTGCTTACCCGTAAAGAGGACCGCAGCTTCCTGGAAGCTGCCCAGGCGGGAATGAAAGATTGGTGGCAACTGATGGAAAAGCAGGCGACGCGCAACGACAAGCCGATGAAGCCGCAACTGGTGGCATGGGAACTCGGTAAGCGCCTGCGAGATGATGCCATCGTGAGTTGCGATTGCGGAACCGTCGCTACCTGGTGGGCGCGTCTGATCCGCGCCAGGCGCGGCCAGATGTTTAGCATCTCCGGCACTCTGGCGAGTATGGCCAATGGCATGCCCTACACGATCGCGGCGCAGGTCGCCTATCCTGACCGGCAGTGCGTTGCGTTTGTGGGAGACGGGGGATTCTCCATGCTGATGGCCGAGTTTGTGACAGCAGTGAAATACAAATTGCCCATCAAGGTTGTGATCGTGGATAACCGCAGCCTGGGCATGATCAAGTGGGAGCAGATGGTGTTCCTGGGAAATCCCGAGTACGTCATTGACAACGCGCCTATAGATTTTGCGGAATTTGCGCACGCGTGTGGCGGGGTTGGGTTTTCTGTGGACGATCCTGCGAACTGCGGCGAGACCATGGACGCATTCCTGAATGCGCCCGGGCCAGCGATATTGCGGGCCGTAGTGGATCCATTCGAGCCGCCGATGCCGGCAAAGATCAAACCTGAGCAAGCTTTGCACTTCGCAGAGTCGCTAGCGCGCGGCGAGCCCAACCGCAAAAAGATCATCCTGACCATTCTTGCTGACAAAGTGAAAGAGATGGTGTAGCGGAATTTACTGCGGCATAACGTTGGAGCCGGCGTTAACGCGTAAGGCCACTGATCCGGCCTTCTGTCCGTCGCTCTCCGCGGTCCACGTCAAGTTTTGCCACCCCTTTTGACCGTCCGGAGGATTGATTGCGAGCTGAACCGGATAGGTATCATGCGCACGTACCGGGTACACCTGGTCACCGGGCTCTTGCTTCCAGCCAGCGGGCAAGGTGGCGCGAAGAGTCACCTGCTTGGGCGAGTCAGTGTCGTTGTGAATCAGCAAGGGCAGCAACAACTTGTCTCCGGGTGCGATTCCGGCTTCCGCAGGAAATAGACTTTCAATATGCTCGACATTGTGGGCGGTGCGGAAACGATGGTAGAAGGCCCAAGGTCCGCCCAACTCCAATGAAACCCCTTGGCGTGCTTCAGGCTGGTAGCCACGCGGGCGGACATAGTTGATAGGCGCGGCAGTAATTCCCTCAAATACATCGCTTGTCGGCGAACCGCCAACCAGGGACTTGCCGAAGATCAGCCTCACCGGCATCTCAGTAAATTCTTTAAGTTGCTGCTCGGTGAAGTCGGCCTGGGTTTTGTAGTACCTCCAGGCATCGGCAGCGATTTTTGAGTATGGAACTCCCTTCGCCGGCGAAACATCGCTGGTGGGATATTCGGGTCCATTACCTTTGTAGAAATCGAATCGCAAGGAATCAGAGAAGTAATAAATCTTCTTAGGTTGCCAGGGTCGCAATCCTTCGCCGTAGTTGTTGATCGTGGAGTAATTGCGCGGGGGATTAACCTGTTCTGGGAAGATTACGGGGTTCGCGGCTAAGTCAAAAGCCTCCGTTGCAATCACACCGGCTGCCTGATGGTCACCGTGATTCTCGCCTACGACGAAATTGGGCATCCAGGTGAGAATGACTTCTGGGCGAGTTAGACGAACCAGACGCACCATCTCCTCGAGAGCAGCGCCATGATGCCAGGTTTCCAGCGAGTGCAGCACGTCCTGGCTAGCGGTGTCCGAACCGCGCAAAAACCAGGCGTTGGTGACGCCGTATGAGGCAAGCGATTTCCGCGATTCCATTTCGCGAACATCGGCGAGCGCGGCTGCCTGCTCCTGGCCGGCGCCGTTTCCTCCCGAGTTGCCGCGGGTGCCATAGACCACGGCCACGCGCTTGTGCTGTTGCTCGATCTGTTTGGCCAGGTAAGCGGCAACCTCAATGTCGTCATCGGGATGCCCGACAACCAGCAGAATGTCGGCCTTGTAGCGCTCATCTGGAGGCGGATTCGTCGGAGCTTGAGGAAGCTGGCACCAACTGAGCGAAGTAAGCAATACGGCGCAGGCAAGAAGCCGAAGAGGCATACTCATGCTGGAATGAAATCCTTTCTTAATTTCCTTAAAGACAAGTTCACAGCGAGAAAAATGAAAACGATGCTAACACGAAGGGCCGGAGAAACTTGCGCTCCGGCCTCATCGTCATCCGTCAAAATCGGAAGTGCAATCCGAACTGCATTTGGCGCATGTCAGTGGCCGCTCCGGTGATTTGTCCCGCTCCCGAAACGTCCACGGTTGAACCTGGCAGTGCCAGATTAGTGTGATTGGGTGCGTTGAAATTCTCCCACCGAAATTCCAAGCTCTTGTTCTCTGTGATCATGAAATTCTTGGAAAGCGACAGGTTAAAGACGTACTGCGCTGGCCCACGCAAAGACCCCTTGGACGCCGTGCCGTTGCGGAAAGGCTGCTGCGGCGATGTGTAAGCGCTGGGGTTAAACCACAAGTTGCGGTTGGGGTTGGAGACATGGGGATCGGCAATAATGTCTGGCCGCACGCTGTTGAAATCCGTATTGAGCAGCGGAGCATTGGAGACATAGGGGGTAAATGCGGCGCCCGACAGCAGCGTAGTCACTCCACTAAAACGCCAGCCACCCACCAAGGCATCCGCAACCTTGTTCGTCTTCGATCCCCAGCGGCGGCCCTTGCCGAAGGGCAGGTCCCAAGTGTGAAGCAGGGTCAAGGCGTGGGTGTGATCAAAGCTGGCGGGACCGTGATCGCCCCGAATGTTGTAGTTGTCTGAGAAGTTGTAGCCACCTTCAGAGTTGGTCATGGCTTTCGACCAGGTATAGGTCAGGAGGAAATCCAATCCATGGGAGGTGCGTTGCTGCAATTTTGCCTGCAGGCCGTTGTAGCTTGAGTTATCGCAGTTGCAAACATCGTAAACGCCCTGCGAAAGACCGAACTTATTAAACGGACGGCGTGGGCCGAAGTCACCTGGGCCGGGGACGGCCTGATTCGTATTCCTATTAGCGAAGAGATGCCGGCCAACGTTGCCCACATAGGCGACTTCGGCCGTCAGATTGGAACGAATCTCATGTTGCACGGATAGGTTCCAGAAATCAGACAGGGGAATGCGATAAGTGTCCAAGGGAAAGAAATAGAAATAGACGCCAACACCGTCAGGCAGGGGATAGCGCCCGTTTGAGCCAATAGGAACAGGCGGAGGGAGTGGCGGACCTGTGGCAAGAAAATTCGGCACCACCGGCGAATAATTATTTGGTGCGCTCAAAAACTGACCGAATTGCACTGGGGGATCCACCTCCGGGTTCTGGCCGAACACAGCTCCTACTCCAGCCGCGTTAAAGCTGCGACCGTATCCCGCACGCACGACTGTCGTTGTGCGTAGTTGATAGGCCAGGCCCAGCCGTGGCGCAAATCCCAAGTTGTACGGCTTAATGCCGAAGTTCGAAGGGACGGAGCCAACCCCGGCGACAAGCACTTCTCCCGTGGTGGGATCAAAGCTGCCTCCGCTACCAGGCTTGGCGCCGGTTTGGGGCAGGTAGTTTTCATAACGCAACCCGTAGTTAACCGTCAGCTTCGAGGTGGCGCGCCATGAGTCTTGCCCGAAGAAATAGAGCCGGGTTTGGCGAATGCTGGGGTAAAAGCCCGGACCGGTGAAGTTACGCGCGATGAAGCTGGGGTCGCCGAGCAGGTAGGTTGCAAGCCCAAGACCGGTGGTGGCGTTGCCAGCTGCAGCGGTGTCCACATCCGCGCTGCCAGTGACGCTGTCAGCAAAGGTCAATTCGCCCGATCGGTGATTGCCGCTGTCAATGCGGGTAGTTTGGGCGCGGCGTACGTCTGCACCCCACTTAATGGTGTGGTTGCCGCTCTGCTTCGTCCAGTTATCTACCCACTGAAAGTGGTTCTCGGTTTCATTCAGCGGGCAGTTGCATTGATTGACGTTAAGCCCGTAGCCGAAATTAAACCCGCCATCTCCATTTACATAAAAGGCCGGCATACTGCTGGTTTCCGGTGTACCACGATTTAGGCCGATGAGACCGGCGTCGGATGCGGGAAAAGTACCGAAGCCACCAGGCCGCACACGAACCCGGTAACGGTAAGCGCCGAAACGGAAATCGGTGATGAGTGTGGGGTTCAAGGCGTAGGTTGCACCCAAAGCCAGGCTCTGATTTCGCGCCAGCGAACTGCCAGCAAAATGGAAGGCGGAAGGACCGCCAGCCTCATCGCCGTAAGCGCCGGGGGAGTTCTTATCGAAGTTGGCCAGACTGTAACGGCCAAAGAAGTGCATTTTTTCAGAAAAGTTGTAGTCAATCCGGCCATCGTACTGGTCGGAATTAAACTTCTCTGAAAAGCCTGCGGCGAAATTGTTTGCCACATCGCCTGGAGCGCCGAAATTCGGCATGGGTAGGAAATTGAGTAGCTTCATCATGGAAGCACTCGGTGTCGGTAGGACATTGAGACGCCCGCCGCTGGAGAAAGCTTTGCGCCCGGTACCGTCGAAAATTCCGGTGGTGGGATCAAAATTGCCGCTTCTCGGATCGAACACCATTCCTGCCCGCGCCGCCACCGTGGCGCCTTCGGTGGTGGTCACATTCACAGGATTGGAGCAGGGGCTAGCTGAGGTCGTTCCGTTAGCGCAAATGTAGTTCCCCAATAGCGCACTCAGATCGCCAGTGCGCTCCGCAGCTGTGGGCACAGTTGTGATAAGGGCTCCGCCCGTCCTGCGCCGGGTTCCCTGATAGTCGAAGAAACCGAAAAGCTTGTCCTTACGCAGCGGGCCGCCTACTGAACCTCCGAACTGGTTCCAGCGCAGCGGCGGCTTAAGATGGCTGAAGGGATCTGCCGCATTGAACACGTCGTTGCGGAGATATTCAAAAAGCGAACCGTGAAGCTGATTGGTCCCCGACTTGGTGGTCCCTTGAAGTAGCGCTCCGGAAACGTTTCCGAACTCTGCGTCGTAATTGCTGGAGGTTACTTTGAATTCCTGCAGCGAGTCGGGATTGGGATTCACGACCGCAATGCCTAAAACATTGCTGTGGTTTTCGGTCCCGTCAAGTTCGAATCCATTGGAATAGAAGTATTGGCCGTTGACGTTGACTTGCAGCCCGCCTTGAGGATTCTCGCTTGAGGCATGTTGAAAGCCGTTCAATTGCGATCCAGGCAAGGCCAGCAGTAGCGTCGTGATGTTGCGATTAAAGATGGGAAGACGCTCCACTTCAGCCGCGGACAAGGTGGTGCTTACGTCCGCACGGTCAGTCTTGAGCAGCGGGCTCTCGGCGGTAACAGTCACACTGCTCTCTGCCTTACCGACGCTGACCTGAGCGTCCACACGGGTGGTTGCGTCCACCTGCACCTCGGCAGCGGCCGAGGACTCCGTAAACCCGCTCGCCTTCACCTTTACTTGGTAGTGCCCGGCCAGCAGGTGAGTTTGCGTGTAATTGCCCACCGAGTTCGTTGTGGTGTTGTAGGAGACGCCGCGGTCCGTGTCGGTAATCACCACTTGGGCGTTGGGAACGGCAGCGCCGCTAGGATCCGTCACAGTGCCGGTAATATTGCCAAACACCGCCTGGGCAAATGCACCGCGAGTAAGCGGCAAGCTGAGCAGCAAGGAAATTACAAGCACTCCCACAACCGTATTCCGGTGCATGATGAAACCTCCGCTTGTGACCATCACTTGCAAATGTCCTACCCGTACGTGTCGTTCTGAAAAGTGCTATGCCCCGGGAAGCTATGGCGTCCGGTTCTCGGGGTCAATCGTTTGCTGAGTCACATCCGCGGCCACGGACGCGCCGGAGAGCTGCGGCGCTCTAGGGGAACCGGCAGAATGGAGCTTCTGAAACAGCGCCATTTCTCTTTGCTGGGCTGCGGTATCACCCAGCGCCCTGTACGCTGCGGCCAACCGGAAGTGCGCAACTTCGTTTTCCGGTTCGCTGCGAACGGCCTCCAGCAGTTGTGCAAGCGCTTCCCGCGGTCTTCCTTGGATCATGAGGACGCTAGCCAGACCCATGCGCGCCTGAGAGAAATCGGAATGGTGTTGGACGGCGCGTGAGAAGTGCTCGATGGCACTCCCAAATTTGCCGCGCTGGCGATAGATCTCGCCGATCTCGTAATCGGCATCGGCATTCTCCGGGGTAACGGCAAGCTCCTGTTCAAATTCCTTCAGTGCGCCGTCAACCGCATCTGCTTCCTTAGAACTGCGGAGGATCGCCCGCCCCAAGCGGAAGTGAATACCTGGCATGCGGGGATCTATTTCAAGGATCTTCTTGTACTCCGCGATCGCCAGATCGTAGTGCTGCAGGCTCTCATGAACTTCGGCGGTTGCGTAGTAAGACCAAACCGAATCGGGGGCCCGCTGCATAAGCTGAGACATGAGCTCGTAGGCTCGATCCGCATGCAGACGCGAGGACTGAAATAGGATTTCGGGGTCGCTGGGATAGCGCTTGAGCAGTTCATCGGCCACGCCCATCGCCTTGTCATTTTGCTGCAACCCAGAATAGGCACGCTGCAGGTCGAGCCCGATGAGTTTCCCTAGTTGATCGTCCGGCGGATGGAGAAAGGCCGATCTAAGGATAGGTATTGCCTCGCGATGCCGTCCCAGCTCGGCATAGCAGAGGCCTAACATCGTCTGGGCCCTGGTCATCCTGGGATTCAGGCGGAGTGCGCGTTCGAAAACATTGGCCGCATCCAGCACACGGCTTTGGGAGTAATAAGCTACCCCTAAATTGGCGAAAACCTCGGGAGTGTCGGGAGCCAGCTCCGCGAGTCTTTGCAATAGCTTGGAGGCGCCTGCCCAATCCTTGGCTGACATGGCCTCCTGGGCCTGCGTCGAAATGGCCTCGAGTTCCGCCTGGTTTGATTGCACCCGATCGGGGTTTCGATTCCGGTTGTGCGCTGACTGCCCCAATGCGGCCTGACAGAGCAGAATCAAAAATACTGTCCCCCAGACGCACCGGCTGGGGCGATTATGAGGCTTTATCTCCGTGTCCAACTGGGGTAGTTGGACCTGAAAACATTGCAACAAGGTCATGAAGGGGGAGCCGTGTAAGGTGGGCATTTTCATGCCCAGCAGGAACGGGAGTCAAGGAATTTCTTAAATCGATTCAAGCACGGTCCTTGGCCCGCCGCCACCCGTGGGGGAAACGGTTCTGAGTCAAAGAGAGTTTCTGCTTTGCTGCAACACATTTCACCTGAGTCCGGTACAAATTTCGGCTCGTAGGTGTAACTCACAGTCTCCGCAAGTATTTACCGCCGATCCCCGGAAAGGATTGTTGGTTCTTCAATTGCCATCATGAGGCTGCCCTCCCCAGGGTGCCAGACTTCTCGCTCGCAAGTTACGA
>Ga0070741_10013902_pt1 | contig 14083 bp, 10 predicted proteins | sample Coa_R1_4_FD_66440 | JGI IMG/M metagenome (GOLD analysis project Ga0070741, IMG submission 66440) | Surface soil microbial communities from Centralia Pennsylvania, which are recovering from an underground coalmine fire - Coalmine... | ecosystem: Environmental > Terrestrial > Soil > Unclassified ... | reverse complement strand
TGACCTCGGCCTCCTTGACCGTCTTCTGCCAGTCGGTCACCTCTTCCGGACGCTCGCCGATCAGCGCCACCATCACGTGCACGTCGGGATAGTTCTGGGTGATGCCATGGGCAATGCTCTTGAGGATGGTGGTCTTGCCGGCCTTGGGCGGCGAGACGACGAGCCCGCGCTGCCCCTTGCCGATGGGAGCAAAGAGATTGATCACGCGGTTGCACAGGCTGGCCTGCTGCAGCTCCCTGGAGCCCTTGGTGTCCTTGATCTCCAGGTCGAACATCTCGTTCGGAAAGATCGCCGTCAGGCTCTCGAACCACGGCCGGCGACGCGCCAGCTCGGGGTCCATCTCGTTGACGCTCTCGGTGCGCAGCAGCGCGTAGTACTTCTCGTTATCCTTCGGCGGCCGGACGAGGCCGGTGATGAGATCACCGGTACGCAGCCCAAAGCGGCGTATCTGGCCCGGAGCGACGTAGACATCTTCCGGACTGGGCATCCAGTGCCGGTCCAGCCGCAGGAAGCCGTAGCCTTCATCCATGATCTCGAGCACGCCGGTGCGTACCAGCGTCCCCGAGCCGCGCTCGGCACGTTCGCCGGGCGCGCCCCGCTCGATCACCTGAACCGCCTGGCCGTCCTGGCGGGTGGCCGGGGCCGGCTGGACGACCGCGACCGGCGCCTGGCTCTCTGGCACGGCCTGGTCGCCATTCGCCGGCTCCGACTGCTGGGCCTGCGTCTGGAGCAGGCGGAAGATCAGCTCCTGCTTCTTGAGGCTCTCGGGATCGGGGATATCCGATTCCCGCGCCAGCTCACGCAGCTCTTCAAGGGTTTTTTGCTCAAGCTCGGTGTATTGCACGCTTCGTTCTCCTGCGCTGCAGCTTCAGCGCAGCGGTGGGGATAAGGGAAATGAGGTCGTGCGCCGCGGCGGGACGCAACGCTCACCACGCCAAACTGGTCTCCATTAGCAGCATGCGCGCTTGGCCGCGGCCGACATCGCAGCGGCTCGCACGGCTCACCACGCTGGATCCATTTCCACCGGCAGCGATCTTTTCGCGCCGTGTCGTATCACGTCATGGCCGCCCTGCACCGGTGAGACTCACCACACTGGGGACGGCGGCGCGTCGGCCATCTGGAACGTAAGCTGGAGGCGCCCGGCCCGGGGGACGGTACCGGATTACACTCGCTCACCTAAAAGGTACCATCACCCCCCTGCTTCGTCAATAGCTCAAGTCGCTTCCCACCGAGCAGCGCACATGACCCTCATGAGGCCACCAGCATCTCCCGAAAGAGGATCGTCGGCAGCGTCCATCGCTCCGGAACGCACGTGACGCTCATGAGGCCACCAGCATCTCCCGAATAGGCAGCGGGCGCTGCTCACCCTCGATCGGCTGCTCAACGCACGCCGCCACGAACGAGCGGAAGAGCGGGTGCGGCGCATTGGGGCGCGACTTGAACTCGGGATGAAACTGGGTGCCCAGGAACCACGGATGGTCGGCCAGCTCGGCAATCTCCACCAGCCGGCCATCGGGCGAGAGCCCGCTAAAGCGCATCCCATGGGCTTCGAGCAGCTCCCGGTAGGCGTTGTTGAACTCCAGCCGGTGGCGATGGCGCTCATCGACCACGCGCACCCCATAGGCTGCCGCCGCGAGCGTGCCCGGCTGCAGCCAGCAGGGATAGAGGCCCAGGCGCATCGTGCCGCCTTTCGCGCCGTCGGCCCGCTGGTCGGCCATGTAGTCGATCACCGGATGGGCAGTATCCGGATCGAACTCGCGGCTATTGGGCTCGCGGCTCCGGAGCACGTGGCGCGCGAACTCGATCACGGCGCACTGCATCCCCAGGCACAGGCCCAGGAACGGCACCCGCTGCTCACGCGCGTAGCGAATGGCCGCGATCTTGCCTTCGACACCACGGCTGCCGAACCCGCCGGGCACGACGATGCCACGCACGTCGCTGAGCGTCCGCGCCAGGATGCTCGACGCCTCCTCAGCTTCCTGCAGATCATGCTCGAGCTGCTCGGAGTTGATCCACTTGATCTCCAGCTGCCGCTCGTGCGCTGCCGCCGCGTGCCGCAGGGCTTCGGTCACGCTCAGATAGGCGTCGTGAAGCTGGGTGTACTTCCCCACCAGCGCGATCTTGAGTACCGGGTTCGGCGACTTGAGCCGCCGCACCATCTCCGACCAGGCGGCGAGATCGGGGCAGCCGGCCGGCAGGCCAAGCTCATCGACGATGAACTGCCCCAGGCCAGCCTGCTCGAGCACCAGCGGCACCTCATAGATCTCGTCCAGCGTCGGCAGCGAGACGACCGCCCGCGGCGCCACGTCGCAGTAGAGCGCAATCTTCTCGCGCAGATCGTCGCTGATCGGCTGATCGGAACGGCAGACGATCGCATCGGGCTGAATGCCCATGCGCCGCAGCTCCTGCACCGAATGCTGCGTCGGCTTGGTCTTCAGCTCGCCGGTGGCGCCGAGGTGCGGCACTAGCGTCACATGCACGTAGAACACGTGCTGCCGCCCCACGTCGTTGCGCATCTGGCGGATGGCCTCGAGAAAGACCTGGCTCTCGATGTCACCAACCGTTCCGCCGATCTCGACGATCACCACGTCGGCCTGGCTGAGCCGGCTCACCCGGGCGATGCGCTCTTTGATCTCATTGGTGATGTGCGGCACCGTCTGGATCGTGCCGCCCAGGTAATCGCCCCGGCGCTCCTTGCGAATGACCTCGGCATAGATCTGGCCGGCGGTGACGTTGTTGTCCCGCGAGAGGTTCTCATCGGTGAAGCGCTCATAGTGGCCCAGATCGAGGTCGGTCTCGGCGCCATCGTCGGTGACGAACACCTCCCCGTGCTGGTAGGGGCTCATCGTGCCCGGGTCGACGTTGAGGTAGGGATCCAGCTTCTGGATCGAGACCGAGAGCCCACGGCTCTTTAAGATGCAGCCAATCGAGGCGACGGTGATGCCCTTCCCGACCGAGGACACCACGCCACCGGTTACAAAAATGTACTTGGGCATCCGTCGCTCCTTCGATACTCCCTGGCAGGCCTCCACCGGGTCCAGATCGTCGCCATGCCGCCGGCCACCTCCCTCCAAAGGTTAAGTAACGTCCGGCACCCCTTTCCCGACGCTATGCTGGCAGCTGCGGTGCCAGCAGCACGACCCGCGGCGTGGCCGGAAGCGTGCCCGGCGTGATGGCCAGGCGCGCCTCCGCGCCGGTGGGGCTCACTCCTAGCTCGCTGCAAAAGCGCTCCAGCGTGCTCTGCTCACCCGGATGGCTGAGCCGCAGCGGGATCACCAGCCGAGCCTCGAGCTGGCTGGCCAGGGCCACCGCCTGGGCCACCGGCAGTCCCTGGGGCTCGCCGAGCGGGATGAGAACGATGTCCGGCGAGCCAAGCTCCTCGACCGCCAGCGCTGCCGGCGGACGGCTCAGACGGCCGAGGTGGCTCACCACTATCCCGTCGAGCGTCATGGTGTAGATCATGTTCTTGCGCCTGGGCGCCGCGCCGGCCGGTACGGTCTGGCCCGGTACTTCCAGCGCGACCGAGCCGCCTGTCCCATCGGCGCCATCCACCGGGGTAGCAATGCCGGTAATCGGCACGCCCTTGATCTCATACTCCCCCGGCCCCTCCACCAGGCGATATGGCTCACGGGCCAGCAGCCGGTCGCGCGCCTCACGCCGGCTGAGCGTTACCACGTCGGCACTGAGGAGAGGGGAAGAGAGGGGGAGATCAAAGGGGTCGGCCAGAATACTGGCCGCACCAGACTGCAGGCGAACGCAGGTACCGCCGTACCAGATGAGATCCATACCCGGCTGTCAACAGTCGGGGGGCAGAATGAGGAGTGCCCGCTAAGGATTCTAGCAGAGCACCGCCGCCCGCGGCCGCGAGGGCCCCGCGCCGGCAAAAACCCGGCAGGCCCCCTCAGCCGGCCACCGGCCGCGGCGGCTCGGGCTCGCCCTTGAGCGTGCGATAGAGACCCAGCGCCCTGGGGAGCGCAACGTTCCAGACTATGTAGAGCCGGGGATGGACCACGTAGTCGTAGGCGCCGGCCCAGCGCACGTGATGGCCGCCGAAGCCGCGCTTGAAGTAGTACACCCCCGCCAGCGGATCGGTCGCATCCGACGGATCGTCGGGTGCTCCCCACAGATCGTAGGTGGTGCACCCCTGCTCGCGCGCCCAGCGCATGGTGTGCCACTGAAGCAGGTACGCCGCGTGGGCCTTCTGCCCAGCGGTGGACGAGGCGCCCCAGATGTACCACGCGCGCGTCGCCAGCCTGAACGGTACGAGCGCCGCCTCCGGCCGTCCATCGACCTCCGCCAGGAACAGCTCGGCCAGGCCGGCGCGGGCCAGCAGCGAGAAGTACCGCTCGTAGTAGTGGTAAGGTCGGATGATGAACCGGTCGCGCGCCGCCGTCTCCTGATAGAGGGCATAGAAGCGCGGGAGGTCGGCCACCCCGCCGGCCCGGATTGTCACCCCCTCACGGGCGGCTTTCTTGATATAGCGGCGCCACGTGCTGCTCATCCGTGCCAGGAGCTCGTCCTCGCCGGCGCGGAGGTCGACCAGCACCGTGCTGCGGTACTGGACCTGCTCCGGCGCCGGCCGGAACCCGGCCGCGCGCAGGCAGGCGATTGCCGGCTGCGCTTCGGCCTCCACGTCGGGATCGATCCTCAGGAAGACGCACCGTTGCCGGCGCGCCTCCTCAGCCAGCAGCGCCAGCACCGCGGAAAAGGTCTCCGCGTCGCCATACTCAAGGATCGGCCCTTTGGGGCAATAGGCAATCCCGTAGCCGGGCAGCGGCAGCGGCCGACGCAGGACCGACGCGGCCGCCACCACGCGCCCCCCTTGCTCGAAGAGCAGCCGACGCGGCACCCAGCCGGTCAGGCGCCCCACCTCGCCGCGCTCCCACGTCTGGAGCACGTGCGCGTGCGGCAGGGACTGCAGCGCGGCGTTCCACGCCGCCGGATGCTCTACCTCCCGCACCAGCAGCCGGGCGCGCCCCTCGTGAGTCTCGGCCTCGCGCGCCGCCGGCCAATCTGCCTCGGGGACCCGTCTCATCGACGCAATGGAGAGACCTGCTTGGGGGGCCTGTGTCTTCGGCACCTCTGAGTGACCCGCTGTCTGCCTCTGGTCCTGCTCTACCCCGCCCTTCATCGCGATGTGCAGGGCCACCGTTCCGAGCGCCAGCTTGCGATAGGTAACCGGTGCAAAGCCGCACGCCAGCAGGAGCCGGCGCAGCTGCTCGGCATCGGGAAAACGCAGCACCGACTCGGGAAGATAGCGATAGGCGTAGCCGCGCCCCGAGACGAGGCCGCCCATGAGCGGCACCAGGCGATGAAAGTAGAGGCGAAAGAGGCGGCTGAAGACCGGCGTCTGCACCGGTGTAAGCTCGAGCACCACCAGCCGCCCGCCGGGGCGCAGCACGCGGTAGAACTCGGCGCATGCCCGTTCCAGGTCGGCAACATTGCGCAGCGTGAAGCCCGTCACCACGGCGTCGGCCGTGCCACTCGCGACCGGCAGCGCCAGCGCGTCACCCAGCACCGGCTGCACGCGCCCGGCTAGCCCCAGCCGGCGCCCCTTCGCCTCCGCACGCCGTAGCATCTGCGCGGCGAAGTCCACGGCCAGCACGCGCGCTTGGGGAGCGAGGCGGGCCAGCGCGAACGACAGATCGCCTGTGCCCGCGCCAACATCGACGGCGACGCGCACCGTCTCGGGCTGCGTCGCGCCGGCCGCCAGGCGCCGCCAGGCTTCGTCGCGCCCGCCGGTCATCAGTCGGTTCATCAGATCGTAGCGAGCGGCGATGGCGTCGAACATAGTCCGCACGAAGCGCGCTTTGTCCGGGCCGGTCGCCGGCTCCGGCGGACCGGGATCGCGGCCGTCTACCGCTAGCGTGTCCGGCCCGTCGGGCCGGCACCGGACGAAGGACGAAGGACGAAGGACGAAGCGGCCACCGTTTGGCATCAGGTATCCGGCGTCCACACGTGCCCGGTAGCGGCGACTGGACCGATGCTCTTGCACCAAGCTTGCCTCATCACTGGCGGTTGGGGGAACGCCAGCACGCTCATTCGCGCCGCTCGACGACGTAGCGCGCCAGCCGGCGCAGCGCATCGACATAGGGGCCAGCGGGCAGGCTCTCGAGGTGAGCGAGCGCCTCGTCGGCGTAGGCGTGGGCCCGGCGCAGTGCGCGCTCGACAGCGCCCGATGCGCGGATCGCCGCCACCGCATCACCGAGACGCGGCTGTACCTTCTCATCGTGCGCCAGCAGCCCCTGCACCAGCTCATCGTCAGGATGCTCGCGCAAGAAGTAGATGACCGGCAGCGTGATCGTTCCCTGGCGCAGATCGCTGCCCACCGGCTTGCCGAGCTGCTGCTCCGTGGCCGTGAAGTCGAGCACATCGTCCACGATCTGGAAGGCCATGCCCAGGCTCAGCCCGTAGCGATGCAGCTGCTCGGCCAGGGCAGGATCGTCGGCGTCGAGCATCGCGCCGGTCCTGGTGCACATCGCCAGCAGCGCCGCCGTCTTGCCGCGGATCTTGGCCAGGTAGTCGCGCTCGGTAGCGTCGAGGTCGGGGCCGGCCACAGGCCGGAGCATCTCGCCCTTGACCAGCTCCATCACTGCCCACGAGAAGACGCGCATAATCGCCGGGCTCCCGAGCCCGGCCACCAGCTCGCCCGACTTGCCGAAGAGGTAGTCACCGGTGAGCACGGCCAGCGTATTGTTGAACGAGGCATTGACCGTGGCATGGCCGCGGCGGGCATCGGCGAGGTCGATCACGTCGTCGTGCACGAGCGTGGCCGTATGGAGCAGCTCAGCGGCGACAGCCAGCTCCACGCGGCGGCGCAGGCTATTCTCGTGCAGGCGTGCCGCGAGCAGCACCAGGGCCGGCCGCAGGCGCTTGCCGGTGGCGGAGAGCGTCAGATGCAGCGTCTGCCGCAGCAGGAGGTGATCGACATCGGCCACCTGCCGGATCGCCTCGTCGACGGCGGCGAGGTCATCGGCAATGACGCTGAAGAGCATCGCCGCCGCCGACGCGCTCTCGCCGGCTGGTGCCGGCGCGGGAGAGACGCCGTTGTGGCGCCCACCATCGACGCAGGGCGTGGCCGGCGCCGGTGCGGCCGGGGGAACGTGGGGATTGGCGCGCACAGACATCAGGCGGCTTGCTCCACGAGACCCGCAGCCAGCGCCGGCGTGCTGAAGAGCGCGGCAGCATTCTGCGTGGTGTGCCGCGCAACCGTCTCCAGCGGCACCCCGCGCACGCGGCTTACGGCCTGGGCGATGAGGGGAAGATAGGCCGGCTCGTTACGCTCGCCGCGGTGTCCCGCCGGGCTGAGCCACGGGCAGTCGGTCTCGATCACCAGGCGCTCGAGCGGCACACGGGCAATCACGCCGGCAAGAGCCGGATCACGCCGGTAGGTCAGTGGCCCGGCACAGGAGATCCAGAAGCCGAGCTCAATGGCCTGCCTGGCCTGCTCCAGGGTGCCGTCGAAGCAATGCAGCACGCCGGCCGGCAGCGGGCGCAGGGCAGCGAGTCGCTCCAGGGTTTCTGCTAGGGCCGCACGGCTATGCACGATCACTGGCAGGCCGCGCCGCGCGGCGAGCGCCAGCTGGGCCTCGAATGCAGCCCGCTGCGCGGCGGGGGGCGAGAGGTTACGATAGAAATCGAGCCCGCACTCGCCAATGGCGATCACCCTGGGCTCCGAGGCCAGCGCCTCGATCTCGGCCAGCGTCGCCGGCGTGGCCAGCCACGCTTCATGCGGGTGAATACCGATGGCTGCCCAGAGCCAGGGAGAGCGCTGCGCCAGCTGCACCGCGCGACGGCTCGAGGCCAGGTCATAGCCAACCACCACCATCGCGCCCACACCCGCAGCGCGCGCACGCTCGATGACGGCATCCACGTCACCGGCAAACCGCCGGTCGTTCAGATGGGTATGGGTATCGACGAGTGCAGGTGTGGGCGCCTCGCGCGGCGCCACCGGCGGGGCTGCCATTGCAACGGATGATAGCATGGACGGCTACTCCAAAATACGGCGCAGGTTGGCCAGACACTGGCGCGATTGCTCATCCAGGCGCGCCGGCAGATTGAGCATCCGCGCGAGGACCGGGCCGATGCCCGGGGGGAGCGTAAACGACATGCGATAGGTGACGCGCGTCTGTGGCCCGCCGTCGGGCGCCGGGGGCAGCGGCTCGAACTCCCAGGCACCGGCGTGCGGTACGCCGCGCACGCCGGCAAACTCGATTCGCCGGTTGGGCACGCAGGCGATCACCTCGTCCACCGTATCGATGGGAAGCCCGGCGACCTTCATCACGAAGTGGAAGCGGGTACCCTTGGTGGTGGGGCCCGGGGTCAGCCGCTCGCTCTGCGAGAGGTCGGGCACCCACTCGACGTTGCGCTCGGCCTGCGCGATGAAGTCGAAGATCCGCTCCACCGGAGCGCGAATGATAGCCTGGTTGACAATCTCGGGCACAGGAAGTCCCCCTTCCCCAGATATAATCCAAGGAGCGCGCCACCGCTCCTGTGGGGGTATACGGAGCGAAAGGATAGTGAAACGAACGTGGTGAGCGATCGAGATGACCGGCGCGGCCTGGCCGGGCCGGGATCGGTAGCACTCTTTATCGATTGGGACAACTTTGCCATCGGGCTGCGCCAGGAGATGCCGGAGCAGCCTGCCGACGTGGGGCCGATTCTGCGGTGGGCGCGCCGGTTTGGCCCGCTGGTTATCTGCCGGGCGTACGGCGAATGGCGCGATCCGGCTGAGCGGCTGGCCATCTACAACGCCGGCGTGGAGGTGGTCTACGCGCCGGTGCTCCCGCTGGGCGGCTCGGCAGCGGCACGGAACGGCGGCGGGGCGAAGAGCCTGGCCGATACCGCGATGGCCGTCGACGTGACCGACCTGCTGAATCTCATGCCGGGCATCACCACGCTGGTCATGGCAACCAGCGACAAGGACCTGATCCCGGTGGTGCGCTTCGCGCAGCGGCGCGGACTCCAGGCGATTGTGGTGGGCTCAGACCGCACTGCCGGCGCGCTGAAGGAGCTGGCCGACCAGTTTATCTCCTACCGCCAGCTGCTCGATCTGGAGGCCACCGAACGCGTGCCGATCCTCCCGCGCCCGGCCACGGTGCCACCGGTACGGCACCCGCGTCCGGCCCGCATGGCCGCCTCGGCAGGCTCGCTACCTTCCCCCCGCGCGGCGGTAGTGGAGGTTCCGCACGCGCGACCAACGACGGCAGGGTCGGTGTTCCCGCAAGGCGATGAGGCACTTGCCGAGCTCCAGCCGCCGGAGGCAGCCGGGGCAGTGGTCGCTGCCGGCGTGAGGCGCCGGCGGCGTGGCGGCCGCCGACGCCGGGGTGGGATAGTCGCATCGCCGGCCGGGCTGGAGCCGCTGGCCGCAGCCGGTGCACCGGAGGCAGGCGCTGAGCTGCCCGAGGCAGCCGAGGCGGAGCCCGCAGCGGAGGAGCCAGGCGAGAGCCCGGCGACACTTGAAGCTCTGGTGGAGCCGGAGCAGCCGGTGGTGGAGGCTGCTGTAGCGGCACCACCGGAGCCGGGCGGCCCGGCAATGTCGGCAGCGGCGGAGGCACCGCCGGCCACACCCGAGATTGCACCGCCCGAGGCCACGCCCGAGCCGCCCCAACCATCCTCGCCGCCGGAGCCGCCGGTGCGCCGCCCGGCGCCGGGCGGCATGGGGATCACGCCGGTGATCCTTCCGGGCGAGCGCCTCAAGCGCTTTGCCGCCGTCGCGCCGGCAGCGCCAGCCGCGCCGGAGAGTGCGCCGCCCCAGACGCATCCCGTGGCCGCGGCGCAGGCAGAGTCGACTGCCTCCGCGTCTAGCTCGGCGGCGGCCGCCGAGCAGCCGGGCGAGCCGGAAGCGCCGGAGCTGGCGCTGCCTGAGTCGGGGATACATGATGGAGCAATGGTGGACCCGGCAACAGCGGCCATCGCCGAGCCGCCGCGACGCCGGGGCCGGCGCCGGGCCGGCGCTGCTGCTGGCCAGGTCGGGCGCGACCCTAAGGAAGACGCCCAGGAAGGCGAGCCCTCCCCTGCCGCGGCTCCGGCCGAGATTCTCGAGCCCCCGGCAGAGGCAAAGGCAGAGGTCGGCGAAGGCAGAGCGGTGTCCACCGCGCGAACAGGCCGTGCCCGCGGGCGGCGGCGGAGCAGCCGGTCACATTGATCGCGGCCGGCACGGAGGCAAGCACCAAGCGGCACGAGCGCCTCGGCCTATACCGAAGCCAAGCTGGCAGCTCCATGGCTCCAATCCTGGCCCGGCTGCGGGTTCCACCGTAGCGCTGGTTTAGGAGTCGCTGCCGGGCATGGGTGGACGAAAGACACACGCCGGCGGTCCGTTCGCCCTTCGTCTACCCGTGCCCGATAGCAACGACGTGGCCAGGGCTCTAGGGTAGCGTGCTCCCGTTGGGCACGAACAGCCGGCGGTACAGCGTCTTTCGCGGCTGGCCCGTCTCAGCTGCGAGCCGGGCGAGCGCCTTGCCTCGGCTACCAAGCTCGCGCTCCAAGGCGAGGAAACGAGTGTAGAGTGCGCCCCTGGAGTCGGCCGCGGCGGCTGACTCTTCGGCCGTCGGTAGACATTGTGCCGGCGCGTCGCGAGCGGGCACCGGCAGGCCCGGTCCAATCACCAGCGTGAACTCGCCGCGTGGCTCGGCATGCTCGAAGAAGCGCGCCGCCTCTGCCAGCGTCGTATGGCGCACCTGCTCGAAGAGCTTGGTCAGCTCGCAGCAGACGGCCACCGGGCGGTCGCCCAGCGCGCCGGCCAGCTCAGCAAGTGTCTCCCGCAGGCGATGCGGTGCCTCGAAGAGTACGATGGCACCGGGCAGCGTGGCCAGCCAGGCGAGCCACGCCCGGCGCTCGGAGACACGTCGCGGCAGAAAGCCGGCAAAGGTGGCCGGAGAGGCCGCCATTCCGGCCACCGAGAGCGCGGCGATCGGCGCCGACGGCCCCGGGATGGGAACCACGCGGTGGCCGGCCGCGGCGGCGGCCGCGACCAGCTCCTGCCCGGGATCGGAGATCAGGGGCGTGCCGGCATCACTCACGAGCGCCACGTCGCCTTCGCGCAGGGCTGCAAGCAGCTGCGGCAGCCGCCGGGCGCGGTTGTGCTGGTGATAGCTGAGCAGCGGCGTGTGGATATCGTAATGGCTCAGCAGCTTGCGCGTCTGGCGCGTATCCTCGGCCGCGATCAGCCGCACGTCCCGCAGCGTATCGAGCGCGCGGAGAGTAATGTCGCGGAGATTGCCGATCGGCGTGGCCACGACGAAGAGCCGCCCCCCCGGTGCCGCCTCGCACGCCGGAGCCACCTCGCCATCCGCCGGCTGGGCGGCTACCGGCGCTTCCGCCCTTCCCGGCGGGGCGGCCGCGGGCGGTGCGCGATCCAGCGCGCCGGCCCGACGGGGCACCCCACCATCGCCGGCAACCGTTCCCCGTGCAGCCTTGGGCGGCGTGTGATGGGCGCGCTTCTGCGCTTCCGCCATGGCCGACAGACTCCTTCTACTCTTCGTCCTTCGTCCTTCATCCCCTGCACAAGATTACGGACGGCGACCTGCTCCGGCGCTTGCGGGTGGCGCCGCTGCGCACCGCCAGCGGCGCGCGAGCACCAGGCTACCGGCCAGCACGGCCAGCGCGGCCCACCACACGGCGCGCGGCACGGGGCCCAGCCAGGTGGAATCCGCGCGGAGGGGCTCGAGACCGATGCGCGCGACGCCGTAGCCGATGGCATAGGCAGCGGCCACCGAGCCAGGGGGCAGACGACGCCCCCAGAGCACCAGCAGCATCGCGCCTAGCAGCAGCTCAACGGCCGCCTCCACCGGCTGGCTAGGGAACCGCGCCGCCAGGGCACCGGTCGAATCCGGAAGCAGGAGCGCCGGCAGCCGGCTCCCCGGCAGCACCAGCCGCCCGGCGGCGCAGCCGGCCGCCAGGCAGCCCAGGCGGCCCACCGCCTGGGCGAGCGCCAGCGCCGGCGCGGCCACGTCCAGCGCTATGGAGGGCGGAAGGCGCAGCGGGCGCGCGGCAAGCCAGAGCGCCAGCGCCCCGGCGGCGACGGCCCCCGGCAGCGACAGGCCGCCCTCCCAGACGTTGATGATGGCACGTGGGGCCGGCGCGTATTCCGCCCAATGGGCCGTCACGTAGTCCAGCCGGGCACCGACCAGGGCGGCGATCAGCACGATGGGTGCGGCATCAAGCATCGCCGCCGGCGCCAGCCCGCGGCGCCGGCCGAGCATGAGCGCCAGCGCCAGCCCGGCCGCGACCCCCGCATCGAGGAAGAGGGCAAAGAGCGGAATAGGATAGCCGGCAATCCAGAGACTAGCAGGCACATCTCATTCTACGGGAGCCGCGCATGGCGGCCAGCCGTCTTAGGCACCAGGAGAAGGTGCCGAGCCGCGGAAGCTACCCACCCGAAGGAGGTACTTGCCCCACAGCCCCGCGCGGTGGCCAGCGACGACGCCGATCTTGGACCAATCGATGAACAGGTTCACCTCGTGCCCGAAGTTGTCGATGAGCCAATCGGCGGCCTTGGGCACGCTGGCCTCGAACATCAGGTGCCGATGATCGAGGCGGTTGGTCAGGCGGTAGATGATCTCCGGCCGCCAGGCATCCACGTTCTCGAAGATGCCGCCCTCCTCGATCATGACCTTCCAGGCTCCCGCCTCCAGGGCCAGCTCGCACTCCCGCAGCAGGCGGTCGGCGTTCATGTGCTGGCGGTCATCCCTGGGCATACACACCTCTGGCTGGGCCTTGAAGCCCATGGACACGACGGTGCGGACCAGGCGCAACTTATGCTCGAGGGGCAGGGTGATGTTGCCGCTGGAGAGCTCGACGATGGTGAAGCCGAGTGCATGGCACTCCTCCAGGTAGGCGAACACCGCCGGCTCACCGAGCGGGAGCACGCGCTCGATCATCCCCCCGGTGGAGACGTCGATCGCGTTCGCGCGTAGGAAGGCATGCTGGGCCCGCAGCACACCGCGGCGGACAAGGCGCTGGCTGGCAGAGGGCCACTTCACCGCATCGATATAGCTACCCCAGACCTCGACCAGATCATGAAGCTGGTTCGTCCCCAGCCCACGGGCGCGGATCTCTGTCAGCCCCACCGTGCGGGGCTTGGGAGGTAGCTCGGCAATGGGGAAGACCTGGCTGAAGGCGAGCTCATCGTCGTCGTGTACCGGATTGCCGGCGTGTGGCTCTTGTTCCAACGTTTCCCTCCGCGTTTATTCTCCTGCCCGGTTCAGGAGGGGAGTGATGCGGCGCACCGCCGCTGAGGTGGCATCCTGGGCACGCTTCTCGCCACGCCACATGGGCACGAACTCCTCAGCGATGGCAGCATTGATCTCGTCCGTTCTGGCCAGTGGCGCTTCGATGTGCAGGTGCTCCAGGGCCTCGACGACCACCTTCATATCGGCACCTGGAAGCTCGGTGGGGCTGATATAGGCCGGCTCGTTGGCCACCGAGCGCCGGCTGGGCATGGACTCGCCGCGCAGCGCCTCCAGGCGCACGCTGTCCGGGCTGACCAGGACTTTGATCAGCTCCCACGTCTCGTCTCTCACCTGGGAGGGGGCTGCCAGGTACCAGCCGGCGCCGCCGCCGGCGGCATAGGCCTGCTTACTCTTGCCCCGAGGCAAGGCAGTGATGCTCCAATCGAAGCCGGCGCCGCGCCGGTTGGCGGAGATCACTCCCTGGCCGCCATGGAAGGTAAGGAGGGAACCGGCATTGAACAGGTTCTGCTCGCCGCCCAGGGCCTGGAGCTCGTTCGGGGCCGGCGACACCTGGTGCTTATGGATCAGATCCACCATGAACTGTAGTGCCTCTACCGCCGGTGGCTCGGTCAGCAGCGATTTGGTGCCGTCGGCATTGAACAGATCGCCGCCATTGTTCCAGATCCAGGGAGACCAATCACGAGTCCCCTGGCCGAGATTCGCCCCCCAGCGGGTGGTGGCCGTCCCCTGGCGGATGGTGGCCTTCTGGCAGGCTTCGAGGAACATCTCCCATGTCCACGAGGAGTCTTGCCACGAGGCAGGGAAACCTTTTACCGCCAGCTGGCGGCTCAGGGCACGGTTGTAGTACAGCAGACGCAGGCTGAGGAACGGAGCGCCAAAGTGGGTGCCCT
>Ga0070741_10013901_pt1 | contig 14084 bp, 15 predicted proteins | sample Coa_R1_4_FD_66440 | JGI IMG/M metagenome (GOLD analysis project Ga0070741, IMG submission 66440) | Surface soil microbial communities from Centralia Pennsylvania, which are recovering from an underground coalmine fire - Coalmine... | ecosystem: Environmental > Terrestrial > Soil > Unclassified ... | reverse complement strand
CGAGCACGTTGCCCAAGAACCTCCAGCCTCTTCGATACGCGGGCGGAGCAAGCGGCGAATTCACCGCATATGCAAACTGCACTTTGTCTTCAACGGCGCGCTCGATCTCCTGCAACGCGGTTTGGGACTTTTGCATGGCAGCGCGCTTTTCGCCGATGGTCAGGTCGGGTTTTTCGATCAGTTTTGGACAAGCGCGTTCCACTGTGGAAGCCGCATCTAACAGAAGATCGAACCTGCTGTTCGATGGAACGTTCGGGTAATCTTCGAGCGGCTTTGGAAATGCGATACGCGGCGGTTTTGAGCAGCCGATGAGAAAGGCTGCCACCAACAGATACCGACATCCGTGTCGCAACATGGTTTGGCTAACTCGAACGATACCGCAATCAAACCGATGAAAGGTGTGATACTTGCCGCCGGGAAAGGAACGCGCCTTTACCCCATCACCAAAATCGTTCCCAAGCCTCTGCTTCCCCTTGCGAACAAGCCCACCATTCTTTACGCATTCGAGCGGCTTGCCGAGATCGGCGTTCAAGAGATCTGCATCGTGGTGGGCGAAAATGAACCTCAGATGAGAAACGCGTTGGGTTCCACCTCGCCCTTTGATCAGCGGCTGACTTATGCCGTGCAGACTGAACCGAAAGGTCTTGCGCATGCGATGTCGTTCGCGCGCGAAACGATCGGCGGCGACGATTTTGTGATGTATTTGGGAGATGAGATTTACACCGAACCCTTGACTTCGCTTGCGCAAACGTTCGCTGCCTCGCGCTGCGCAAACTTGAACATGGTGAAGGAGGTAGATGATCCGCGCAGGTTTGGCATTGCGAGCGTGAATGGAAACCGGATAACCAAGTTGGTTGAAAAACCCACGAATCCGGATTCGAACTTGGCGCTTGCAGGATTGTATTTTTTTACAAAACGGATTTGGGACACGCTCAAAGATCTGCGGCCCAGCGCGCGAGGCGAATATGAAATCACCGATGCGATTCAGATTCTTGTTGATTGGAACGAAACTGTGCTTGCCGGCGTTTATTCCGGCGGCTGGTTCGATACCGGCACTTTGGATTCGTTCCTCGACTGTTCGAATTATCTTTTGAACGGCGGCACGCTGATTGACGAAACCGCTCAGGTCAGCGGTTCGATCGGCGGCGCGGTTTGCGTGGGAGAATCCGCCGTTGTGGAATGCGAATCTATTCAGGACTGCGTGGTGCTGCCCGGAGCCGATGTTCGATGCGAAGGTGAGATTCGGCACTGCATTCTTGCAGGGACGATTCGGTCCGACAGCCCGCTGGTCAACGCTGTGCGCTATTCCGATATGGTCTGATCCAAGCCGAGCGACTCTTCGAATCCCGCCATCACGTTGAAAAGATGCACAATCTGCGCCGATCCGGCTTTGCCGTCAATATCGGAACAGACCTCGACGCGTGCCGCTCCGCCGGTTCGCGTGTCGAGCGCATACGCGGCAAAAGGCGAGTTTTCGACTTTTGGGTCTTCAGCCGAAGTGCGAACAAAAAACGATCGTCCAAACGATTCGTTGAACATCGCTTCGATTTCATCGGGACGCACGCCGGAAACCGGGCATATGCAGCGCGCACGGATCAATCTTCCCGCCGGTTCTAACGTGCAGGTCATTTCGGCTTCGCACCCTTGTTCAAAGTTTTCGAGCGCACCTTCGCACTCTTGCAGATCGGCAGAAAACGTGAACTGAATTTGCGGCCGTCCTGAAACAACGCCGGCGCGCAAAAGCGGCCCGATCGCAATGAGCGCCAATGTGGCGCCGGCGCCGGGACAAGAAGCCTCTTGCGCGCAAACCAACGGGTTGTTGTCCATCAGTTCGATCAACCCGTACTGTTGACACGAACGGTCGGCGCTGGCAGCGCGCCGGTTTTGCGATCCAGTTTGGAACAGAATCTCGCCGTGCGCGGCGCTTTCGAACCGTTCCAAAGTCACGCGGGGATGCCGCGAAAGCAACGAAAGCAGAGCAGAATCACCTTTGGCAGCAACTTCGATCACAGTTCAACACTACCTGAACAGGCTGTCTACCACATACCACACTCTTTCGATGAGCGCTGAGAGCCGCGTCATGAGCGTGTTGCCAAAGAACGCTCCGAAACCGACCATCAGCCAAAACCTGCCGACACGCGCCGCAACGCGCGGAAACGCATGACGATGGTCAATCGTGAAGAAAAAGAAAAATAGTACCGAAATGAGCGCCGTTAAGAAAACGATGTTGTTGAGCGATTCCCACCAACTCACGCCGCCGTTTTGCACCATGATGGGCGACCGAAACGAAGAGGTGAGAACCGGCATCTGCTGCGTAAACTGAAGCCGAATAACTTGGCCAGCGCCTGCCCCGATCACAATTCCCACAACCAGGCGCATCAGCCATTCGGTTTTTTTGAAGTAGCCTCCATACCAGCACAAACCCAGCATGAAAACGACAATGCCGATGGCGATTGCAGAAAAATCGCGTGCGGCAATTCCGTCCATCAAAGGCATCAGCCATTTCGGCTTCAGGTATTCGAACCAGATCGCGACGGTGGCGTAGCCCACCGAAAGCCCAAGCAGAAGGTGTTCGCCGAAACGATACGCCTTGTTTTCGCGCCATAACAAGCTCAGAATCATGATGACGCAAAGCGATCCGACTAAACTGCCGAAAAACGCGCCGTTCATGGTTTTTTTCGCTTGGCGAAATATCCGCCGACGTTTCCAAGAATGATTCCGACAATCAGCAGCAGGTGGCCGGCAGTTTGGCCGATAAGCAGACGTTCGCCGAACGTTTCACCGCTGCGCCTTCCTTCGCGCCGAGCGATCATCTGTTCATATTCGCCGCCGCCCCTCGCGCCGATCAGAATTCCGCTCATTGTGCCCGCTGTGAAAAACGGATAACTGAACGTGGAAGAGATCGCGGCGCAGCCCACTGCATACGGCGTTCTTCCTGCTTCCACGAAATAGGTTAAGAACTCTCGGATTTCGGCATATACCACGCTGATGACCAATCCCCAATCTTCCGCAGTCTTCACTTTCTTCAGCCAGGCGTATGCCGATGCGGGCCGGTCATATCGGTCGGTTTTCACGTGCAGCGGAAAGTTCCGTGCAAGCGATTCCACCGAAATCGGTTTTGGGTCGGGCAAGCGGAATCCGAACGAAACCCAATCTTTTCCGTACTGTTTGCCATATTCTTTCGACAAAAGATCCATCTGTTCAAGATAAAAACGCGGCCCAAGCACGTTGCCGCTCACCAGCACGAATTTTATGTTGCGCAAGAACAGGTGCCGCACCGTTGCGATGAATTGAGCGCGCAGTTCGCCCACGGTTCCCATGTCCCAATCGCTCATCACGAGCACCGGTTTGGTGCCGTCGAGTTTTTCGATGGCATCATAAAACGCCCGCGTTTCTTTGCTCGGCTCCACTTTCAGCGGGACGCGCGCATAGGCCGAAATCACGATGAGGCCGATCAGAGCGCCGTAAAGCCACCTCGGATCGAGCCGGTCGAGCCTCGCGAGCCGGTCGAGCATGGTGGAGAGATTCGACCTCGCCGTTGGCCGTTCCTTTCAAAATGGCCGATAATAACGGTTCCCATGGCCCCCAAACGCACAAAAACCATCCTGGATATTCGGCAGGCGATTGATAAATTGGACGAGCAGCTGATTATGCTTTTGAACCAGCGGGCCGCGTTGGCAATTGAAGCCGGAAAGCTGAAAAAGGGCGACGATAAGCCTTATTACACGCCCGAGCGCGAGCGCGAGATCGTTCAGCGGCTTTCGGAAACGAGCCCCGGCCCATTGCAGATTCGACAACTTCAATCCATTTATCGAGAGATCATCAGCGCCGCGCGGAGCGTGGAAAAACAGCTGACAGTTTCTTATTGGGGGCCGCCGGGAACGTTCTCGCATCTTGCGGCAATCAAACAGTTTGGAAACAGCGTCAAGTTGAACCCGTGCGACACCATCGAAGATCTGTTCCGTTCAGTGGAGCATGGACAAGCCGATTATGGAGTTGCGCCGATCGAAAACTCTTTGGCGGGAGTTGTTCCCGAAACTCTCGATATGTTTCCGCAAACCAACGTCAAAATCTGCGCCGAAGTGTATGTGCACATCGCCCATCATCTGCTTTCGCGCGCAAAATCGCTTGCGAAAATCAAAACTGTTTATGCAGGGCCGCAGCCTGCGGCGCAATGCCGCAAATGGCTGAAAGCCAACCTTCCGAAGGCGCGCATCGAGGAGGCCGCCCCCACCGCGGCCGCAGCGAAGAAGGCGGCGGCCGACGCTTCTTCGGCGGCGATCGGAAACGCCCTCGCAGCAGAGATCATCGGCCTGAAACCGCTCGTTGAACATATCGAAGACAACCCTAACAACCGAACCCGGTTTCTGGTGATCGGTTACAACGAACCTCAACCGACAGGACAAGACAAAACGTCGTTCATGTTCAATCTGCGCAACCGTCCGGGCCAGCTTTATCGCGCGCTTGGCGCCTTTGAAAAAAACGGCGTGAACCTGATGATGATCGAGAGCCGGCCCGCTCAGCGCGCAAGTTTTGAATACATTTTTTATGTGGACTGCCAGGGCCACCAACGCGATGCGAACGTGAAAAAAGCCGCAAAAGCGCTGAAATCATTTTCGCTGGAATGCGTGCTGCTTGGAAGTTATCCAGCAGCGCACGATTCCGCGCCGAGTTAGCCCTTCAGTCGGCTGGCCATTTCGGTGCTTTCCCAGGGGAACTGCTTGTCGCCGAAATGGCCGTTTTTTGCGGTGGGAAGATATTTGAACCCGTTGCGAAGTCCCAAATGTTTAGTGATCGCCGCCGGGCTGAACTTGAACGTATCGCGCACGCGCTCTTCGATTTGCGCGACCGGAATCGCTTCGGTGCCGAACGTATCCAAAGTGATTTCGACCGGTTCGGCCACTCCGATCGCATAGGCGAGGCTCACCTGCGCCTTCCGCGCGAGTTTGGCTGCCACGATGTTTTTGGCAACGTGCCGAGCCATATACGCCGCGCTTCGATCAACCTTTGTTGGGTCTTTTCCGCTGAACGCGCCTCCGCCGTGCGGGCAAAACCCGCCATAAGTGTCAACAATGATTTTCCGCCCGGTTACTCCGCTGTCGGCTTCCGGCCCGCCTTGTTCGAACACACCCGTCGGATTGATGTGATAAATGATGTTTTGGCAGACATCCACCCTGTCGGAATAATGCTCCAAAACCGGATTGATAATATCCTGCTTCACGCGCTCGCGGATTTCATCTTGATTAGTGGTCGGCGTGTGCTGAATTGAACAAACGATTGTGTGCACATATCGAGGAACGCCGTTTTCATAAGCGACGGTGATTTGACATTTTCCATCGGGGCGATAGATGGACGGATGTTCGCGTTTCATTTTTGCGTGTTCGCGCATCATTGCGTGCGCCATCGCGATGGGCAGCGGCATCAGTTCCGGCGTTTCATCCACCGCCAATCCGAACATCATTCCCTGATCGCCCGCGCCTCCTGCATCCACACCTCTGGAGATATTGCTGCTTTGCTCGTGCACGGCCACCAAAACGCCGCACGTTCGGCCGTCCATTCCGCTTTCGATGTCGCTGTAGCCCACGTCTTGAATCGTTCGACGAACGATCTTCGCCATGTCCACATACCCTTCGGTGCGGATTTCGCCGGTTACGACCGCAAAGCCCATTCCGAGCAGCGTTTCTATTGCGGTGCGGCTTTCGGGGTCTTTTTCCAGGCACTCATCCAAAATGGCATCGGAAATCTGATCGGCGACTTTATCGGGGTGGCCCTCACTCACGCTTTCGGACGTGAAAAGGCGGATGTTGGACATGCTCGAAAGGATACCTTCCACCTTTTATGGTGCGCGATGCAACCCGTCATCCGCCCCGAAGAAGCCGTCTCCCCGAAACAAGGGGAGAGTGCCTTAAATTTTCAGGTCAACAATCGCGCTGATGCCGACGCCTACAACCCGCTTGATATTCTTCACAACGTCTTTCGATTCGACGGGGATGAGCGCCTTCAACCGCACGGCTCGAACGAAATCGGTTTCAAGCTGCGCAACCGCTTTCACTTTTTGAACCAACGCAGGCGGGCCCATCACTTGCACCGCGCCGATATATCCGCCTTTTCCAACCGAAATGATTGGCACGACCTTGGTCATGAGCTGTTGCGAATCGCTGAAATTTTGAAGTTTGTTGATCGCCTTATTGATATCCGGACCGAAGCGATCTACTGCAACGCCCACACCGGCCACTTTGATCACATCGCCCAACTTGATCTGCGCATGCGCTCCAATGAGCGCCAGCGAAATCACGCAAACAAACACTCTTCTCAAACTCATTTTCATCCTCCTTTTTGAGAGATTTTAGCGCATAGACGGCAGCGATGACAAAACGGCGGCTTCGCCGAGCCCGATTCAATCAGCCGATGGAAGGAGAGTGCATCTGATTTGGCTCGGTTTTCGGCGCCTGTTTGCCCGTAAGCTGCGCGTACTTAATCAGATGCCCTTTGCGGAAACCGTCCCACGTAACCAGCCGAATGAGCGTCGGCGCATCCCGCTCGATATCTTCTGCTGTCAGTTTCCAATGCGACACCTCATCAATCGGCTTGCCGTTCGACCGCTTCAAGTGATCAATATGCCACGCGACCTGCAACAAATTGACTAACAGCATCGGCGTTCCAAAAACTGCGCCCATCTTCGAATCGGTGAGCGTGGGCGTCCCATAAATGGAAGTCTGCCAACCTTGGTCATTCCTTATCACTAACCTGCAGCTGCCCTGAGCGCCGCCCCCTTGAACGCGGGTTTCCTCTTGCACAACCTTCCGGTACCCCGCGATTCGAGGCTCGATCAAGAGCCGATACGCTTCCCGGAGCGACTCGAGGGTTACGCCTGTAAGCTCCTTCTCTTCAGGCATCATGTAGTCGAACAGAAGGTCTGTGTCGCCGAACAGTTCCGCATAGGCGATTCTGCGCGCGTGATCTGCCATCGTCACCGGACGGAAGTGAAGATAAATTGCGATTGATCCCGCAGCTGTGACCTTCAGCGCCAACGCAATAAGAGGATTTCTCCTCAAGCCCATTTTAAGCACGTGATTTTAGTTTGGAAGCGAAACGGGGATTTAACACACGCCGTGCCCTTGAGCAATGCGGCAGTTGAAGGTCAAACTGTTTCATCACCAAAAATCGCAGCGATTCCAATTTCCCATTTTCACAAACTTGCTAAAATCTCCGTCCAGGTATACGGCCATCAACCTGTTATGCACAAAAGGCGATGCCTGGGCGGCAGGCGGATTGTGGTTGGGGTCAACGAAAAGCACCGTATGCTCGCCGACTTCTTTTGAATACTTTTGCCATTCCTGCTGCAGGTACAGCGGATCGCGGAGCGTTGGAATCATGTAAGTATAAGCGGCATCCAGGCCGGGTTCAGGTGCGAATCCTCCACATTGGAAAACCGATCTCGGAACCCCCATTTCGAAATACAACACTTTGGTGTGAAACGGCAGACCCATTGCACAGGCATCTCAATATGCCGGGCCGCCGTCGTAGCGCTCGCGATACAACGCGGTCGCCACCCACAACTGATGCAAGTTCGATGCGCACACCGACTCTTTCGCCGCCTCTTTTGCGCGCATGATCACAGGCGTCATCACCGCAGCAAGCACCACCAATATGCTGCACACAACCACCAACTCGGTCAGCGTATATCCTCTTTGTTTCATCGCTTCACCTGAACGAAGGACGGGATCTTGTCCACGTCCGTTTGCATCGCTGCGATCCTCAAGCCGCCTTCGAACAACAGATAACGCGGAGCGAACACAGCATTAAGCGGCGGATCGTTGCGGGCATCGAATCCGCTCGAAAATTTTGACTCAAGCCCGGGCTTCCAGATGGCCGATCGAACGTCGGGGTTGGAAAGAAGCACAAACAGCGCAACAATGATAGCGGCGCAACCTAACCCCCAGAGCACCAGAAGGCGCCCCTCGGACAGCGATTCCCGAGGTGCATCCTCCCGCCCTAAATCCTGCCTGGTCACCCCATGACACCATCAATCTAACAAACGGCCCGCAAAAAAGCAACGGCCCGGGCAAGATGCCTTGCCCGGGCCCCGCTTCCTTCTTTCAAAAAGTTCGTTTAGAACTTCTTGTAGTACTGAAGCGTGAAGATGCCGCCTCGGCGCTCAGGCCCCCAGACACCGTCATAGTATCCGTTGCCGTCCGAGTCGTAATCGCTGAACTCATAGAACAACTTCAGGCTGGAAGTCGCATCGGTCTTGTAGTTGAAGCCGACTCGATACCAGTTGAATCGAGGTGTTCCATCGGCCGGAGTGTCCTGCTCGAACCTTTCGTATCCAAGCATCATGCTCCAGTCGTCGTTGATCTGATAGTCCAAACCAACGTTGTAGTTGCGAATGTCGCTGTCGGGGAACCAGTAGCCAAAGCCGCTCGAATCGTCAATGCTTTGATCGAACGAGGCTTTCGCCCAGATGTCCATCCGGTTGTTGGCTTTGAATCCGGCCTTCACCCAGAATCCTTGAATGTCTCGCGGATTCCAGTAAGGACCGATTCGGCCCCAATCGCCAGGCGCCGCATAGAACCATTCGATTCTGCGATATCCGCCGGCGAGGTTCCAGTTGGCGTTGTGCCAATCGGCATTCGCCCACCACGCTGTGTTTTGATCATCCAGCGCTTTGCTGGTGTTCTCCATGTAGTCGGTCTTTCCATAGCCGCCGTGAACCATCAGGTTCTCCGCGACTTTGAAGTCGAGCGCGCCGCCGAGCACGGTAACTCTGTTGTAGTCGTCGCCGGTGATCGGTGCGGTCTCAATCGTGTCCGAATCCAGGAAGATGTAGTTGACCATCAGGTTCGCGCGGTCTCCCATCTTGAAGTTGAGATTGGCGCCAAGATGACGATCAACGGTCAGATCGAGCGAGTTGTCGTCAATTGACCAGAAGCCGCCGACCCACATATTGCTGAACGGAAGCGAATCTGTCGCAGTTTGCGAACTTTGTCGGCCGCCCCAAACATCGAGCGACACGTTCGGGCCGAAGTTCATTCCAACTTTGGCGCCGTCGAAGATCCAGTTTCCGTCATCCCAGCGCGGGATGTCGAAGTACGGCGTAACATCCGGCTTCTTGAAGAAGTACGGATTGGTTTGATATCCCTGACGACCCAGGGTCAAATCGAATCCCTTGCCCATCAGCGAGGTTCCGATCTTCACCCAAGCATCGGGAATGTAAACGGCCCACACGCCTTCGTGGAAAGGTGTGAACGACGCGTTGTGCGTCGCATCGCCGCCAAATCCGCCTTCGCCAGTGAATCCCAGGAAGTTGCCTGCGACAACCGCCACATGCCATTTCGGGCCCGTGTCGTTCGTGCCATCAAAATCGAATCCGATCTGATGAGCAAACGTCCAGTCGCGGGTGATCCCAACGGGCTCGCCACTATAACTGCCGCGGCCATAGCCTTCGAAGCGGTTATCAACGGTTACGCCGAAAAGATCATCGGTGGAGTGAGCCATGACAGAGACCATGTTCACGTCGCCATGAATGTCCACAGCGGGCTTTCTCTTTTCAAGAATGCCCAGCCGGTTGTTCATGTCGGCGAGGTCTTTCTTCATCGCTTCGACGTCCACACCCATCTTCGCAAGGTCCTTCTGGAACATGTCGGCCATGCGCTTGAGCGCGGCGATGTCATCGCCCCAGCCTTTCATGCCATCCAGTTGGCGCTTCAGATCTTCGAGCGCGTCTTTCAGCGCAGCGAGATCGGCCTTGGAAGCGTAGTCGTCGCCCATACCAGCAATCTTCTGGTTGAGCGCATCTATCTGGTTTTGAACTCCTCCCAGCATCCCCTTCAGCTTCTGATAGGCGCGGTCAATCGCCGCAGCCATCTCATAGCGGGAAGCCGGTCGGCCTCCTCGGAAAAGCCCGTCCGGGTACCCAACAAGGATCCCTTCTCGCTTCATGTTGAGAAGGGCCTCATAGGCCCAGTGATACTCGGGCGCGTCCGGGAAGTTGTCTTGAGCGAACACAGGCGCGACGAAAAGTGCGCCCGCAACGGCCGCGAGGGCCAATTTTAGCGTTCGGTTCATTTCGAACTCCTCCTTGAGTCATTGCCTTCCGGGAGGGTACGTCCGCCTGCCGCACGGCTGAAGCAAGCCTATGTTGACCTCCAACCTGCAAGCAAAGAGCACCTTCCCTTGGGCGTTGCTACCGACAATCAAGCCATCGGTATGGCCCCATTGTACACCTTAAGTGATGGCTTTTGGGACGTTTATCGGTACCCCGAGTAAAATTTTGCGATGAACTTCCGCCCTTCGGTCGTCGGTTTGAGCCCAGACGGCCTGCAGGCCGCACTGGGAGAAGCCCCCGATGCCCCACTCCGAGCGAGGCAGATCTGCGCCTGGGTCTACCGCCGGGGCGCTCAGTCGTTCCAGGAGATGACCGACCTGCCCGAGGGCCTTCGGGAGTCGCTCTCCCGAGAGTGGGAGATCAACCCCCTTCGAGTTCTTTCGCGGGTCGAGGCCCCCGACGGGGTGATCAAACTGCTGGTGCACTCGGGAGACGGCGAAGGGTTCGAGTGTGTGCTCCTGCCCTCGGCAGGAAGGGTTTCGTGCTGTCTCAGCACCCAAGTCGGGTGCGCCATGGGCTGCGAGTTCTGCGCCACAGGGCTGGGAGGCTTCGATCGTAATCTCACCGTAACCGAGATCGTCGCTCAATATCTCGTTCTGCAAAGTCTAAGCAAGAACCGGATATCGCACGTGTCGTTCATGGGGATGGGAGAGCCGCTCTTGAATTTTGAGAATCTGATGGCTTCCATAGCGATTTTGCACGACCAGGTAGGAATCAGCCACCGGCACATCACGGTTTCCACTGTGGGAATCGTTCCTCAGATGGAAAAACTGGGGGAAACCGGCGTTCCGATCAACGTGGCCGTTTCTCTCCACTCGCCGTTCGATGAGGTGCGATCCGAGTTGATGCCGGTGAATCGAAAGTGGAGCGTGGGAGAGCTGATGGCCGCAAGCAGGCGGCTTGTTGAAACGACTGGGCGCAAAATCACGTTCGAATATCTGCTGATTCGCGACAAAACGGACTCGGTGCAGCAAGCGGACGCGCTTGCCAGCCTGGTGAAAGGTACGCCATGCTTGGTGAATCTCATCCCGTTCAACGCCGTGCGGACCGAACAGAAGTTTCGGCGGCCCGAGCCGAGCCGCATTCGAGCATTCCGTGAAAGGCTCGAATCTTACGGCGTGAACGTAACCCAAAGAGTGGAGCGAGGACATGAAATCAAAGCAGCATGTGGACAGTTAGCAGGAAAGCATCGAGGCCGTTACGCGAAGCGCAGATCACAGTTTTCGCTGCGCTCGGAAGCCTGATCGCGCTGGCAACGATCGGATGCGGATCGCACACTCCCGCGCCGGCACCCGGCCAAGACCAGACCGCCGACACGCCGCACCAAACCGATTTCAACGTCAAGTTTTCCAACCTAACAGTTCGCACCGGATCGAAAACCGGACAAACCGTTTGGGAAGTGCATGCCCAAACCGCCGACACCCAGATGTCCAGCGCAGAATCGAGCGGCAAAATGAACGGCGTTTCGATTACGGTGTTCGAAAAGCAGGTTCCCTCGATAGCGATTCAGGCGCCCGAAGGCGAAAAGCGAGGCGCAGAGTTTAGGCTGTTCGGCGGGGTCGCCGCGCAATCCCGGCAGAAAGGGGTTCAACTGCGGGCCGATTCGCTGACCGGCTCGCCCGACAGAAGCCGGCTCGACGCCGAAGGCCGTGTCGTTGCCAGCCTGAAGGACGCTCGAATCACGGGCGCCGATTCGTGCGGCGCCGATTTCAAGTCTAATAAGAAGATGAATCAAGCCGCGCTCGGCGCTCTCGTTCTTACTTCCCTTGCGCTTCAAGGGCAGGATGTGCAACTGGTTGACCACGCCAACGATCTGCACATTTCCGGAGCTCGGCAGATTACAGTGAAAGGGATCGAAGGCGACAGGCTGAGCATCGTGGGAAGCGGATCGCCCGTGACGGCAGATTGGATGAAGAGCGGCTTGAAGATTCAAGCAGCCCGAATCACAGGATCGGTTGCGCGCGGAGAAAAGTACCGGCTCGAAGATGCCGCGGCCTCCGGAAATGTGAGAGTCGTGGTAACCGAACAAGATGGAAACTTGACCGCAACCGGAGATGCAGCAAGTTTTTCCCGCCAAGAGAACGCACTCACGCTGAAAGGAAACGTGAAGGCGGTCAGCACTCGCAAATCCATCCCAGGCGAGATGCATGCGGATAAAGTGGTTGTGCATTTCAAACCGAATTCGGAGCGATATGAAGTCGAGAGCATCGAGGCGTTTGGACCGGGAATCAGTTATCGAGGCGAAGTGGATGCAGGGACGGTCGAATCCGCCGGCGTCGAACACATTCAGTTGTGGCCCGGCGACAGCGGGACTCGATTCGAAGCTGCCGGTCAAAATGCCGCGATCTGGATGACACCGAAAGATGCCGCAAAAACCCCATCGTGGCGCGCAACATCGCCATTGCTGCAGGGAACCTTGCTGAAAACCGGCGAACTGGCAACACTCGAGGCATCAAACCGCGTTGTGCTGCAAACGGGCGGAATCTCGCAAAACAAAAAGTGGCAGATGACCACGAACTCTGCCGAACTGCATTATTCGCGCGCGGATTCGGTGATGCGGCTTGAGGGCGGCGTCGCCGTTTCCGGCACCCATCCGGCGCTCGCGGGAGGCGGCGCGACGATGACTGCGAAGCGTGCGGAGATTGACTTCGAACCCAACTCTTTGACACCCAAAGAAGTACGGTTGTTCGGAGGTCAGCGTTGATCATTCGAACCGACAAACTTTCGAAAGCGTATCGAGGAAGGAAAGTTGTTGACCAGGTTTCGCTGAAGATGGAAACCGGCGAGATCGTCGGTTTGCTCGGCCCTAACGGAGCAGGAAAAACCACGACGTTTTATATGATCGTTGGACTTGTAAAGCCGATGGAAGGTCAGGTGTTTTTGGAAGACCGCGAGATCACCAAATGGCCGATGTACCTGCGCTCGCGCGCCGGGATCGGATATCTGCCGCAAGAATCGTCTGTGTTCCGCCGCCTTTCGGTCGAAGACAACTTGCGGCTGGTTTTGGAACTGCGCGGAGTTTCAAAGAAACAGCAGAACGAAACGATCGAGCGGCTGTTGGAAGAGCTGCACATGACCAAATACGCCAAAAGTTTGGGAAGCGTGCTCTCGGGAGGTGAACGGCGCCGGGTGGAGATCGCGCGGGCCCTGGCAACCGACCCGAAATTCATTCTGCTCGACGAACCGTTTACCGGCATTGATCCGCGCACCATCGAAGAGCTGCAAGTGATCATCTTGGCGTTGAAGCATCGAGGAATCGGGATTTTAATTACCGATCATAACGTGGGCGCGACGCTGAACATTACCGACAGCAACTTCATTATTTTCGAAGGAAAGATTTTCGCGCAAGGAACGCGGGATGAAATTGTGAACAACCCCGATGTCCGCAAGCATTATTTGGGTGAGAGGTTCGAGTGAAACTGCTCGACAAGCTGGTGTTTCGCGAACTGATCGGGCCGTGGATTTTCGGCGTGTTTATGTTCACCGTGATGCTGATGGCCGGAACCTATCTGTTTCGGCTGACGGACATGGTGGTGCGCGGAGTGCCGATCAGCTCGGTGCTGATGCTGAGCATAGACTATCTTCCGGGCCTCATGGTGAAAACGTTTCCGATGTCCACACTGCTTGCGTCGCTTTTGGCGTTTGGCCGGCTCTCAAACGATTCCGAAGTGATCGCGACGATGGCGGGCGGTGCGAGCATTCTTCAAATGATGCGCCCGGTTGTGGTTTTTGGTGTTCTGGTGAGCGGCGCAACCATCGCGATCAACGAGATTTTGGTGCCGCCTTCGAGCATGCAGGCGATGGCGCTGTATTCCAACATCACGAAATCGTTGAAAGGATTCGGGTCGGAGACGTTTTATCTGCCGATTCGAAGCGGAGGGAAGTTTTTAGGTTCGATTTCGGCACGCGATGTGGACGTGGCGACGGGCGCGATGACCGATGTTACCGGCACATGGTTTGGCGACCGCCAAAAGCC
>Ga0070741_10013900_pt1 | contig 14085 bp, 7 predicted proteins | sample Coa_R1_4_FD_66440 | JGI IMG/M metagenome (GOLD analysis project Ga0070741, IMG submission 66440) | Surface soil microbial communities from Centralia Pennsylvania, which are recovering from an underground coalmine fire - Coalmine... | ecosystem: Environmental > Terrestrial > Soil > Unclassified ... | reverse complement strand
AGAACCCCAACGTCGTCTTCGTCGCGGCAATCGGACATTTCTATGCGGCGCATCCGGAGCGCGGCGTCTATCGATCGAAGGACGGCGGGGCCACCTGGCAGAAGGTCCTCTTCAAGAACGACAGCGTCGGTGCGGTCGATGTCGAGATCGATCCCGCGAACTCGCAGATCGTCTACGCGAGCCTGTGGAATACACGCCGCCCACCCTGGTACGCCTACGCGCCATCGAATGGTCCGGGCGGCGGCATCTACAAATCGACCGACGGCGGCACGACGTGGAAACAGTTGACGAGCGGTCTGCCTGCTGAAGGGTTCGGCCGCAGCGGAATTGCGATTGCGCCCAGCAATCCGCGCCGCGTGTATGCGGTCATCGATGCCAAGGAGGGCGGCCTTTTCCGCTCCGACGACGCGGGTGCGACGTGGACCAAGGCGACCGGCGACACGCGCGTCTGGGGACGCGGATGGTACTTCGAGAAGCTGGCCGTCGATCCGAAGAATCCCGAAATCGTCTTCGTTCCGAACGTCGGCGTCCTGAAGTCGACCGACGGGGGCAGGACGTTCGGCGTATGGGCGACGCGCGGATCACCCGGCGGCGACGATTACCATCAGCTCTGGATCAACCCGACCGATCCGAACATCATGATTTGCGCCAGCGATCAGGGCGCCATCGTGACGCTGAACGGCACGGCGGAGACTCCCCAGTGGAGCTCGTGGCTCAATCAACCGACGGCCCAGATTTACCACGTGTCGGCGGATTACCGGTTTCCCTACTGGGTGACCGGCGCGCAGCAGGACAGCGGCGCGGTGGGCGTTCGCACACGCGGCAAGTTCGGCCAGATCTCGATGCGCGACTGGGAGCCGCTCTGCGCCGGCGGCGAAAGCGGCTACACCGCCGCCGATCCGCTGCATCCCGGCACGCTGTACGGCGGCACGGTCGGCCGCTGCGATCTCGATATCAACAGCCCGGAGACGAACGTCTCGCCCGAGCGGAACGCGACCGAGACCCTGCGCCACGATTGGACGCAGCCGCTCGTCTTCTCGAAGGCCGATCCGCACGCGCTGTACTACGCGAACCAGTTTCTCTACAAGACTTCGAATGGCGGCGCATCGTGGACGCAGATCAGCGCCGACCTGACGCGGCCGGACCCGGGAGTACCGCCGAATCTCGATGAAGCGGCCGCCGCCATTTCCGATCGCAACGGTCACCGCGGCGTCATCTACACCATCGCGCCATCGCCGATCGTCGTTCCGCTGATCTGGGTCGGAACCGACGACGGGCTCGTGCACGTGACGATGAACGACGGCAAGACCTGGCAGAACGTCACGCCGCCGGACGTCGGGCCCTGGAGCCGCGTGACGACCGTCGAGGCGTCGCACTTCGATCAGAACGAGGCATATGCATCGGTCGATCGGCATCAGCTCGAAGACTTCGAGCCGTACATCTACCGCACGCGCGACGGCGGCAAGAGCTGGCAGAAGATCGCGAGCGGCCTCGCCCCTGGTGTCTACGTTCACACGGTCAAAGAAGATCCGAAGCGGCAGGGACTGCTGTTCGCGGGAACCGAGCGCGGCGCCTACATCTCCTTCGATGACGGCGACAGCTGGCAGTCGTTCCAAATGAATCTGCCCGTCACCTCGGTCCGCGACTTCGAGATTCACGGCGACGATCTCATCGTCGCGACGCACGGTCGCGGGTTCTGGATCGTCGACGACATTTCGGCGCTGCGGCAGACCGACGCCGCGGCGCAGGCTGACGCGTTCCTCTTCAGGCCGTCCGATGCAATCGAGGCGCTCGCCGGCGGCGACAACGGCACACCGCTGCAGCGGGATGAGCCGCAGGCCGAGAATCCGCCCGTTGGCGCCTACATCGACTACTACCTGAAGTCGGCAGCCACCGGGCCGGTCACGATTGAAATCGCCGACGCGAGCGGGCGGACGGTGCGTTCTTATTCGAGCGACGAGCACGCCCCTGCGCCGGGTCCGCAGACTGTCTCGATCCTGTGGACCCGCGCACCCGAGCCGATCTCGGCCGCGGCGGGCATGCACCGGCTCGTCTGGGATTTCAAGCCCGCGGCGCCGCAGGAACCCGCACGAGGAGGCGCCGGAGCCGGAGCACAAGCGGCCGGCGGACGCGGCGGTCGGGGCGGACGCGGCGGCGGTGGTTTCGGCCGCGGCGGAGCGCCGATGGTTGCCGCCGGCGATTACTCCGTCAAGCTCACGGTCAATGGGAAGACCTACACGCAGCCGCTCGCCGTCAGCGCCGATCCGCGGGGGAGCCGGCCATGAGAAGACTTGGGATCGGCGTCGTCGTCTCGGTGACGCTGGGAATGTCTCTGGCGGCCAGCCGTGCGGCAGCACCGGACGTAGATCGCGTGTTCGCGAAATGGAACAGCACGTCGACGCCCGGCTGCGCCGTGGGCGTGTCCGTCGGTGGAAAGCCGGTCGTGAGCACGGCCTACGGAATGGCTGATCTCGAGCACGATGTGCGGAACACGCCCGAGACCGTGTTCGAGGCCGGTTCCGTGTCGAAGCAGTTCACGGCCGCCGCCGTGCTGCTCCTGGCGCGCGACGGAAAGCTGTCGCTCGACGATCCGGTGCGGAAGTACATACCCGAACTGCCGGACTATCCGGACGGGCCGCTTCTCGTCCGCCACATGCTGAATCACACGAGCGGACTCCGGGACTGGGGCAGCATCGAGGCGATCGCCGGATGGCCGCGCACCTCGCGCGTCTACACGCACGCGCACGTCCTCGAAATCGTGAGTCGGCAGCGCTCGCTCAACTTCGCGCCCGGCACCCAGTGGTCGTACAGCAATACGGGATACAACCTCGCGGCGATGATCGTGTCGCGCGTGAGCGCGATGCCGTTTGCCGAGTTCACGCAGAAGCGGCTGTTCGCGCCGGTTGGAATGTCCCACACGTCCTGGCGCGACGATCACACGCGCATCGTCAAGAACCGTGCGATCGCATACGACGATGAGAAGGATGGATTTCATACTGACATGCCATTCGAACGCGTCTATGGGAATGGCGGCTTGTTGACGACGGTTGGAGATCTGCTCAAGTGGAACGAGAACTTCACGTCGCCCATCGTCGGCGACGCGGCGTTCGTCGAAGCGGAGCAGGCCCCGGGCCATTTCAATGACGGGCGCGCGCACGGCTACGCGCTCGGACTGATGATCCACACCGACCATGGCCGGCGGATCGTCGAGCACAGCGGATCCACCGCCGGATACCAGGCGCATCTCGTTCGCTATCCCGATCGGCACGTGTCCGTCGCGGTGCTCTGCAACGTCGCGAGCGCGGCCGCGACGGAGTACGCGCATCGCGTCGGAGAGATGTTCGTAGGCGTCGCACCGGAACCCGATCGCCGGAATGCCGCATTTGCAGCCGCACCCGAGGCGCTGGATCGGATCGCCGGCGTGTACCGCGACACTCGCACCGGAATGACCGTGACCATCACGCACGAAAAAGACGCGCTGCGGATCGCTCGCGGACCCGCGTTCGTTCCGACGTCGGCGACCCGTTTCGTCAGCGACGGAGGCGATGTGTTCGAGATCGCCGATCGCCATGCCCGAATGACCGATTCGTACGGGACGGCGACTACGTATGAACGTGTCGACACGCCGAAGCCGACGATGGAGCAGCTCCGTGAGCTGACCGGAACCTACAGCAGCGACGAGGCCGAGACGTCGCTGACGATTGCGCTCGAAGGAGACCGGCTCGTGGCACGCAGGCGACCGGACACGGTGCTCGCGCTGACGCCGGTTTATACCGACGCATTCAGGGCTCCGCAGCTGGGACTCGTGATCTTCCGGCGCAACGGTGCCGGACGGGTCGCGGAGTTGAGCGTCGTGCAGGATCGCGTCTGGGATTTACGGTTCCGGCGGGAATCCGGACAAACGAGCTCGCAATGAAAACGCTTTCGCTCGGCCTGTTCGGCGTAGTGTGCTGTGCCGCGGCCGTGTCGGCACAACGTGGTCCTTCAGCATTCGCGCCGTCGAACTTCATCAAAACGGACGCGGCCGTCATCGCGCTCACGCACGCGCGCGTCATCGACGGCACCGGCGCCGCGGCGCGTGAGAATCAGACAGTCGTGATTCGCGACGGCGCAATCGCGTCGGTCGGCGATGCCGATCGCGTCCAGCCTCCCGCTGGCGCCACGATCGTCGATTTGACGGGCAAAACGGTCCTTCCCGGGTTCGTGATGCTGCACGAACATCTCTATTACCCCACGGGCCCGGCCATCTACGGACAACTGGGCGAAAGCTTTACGCGGCTGTATCTCGCCGGCGGCGTCACGACGATGCGAACCGGTGGAAACACAAACGGCGTGATGGATCTGAACCTCAAGAGTCAGATCGAAAGCGGGCTCCGCGCCGGACCGTCGATCGATGTGACCGCTCCGTACTTGAACGGTCCGAGCAACACGCTGCAGATGCACACGCTCGAGGGTCCGGAGGACGCTCGCCGTCAGGTGGCGTACTGGTCCGCGATGGGCGCCACCTCCTTCAAGGCGTACATGCAAATCACGCGCGCCGAGCTCGGCGCCGCGATCGAAGAAGCGCACAAACGGCGTCTGAAGATCACGGGGCATCTGTGTTCCGTCACATACGCGGAAGCGGCCGATCTCGGGATCGACAATCTCGAGCACGGCTTCATGGCCGCGACCGATTTCGTCGCCGACAAGAAGCCGGACGAGTGTCCGGGCCAGACGACGGGACAGCGGACCGTGGATTCACTCGACGAGAGCGGCGCACCATTCAAGAATCTCGTGAAGAAGCTCGTGGACAAACACATCGCTCTGACGTCGACGATGACGGTGTTCGAGACTTTCACGCCGGGCCGGCCGATGCCGCCCGGCCTCGACGTCCTCCTGCCCGAGCTGAAACAGCAGTTCGAGCAGAATTACAGTCGGACCGCGGAGACCAAGGATTCCATCTACGCAACGCTGTTGAAGAAAGGCATGGCGCTCGAACGCGCCTTCGCGCGGGCCGGCGGGACGCTCGTCGTCGGCACCGATCCGACCGGCGGCGGCGGCGTCATCCCCGGGTATTCCAATCAGCGCGCCGTCGAGCTGCTCGTCGAAGGCGGGTTCACGCCGCTCGAAGCGATCAGGATCGCCACGCTGGAGGGGGCGCGCTATCTTGGCCGCGACGCGCACGTGGGTTCGATTGCGGCGGGGAAACAGGCCGATCTGATCGTCGTCGCCGGCGATCCCTCGCGCACGATCGCCGACGTGCGGAAGATCGAGACGGTGTTCCGGAAGGGCGTCGGCTACGATCCGCAGAAGCTCGTCGACTCCGTCAAAGGACGGGTCGGCTTGTGGTGAAGCTGGAACCATCCTTGCGGGCGGCGCAGCGTGCCCGATCACGAAACCGTCCGCGAAGCCAAAGAACGAAGCGCGCCGGCCGGCGCCGTTGTCTACGAAGCCATTCGACAGGAAGGTGAAGACGAGCTGCAACGGACGACGTCGGCGCTCGCCTGGTCGGGTCTCGCTGCCGGTCTTTCGATGGGATTCTGCTTTGCGACCGAGGCGCTCATACACGCCGCGCTGCCCGATACGATCTGGCGGCCGCTGATCGCAAAGCTCGGCTACACGACCGGTTTTCTGATCGTGGTCCTCGGCCGCCAGCAGCTGTTCACCGAGAATACGCTGACCGTCATCCTTCCGCTGCTCAGACGGCGCGACCGCGTCATGCTGCTGAACGTGCTGCGCCTGTGGGCGGCGGTCCTCGCCGCCAACGTGGCGGGCGCCGCGATTTTCGCCGCCGTCATCGCGCACGCGCCGGTGTTCGATCCAGCGGTCCGCCAGGCGCTCGACTCGATCGCTCCCGAATCGATGGCGCACCCGTTCTGGACGATCGTCGTTCGCGGCGTCTTCGCGGGCTGGCTGATCGCGCTGATGGTGTGGCTGCTGCCGTTCGCCGAATCGGCGCGCGTCTGGGTCATCATCATCGTGACCTACATCGTCGGTCTCGCGAACTTCTCGCACGTGATCGCGGGCTCGGTCGACGCGCTGTATCTCGTCGCCGCCGGCCGCGTCGGCGTTCTCGCATTCATCTTCGGCTTTCTCGTGCCGACGCTCGTCGGAAATGTGATTGGCGGGGTGTCGCTCGTGGCGGCGCTGGCGCACGCGCAGTTCGTGGCCGGAGTCGAAGCGTCGAAGCTCTAACGGCGCGCCGCCGCGCGATCGTCGATCGCGTCGGCGATCCGCTCGGCGACCGGCCCTTCGAGCCGGATCGGCGGGAAGCCGACGACGTCGTAGGTGGCGCTGGCGATGCCGATGCCTGCCGCCTCGAGCTGATCGAGGATCATCCGCGACATCTGGTCCTTGATGTTCCGCACGCCGTGCGGCCGGCTGACGAAGCGCAGCGTCAGCTCCAGCCAGTTGTCCGTCAGCCGGTAAAAGACCTGCGGCTTGAGCGTGTCGAGGTCGATGAAATATTTCTTCTCGACCTGATCGCGCACCTCGCGGCTGACATCCTCGATCCGATCCGTGAGCTTCGACGCGCAGTCGAGCAGGATCTGTTCCGCGCGGCGGCGATCGGCCTGGTACGACACCGGCAGCCGGATTTCGTCCCAGATGAACGGAAACTCGCGTGTGTAGTTGTAGACGGGCGTATCGAAGACCTTGTCGTTGGTGACGGTGACGATCCGTCCGGTGAACTGCCGCGCGAATACCCAGCTCTGCGCCGCATCGCCCTGTGTCTCCGGCGGCTCGCCCATTTCCATGATCCGCGTCTGGAGAAATCCGAGCGAGATGACGTCGCCGCGTACGCCGCCCATCGTGATTCGATCACCGACCGTGAATGTCTGGCCGCGAAGGATCACGAGGTAGCCGGCGAACGCGGTGACGGCTTTCTGCAGCGCGAAGGCCAGACCGGCGCCGATCAATCCGGCGAAGGTGGCGAGCCGGGCGCTGTCCTCGAACCAGATCGACACGAGCGCGAGGAGCGCCAGGACGGCTGTGATCAGGCTGGTCGCCTGACGCGTCCAGAAGACGACACGCTCGTTCGCCTCGCGACCGGTGGTGAGGCGAACCGCCCAGACGATCGCGTAGCGGATGAGAATGATGGCCGCGCCGAAGGCGAGGGTCGCGATGAGCTTGTGCGCAGTGTCTGAATTGACGCCCAGCAGCCGAACGTCGAAGAGCCGCACGTACCGGTCGACGTGCAACCGGCGCGCCGATCAGCGCCGCAGGATCAGGTAAGGATCGAGCGGGCGCCCCTGCCACCAGTGATGCTCCGGGCCGAGCTCGAACACGGCGAAGTGCAGGTGAGGCGTGTTGGGCGGCGCGTTTCCTGATGTTCCGACGTACCCGATCACGTCCCCCCGGGCGACCGCCTGGCCGTCGTGCAGACCGCTCGCGTAGCGCTCGAGGTGCGCGTAGTAGTAGCAGAACTGCTGCGACGGATTGAACTGGTAGATGGTCAGACCGCCGGCCTTGCTCGTGAAGAGCTTGGCAATCGTTCCGTCGTCCGCGGCATGAACCGGTGTATTGCGCGGGGCCAGCATGTCGACCGCTTCGTGCGCGCGCCCGCCGGCGTCGCGCGATTCGGCGAACATGCCTTTCAGCCGATCGACGTCGATCCCGTCGACCGGGACGCGCAGCTGGCGCTGGCGGAGCAGGTCGATCGCCGCGCCTTCGCCGCCGCCGCTCGTGGCTACGACGCTGTCGCGGTTACTGCTCGGCACCGCGGCCGTCGATCCGGTGGGCGCCGGCGCGCGCTCCGGCGGATCGGTGTCGACGACGTGCGCGCCGGTCGTATCGAAACGGTTGATTGCCGGCGCCGGCGGGCCGCCGCGAAGCCACCAGCCGGTGAACACGCCGGCGGCGAAGCAGGCCGCGAACGCGGGGATCAGCCACCCGCCGCGGCGATGCCTGCGCATCATCGAAACAACACGGGCGTGCCGGGCTTGACGATCGAAGCGACACGCGCCGCGTCCCAATTGGTCAGCCGGACGCATCCGTGCGATTCGGTGTAGCCGATCCGCGACGGTTCCGGCGTGCCGTGCAGGCCGTAGTGCTCCAGATCGAGACCGATCCAGACGACGCCGACCGGATTGTTCGGGCCGGCCTTGATGTCGGCCTTCGAGTGCTTGGGATCCGCGTCCCAGAAAAGCTCCGGGTTGTAGTGAAAGACCGGATGCCAGCCGACGCCCGTCACTTTCCATTCACCCGTCGGCAGCGGATCGTGCTCGCTGCCGGTGGTGACCGGCGCGAAGAAGATCACGGTTCCATCGGGACGAAGCGCGCGCAGCGCCGAATCGTCGCGTGAGACCTGTATCGTCACGTCAGCTTCGGCCGGCTCTTTGGGCGGACGGGCCGCGACGTCGAACGGTTGCACCGCCGGCACTTTGATTTCGGCGCCGGCCTTCAGTGCGACGCGCGGGTTCATGCGCTGCAGCAGCGCCGGCGAGACGTGAAACTTTTCCGAGAGCAGCTCCAGCGGCGATCGATAGGACAGCGCCGGGAGCGACGCCTGCTTGTCGAGATCTTTGGGAATCACTTTCGCGAACGGGCCGGCGACGTCGGCTTTCTCGATGGTGTAGGTCGCGGTCATCGAGCCGGCTGTATCGCCGCCGAGGGCGTGCCACGTATCGCAGTCGGCTTCGCCGGTCGGCTCCAGGCCTCGCGCGAGCTGCAGCGCGGCGACCGCGTGCGACGCGTTCGTTCCGAGCTTGCCGTCGATTTCGCCTGGCGAAAAGTTCTGGCGATCGAGCAGCACCTCGAACGAGTACGGATCGCCGCAGGGAAGCTTCGCCGGTTTCGAGTGGCGCGCCGGCTGTCGCGTCGTCGCGCGACGGCGCTGCTGGCTCGGAGCAGCCGATACCGACGCCACGATTGCGAACGTGATCAACGATACGGCTGGGATTCTGGTCATACCCAGCCATGGAGAGTGCAGGAGCTGTGCCTGACGGATCGCCGCTCAACCGCGATGTGGCGGTGTGCCTTCGCGGCTGTTCTGAGGATCGTTTATGACTGCGTAACCGGCTGAGTTCGGCGGAAGCTGGCGTGCTTGAGCCACGTTTGCGCCCCTGCCATGTAGGTGTAGAACACCGGCGTCAGATACAGCGTGACGAGCTGCGAGAAGAGTAGTCCGCCGACCACCACCAGGCCGAGCGGCTGCCGGGCTTCGCCGCCGGCTCCGTATCCGAGCGCGATCGGCACCGCGCCGAGCAGTGCTGCCATCGTGGTCATCATGATCGGACGGAAACGGATCAGGCAGCCCTGATAGATCGCCTGTTCCGGCGTCATGCCGCCGCGCTCCGCTTCGAGCGCGAAGTCGATCTGCATGATGGCGTTCTTCTCGACGATCCCGATCAGCATGATCATGCCGACGAACGCATAAATGTTCAGGTCCATCCGAAAGACGAGCAGCGTGACGAGCGCGCCGAATCCGGCCGACGGCAGGCCCGAGAGAATCGTCAGCGGGTGGATGTAGCTCTCGTAGAGAATCCCGAGCACGATGTAGACGACCATGATCGCGATCACGAGCAGCACGGCGAGATTCGAGAGCGAGCTCTGGAACGCCTTGGCGGCGCCCTGGAACTGGCCGCTCACCGAATCGGGCAGCGTGTCGGTCGCGATCTGCCGCACCCGGTTCAACACGCCGCCGAGCGACGCGCCGGGCGCCAGACCGAACGACAGCGTGACCGCCGGAAGCTGGCCGTAGTGGTTCACGGTCTGCGGCCCGATCACCTGCTTCGCCTTCGCGAGCGTGTCGAGCGGAATCACCGGCCCGGTGCCGCCGGCGTTTCCGCCCTTGAAATAGAGCAGCGACAGCGCCGTGGGATCGGCCTGGAACTGCGGCGCGAGCTCGAGGAGGACCTTGTATTCGTTCGCCGGCGCGTAAATCGTCGAGACCCACCGCGGACCGTAGGCGTCGTAGAACGCGTTCTCGATCGCGTTGGCCGTAATTCCGAGCGCCGCCGCCTTGTCGCGATCGATCTGGACGTCCACCTGCGGGCTCGTCACCTCGAGGTCCGAGGTCAGGTCTTCGATGCCGTCGATGTTCGCGAGGCGTTTCTGCAGGCTGCGCGCGGTCGCGTACAACTCGTCACGGTTGGGCGACTGCATCGAGAACTGATAGAGGCTCTTGCTCACCTGGCCGCCGATGCGAATCGTCGGCGGATTCTGCATGTACACCTGCATGCCCGCGATCGACGCGAGCTGCGGCCGCAGCGATTCGATGATGTCGTTGGCGAGCTCCCGCCGCTCGCTGCGCGGTTTCAAATGGACCACGAGCTGGCCCAGATTCGGTCCGCCAAGCGTCGACGACGCGCTTCCGCCCACGGTCGATACGAGCGCCTCGACGTTGTCGTTCCTCCGGATGATGTCGGAAACCGCAGCCTGATACTCCACCAGCTTGTCGTACGAGGTGCCCTGCGCTGCCTCGGTGATCACCGCGATCTGATCCGTGTCCTGATCGGGAATGAACCCTTTCGGAACGAGGATGAAGAGCACGCCGGTCGCGAACAGGACGACCACGAAGGCGATCATCGTCGCGGGACGATGGTCGAGCACGATCTTGAGGGTGCGATCGTATCCGCCGAGGAGCCGTTGGAAGTAGCGCTCCGTCACCTCGCCGAATTTGGAATGGCCGTGGCTCGGTTTCTTCAGGAACCGGCTGCACAGCATCGGGGTCAAGGTCACCGACACGACGCCCGAAATCAGGATGGCGACGCAGATCGTGACCGAGAACTCGCGGAAGAGGCGCCCGAGGACGCCGCCCATGAACAGGACCGGGATGAACACGGCGGCGAGCGACAGCGTCATCGAAACGATCGTGAATCCGATTTCACGCGATCCGACCAGCGACGCGGTCAGCGGCTCTTCGCCCAGCTCGACGTGCCGGTAGATGTTCTCCAGCATCACGATCGCATCATCGACGACGAAGCCGACCGACAGAATCAACGCCATCATCGACAGGTTGTCGAGGCTGTAGCCGAGCAGATACATGACGGCGAAGGTGCCGATGATCGAGAAGGGCAGCGCGAGGCTCGGGATGATCGTCGCCCAGACGTTCCGCAGGAACACGAAGATGACCATGATCACCAGGCCGAGCGTCAGGACCATCGTGAACTGCACGTCGCGGTACGACTCGCGAATCGTATCGGAGCGATCGTAGAGAACGTCCATGTGGACGCTGGCCGGGAGCTCCGCGCGGAACTGCGGCATCAGCCGCTTGACCGCGTCGGCGACCTCGATCGTGTTCGTCCCGGGCTGCCGCTGGATGCCAAGCGTGATCGCCCGCTGCGTCGAATCGTGATCGTAGAACCACGACGCGGTGCGCTGATCCTCGACGCCGTCCACGATCGCCCCGAGCTGCTCGAGCCTGACCGGCGCGCCGTTGCGGTAGGTGACGACCATCGACTTGTACTGCTCGGCGTTCATCAGCTGGCCGGTCGCCTGCAGCGTGAACGCCTTGTGCGGGCCGACGATGGTGCCGGTCGGGACGTTCACGTTCCAGTTCTTCAGTGCGGTCTCGACTTCGTTGATGCCGATCTGGCGCGACGCGAGCGCGTGCGGATCGAGCTGCGCGTGCATGGCGTATTTCTGGCTGCCGAGGACCTGCACCTGCGCGACGCCGCTGACCATCGAAATCCGCTGCGCGATTCGCGTCTCCGCGTACTCGTCGAGCGTCCACGGCGGCAGCGTCTTCGAGGTGATCACGAGATAGAGAATCGGCTGGTCGGCCGGATTGACCTTCGTGAAGGTCGGCGGCGTCGGCATCCCCTGCGGCAGCAGGCGGGCCGCCTGGGTGATCGCGGCCTGGACGTCGACGGCGGCGCCGTCGAGGCTGCGATTCAGGTCGAACTCGAGGGTGATCTGCGTCGATCCGAGCGAGTTGACCGACGTCATCGACTCGAGACCGGCGATCATCGAGAACTGGTTTTCGAGCGGTGTCGCCACCGACGCGCCCATCGTCTCGGGGCTCGCGCCCGGCAGCTGCGCGGTGACGAGCAGCGTCGGGAAGTCGACGTTCGGCAGGTCGCTGACCGGCAGCGACCGGTATGCGACCATTCCGAAGAGCGCGATCGCGGCCATCAGCAGGCTGGTCGCGATGGGACGGCGGATAAAGCCTTCGGAGATGTTCATAAATTAAGGTGGGCTCGGCCTATGTCGTCACGGTAGCGCGAGGCTTCAGCCGAGCGTCCACCGCCACGATCTTCCGCGTCTTGAACATCGACGCCATATACGTGTAAATGACCGGCGTCAGATAAAGCGTAATCAACTGCGACACCAGCAGGCCGCCGACGACGGCGAGGCCGAGCGGACGGCGGGCTTCGCCGCCGGCGCCGAAGCCGAGCGCGATCGGCACCGCACCCAGCAGCGCCGCCATCGTCGTCATCATGATCGGCCGGAAGCGGATCAGACAGCCTTCGTAGATCGCGTCCGCGGGCGCCTTGCCGTGCTGGCGCTCCGCCTCGAGCGCGAAGTCGATCTGCATGATCGCGTTCTTCTTGACGATCCCGATCAGCATCACGAGCCCGACGAACGAATAGATGTTCAGTTCGTTGCCGAACAGCCACAGCGTCACGAGCGCGCCGAGCCCCGCCGACGGCAGGCCGGAAAGAATCGTGATCGGATGGATGTAGCTCTCGTACAGCGCGCCCAGGACGATGTAGACGACGCCGATGGCGACGAACAACAGCAGGCTCAGATTGCTGAGCGACGACTGAAACGTTTTCGCCGAGCCCGAAAACGCGATCGTGACGTTCGGCGGCAGGAGCCGATCGGCGGTCTGCGTGATGTGGTTCACCGCCGCGCCGAGCGACACGCCGGGCCGCAGCCCGAACGAGATGGACACTGCCGGCAGCTGGCCGGAGTGATTGATCGAGTTCGGCCCGACCGTCTCCTTGAAGCTCACGACCGATTCGAGCGGCACGAGCGATCCGCGCGGCGTCTTGAACGCGATCTTCCGCAGCGAGTCCGTGTGCTCCTGATACTTCGGATCGAGCTCGATCAGCACGCGGTATTGCGCGTTGTTGCCGTAGATCGTCGACGACCATTTCGGGCCGAGGCCGTCGTAGAGCGCGTTTTCGACCTGCGTCGCATTCAGACCAACCGCCGCCGACTTGTCCCGGTCGATCACGAGATCGACGCGCGGACTCTTCATCTCCATGTCGTTCGAGACGTCCTGCAGCTCGGGGAGCTCCGCCATCGCCGCGTCGAGCTTGCCGGCCCACTCGTACAGCACCTCGGTGTTGAGGCTCTGCACCGTGACCTGATACGTGCTGCTGCCCATGTGCCCGCCGATTTGCAGCGCCGGCGGGAGAGTCACGAAGACCCGGAACCCGGGAAAGCGCAGGAGCTGCGGCCGCATCTGCTGCGCGATTTGTTGAGCGCTGAGCGCGCGCTTCTTGCGCGGGAGCAGCTGCGTGTCGAGCCGCGCGTTGTTCGATCCGCCGCCCGGCCCACCGCCGCCGCTGACCATGAGGGCGTCGACGTTGGGATTCTGGTTGACGATGTCCGCGACCCGCAGCGCGTAATTCGTCATCTCGTAATACGACGTGCCCTGCGCCGCGCGGATGTTGATGCTGAGCGAATCGTTGTCCTGCTCGGGGACGAAGCCCTTCGGCACGACGGTGAACATCCGCACCGTCAGCAACAGCACGACAACGAATACCGCGAGCATCGCCACGCGATGCCGCAGCACGAAGCGAAGGCTTCGCTCATACCCCGAAAGGAGCAGATCGAAGCCCCGGTCCATCAGCCCCGCGAATCCGACCTTGCTGTGAACGACCCGGAGGAAGCGGCTGCACAGCATCGGCGTCAGCGTGACGGAAACGACCCCGGAGATGAGAATGGCCGCCGTGATCGTCACCGCGAACTCGCGGAAGAGACGCCCGAGAATGCCGCTCATGAAGAGAATCGGAATGAAGACCGCCGCCAGCGACGTCGTCATCGTGATGATCGTGAATCCGATTTCCTTCGAGCCGCTGAGCGCCGCCTGGAGCGGCGTCTCGCCGTTCTCCATGTGCCGGACGATGTTCTCGAGCATCACGATCGCATCGTCGACGACGAAGCCGATCGAGAGAATCAGCGCCATCATCGACAGGTTGTTGAGGCTGAAGT
>Ga0070741_10013899_pt1 | contig 14086 bp, 20 predicted proteins | sample Coa_R1_4_FD_66440 | JGI IMG/M metagenome (GOLD analysis project Ga0070741, IMG submission 66440) | Surface soil microbial communities from Centralia Pennsylvania, which are recovering from an underground coalmine fire - Coalmine... | ecosystem: Environmental > Terrestrial > Soil > Unclassified ... | reverse complement strand
TCGACAATGGCACCCGTGATGCCGTCTTCGACGATCTCCGGAACCGAGCCACAGCGAAACGCCAGGACCGGCGTGCCGCAGGCCATGGCCTCTATCATCGAGAGACCGAAAGGCTCCGGCCAGTCGACAGGAAACAACAACGCCAGTGCGTTTCCCAGAAACTGGGTCTTCTGCTCCTCATTGATCTCGCCGATGAACTCGACGCCGGGCCCCTTAAGCAATGGCTCGATTTGCGTCCGAAAATAGGTTTCGTCGGCACGATCCACCTTGGCTGCGATTTTAAGCGGCATGCCAAGCGCGCGCGCAATCGAGATGGCGCGGTCAGGGCGCTTTTCAGGCGAGATGCGTCCGAGGAAGGCAACATAAGCCCCCTGCGGACGCTCAACAGGGCGGTGCAGAACCAACGGCAGACCGTGGTAGATGGTCGCTGCGAAGTTTGCGTTTGGTACCGGGCGCCGCTGCGCCTCCGAGATCGATATCAGCGGCATATCATCGAAACCAACGTACAGCGGAAGCAAATCAGGCAAGTCCTGACGACCGTGAAGCGTGGTAACGGTGCGCCCGGCAAAGGCGCGAAATAGCGGGAAATGGAACTGGTCGATATGGAAGTGAAAGATGTCGAACTCGCCAGCGCGTTGCCGCACCCGGTCCAACATCAGCATGTAATAGGGGATCGGATCGCGGACACTGGCGTCAAGCCGCAGTGCCTTGGGCACGCAGGGTGCGAGTGTCGCCGCAGTGATCGAGTCACCGCTTGCGAACAGCGTCACGTCGTGGCCAAGCGCTACCAGCCCCTCGGTCAGGTAGGAGACGATGCGTTCGGTTCCGCCATAGAGTCGTGGGGGTACGCTTTCGACGAGGGGCGCGATCTGCGCGATTTTCATTTTGTGCTTTCGGTTGCCCTGCGTGCTCAACCCTATGCTTGGCTCTAAGGTTCCCTCGAACTACTGGGCAACGTTCGATTGCGGCCATGATCGTCTGGCCCCGGCGTGGTCGCAAACGCAGAGCAGAGCGCGCCGCTACAATGGTGGCAATTTGAATGGACCGCTGTCTCTGTGGATCGCGTGATCAAGGTCTGCCGCTATCCGGCAGTACAGGATCGGTCACCGGCCGATCGTTCTGCGGGCTGCCCGGCAGCACCAGCAGCGCGGCGCGATCAGGCCGAAGTTTCGAATTGCTCGTTCAAACGCGCAGTCCCAAGAAGCCCGCAATTAGGACGACTACGACCACGACGCCGATGATGTAGAAAATGTTCATTGGGAACTCCGATTGCCGCATGCGCGCGCATTCAACATTTAAAACGCTACGATCATTCAGCTTAGCAGCCGAACGAAGCAGCAATCTGATCCATATTGCTCACGGCAGGAAGTTCAGGTCGCCAGGTTGCCGCACGTACCGAAAGGCAGATGGCTCCCACTGGACAAAGCCGTCCGACTCGAAGGAGACCACAACCCGCCGCGATCTCTATTTCCCTTTGAGCGTGTCCTTGAGACTACCGACGGCGTTCTGAATCTTGCCTTCGACCTTATCGACCTGCCCCTCCGACTCCAGCTTGGCATCGCCGACGACCTTGCCGGCCGCTTGCTTGAGGGCGCCTTTGACCTGCTTCGCCGATCCTGCAATCCGATCCTTATCCATGATTTCCTCCATCGAGGTTGGGTTAAGCCGCGGGCCGGCTGACGCAGACTGCGCGGAGAAAAACTCCGGGCATTGTCCGCTGTCAGCCGAACTGCAGCAGACGCGCTAAGATTTGATCTTGATCTTTACGGGCAAGAGTGGCGCAAGCCATCGAAGCCGAGATAGGTGCCCGAGGCCACGTCATAGGACCGGAAGCGCTGCACACAATAGGCGACGTCGCGGCCGCCGTAGGGAGCTACAGCGACGTAGCCCTGATTATAACCGGGGTCATAGCCATAGGCGTCGTAGCCGTAATGGCCGTAATGGCCGTAGGGCCTCGTGGCCCCGATGATGGCCCCGCCGATCAGCGCGCCAGCAATGCCGGGGCCCACCCACCCGGGTCCGTGGTTACGATAGCGGCGGCGGTACTGCACGGCCTCGACCGACGACGGCATGGCGTTCTGCAGAGCCGAGGGCTTCGCGATGGGTGCGGCGCCTGCAGGCGCGACGAGCCACGGTGCGCCAGCCGTTATCGACGCCGCGACGATAAATCCAAGCGATCTGTTCATGAGAAATCTCCTGATACGATTGAGCAACAAAATCGCGTCCAGGGCGGCTGCGACCCGCTGCATGTACTTAATGCCTAGCAGTGCAAGCCAGCGGCAATCTGTCTCGTATTGCTCATGGCGTTGCTTGTGGCGACATGTCGATCGCGAAAAGTCCCGGCCAAGCGGGGGACAGGTTGCGGAGTCGCCAGACCAGTCGCTCGGAATGCGGGATTCCCTCTTGCGACAGCCTGGGTGTCAGTTTCACGTTCTTCCGAAATGGGACTTGCGCGTCGCGCGCGCTCCGAGCAACCGATCGAACTCCTTCTTGGAAATGCCATAGCACTCGCATGAGCGGCGCATGAGACCGCGGCGATCGAGGATCGTGACATTGCCCCGCTTGTAGCGGATCAGGTCGGCGCGTTGCAGGGCTCCGGCCGCTGCCGTGACGCCGGTCCGCTGCACCCCGAGCATCATGGCGAGGAATTCCTGCGTGAGCAGAAACTCATCCGAGTGCATGCGGTCGTGCGTCATCAAGAGCCAGCGGCAACATCGCTGCTCCAGGGTATGAAAGTGATTGCACGCAGCGGACTGCGCCACCTGGTTGAAGAAGGCGTGGGCATAGCGAAGCATCACCGCGCGCATCGAGGCGCTGCGCGCTAGTTCCTTTTTGAACAGCACTGCCTTCATTCGCAGGCCGGCGCCGGGAACCTGAACGTAAACGCTGGTGGGCGCCCTATCGTCGCCCAACAGAAGGGGCAAACCCACCACGCCCTCGTTGCCGATCGTTCCGACCTCGGCTGCATCACCGTTTGCCATGGTGTTGACCAGGGAGCCGACGCCCGTCTCGATGAAATAGATAAATTCGATTTGTCTGTTGACGCGGTAGAGCGACTGCCTGTACCCCAGCTGAACGCGTTGCAGATGCGGGTGAAGCTGCGCGTAATCCCGGCGCGGCAGCAGCCCGAGCAAGCGGTTGGCATGCGGACCCGCAGCGGTGCGGCTAATCATCGCTCGCTATCCCCTTTGTGCCGCTCGTCCTGAATCGCACTTGCCGCGTCAAGCGGCGAAGCATCCCGCATTCCGAGCCGATATGGATTTTGCGGCTCTTGCCTCGCATTCCGCAGGCATCTCTCGATGTCTTGCCGGCGAGCCTTGTCAGCGACTGCGGGCCAGTCGCCGACGATGATTGCGCTCTATCCGCGGAGGAGGCAAGGTCAATGTCCGATATCCGACATATTTGATACGAATCGATGCATTTCGGCTGTACAATAACAGGACTAGAAGTGGGCAATCCCAGCTTGGCTTTCCCGATGTTCGGTCGGCATCCGGTCCAGCCATGGCGAGGGAGAGAGGAGACGCGCTGTGGCGAAGGCAACGAAGACGCCACCCTTCGAAGTCGAAAGGTTCCTTTCCAACGTGGACGGCGGGAGGAGCGTGTCGACCTATCGGAAGGGTCAGACGGTCTACGCCCAGGGAGACCCGGCGGATGCCGTCTATTACATCCAGAAGGGCAGGGTTAAAAAGACCGTCGTCTCCGAGCAAGGAAAGGAGGCCGTGGTCGCACTTCTGGGAGCTGGTGATTTCTCCGGCGAAGGGTGTTTGAGCGGACAGGCGCTGCGTCTGGCAACGGTCTCGGCCTTGACGGAGTGCGTCGTCATGCGCATCGAGAAACCGGCCATTTTGCGCGTTTTGCACGAGGAGCCGAAATTCGCCGAGATGTTCATTGCGTACCTATTGGCCCGGAACTCCCGTATCGAGGAGGATCTGGTCGACCAACTTTTCAATTCAAGCGAGAAGCGTCTGGCAAGGGTCCTCCTCTTGATGGCTAACTTTGGCAAGGAGGGAAAGCCAGAGCCGGTCGTTCCCAAGATCAGCCAAGAGACGCTCGCTGAAATCGTCGGGACCACGCGGTCCCGCGTCAGCGCATTCATGAACAAGTTCCGTAAGCTTGGATTCATCAATTACAACGGGTCCCTGGAAGTTCACAATTCCTTGCTGAACGTCGTTCTGCACGACAATCCGCATCTGCGGGCGCGCGTGGACGGGAAGTCGGCAAGGGACAAGGGAAAGGTGACACGGAAGCGTGAATTGCGACGTGTTCAATACTGAACAGCCGCACGCTCCTTACAGCAGCTAGCATTCATCTTCGTTGCGTACGGGGAGGTGTGCGATGTTGCATCGAATCGAAATCGACCGCATCTACGACCCCGAGGCGCTCGCCGTCGTTGGCGCAGCGTTCGACAGGACCTGGCAGGCCGCCTTAAAGCGCATGAAGCCCATGAGCGGCAACGATGACGCCAAGGAAGCGCTGGCGCTGACCGTCCTCCGGCTCTTTGATCAAGGGGAGCGCGATCCCGAACGGCTGTTAGAGATTGCCTTGCGCGAGTGGCCAGGCGCCGACGGTTCGACAATCGGAATCCGTTGGGCGACCAGGCGACCGCCCGCTCGGCAGCGCTAGAAGCAAAATTTGGTCTCTGCAATGCCAGTCATGACCGCTGCGCCCGCCGTACCGGGCGGCGATCGGCTGGCTCGCATTCCCGCGACGGTAGTTTGTCTTTCGCAAGGGAGGCGGCATGCCGGTAGCCAGGTTCACGGAGATTATCGCCAGCTCGAATACGAGCTTCGAGGATGCCGTCGCGAAGGGCATCGCTCGCGCGGTCGAGACGCTCCAGAACGTCGAGGGCGCGGGGGTCAAGGACCAGAAGGTCATCATCAAGGACGGCAAGATTGCCGAGTATCGCGTTGCTCTCAAGGTGACCTTCATCCTGACGACTGACGATGGCGCCGGAACGGGCGCCTCCCGTCCAGTTGCGCTTGTACTTTGCTTAAGGACATTGCTCCACGAGCCATGCCGCCGCGTCCCGACGTAGCACAGAGCAGGAGCTTTCGGCCGACGGGGCCGTCAATCGGGGCAATTCTTCGGATAAAGGAAGAGAAATGGCGCATCGGCAAACATTGATCACGCGCGGCAGACCAGACATCGAGCTGCCCCTTGCGAAAGGCGGCTTCAAGAGCCCGTTCAAAGTCAGGACGATTCAGGCTCGGGAACCATTTGGCAGAGTCGTCGTTCAGCCAAAAGGAGCACGGCACGGATGACACGCACCAATCTCGACGATCTCAAGCGGGACCGCAGGCCTATGCTGATTCTCCTGGGTTCGATCGCGGCCGTCACAATCACATTGGTCGTGATCGGCCATAGCATTCCGGAGAAGACCGGGACTACGGCCACGACACCTGAAAGCAGGCAGCCAAATTAGCGCGGACGAACGGATGGGCGCAGTTCACGCGCCAACACGTTGGCCGATTTCCCTGATCGTTATGGTTCGCTCGAAATGCTCACCATGAAAACTGACGGCTTCGTGTGCCTCTCACGGTGGAGCAATTTTCGCTCGACCAAGAAAGAGCCTCCTGGCAAGGACCCGACCGAGGCGACGGCAACTACGCCATCGCAAGAGAGCAGGCGCACGGCTCGCGCGACGCGAGCTCCGCGCGCATCGTCTTCCAAACCTCGCCCATCGGAGCATCGGGCAACACCTTCTGACGCCCGTGAGAATGGTAACGCTTTACGGCCTATCGATCGTACGAAGGAAACGACCGAACGAAAAGCAATACTGAACGTTGACTAGAGTTGGAGTGCATCGCGCGGATCCGCGAAAATGCGTAGCGTATCGTCAACAGGAGATACACTACATGATGGAATCGTGGCATTCTCATCGGCGTCATGATTGTCATCGTGGGGGCATGCGACCGGCACAATCGCCTCAAATGCCTCGACCGTGAAGGCGTCGAGACCCCGCGCTGATCTCCCCCTCGCCGCCTCAAATGGGGACTGCCAAGCCGGTCAGTGCTTGCCCTCTGAAAAATGTTGGTCGACGATCCCAAAGTCGAACGCGGGCGCACCGGCAAGCTGCGCTTCGGTAAGGTCCGTCATGATCTTTGCCTCGCTACCAACTTTGACTTGATTGATCGGCACCGCAACAAGTTTTTTTCCGATACCGAGGAAGCCGCCGAGCGAAAGGATGAATGCCGTTGACGTAGCATGGTCAAGATCGACCAGAACATCTTCAATGTGGCCAATGGACGTATCGCCCTTGTAGACATTCCTGCCGATTAGCTTGCTTGCTCTGGCGCTCCCGGACAATGCGGCAGCGTCGATACCCGCTATCGGTCTCGTCGATGGGCTCTTGTGCTGAACGTCGTGGCCCGAGGCGATGTCCCGAGGTTCGGCATGGAGAGTATCGTCGCTCATAATTTCCTCCTGGTAACTGGCGAACATGGGTCTGACACTAAGCCACCGACAAAGCGAGGACTGTACAAGATTGCTCACATCGCAGAGCCTGCCGGCCGTGTGCACACGGCTTTTGCCGGCCAACTCTGGCAATGTATGAGAGCTGGGAGCTGATGATCGCGAAAAGCAGCCAGAAGACACTGGTCGAGATGATCGGTGCGACCCGTCGCGCGTAAGCTTTTTCATGAACAAGCTTCGGAAATTGGGTTTCATCGATTGCAACGGCGGGATCGAAGTGCACCGGTCTTTGCTGAATTTGGTCCAGCCGCAAATCTAGGTGTAGTGCCTATTTGAACGCGCTGTAGCGTCCGACCTACTCGCGGAAAATTCGTTGGCCTGAGCAATTCGGAACAGTTTCGCCTAGGCAGGGGGCCTAGCCTTTCTTGGAACGAACGCCAGGGAAGGAACTCCCCAATGACGAAAATCTTTGCCACCGCGATAGCTGCAGCAACTCTGCTGGCCGCGTCGCTCGCCGCGACACCGAGCAATGCCCAGGACTCACGATCGGCCCGACAAGACTTAAGACTGGCGCAAGGACTCGATATTCGGATCGGTCGCGATCGTGATGACGGTTACCGTCACCGCCGCTACGATTCGGATGCAACAGTCGGCATCGGCCCGGGCGGCGTCACCGTTGGGCCTCGCCGGCGACAGAACTGCCGCATGGTGACGACCACGATAGAGCGGGACGACGGCCGCATCGTCACGCGCCGGACACGCCGTTGCGACTAGGCGGTGCAAGCAACCGCGCTTTCCAAGTCTTCGAACGGATGCAGGCGAGACTGAACTTACTCGAAACAAGGAGGCTGTGATATGTCGGCCGAAAGTCTACTGATCATATTGCTGGTAGGCCTCATTGCCGGGTGGTTGGCAGGTCAGATCGTGCAAGGCACCGGGTTTGGTGTCGTCGGCGATCTCATCATTGGAATCGTCGGCGCCTTCATCGGCAGCTGGCTATTGCCCCAACTCGGCGTCCAGCTCGGCTCCGGTCTTGTGGTGGCGATCGTCAACGCCACCATCGGGGCAGTGATCCTATTGCTGATCATCAGGCTGGTACACGGTGGTGGTGGATGGCGGTGGGGCTGGAACAGGCGGTGGTAGTGGAGCGCTTGCGGCATCGCAGGGGCTTGTGTGCAATTCGGAAACGTCGTCATGGGAACGCAGAGCGCGCTTGAGGGCCCATTGCCGGCAGCCACGTTGATGTTGGCTGCGGGCGATCCGCTTGCCGACATTGATGACGATGGGCGAGTGCTCGCCAAGGCGATTGTGGATGCGATCCGCGATCCACTGTTGGTCCTCGACACGACCATGCACGTCGTCACCGCAAACCGCGCCTTCTATCGAACCTTCAAGATGCGCCCTCAGAACGTTCGAGGGTGCCCGTTGTTTGAGCTAGGCGACGGGCAATGGAACATCCCCGAGCTTCGAGGGGTGCTGGAGAACATGGCGCCCCGGCGTGCTGCCATCGAAACCTACGAAGCTGTAAGCGACTTCGCCGGCATCGGGCGACGCACGCTGCGGTTTTATGCCCGTACACTGCTTTGCGAAGACTCGCTCCACGCCAAGATACTTCTTGCCATCGAGGACGTTACCGAGCGCCGTGCCAGGGAATGCAAGCTGGAAGACCTGCTGAAAGGGAAGGACGTGTTGTTGCAGGAGATGCGACACCGGATCGCCAATAACCTGCAGATCATCGCCAGCATCCTGCACATCAAAACACGCGCGGTTTGCTCCAAAGAGGCGCGGCAGCATCTTCAGGACGTCCACCGACGTATCATGGCGGTTGCTGCGGCGCAGCGGCAGCTCGTGAACTCGGACGTAGACGCGACAGTCGAACTTGCTCCCTACCTCGCTCGGCTCTGTGCGACCCTGGCGGCCTCGATGATCGACGATCACAGGCCGGTTTCCTTGAAGGTACATGCGGGAGGCGGCACCGTATCGTCGGGGCAGGCGGTTAGCATTGGCCTGATTGTTACGGAACTCGTTATCAACGCGCTCAAGCATGCGTTTCCTCACAATCGGCGCGACGGCACCATCACCGTGGATTGGGACCTGGGCGATCCCAACTGGAAGCTGATGGTATCCGACAATGGCATTGGCCGGCCGGCGGACCAGTTGGAGGATTCAAAATCCGGTCTCGGCACCACTATTGTCGAAGCACTGGCCAAGCGGCTTGATGCGGGGGTGGACATCGAAATGAATGCGCACGGGACGAAGGTCTCGATCACCCACGCGCCGCTTGCGTCTCGAATATCCGCGGTGGCGTAAAGGCCATGCGCATGCCTAACCTCGCCACCGGCTCTCGCTACTTGGCGTTGGAATAGCCATATCAGCAACAGCTTGTCGATCGTCGCATCGATCAGTCGCGGGCGAGGGCCTCAAAGAAGGGACTCTGCATGTTTACACCAAGCCAGTACCGCAAGAAGGCTGTTGGATACCGCGAGCTCGTCAAGACTGCGAGCGGTCCCAATGAACGCCGTGAATTTCAGGCACTTGAACAGAGCTTCACCGTGCTCGCGGATAACGAGCAATGGCTCGCTGACAATCACGACAAGACAGTTCGGAGCACTGAGTTCGGACAAATGAACGGCGCGGCTCTTGCACAAGAAGAGGAACAGATCCTGCGCTGCCTCGGCGCCGCGCTAATCCTGCAGTGGAATACCTTACCGCAAAAGCTGCGCCGAGAGCTCTTTGACAACGCGGGCGCCATGGGCGAGCTCTTAGACACAGCTGAGCTCAGAGGAAGGATTGCTCGCTTCCTGCACAAACACAAGAATGACGACGGAGCGATCAGATGACCACAATTCCACAGCCCAAGAATGATCAGAGCCCGCATGCCGCGGCGATCGAACGGTGGGACAATGAGGGGGGCGCATCTTCGCACACTTCACAGCAGAAAAAGACTAAGGGACGCAAGAGCCCTATCTCGTTAAACCGCGACGAGCAGGAAGACACCTGATCCCGCTCACCGGACTTACAATCGACGATGTTGTCGATGTCTTATACGCGGACATCGTTGAAAGCTGGTAGGTGGTGGTATCAGCGAATTGGCGAGCGCACAGCTGGCGTAGCCACGCAGCCGTGTAGCGTTCGTCGGTAAGGGCCAACGGCCGGCTCCCGCCGTTCGTCAGGAGGCTGTCAATGTTGAAGGCACTTTTGCTATCAAGCTACATCCTCGGCGGGTTTCTCGCCACTTTGTTAATAGCCAATGTGTCGGAGAGCCGGCTGGGACTTGCCCTGTCTCTGAACCAGCCCTTGCAAGCGATTGCCGAGCTTGTGTTCTCAGACGTAGCTGCAACGACGAACGTCGACCGCTCTCGCAAGGGCGACCGGCTGAGCGTAAACGACGGCAGTCGGACAACAAACACAACGATCGTCCGGAAGACCGCCGTCCCGCTGAGCCACGCCGTTCAATGCGCGAATGTAACTTCGGAGTGCCCGGAGCCTCTGAAGACCGATGTAAAGAAACGCGCTCCGAAGTCGGAGCCTGCGCCCCTGATCGACTGCGAAGGACTGGCCAGCCCGGCCTCCGATCCAACTTTGAGCCGTTTCACTGATCGCTGTTTCGCATGAGCAAATATCGAGCGCACTTCTCCGGCGAAAGAGGCTGCGGGCTGCCCGCAGCCATAAGCGCGCGACCAGCCCTCGATCAGCAGGCATCCTGCACAATGGCGCTCCAGATTTTGTAGCAGCGGACGTCGTACCCTTGTAGGGCCTTGACAGGCACTCAGCATTTCGCCTGTCAAAGCAAATACCCGGGATCGACTGCGACGCCATCGTAAGTGCGCCGACCGCACCCCATATAACCTATGGCTCTTTATCACGAGGCGACTGTAGGAGACTGGTTATGACAACTCATGCCCTTCCTCGCGCTGTCCGTTATGCTCTCCCCAAAGTTGAATATGGTTTTGTTCGCGACGTAGCCATCAAGACGTTTTACTTTTCCCTAGTGGCAACCGCCTTCGTCTTTATCTCGATTTTGCTGATCGGCGTTCACCCCTAGCAAGGGCGGTGTGCCCAAGGCACTGTCTGGATTTAGAGATCGACACTCCGCATAGAACATCGGCCCTACGGAGTCTGAATTCAGCCGATGGTCTTGCAAGGAGAGATCGATGAAATTCCGTCCGCTTCACGATCGTATCGTGATCAAACGTATTGAAGCCGAGGCAAAAAGCGCTGGAGGCATCCTCATTCCCGACACCGCCAAGGAAAAGCCCCAGCAAGGGGAAGTTGTCGCTGTTGGTCCGGGTGGACGCGATGAGAGCGGCAAGCTCATTCCGGTTGATGTCAAGGCTGGCGACCGGGTGCTGTTCGGCAAGTGGTCCGGCACCGAGGCCAAGATCGATGACGAAGACTATCTGATCATGAAGGAAAGCGACGTGATGGGGGTTCTGGTCGAGACAGAGGCACACGCAAGAAGGCTGCGTGACAACGCTTGCCGTGTCCGCGCCCCGAAGTCGTAAGCAAAGTGAACACAAATACGTTCTTCTGAGGAGTTACGCCCATGTCTGCCAAGGAAGTCAGGTTTTCCGTCGACGCACGCGACAGGATGCTGCGCGGCATTGATACGCTGGCCCACGCGGTTCGGGTAACGCTCGGTCCCAAGGGCCGCAACGTCGTGCTCGACAAGTCCTACGGCGCACCGCGCATCACCAAGGACGGAGTAACGGTCGCCAAGGAGATTGAGCTTGAGGACAAGTTCGAAAACATGGGCGCGCAGATGGTGCGCGAGGTCGCATCCAAGACATCGGATATTGCGGGTGACGGCACCACCACCGCCACCGTACTCGCCCACGCGATAGTGCGGGAAGGTGCCAAGGCGGTTGCCGCCGGCATGAATCCGATGGACCTAAAGCGTGGTGTCGACCTCGCCGTTGAGGCGGTCGTACAGGACCTCAAGAAGAACTCTAAAAAGGTCACATCCAACGAGGAGATCGCCCAGGTCGGGACTATTTCCGCGAACGGGGATGCCGAGATTGGGCGCTTTCTTGCTGATGCCATGAGGAAGGTCGGCAATGAGGGGGTCATCACGATCGAGGAAGCACAATCTCTCGAGACCGAATTGGAAGTGGTCGAGGGCATGCAGTTCGATCGTGGATACGTCTCCCCTTATTTCGTCACCAACGTGGAGAAGATGCGGGTCGAAATGGATGATCCCTATGTCCTGATCTACGAAAAGAAGCTGTCGGGACTGCAGGAAATGCTGCCTCTCCTTGAGGCGGTGGTGCAGTCGTCGAAGCCCTTGGTCATCATTGCCGAGGAGATCGAGGGGGACGCCCTTGCCACCCTTGTGGTTAACAAACTACGCGGCGGCCTCAAGGTCGCGGCTATTAAAGCACCCGGCTTCGGAGACCGCCGCAAGGCGATGCTTCAAGACATCGCGGTCTTGACCGGTGGTCAGGCGATCTCGGACGATCTCGGAATCAAGCTCGAAAATATCACGCTCGCCATGCTCGGGCGCGCCAAGAAGGTGACGATCGAGAAGGAAAACACCACGATCGTCAGCGGCGCCGGCAAGAAGGCCGATATTGAAGCGCGCATCCACCAAATCAAGACACAGATCGAAGAGACCACCTCCGACTATGATCGCGAGAAGCTGCAGGAGCGGCTCGCCAAGCTGGCGGGCGGGGTGGCAGTAATTCGGGTCGGCGGAGCCACGGAGGTCGAAGTCAAGGAGCGCAAGGATCGGGTTGACGATGCGATGCACGCGACCCGCGCGGCCGTCGAAGAAGGGATCCTGCCGGGCGGCGGCGTGGCGTTATTGCGCGCCAGCGAAGTGCTCAAGAAACTGCGCACGCACAACGACGACCAGAAAACCGGCGTCGAGATCGTCCGCAAGGCCCTCTCGTGGCCGGCGCGGCAGATTGCGCTCAACGCCGGCGAGGATGGCTCGGTCGTGGTCGGCAAAATTCTCGACAAGGATACCTATGCGTTCGGGTTCGACGCGCAGTCGGGCGAGTACGTCAATATGATGTCGAAGGGCATCATTGATCCCACGAAGGTTGTCCGTGCGGCGTTACAGGGTGCGGCATCGGTCGCCGGTTTGCTCATTACCACCGAGGCGATGGTGGCTGAGCTCCCGAACAAGAATGTTGCGGCGCCTGCGATGCAGTCTGGTGGAGCCATGGGCTTCTAAAGGGCGACGCGCGCGACGCTCGACATGCGGAGGTCCGGAAGGGATGCCTGTCTTGGCATTCCTACTTGACTAAGGGTCGATCGATACGAAGCGGGTCACGACCGCGTGAAACGTACGCATTCGGTGACGCTTCGCCGGGTGCGTACCGTGAAACTCGTTTGGCGCACGAATTGCCGCAGTCAAAACAAGCAAAGTGGTCAGTTTAGAACAGCTACGTACCCATCCTATCAGTCAGCCTAGCAACATCACCGAAACAGCTTTTGGCATCGGTGACTGAGAGACAGTACCGCGCTCCAGCCCGTACTTCATGGGAGGTGAAGATGAATATCGCTCCTATCCAAGATGTATCTTTCGATGACGAAGCGACGCGCGTGATGGGCGTTGCATTTGATCAAGCTTGTAGCTCACTTCGGCGCCACGCGCGTACCGGGAAAGTGCGTGAGCTTCTCGCAAAGCGGATCGTAGAGGCGGCCAGAAACGGAGAGCTCGATCCGGCGCGCCTCTATTTGCAAGCACTAGTGGGATTTTGCATCGATGACGCATCGGTGCCTGTTGTTAGCGTAGGCCGCATTGCCGCCACTCCTGGCTGTGCTGTGGTCGCGCACACAGCGTGACCCAAGAGAGCCCGACTGACCCTTAGCGGGGCTCTTCACCATTCAAACTTCACCGACTGGAGGAGATCATGACTCTCTACTATCGCATTAGCCCGTGGTTTGTGCCCCCAATTGTGGTGCCAGTGTTGCTTGGACTTCTGATTGCCGCAACGGTGTTCTTTCGATGATCGCCATCGCGGAACTCGGCGTTAAAGCTCTCGGTGACAGCATCCTGCCAAGGTTTGCGGGGCTCGACGTGGCGCGATTCCTTGCTTTACAATCTACGACGACAGCGCTTTCGACATAGATTCCCGTCCGTTGTCGCTGTAACAGATAACCGCTGCGCGCCGGGTTCACTACATCGGCGGTGACATCACGACTCGCCCATCTAGCCGTAGCTCCGGCACGCGACGCATGACCTCAGCGGAACTGCGACGCAAGCCACGATACAATCTTGCCAGTGAACAGCGATGCGAGCCATCCAAATAAGGTAATTATCGCGGTGCCGAGGGCGAACGCGCCGGCGAGCTTCCACCGCGTGATGGCGTAGCCCGCCACGATCGGCTCCATTGTCGCCACCGTCTTTCCAAGCGGCTTCATGTCGGCCTCGATCTTGGCGACGCGTCCGCTGATGCTTTCGAGTTTCTCGCGAGTCTCTCGGTGGTGTTCAGCCGAGGACTGTCGCACCTCGGCAACTGACGCCGAGAGACCGCGCACTTCGGCCTCGATATTGCCGATGACACGGCTGATCTCGTCGAGCTTGGTCATGGTTGCAACTCCGACGCCGGCGAACACCAGCATGCCTGGTGCAGAACGGTTTCGATTAGGGATTGCTGCAGAAGGCGAGCGACGTCACCTCCTGAAGATGCGGGCGACTTTCTCGATGGTCCTGCCGCCGACGTAG
>Ga0070741_10013898_pt1 | contig 14086 bp, 11 predicted proteins | sample Coa_R1_4_FD_66440 | JGI IMG/M metagenome (GOLD analysis project Ga0070741, IMG submission 66440) | Surface soil microbial communities from Centralia Pennsylvania, which are recovering from an underground coalmine fire - Coalmine... | ecosystem: Environmental > Terrestrial > Soil > Unclassified ... | reverse complement strand
GCGCGGTCGCGGCCGCGCCCGCGATCGCGAACTCCCCCGCGAGCCGCATCCGGCCCGGGATGCCCTTCGAGTTCTTCTTCTGGACCTTCGTCCAGTCGTCGACGAAGCCGATGAGCCCGTGGCCGACGGTGACGAGGATCGCGATCCAGACGTACCAGTCGTGGAGGTCGGCGAGGAGGAGCGTCGCGAGCAGGAAGGAAAAGATGATGAGCATCCCGCCCATCGTCGGCGTCCCGGCCTTGACGGCGTGCGCCGCCGGCCCGTCGTCGCGGATCGCCTGGCCGATCTGGAGGCGCACGAGCCGGCGGATCAGGCCCGGCCCGAGGAGCAGCGAGACGGTGAGCGCCGTGAGACCCGCGACGAGCGTCCGGAAGGTGATGTAGCGGAAGACGTTGAGTGGGGCCCAGTTCGCGTGCAGCGGATAGAGCAGGAGGTAGAGCATCACGGCGCGCGCTCCGTCCCGAGGTGACGGAGCACCTCTTCCATGGCCGCACCGCGCGATCCCTTGAGGAGCACGAGATCGCCCGAGCGGCAGAACGCCCGCAGTGCCGCCGCGAGCTCGTCGTGCGAGGTAGCGACCGTGATGCGGTCGGCGGGAAGCCCTCCGGCCTCGGCGCCGGCGCGCACGTCGCCGGCGTGGGCGCCGAGGAGGAAGAGCCGGTCGAGCGCCGCCTGCGCCGCGGTCCGGCCGAGCTCCCGGTGCGCGGGCCCCGCCTCGGCGCCGAGCTCGCGCATCTCGCCGAGCACGGCGACCCGACGTCGCCCGCGGCTCGCGGCGAGCGTCCGGAGCGCGGCGGCCATCGACGCGGGGTTCGCGTTGTACGCGTCGTTCAGGACCGTGACGCCCGTCGGCAGCTGCGTCACTTCCATGCGCATGCCGGGCGGCTGGAACGATTCGAGCCCGGCACGTACGGCGTCGACGCCGATGCCGAGCGCGTGCGCCGTCGCCGCCGCGGCGAGCGCGTTGGTCACGTTGTGACGACCGGGGACGGCGAGGCGCACCGGGGTCTCGCGTCCCTCGACGACCAGCCGGAAGTCGACGCCGTCGAGCCCGCGGTCGTCGACGGCGATGCCGTTGACGGCGGCCCCTCCGGCGGTCCCGAACGGGACCTTCCGCCCCGGGAACACGTCCGCGGCAGCCGACACGAACGGGTCGTCGGCGTTGACGACGGCGGTCGCCGACGGGCGGAGCCGGCGGTAGAGCTCGGACTTCGCCTCCGCAACGCCGCGGATCGACCCGAGCCGCTCGAGGTGCGCGGGCGACACGCAGGTGATCACGCCGACGTCGGGCGCGGCGATCTCGGCGAGCCGCCAGATCTCCCCGGGCCCGTTCATACCGAGCTCGAGGACGGCGATCGTCTCCGGCTCGCCGAGGCGGAGCAGCGTGAGCGGAAGCCCGACGAGGTTGTTCTGCGTCCCCGCCGTCCGGAGGACGCGCCCGGCGCCGAGCGCGTGCTCGAGGATCGCGCCGAGCATCTCCTTGGTCGTCGTCTTGCCGTTGCTTCCCGTGATCGCGACGACCCGCGGCCCGCGCCGGCGGCGGTGGAACGCGGCCAGATCGCCGAGGGCCGCGAGCGTGTCCCGGACCGCGATCACGCCGCAGCGGAGGTCGAGGCCGTCGAGCGGGCGCTCGACGACGACGGCGCCCGCGCCGCGCGCGTCGGCGTCGTGGAGGAACTCGTGACCGTCGTGCGTGTCGCCGCGGATCGCGACGAAGAGCTCGTCCGGCCGGATGCGGCGACTGTCCGGGGTGACACCCGGAAAGCGCAGCGCGTGGCCGACGCTCACGAGCGTCCCGCCCGTCGCGCGGAGGACCTCGTCCAGCGTGAAGGCCGCGGCGGACGGCGTCGAAGCTGCGTCGGTGGGCTGGCTCACCCCGCCTCCTCCCCCAGGGCGCGGCGGACTTCCTCCCGGTCGTCGAGGTGGCGCTTCTCCGTGCCCACGATCTGGTAGCTCTCGTGCCCTTTGCCGGCGACGAGTACAAGGTCGCCCGGCCGCGCGAGCGCGACGGCCCGCGCGATGGCGGCCCGGCGATCCGGCTCGACGACGTAGCCCGGTCCCGTCCCGTCGAGCGCCGCGCGCATCCCGGCGGCGCGGACGCCCTGCTCGATCGCGGCGATGATCGCCGCCGGGTCCTCGGTCCGGGGGTTGTCCGAGGTGAGCACCACGACGTCGCTCCGCGTCGCCGCGGCCTCGCCCATGAGCGGGCGCTTCCCCGGATCGCGGTCGCCGCCGCAACCGAACACCGTGACGAGCCGGCCGCGGGCGAGCGGGCGCAGCACGTCGAGCGCGCGGGCGAGCGCGTCCGGCGTGTGGGCGTAGTCGACGAGGACCGTGACGCCGCGCCCGGCGATCCGCTCCAGGCGACCGGGGGGCGCGGTCACCGCCGCGAGCCCGGCGGCGATCGCTTCGGGCGGCACGCCGAGCGCCCACGCCGCGGCGGCGGCGCCGAGCATGTTCTCGAGCTGCGGCGCGCCGACGAGCGGGCTCGTGAAGGCGACGCGCCGGCCGTCGAACGACAGCGCGCCCGTCGTCCCGTCGAGCGTCGTCGCGACGTCGACGGGCCGGACCGTCGCGTCCGCCGCGCGCCCCGCCGTCACGCAGCGCGTCCGCAGCATGGCCGCGAGACGCCGCCCGGCGGCGTCGTCGACGTTCACGACGGCGACGGGGCCCCGCTTGCCGCTCGCGGGGAGAAGCTCCGTGAAGAGCCGCGCCTTCGCCGCGAAGTACGTCTCCAGGTCGCCGTGGAAGTCGAGGTGGTCGCGCGTCAGGTTGGTGAAGATCGCGGCGTCGAACCGGCAGCCCGCGACGCGCTCCTGGGCGAGCGCGTGCGACGACACCTCGATCGCGACGTGCGTCGTTCCCGCGGCGCGCATCTCCGCGAACAGCTCCTGCAGCGCGGGGGCCTCCGGGGTCGTGAGCGCCGCGGGCCGCTCGCGGCCGGCGAAGCGATGCGCGACCGTCCCCGCGATCCCGGGGGCGAGGCCGGCCGCCCGCCAGATCGACTCGAGGACGTACGTCGTGCTCGTCTTCCCGTTCGTGCCGGTCACGCCGACGAGCACGAGCGCCGCGGTCGGATCGCCGGCGAGGCGCGCGGCGGCGATGCCGAGCGCGCGACGCGCGTCCGGCACGACGGCGACCGGGATCGGCGCGTCGGGAACGGGGGCGCCCGCGACCGCGGCGCGCGCGCCGCGCGCGGCGGCGTCCGCGACGTGCCGGCGCCCGTCGGTCCGGAGCCCGGCGAGCGCGAAGAACACGTCCCCCGGCTTCACCGTCCGCGAATCGAGCGCGATCCCCGTCACCTCCACCCCGCCCACTCCTCTCTCCAGCCCGTCGACCAGCGTCCCGAGCCGCATCAGGGCGACGCGGTCGTCGGGTTCGCGTCGAGCCGGAGCGCGAGCCGCCGATCCGCCGCCGCCGGCGAGCCCGGCGACGGCTCCTGCGCCGCGACGTAGCCGCTGCCCGTGACGCTCACCTCCCAGCCCGCCGCCCGCGCGCGGTTCACGGCCTCGCGGAGCGAGAGCCCGAGGAAGCTCGGCGTGGCGTCCGCGTCCATCACGGCCGCCGCGGGCTCCGGCGCCGCCGGCGCGGCCCGGGCGGGCCGCCGCGGGGACGGCGCGGGAGCCGGCGGACGCGGCGCCGACGCGAGCTCGGTCGGACGCGACGGCTCGACGCCGAGCCGCTTCAGCACCGTGCCCGCGATCGCGCGGAACACCGGCGCCGCGACGATGCCGCCGTAGCTGGTCGTCGTCGGCTCGTCGATCAGGACGAGGATCACCAGCCGCGGCGCGTCGGCCGGCACGAAGCCGACGAACGACCCGATCCGCTTGGAGGAGTAGCCGCCCGTCCGTGGATCGACCTTCTGCGCCGTGCCGGTCTTCCCGGCGACGGGGAACTCGTCGAGCCGCGCCTTCGCGCCGGTGCCGCCCTCCTCCTCGACGACGCGCTCGAGCAGCTCGGTCGTCGTCTTCGCGCTCCGCGCGCTCACCGTGCGGCGGAGCGCCGTCGCCTCGTTCTCGAGCACCACTTCACCCGTCGGCGCGACGATCCGTTTGACGACGAACGGCTTGTAGAGCGTGCCGCCGTTCGCGATCGCCGCGAACGCCGCCGCCATCTGGACCGGCGTCACCGACACGCCCTGGCCGAAGCTGTGCGTGGCGAGGTCGATGCGTGCCCAGCTGTCGACCGGGCGCATGATCCCGGGCGTCTCGCCCGGGAGCTCGATGCCGGTTCGCTGGCCGAAGCCGAAGGCGCGGAGGTAGCGGTAGTAGCGGTCGCGGCCGAGCCGGTCGCCGACCTTGGTCGCGCCGATGTTGCTGGAATACTGGATCACCTCGGCGAACGACAGCCAGCCGTGCGGGTGCGAGTCGTGGACCGTCCACTTCCCGATCTGGTAGCGGCCGTTCTCGCAGAAGAACATCTCGGCGGGCGAGACGACGCGCTCCTCGATCGCGGCCGCCGCGAGGATCGCCTTGAACGTCGAGCCGGGCTCATACGGGTCGGTGATCGCCCGGTCGCGGACCCGATCGCGCCAGTGCTTGTCGGTCCAGTCGCCGGGCTCGTTCGGGTTGTACGTCGGGACGTTCGCGAGCGCGAGCACCTCTCCGGTCGCCGGATCGAGGACGATCGCCGCACCGCCGACCGCCTTCGCGGCGGCGACGCCGCTCGCGAGCTCGCGTTCGGCCACCTCCTGGATGCCCGCGTCGATCGTCAGCTCGACGCGGCTCCCTTGATCCGGCGTCGCCCCGACGCCGCCCATGAGCATCTCCCGGCCGTGCGCGTCGCGGTCGAACTCCAGGTACCGCGGCTCGCCGCGGATCACGCGGTCGAAGCGGCGCTCGAGGCCCTCGAGCCCCTGCGAGTCGATGCCGACGAACCCGAGCACGTGCGCGGCGAGCGTGCCGTGCGGATAGAAGCGTCGCCCTTCCGTCACCGTGTAGACGCCGCGGACGCCGAGCGCCTCGACCTGCTCCGCCTCGCGCGGCAGCGCCTGGCGCTTCAGCCAGACGAACGGCTGGCGGCCCTGGAGGTGCGTCCGGAGCGCGCGCACCGGGATGTGGAGCGCCGCCGCGAGGGCGGGGAGGCGCGACTCGTCGCGCGCGAGCTCCCGGGGCCGGACGTAGATCGACGGGACGTCGACCGAGAGCGCGAGCGGCTCGCCCGAGCGGTCGACGATCGCGCCGCGATGCGGCACGAGCTCGATCCGCTGGTGGTGCTGCATGGCGGCGAGCCGCGCGAACGCCGGGCCGCGGAGCACGGAGAGGTCGATCGCCCGGCCGAGGACGAGCGCGAACAGTCCCCCGAAGAGGACCGCCACGCCGACCATCCGGCGCCGCCGGTCGGCCGTCACGGGAGCACCACCACCTGGCCCTTCTGCGGATCGACCAGGCCGAGCCGTTGCCGCGCGATGTCGGCGAGGCGCGCGGGATCGCGGAGCGTCGCGATCTCGACCTCCAGCTCGCGCCGCTCGTGCTCGAGCCGGAGCTGCATCTGGCGCGCGGCGGAGAGCTCGTACCCGAGGTTCACCATCTGCAGCTGCAGCCACACGCGCAGCATGCAGAGGACGACCAGCACCGCGCCGAGGAGGACGACCCGGCGCGGCAGGCCGCGCACGAAGCGCGCGACGCCGCGCGTGCCGGCGGGACGGACGAGCGGGCGCCGGATGGCGAGCTCGAGGGGCGGACGGCCGGCGGTCGCCGCGCGGCGGCTCATCGCGCGCCCTCCTGGAGACGTTCGACGACGCGGAGGCGCGCGCTCCGGGCGCGCGGGTTCCGCGCGACCTCCTCCGGCGACGGGCGGAGCGGCCGCGGCGTCAGCTGCCGGACGCGGGCGCGCCAGCCGCAGACGCACCGCGGGAGCGCGGGCGGGCAGACGCAGTCGGCGCTCCAGCGCCGGAAGGCCGTCTTCACGCGCCGGTCCTCGAGCGAATGATACGCGAGGATCGCGAGCCGGCCGCCCGGGCGGAGCAGCATCCACCCGTCGGCGAGCGCGCGGTCGAGCGCGCCGAGCTCGTCGTTCACCGCGATGCGGATCCCCTGGAAGGTCCGCGTCGCGGGGTCGAGCCCGGGCCGCGTGCGCCCGACGGCGCGGCGGACGACCGCGGCGAGCGCGTCCGTCGTCGCGAGCGGCCGCGCGCGGACGATCGCGCGCGCGACGGCACGCGCGCGCGGCTCCTCGCCGTACTCCGCGAGCACGCGCGCCAGCTCCTCGACGGGCCAGTCGTTCACGACGTCGGCCGCCGAGAGCGGCGCGTCCGGGTCCATGCGCATGTCGAGCGGGCCCGCCTGCTGGAACGCGAAGCCGCGCGCGGCGACGTCGAGCTGGAGCGAGCTCACGCCGAGGTCGAGAAGCAGCGCGTCGGCGCCGGTCCAGCCTTCGGCTGCAAAGACGCGTGCGAGATCGGCGAAGCTCCCGCGGCGGAAGGCGACGCGGTCGCCGAAGCGGGCGAGCCGGCGCGCGGCTTCGGCGAGCGCGTCGGGATCGCGGTCGAGCGCGAGGAGCCTAGTGTCGGGCGACGCGTCGAGCAGCGCGGCGGCATGCCCGCCGAGCCCCACCGTCGCGTCGCAGAGACAGGCACCCGGCCGGGGGCGCAGCCACGCCACCACCTCCGCCACCATCACCGGCACATGGGTTGCGCCCACCGGCCCGGTGCCCGTCTCTTCGTCCATCGGCGGCGTGTCGCGCGTGAGACGCTCGGTAATAGCGCTCGCCGCCTCCACCGTTCACTCCCGCCTCCGCCCGCCGGCGGCCTTTCGTCACCGACTCACAGCTCGAGCTCGCCGAGAAGCTCCGGATTCTCGAGGACGGCTCGCTCGTCCTCCGTGAAGACCCGTTGCCAGAGCTCTTTGTTCCAGATGCGAAACTTGTCGATGTCGCCCGTGAACATCGCCTCGCGACCGAGTCCCGCGTACTCGCGCAGGAGCGGAGGGACGAGGATACGGCCCTGGGCGTCGAGCGAACACTCGTGCGCCCCCGAGACATAGTAGTTCGCGAACGCGACGACCTTCGGATTGAAGCGGTTCTTCGCGAGGATCTTCGCCTCGAGTTGCCGCCACGCCGAATGCGGGTAACAATCGAGACAGTGCTGCCCCCGATGCGCGAACTTGGTGACGACGAGACGCTCTTCCTGGAGCCCGGAGAGCGCCTCCCGGAAGCGGGCTGGGATGGCGACTCGCCCCTTGTCGTCGACCGCGTGTTCGAAATTTCCCCGGAACATCCCACTCGCCGTGGATCATCCCGCCTGGGCTCCATCCCCACTCATCCCCATCAATCCCCACAGCTGGCCGCGTAGTACTCAAAACCCCCCACCTCTGTCAAGCAAAATTTTTCGTTAACGTACTACCGCGAAAGCCCAACGCTTTTTGGGCGCGGGCGAATGCGGCGTATCCGCGTTCGTTGGCACGCCGGCGCGTCTTCGCCAAATTTCCGCGCGCTGCGGAGCGGTCGCGCGGCCGGCCGGGGGTCGAAGCGAGCCCGACCAGGGTGGCGGTCCGCCGCCGGGGCCCGGGAGGGTCGCGGAGCGCCCCCGGCCGGTCGCGCGGCCGCGACCCTGCGTCACGAACTAGGGCGATGACAGCAACGACGCCGTCCGCCGGAGGAGGTCTGTAAGCCGGATCCTGTCCCCCCGCCCAAAAAGCGGGGGCAGCAGCCATTCGTCTGGTCCTCCGGTTGCCCGAAGGATCGAGCGACCGACCCGAGGGACCGGGCGGGCCGCCCGCGCCCGGCCCTGCGGCCGGACCTCCCTCCTACTCGGTCTTGCTCCAGGTGGGGTTTGCCGAGCATCCGCCCTCGCGAGCGGATCTGGTGAGCTCTTACCTCGCCGTTTCACCCTTGCCGCGGATACGGGACCCGCGGCGGTCTCTTCTCTGTGGCACTTTCCCCCGATCGCTCGGAGCCGCCGTTAGCGGCCACCCTGCCCTGCGGAGTCCGGACTTTCCTCGCGCCGCTCGCGCGGCGCGCGACTGCTCGACCTCCTCCGGCGCACGGCGCCGGGTCAGCCGTTCGCTTCCTCCGCCCGTTCCGGACGCCAGTGGAGCATCCGCTGGCAGCTCGGGCAGAGGAACACTTCCTGGTTGCGCTGGATCTGGTTGAAGAGCTGCGGCGGGACGCGCATCCGGCACCCCTGACAGGTGCCGTTGTGGATCTCGACCACCGCGACGCCGCCGCGGCGGGAGAAGATCATCTCGTACTTCCGTCGGAGGTCGTCGTCGAGGCTCTTGATGAGGCCGCCCCGCTCGCTCCGCTCGCGCTCGATCTCCCCGGAGAGCCGCTCGACGGTGTCGCGGAGATCGCCGGCCTCCTTCTCCATCTCGCCGCGCAGCCGGCCGAGCTCCTCCTCGATGCCGCGCAGCTTGGCGCTCGCGGTCTCGACCTGCTCGAGGACGCCGATCAGCTCGGTCTCGAGCGTGCTCGTCTCTTCCTTCAGGAGCTCGACGTCCCGCCGCGCGACGCCGAGGTCCTTGTCGTTCCGGATGCGCGCGAGCCGCATCCGCCGGTCCTTGATCTTCGCTTCGTTCGCCGAGAGCCGCGATTCGAGCTCGGTCTGGCGCGCCGTGAGCCCGTCCACCTCCGTCCGTGCGCCCGCCGCCGCCGCCGTCTGCGCCCGGACCGCTTCTTCTAGCGCCGCGACGCGGCCCTGCCCCTCCTCGACGGCCAGTGTCTTCGTGCGGAGGCTTCGGTCGAGGACCTGGAGGCTCGCGAGAAGCTCGATCTGCGTCGGCAAAGCTGTCGTCCCTCCGTTGTCCCCCGCGACTACCGGCGCGCGCGCCGGCTCGACGGTGGGCCCAGTGTGACTCGAACACACGACCGACCGGTTATGAGCCGGCAGCTCTGACCGCCTGAGCTATGGGCCCACTGGGCGGAGACGAAGTGAAGCACCGAACGAAGCGCGCTGCAAGCCGGGCGCGGCCGCGCGACGCGCTCAGCTCTCGTAGAAGCTCCGCAGATGGCGCGAGCGAGTCGGATGCCGGAGCTTGCGGAGCGCCTTCGCTTCGATCTGCCGGATCCGCTCGCGCGTGACGGCGAAACGCGACCCGACTTCTTCCAGCGTGTGGTCCGTTCGCTCGCCGATGCCGAAGCGCATGCGGAGCACCTGCTCCTCGCGCGGGCTGAGCGTCGCGAGCACCTTGCGCGTCTGGTCGGACAGGTTGCGCGTCAGCACCGCGTCGGCGGGCGCGATGGCGGACTTGTCCTCGATGAAGTCGCCGAGCTGGCTGTCCTCGTCCTCGCCGATCGGCGTCTCGAGCGAGATCGGCTCGCGCGCGATGCGGAGGACCTTCCGCACCTTGTCCGGGGTGACCTCCATCCGCGCCGCGATCTCCTCCGGCGTCGGCTCGCGGCCGACCTCCTGGACGAGCGAGCGCGAGATGCGGACCAGCTTGTTCATCGTCTCGACCATGTGGACGGGGATGCGGATCGTCCGCGCCTGATCGGCGATCGCGCGCGTGATCGCCTGGCGGATCCACCACGTCGCGTAGGTCGAGAACTTGTAGCCGCGCTGGTACTCGAACTTGTCGACCGCGCGCATGAGCCCCATGTTCCCCTCCTGGATCAAGTCGAGGAACTGGAGGCCGCGGTGCATGTACCGCTTCGCGATCGAGACGACGAGGCGGAGGTTCGCCTGGATGAGCTCCTGCTTCGCATCACGCGCGCGGCGATCCGCCGCGCGCACCGCCCGAACGCGGTCCGCCAGCCCCGACGCCGGGAGCCCGATCTCGCGCTCGAGGCCGCGGAGCTGCATGCGGATCGTCCGGACCTCCTCGGTGATCCGTCCCGCCTGCTCGACGGACAGCGCGGGCATACGCTCGGCGCGCTTGCCGCGCGGCGCGGGGAGCTTCGGCGTCCCGCCGGCGGCGATCCGCTGGACGTCCGCGAGCGACACGCGGCAGTCCGCCTCGATCGTGCGAAGCCGGCGGCCGAGCTGCGTCGCGCGCTCCGCGGCGCGCTCGAGGTTGCCGACGAGCTGATCGATCTGCCGGCGGTTGAGGCCGAGGCCGCAGAGCGCGGCGACGAGCCGCGCCTCGATCCGCCCGCGGCGCGTAGCGAGATCCTTGCGCGCGGCCGCGAGCCGGCGGCGGGCCGCTGCGGCCTTCGGACGGGGGGCCGGACGGCGCGGTTGGCGCACCGCGACGGCCGCGAGCTCGACGCGCAGCCGCCGGATCCGCGCGACCTGCGCGAGGAACTTCCGCCGCTGCGTGTCGTCGTCGTCCGCCGGCTCGCCGTCCTCGTCGGCGTCGTCGGTGCGCACGAGATCGCGGAGCCGGAGCTCGCCGGTACGCAGCCGGTCGGCGAGCGCGACGACGTGATCGAGCGCGTACGGCACGCCGAGCGCGGCCGCGACCAGATCCCGCTCGCCCTCCTCGATCCGCTTCGCGATCTCCACCTCGCCTTCGCGCGTCAGTAGCGCGACCGACGCCATCTGGCGGAGGTACATGCGAACCGGATCGGCGCTGGTCGCGACGTCGACGACCGGCTCGGGCACCTCCGGCTCGTCGTCGGCGCGCGCCGGCTCGGGCGCGGGCGCGTCGTCGTCGGCGTCGAGGGTGCCGAGCATCGCGACGACGCCTTCGAGGCGCTCGGGAGCCTGCTCAGCGGCGGGAGTGGACTCGGTCGTGGCCTGATTCGTTCTCATCTGTCGCAACCTTCTCCGTTGTCGTCCGCCGCCGGCACGGCCGGGGCGGGTCCACACGCGTTCGCTACGTTCGGGCCTTCTCGGTGAGCTCGAGCCATTCCCGGCGCGCGGCGGTCGCGGCCGCCTCGTCGCCGCAGGCCTCGGCCGCGCGGATCGCCTCGCGGATGCGCCGCTTGGCGTCGCCCGCGGGGCGGCGCTGGATCGCCGCGATGCAGTCGACGAGGGCGCGCTCGCGGTCGGCACGCTCGGCGCCGTCGTCCGACAGGAGCCGGGCGACCAGCCGGTCGCGCAGCTCGCGCGGCAGCGACTGGACGAGCGCCGTCCGGTCGCCGGCACCGCCCGCCGCGACGAGGGCTTCCGCCGCCCGCCGCCACTCCGGATGCTGGAATGCCGCGACCACGCCCGCGCGGCGCACCTCGGCGACGGCGTCCGGGTCTGCGGCCATGAGCGCGACGAGCGACGCTTCGGTGGCGTCGGCCGGCGTGCGCATGGCGCCGTCGCGGGCCCGCGACTCGGGCGTCGCGGCCGGCGCGTCGTCGGGACGGCCCTCGCGGCCGAGGAGCTCCTCGCGGACGCCGAGGCGCTCGGCGGCGAGGTGCGCGAGCACGTCGTGCTCGAACGGGTTCCGGACCTTCTTCAGCACCCGGGCGACCTCGCGCGCCGCGTCGGCGCGCCGCGCGACGGCGTCGGCGCGCGAGCCGGCGAGCTCGGTCACGTACGCGTCGACGAGCGGCACGGCGGCCGCGACGACCGCGTCGAACGCCGGCGCGCCGTGCGCGCGGACGTACGTGTCCGGATCGTCGCCGGCGGGGAGGAACGCGCCCTGGCCCCAGAGCCCGGCCTCGACGAACACCGGGAAGCTCCGGGCGGCGGCCCGGCGGCCGGCGGGGTCGCCGTCGAAGCAGGCGATCACCCGATCCGTGAACCGGCGCAGCACGCGGAGCTGGTCCACCGTGAGCGCCGTCCCGAGCGGCGCGACGGCCTCGGCAACGCCCGCCTGCGCGAGCGCGACGACGTCCATGTATCCCTCGACGACGATCGCCCGCTCGCGCTTGCGGATCGCGTCGCGCGCCTGGGCGAGCCCGTAGAGCATGTGGCCCTTGCGGAAGACGGGCGATTCCGCGGAGTTCAGGTACTTGGGCGGCGGGTTCTCCGGATTCACCGCGGCGCCCGGAAGGAGCCGGCCGCCGAACGCGACGACCCGTCCCGACGGATCCGCGATCGGGAAGATCAGCCGGTCGCGGAAGCGGTCGTAGACCGGGCTTCCGGGGCCGGGACGGTCGCGCCGGAGGAGGAGCCCGGCGACGATCGCGTCCTCGACCGGGATACCGCGCGCGCGGAGATGGCGCGCGAGCGCGTCGCCCGCGCCCGGCGCATAGCCGACGCCGAACCGCCGGGCGGTCTCGTCGTCGACGCCCCGCTCGCCGAGGTACGCCCGTGCGCGCGCACCGGCGGATCCGGCGAGCTCGGCCTGGAAGAAGGCCGCCGCGGCGGTGTTGGCGGCGACCAGCGGCTCGCCGCGCGGACGCGCGCCGTCCGACTCCTCGGGCACCGGGAGCCCGAAGCGCTCCGCGACGCGCCGGACCGCGTCGGGAAACGGCAGCGACTCGACCTTCATGACGAACGAGAAGACGTCGCCGTGCTCGCCGCAGCCGAAGCAGTGGAAGAAGCCCCGGTCCTCGCTCACGTTGAACGACGGCGTCTTCTCGGCGTGGAACGGGCAGAGGCCGACGAAGCTCGAGCCGCGGCGGCGGAGCGCCACGACGTCGGATGCCACCTCGACGAGGCTCGCGCGCTCGCGGATGGCGCGGATCGCGTCGTCCCGGATGCGGCCCCCCACCGCCATCTCAGGCTCGATGCTCCGCCGGTCGCGGCGGCGCGCCGGCAAGGTTCTTGCCGGCGGCGACGATGTCGGTGGCGAACGCGGTGAGCGGCCGCCCGAGCCGGGAAGCCGCGATCGTCTTCGCGAGCGACGGCACCGGCGCGAGCTCCTCCGTCACGAGGAGCACGAAGCCGAGGAGCGCGGCGCCCTTCGCGACGCCGAACGCGACGCCGGCGATGCGGTTGACGCCGCCGAGGAACAGCGCCCGCGCGAGGCGATCCGCGAGCCGGCCGAAGACGTGCGCGACCACGTTCACGCCGATGAAGATCGCCGCGAACGCCGCCGCCTCGGCCGCGACCGGCGGCAGGAGCTTCCGGCGGAGAACCTCGGCGGCGAGCTCGGGACCGAACGCCGCGGCCGCGAGCCCGCCGGCGATCAACCCCGCGAGCCCGACGCTCTCGCGGCAGAAGCCGCGGATCCATCCGCGCAGCGCGAACGGGACCAGGAGGACCAGGAGGAGCGCGTCGACCTGGTTCACGCGCGCTCCCGGGACGTCGGGCGTCCCGCGCGGGGGACGACGCTACGCGGTCGTGCGGGCAGCGCGGCGCAGCGCGCGCTTGCGCGCGGCCATCGCCTTTTTCTTCCGTCGCACGCTCGGCTTCTCGTAGTGCTCCCGCTTGCGGAGCTCCGCGAGAATACCGGCTTTCTCACATTGTTTCTTGAAGCGACGGATCGCGCTTTCGATGGGCTCGTTCTCCTTGACGCGAACCCCGGCCATACGATGCGGTAACCCCCTCTCCCAACCCGCGGCGAGCGGTCGTCGAGCGAAGGCGCGACCATTAAGGAAAAGCCCTTCTCAGTCAAGGTCGGTAGGCAAAGCTGCACCCGGCCCCGCGTCACTCGATGGCGCATTGTGCAAGAATCGCTCCGGGAAGTCGGTGAAGATGCCGTCCGCGCCGGTATTCCGGATGCGAACGAATTCGTCTTGTTCGTTCACCGTCCAGACACGCACGGTGAGCCCGGCTCGATGCGCCACAGCGACCTCGTGGGCGGTCACCGTGGCATTGCGGACGTGCAAGGCTCTCGCACCAACGCGCTCCGCCTTCCGGACCAGGGCCTCGACCGGCTCGTCGTCCGAAAGTACGGCGACGTCCGCCCCGCTCGAAAGGGCCCGCAGCCGGACGAGGCTCTCCGGGAGAAACGAAGAAAACACCACCCGTCCGAGGGCGCCGGCCCGCTCGACGACGTCGAGCGTGCGGCGCTCGAGGCCGTCGTCGCCGACCGCCTTGAGCTCGACGTTCACGCGGACCGGCACCAGATCGAGCACCTCTGCGAGAGTCGGCACGCGCTCGCCTGCGAACCCGGCGTCGAACCACCGGCCCGCGTCCAGTCGCCGGAGGTCGGCGAGCGACCATCCGCCGACGGGACCCGTCCCGTCGGTCGTGCGGTCGACCGTCCAGTCGTGCAGGACGACGACCTCCCCGTCTCCGGTCAGCTGGACGTCGAGCTCGACCATCGGGGCACCGAGCTCCATCGCCCGGCCGAACGCGGCGAGCGTGTTCTCCGGCCGCGTGCCGCTCGCCCCCCGGTGCGCGATCACGAGGAAGGGAGGCGGCTTGGACACGACCGCCTGA
>Ga0070741_10013897_pt1 | contig 14086 bp, 15 predicted proteins | sample Coa_R1_4_FD_66440 | JGI IMG/M metagenome (GOLD analysis project Ga0070741, IMG submission 66440) | Surface soil microbial communities from Centralia Pennsylvania, which are recovering from an underground coalmine fire - Coalmine... | ecosystem: Environmental > Terrestrial > Soil > Unclassified ... | reverse complement strand
GTACAGCCAGACGAGCAGCACCGCCGGCCCGGACAGCGTCTGCAGCACCGGGTTGTGCTTCGAGACGCCGACGTAGATCGGCAGGAACTGGAAGGTCGCCTCCATCAGGATCGCGGCGGTGACCGCTCCCGGCAGCACCTCGCGCACGGTCACGTCGGCGTTCGTCAGCACGTAGTACGCGGACGTCAGGAACAGGAAGACGCCGAGCGTCGACACGGCGATCGCCACGACGCGCGCCGAGACCGCGTTGCCCGCGAAGCCGGCGTAGCGCTTCAGGATCTCCTGGCCCACGGAGCCGACGACGAGCGACACGAAGAGCGTGCCGAGCGACCCCACCATCATCAGCGTCGCAAGCGCCTTGCCGTGCAGGAAGCCGCGGTTCGGGCGCCCGTAGACGATGTTGAACGCGCTCTCGAGCACGCTGAAGAACGACAGCGACGACCAGAGCAGGAACCCGCCGCCGACGAGGCCGAGCGCGGTCGCGTTGTCCTGGATCGCGCGGACCGCGCGCAGGATCGAGGTGACCGAGGTGCTCGGGAACGTCTTCTTCAGCTCGCGGACGAAGAACGAGTCGGCGTCGGCCTCGTGGACGAGCCCGAGCAGCGCGAGCGCGAGGAAGAGCAGCGGGACGAACGACAGGAGCGCGAAGTAGGCGATCATCGCCGCCAGGTGCGTGCCGCGGTCGGCGAAGAACTTGCGGAGGACGCGCCCCACGCGCGCCAGTATGCTCGGACGCATGGACGCGGCCCGGGCGATCGCCGAGATGACCGAGATCTCGCCGCAGGTGCGGGAGGTCGTGGTGGTCGGCGCCGACGGCTCGGTGGTCGGCTCGAACGTCGACCGGGAGGGCCGCGCGGCCGAGCTCGCGGAGGGCGGCCGCCGGCTGCTCGAGACCGCCGAGCCGGAGCAGCCGGGCGTCGCCCAGCTCGAGGCGGCGACGACCGCGGGCAGCGTGTTCGTCGTCCGCGACGGCGACCGCCTGATCGTCGCCACCACCACGCCCGAGCCGACGGTGGGGCTCGTCTTCTACGACCTGAAGACCTGCCTCCGGTCGATCGACGAGCCGAAGCCGCGCCGGGCGCGCGCGGGCAAGGGCGAGGATGCCGCCGCGTAAGCTCGTCACCGGCATGCTGCTCGCGGCCGGCTCGCTCGCCGGCTCGCTGCTCGTGCGGCGGCGCGCCGCCCGCCGGCGGGAGCGGGTCGACCTGTACGCGGCCGACGGCAGCGTCCGGTCGTTCCTCGAGGGGACGCCCGCCGCGGACGCCCTGCTTCCGATCGCCCGCGACCTCCTGCGCGCGTGACGCGCGGCGAGCTCGCGCGCGCCCTGCGCGACGCCGCGTACCTCGAAGGCGACTTCCTGCTCCGCTCGGGCCGGCGGTCGCGCTACTACCTCGACAAGTACCGGTTCGAGACGAGGCCCGACCTGCTCGCGCCGCTCGGACGCGCGATCGCCGCGGCGGTGCGCGAGCACGAGCCGGAGGCGGTGCGGCTGGCGGGGCCCGAGCTCGGCGCGGTCGCGCTGGCCGCGGCGGCGTCGCTCGAGAGCGGGCTGCCGTTCCTGATCGTCCGCAAGGAGGCGAAGGGGTACGGAACCTCGAACCGGCTCGAGGGCGTCCACGGGGAAGGCGAGTGCGTCTGCCTCGTCGAGGACGTCGTCACCTCCGGCGGCGCGGCGGTCGAGGCCGTCGCGGCCCTCCGCGACGCCGGCCTGCGGGTGGCGAACGCCGTCTGCGTCGTCGACCGCGAGGAGGGGGGCGTCGACGAGCTCGCGCGCCACGCCGTCCGCCTGCGGCCGCTCTTCCGGGCCTCGGAGCTCCTCGCGCTCGCCTAAATCCCCGCAAATCCGCATGGTTGAGCGATATCCGACCACGTTGTTACGCTCCTGCCCAGGTTTCTCACCTCAGTCCCCGACGCAGGAGGAATCCCGTTGACCAAGCAGGACTTCATCCAGAGGGTCGCGCAGAAGACCGGTCTCTCCGCGCGTGACGCCGGCAAGGCGGTGGACGCCTTCATGGAGACGGTGACCGAGACCCTCAAGGGCGGCGACACCGTCAACTTCACCGGCTTCGGGAAGTTCTCCGCCTCGAAGCGCGCGGCCCGCCAGGGCGTGAACCCGCGCACCGGCGAGCGGGTGCAGATCGCGGCGACGACCGTGCCCAAGTTCTCGGCCGGCAGCCAGCTGAAGGCCGCGCTCAAGGGCTAGCGCCCTCCGGGCGCCGGCGAGACTCCGGGGAGGGCGGCGGAAGCCGCCCTCCGCCGTTCCGGATACCGTTCGGACCCGCATGGCCGTCGCGACCGCTACCTTCGCCGACCGGCTCGCAGCCGAGGTCGAGCGCAAGCGTTCGCAGCTCGTCGTCGGCCTCGACCCGCGCCCCGACCTGATGCCGGTCGAGGTGCGCGGCGACGTCGCCCGCTTCTGCTGCGGCCTCGTCGACGCCGTCGCGCCGCATGCCGTGGCGGTGAAGCCGCAGCTCGCGTTCTTCGAGGCGCTCGGCGCCGCCGGCGCGGCCGCGTTCGACGAGGTGTGCGCCTACGCGCGCAACGCCGGGCTGCTCGTGATCGCCGACGGCAAGCGGGGCGACATCGGCTCGACCGCCCGCGCGTACGCCGAGGCGTATCTCGAGGGAGACCCGCCGCGGGCCGACGCGCTCACCGTCAACCCGTGGCTCGGACGGGAGTCGGTCGAGCCGTACCTGTCCGCCGCCCGGCGCGCAGGCGCCGGCCTGTTCGTGATCGTGAAGACGTCGAACGCGGGCGGCGACGTCCAGGACCTCTCGCTCAGCGACGGCCGGCCGCTCTGGCATCAGATCGCGGCGTTCGTCGCCGAGTGGGGCGAGGACCTCGTCGGCGAGACGGGCCTCTCGTCGGTCGGCGCCGTCGTCGGCGCCACGCATCCACGCGCCGTCGGCGAGGCGCGGCGGCTGATGCCGCAGGCGATCATCCTGCTGCCCGGCGTCGGCGCCCAGGGCGCCAGCGTCGGCGAGCTCGCCCGCGCCTTCCAGAGCGGCCCGGCGAGCGCGCTCGTCAACGCGTCGCGCTCGGTCGACTACGCGTTCCGCGAGACCGGCGGCGACTACCGCGACGCCGCAGGCGCCGAGGCGGCGCGGCTCAAGCGGGAGATCTGGGCGGCCTCCGGCTGGTAGTGCCGTACCGGGATTGGCGCCGCTACGTGGCACCCGCCGCGTTTCTCGCCGCCGTCACGATCGCGGTGGCGCTCATCCGCTCGGGGCTGGAGCCGCGTCCGTCCGCGTCGACGACCACCACCGTCGCGACGACGACGAGGCCGCTGCCGAAGTACACGCGGGTGCGCGCCGGCGACACGCTCGCCGCCATCTCGGAGCGGATGCACGTCCCGGTGAAGACGCTCCGCCGCCTCAACCCGCACGTGAAGCCGACCGCGCTCTTCATCGGCGAGCGCATCCGCCTGCGGTGAGACGCGCCCTCGTCGTCGCCGCGGCGGCCGCCGCGCTCCTGCCTGCGGGCGCCCGGGCGGCGGCGCTGCCGGCGGTCGACGCGCGCGCGTACCTCGTCGTCGACGCCCGCACCGGCGAGGTGCTCGCCGCCTCCCACGAGCACGACCGACTGCCGATCGCGTCGATCACCAAGCTGATGACCGTGTGGCTCACGCTGCACCGGCACCGGCTCACCGACGTCGTGGCGGTCGACCGGCGCGCGGCCGTGGTCGGCGAGTCCTCGATCGAGCTCGAGCCCGGCCAGCGCCTGACCGTCCGCGACCTGCTCGAGGGGGCGCTGATCCAGTCGGCGAACGACGCCGCGGACGCGCTCGCGCTCTCCGAGGCGCCCAGCTATCCGGCGTTCGCCGCTCTGATGAACGCCGAGGCGGAGAAGCTCGGCCTGCGCGACACGCACTTCGTGCGGCCCGACGGCCTCGACGCGCCCGGCGAGTACTCGAGCGCCGCCGACGCGACGAAGCTCGCCCGTCTCGTCATGCGCACCCGCTTCGTGCGGCAGACGGTCGCGCAGCGCACCGCCACGATCGCCGACGGCGAGGTGCTGCACACCTGGGACGACCTCCTCTCGCTCTTCCCGGCGACGATCGGCGTGAAGACGGGCCACACGGCGAAGGCCGGCTGGTGCCAGGTCGCGGCGGCGCGCGGCCAGGGCGTCACCGTGTACGCGACGCTGCTCGGCTCGCCGACCCGCGCGCAGCGCAACCGGGACCTCGAGTCGCTGCTCGCCTGGGGGCTCGGGCAGTTCCGCGTCGTCGACGCGATCAGGCCGCAGCACGCCTATGCGAGCGTCCGCCTGCCGTACGGCCGGGCGCCGCTCCCGCTCGTCGCCGCCCGCCGCCTGCGGATCGTCGTGCGGCTCGGGAGGCCGCTCGTCGAGCGCGTCACCGCGCCCGTCGCGGCCGCCCTGCCGGTCCGGGCGGGGACGACGCTCGGAACGGTCGCGATCTACCAGGAGGGCCGCCTGGTCGGCCGCCGCGACCTCGTCGCAGCCCGCACAATTCGCAAGCCGGGTTTCGCCCGACGGCTAGGGTGGTACGCCGGCAGGGCGCTCCACCATCTCGTCCACCTGCTCTGAGCCTGCTCGAATGATCGTCACCGTCACGCTCAACGCCGCCGTCGACCGGACGCTCACCGTGCCGAACTTCCAGCGCGGGCAGCGCCATCGCGCCAGCGCCGGCGTCGCCCTGGCGGGCGGCAAGGGCATCAACGTCGCACGGGCGCTGAAGGCGCTCGGCGTGCCGGTCGTCGCGACCGGCCTCGTCGGCGGCGCCACCGGCTCGCGGATCGTCGAGGGGCTGACGGAGGAGGCGATCCTCAGCGACTTCGTCCACATCGAGGGCGAGTCGCGCACCTCGACCGCCGTCGTCGACCCGACGGGCGGCACCTACACCGAGATCAACGAGTGGGGGCCGTCGGTGCGGCCGGAGGAGCTGGAGATGCTGCTCGAGAAGCTCCACTACCTCACCCAGGGCGCCGAGCTCGTCGTCTTCGCCGGCTCGCTGCCGCGCAACGTCGCCGACGACTTCTACGCCGACGCGATCCGCGACCTCAACCGCCGGCAGCTGCAGGTGGCGCTCGACACCGAGGGCGAGCCGCTGCGCCTCGGCGTCGAGGCCGAGCCGTTCCTCGTCTCGCCGAACCAGTCGGAGGCGGAGTCGCTCGTCGGCCAGGAGTTCCACGACGACGAGGACTTCCGGCTCGCGCTCGACGCGATCGCCGACATGGGCGCCCGCAACGTGCTGATCACGACAGAGCACGGCTGCCTCGCACGGCTGCGCGAGGATCGCGACGAGCCGAAGCGCTACCGCGTCCTCGCGCCGAGGGTCGAGCCGCTCTCGACCGTCGGCGCGGGCGACGCGCTCCTCGCCGGGTACCTCGCCGCGCGCTACGCCGGCCGCCCGCTCGAGGAGTCGCTCCGCTCGGCCGTCGCCGCGGGCGCCGCCTCCACGCTCGAGGTGGGCGCCGGACGCTTCGATCCCCGGCAGGCGGGGCGGCTCCAGGCGGGCGTCGACCTCGCCGAGCTCGAGCCGGTCGAGGCGTAGGCGCGGCCCCCGGCCGCGGCGATCGGTACCCTTCCCGGATGGACGTCGAGAACCTCGGTCTCGCCCCGGCCGAGACGGGCCTGCCGCCGAAGTTCGCCAAGGAGGGGCTCACCTTCGACGACGTCCTGCTCGTGCCGGCCGACTCGGCGGTGCTCCCGAACGACGTCTCGACCGCCACCCGGTTCACGCGCACGATCGCGCTCGAGCTGCCGATCGTGTCGGCGGCGATGGACACCGTCACGGAGGCCCGCCTCGCGATCGCGATCGCGCGCGCGGGAGGGCTCGGCGTCGTCCACCGCAACCTGTCGATCGAGGCGCAGGTCGGGGAGGTCGACAAGGTGAAGCGATCGGAGGCCGGCATGATCGTCGAGCCGGTCACGCTGCCCCCCGACGCGCTCGTCTCCGACGCGCTCGAGCTGATGGAGCGCTACCACATCTCCGGCGTCCCGATCACGGACCGCGGCGGCGTGCTCGTCGGGATCCTGACGAACCGCGACCTGCGCTTCGAGAAGGACGTCACGCAGCCCGTCTCGGCGCTGATGACCGCGCGCGACCTCGTCACCGCGCCGGTCGGGACGACGATGGGCGAGGCCGAGCGGCTGCTGCACCGCCACCGGATCGAGAAGCTGCCGATCGTCGACGCGGACGGCCGGTTGACCGGCCTGATCACCGTCAAGGACATCCAGAAGCGCGTCGACTTCCCGCTCGCGACGAAGGACCAGCAGGGCCGGCTGCGCGTCGGCGCCGCCGTCGGCGTCGGTCCGGACGCGGTCGAGCGCGCGGAGGCGCTCGTCGCCGCGGGCGCGGACGTGCTCGTCGTCGACACCGCGCACGGCCATTCGCGCGGCGTCGTCGAGATGGTCTCCCGCATCGCCGGGCTCTCCGGCGAGTTCGAGGTGGTGGCCGGGAACATCGCCACCGCCGAGGCCGCACGGGCGCTCTGCGATGCAGGCGCGGAGGGTCTGAAGGTGGGGATTGGCCCGGGCTGCCTCGGCGCCGGCACGCGCGTCCTGATGGCTGACACGACGTACAAGAACATCGAGGACGTCGTCGCCGGAGACCGCGTGATCAACATGTACGGCGAGCCCGTGGCAGTCGTGAAGGCCTGGTGCACCGGGATCCGTGACGTGGTCGCCCTCAGGCACGTCGCGAGTGGGGATGAGACGATCGTCACGCCGGACCACCGCTACTTCATCGGCGAGCTCGGGACGGTTTCGGCGGCCACCGCGTCCTCGGCGGGATATGCGACGGTGTTGCAGAGGCCGACGACGACCGGACAGAGCAAGTTGTGCTGGCGAGGCATCGGCGAGGCGGCGGGTGACGCCTTGCTGGCGCCGCGGTGGACATCGTTCGACCTGAGCGACGATCTCGAGATCGACCTGCGCGAGTTCGCCCGCCGCGAGTCTCGGCTCGACAGGCATCGCACGACGATCCACGAGTCGTACGAGCTGGGCTACATGTTCGGGACGTTCCTCGGCGACGGGGATGCATTCCTCAACACGAACGGCCGCTCGGAGATCGGACGGGTCGCGTGGAGCTTCGGGCCGCAGGAGCACGAGATCGCGGCGAAGCTCGCGGACGCGGTCGAGGTGGTGACCGGCGTGCGCCCCAGCGTGAAGCACGGCCGAGTGATCAGCGTCTATCTGTTCTCGCTGCAGTGGGCGCGGCTGCTCGCGCAGTTCGGGAAGCGAGACCGAAAGCACCTACCGGCGCGGTACCGCTGCCACGACCCGCGGTTCCTCCGTGGCCTCCTCGACGGCTTGGTCGATAGCGACGGCTATGTCGAGGAAGGCGGCAGGATCTGCTTCCGCAACACGTCCCGCGAGCTCGTCGAGTTGTTCGGCGTGGTCTGCCTCCTGATGCACGGGTCGTTTCCGAGCGTCGTTCGCGAGCGCGGGACCGCAGGCGGCCTGCGCGGCGCGGATCCGGAGCGCTGCCTGGACTCGTACCGGGCGCGGTTGGACGTGTCGCACAGCAGGCGTCATCTCGAGGAGTTTCACGTCGTCAAGCAACTCGGCCAGCGACCGCTGACCGACCCAATTCTGGTGTACGACATCGAAGTCGACTGCCCCACCCACAGCTTCGTCGCCGACAACGTGATCGTGCACAACTCGATCTGCACGACCCGGGTCGTCGCGGGCGTCGGCGTGCCGCAGGTGACGGCGGTCTACGACGTCGCCGAAGCCGCCGCCGACTACGGGGTGCCGGTGATCGCGGACGGCGGCATCACCTCGTCGGGCGACGTCGCCAAGGCGATCGCCGCCGGCGCGGACACGGTGATGCTCGGCTCGATGCTCGCGGGCACCGACGAGTCGCCCGGCGACGTCGTCTACGCGCAGGGCGAGCGCTACAAGGAGTACCGCGGCATGGGCTCGCTCGGAGCGATGAAGGCCCGCGGCTATTCGAAGGACCGCTACTTCCAGGGCGACGTCGAGGACGTCGAGAAGCTCGTGCCCGAGGGGATCGAGGGTCGCGTCCCGTACAAGGGGCCGCTGGCCGGCGTCCTGCACCAGCTCGTCGGCGGCCTGCGGCAGGCGATGGGCTACTGCGGCGCGCCGACGATCGAGGCGCTGAAGCAGGCCCGCTTCGTCCGCATCACCGGCGCGGGTCTGCGCGAGTCGCACCCGCACGACATCGCGATCACGAAGGACGCACCCAATTACCGGCGCGGCTGAGGTCGTTCCGCTCCGCCGCGAGCCGCTGCCCGAGGAACGCCCTGTTCTCGTCGTCGACCTCGGCGGGCAGTACTCGCAGCTGATCGCCCGGCGCGTGCGCGAGGCGCGCGTCTACTCGGAGCTCGTCTCGTACCGCTCGACGGTCGAGGAGATCCGGCGCCGCAACCCGGTGGCGCTGATCCTCTCCGGCGGGCCCGCGTCCGTGTACTCGGAGGGCGCCCCGCGGATGGACCCGGCGATCTTCGAGCAGGGCATTCCCACGCTCGGCATCTGCTACGGCGCGCAGCTGCTCGCGCTCGAGCTCGGCGGCAGCGTCGAGCGCACCGGCGCAGGCGAGTACGGCAAGGTCGAGCTGCAGGCCGCGGGCGGCAGGCTCTTCGCCGACCTGCCGGCCGGCCAGACCGCCTGGATGTCGCACCGCGACACGGTGACGGCGCCTCCCCGGGGCGCGCAGGTCGTCGCGACCTCGGAGCACACGCCGGTGGCCGCGTTCGAGGACGACGGGCGCCGCGTCTACGGCGTGCAGTTCCATCCCGAGGTGGCGCACACGCCGCACGGCCAGGAGGTGCTGAAGAACTTCCTGCACGAGATCGCGGGAGCCCCGCCCGCCTGGACGCCGGCGGCGGTGATCGAGGAGCAGGTCGAGCGGATCCGCGCCCAGGTCGGGCGCGACCGCGTCCTGTGCGCGCTGTCGGGCGGCGTCGACTCGGCGGTCGCGGCGCTGCTCGTCCACAAGGCGGTCGGCGACCAGCTCACCTGCGTCTTCGTCGACCACGGGCTGCTGCGCCAGGGCGAGGCCGAGCAGGTGGTCGAGACGTTCGACGGCGTCTTCCACGTGCCTCTCGTGCACGTGCAGGCGCAGGAGCGGTTCCTCGCGCGCCTCGCGGGAGTGAGCGACCCGGAGCGGAAGCGGAAGCTGATCGGCGAGGAGTTCATCCGGGTGTTCGAGGACGAGGCGCGCAAGCTGGGCGACGTCCGCTGGCTCGTGCAGGGGACGCTCTACTCGGACGTGATCGAGTCCGGCGGCACCGACGGCGTCGCCGAGACGATCAAGTCGCACCACAACGTCGGCGGCCTGCCGGCCGACATGCGGATGAAGCTCGTCGAGCCGCTGCGGCTCCTGTTCAAGGACGAGGTGCGGCGCGTCGGCGAGGAGCTCGGCATGCCGGAGCGGATGGTGTGGCGCCAGCCGTTTCCCGGCCCCGGGCTCGCGATCCGGATCGTCGGCGAGGTGACCGAGGAGCGGCTCGAGACGCTGCGGCAGGCGGACGCGATCTGCCTCGACGAGATCCGCCGCGCCGGGCTCTACCGCGAGCTCTGGCAGAGCTTCTGCGTCCTGCCGGCGATCCGCTCGGTGGGCGTTCAGGGCGACTCGCGCACCTATGGCTATCCGATCGCGATCCGGGCCGTGACGTCCGAGGATGCGATGACGGCCGACTGGGCGCGCCTCCCGTACGACCTCGTCGAGACGATCGCCTCGCGGATCGTGAACGAGATTCCGGCCGTGAACCGCGTCGTCCTCGACGTCACGTCGAAGCCGCCCGCGACGATCGAGTGGGAGTAGCGGGAGTCGCGACGCCGCCGTACCGGCTCGAGACGGAGCGTCTCGTCGTCCGCTGCTGGGACCCGGCCGACGCGCCGCTGCTCAAGGACGCGGTCGACCGCAGCCGCGACCATCTGTGGCCGTGGATGGCGTGGACGCCGGCGCAGCCCGAGGAGCTCGGGGTCGTCGTCGAGCGGCTGCGCCGCTTCCGCTCGCTGTTCGACCGTGACGAGGAGTGGATCTACGGGATCTTCTCCCGCGACGAGTCGCGCGTTCTCGGCGGCACGGGCCTCCACCAGCGCGGCGGGCCGGGGTCGCTCGAGATCGGCTACTGGGTGGCCGCCGACGCGGTGCGGCAGGGGATCGCGACCGAGGTGACGGCGGTGCTGACCCGGGCGGCGTTCGAGCATGCGGGCGCCGACCGGGTCGACGTCGGCGCCGACGCGCGCAACGACGCGAGCCTCGGCGTCGGCCGCAAGCTCGGCTTCGTCGAGGAGGCCGTCCTTCGTCGACGCATTCCCGGTCGCCCCGGCGAGCGGCGCGGCGACATGGTCTTGCTGACGCTGCTGCGCGAGGAGTGGGAGGGAATCGCCTGGCGCGACCGCTACGCGTACGCCGCCTACGACGCCGCGGGCGGTCGCATCTAGCTTCGCGGCCCGCCGGCCACGTAGATCACCTGGCCGGAGACGTAGCTCGCGTCGTCCGAGCAGAGGAACGCGATCACGCCCGCGACGTCCTCGGGACGGCCGGTGCGCCGCAGCGGCGTCTGCTCGGCGACGAGCTCCGTGAACTTCTCGAACGGCATGCCGATCCGGTCGGCCGTCTGGCGTGTCATCGCCGTCTCGACGAAGCCGGGCGCGACGCAGTTCACGTTCACGTTGTACGGCCCGAGCTCGATCGCGAGCGTCTTGCACATCCCCTGCAGGCCCGCCTTCGCAGCCGAGTAGTTCGTCTGGCCGCGGTTGCCGAGCGCCGACGTCGACGAGATCAGCACCATCTTCCCGGAGCGCTGCTCGACCATCCGCGTCTGTGCCGCCCGCGCGGCGTAGAACGTCCCCTTCAGGTGCGTGTCGATGACCGCGCCCCAGTCGTCGTCGGTCATCTTGAAGAGCAGGTTGTCCCGGATGATCCCCGCGCACGTGACGAGGATGTCCAGCGAGCCGCCGCGCTCGACGGCGGCCGCGGCGGCGGCCTCGACGTCGTCGGCCTTCGTCACGTCGCAGCGGACGGCGTGCCCGCCGATCCGCTCCGCCGTCGCCCGCGCGCCGTCCGCGTCGTGGTCTGCGACGACCACCGTCGCGCCCTCCGACGCGAGCCGCTCTGCCGTCGCCGCGCCGATCCCCTGCGCTCCGCCGGTGACGAGCGCCGTCTTGCCGTCGAACCTCCCCATGCGGCCGACGATATACCGTGCGGCCGCGGCGCTCCGCAGCCACCCGGGCCGCGGCTCAGGCCGCCGCGTGACCGGACCCGCCGGGAATGCCGCCGAGCGCCGGATAGCGGGCGCGCACCTCGTCGATGTACGCCGCCAGCTCGCCGGCGATCGCGGCGTCCTCGATCTCGAGCACGTTCTCGGCGTTGCGCTCGCCGCTCCGCGACAGGTTGAACGACCCGACGAACACGGTGTCGTCGCACACGCACACCTTCGCGTGCATGAAGTCGTGCACGGTCCCGTCGCCGTACGGCGTCGACGGCTTGCCGGTGAACGCGCCCGAGGCGATCAGCTGCTCGAGCAGCGGCAGCTTCCACGACACGTCGCCGTCGGCGTGCCACTGCTGCACCACCTCGCGGATCTGGGTCGCGTCGACACAGCCGGCGATGTCGACCGAGCGGTCGGAGAGCGCCTGCGCGATCGTGCCGAGCACCGGCCCGGTGGTGATCACCGGCGAGCAGATGCGCACGCGCCGCCGCGAGCGGCGGATCAGCTTCGCGATCCGCGACGACAGGTCCTCGCCGTGGCCGGGAGTGAACCAGGCGCGCACGCCGTCGTCCCAGCGCGGGTCGACGAAGCCGCTCTTCTCCACCTCGCCGGTCGCCCAGAGCTGGTCGAAGTCGAGCCGGTAGGCCTTCGCGATCGCGGCCGACTCGACGATCGCGATCACGTTCTCCTGCCGCGACCAGGAGTCGTCGGTCCAGTTCAGCGAGCCCGTCCACACGGCTTCGCCATCGCGGATCACGTACTTGTGGTGCATCAGGTCGGGGATGCCGGCGATCGGCTTGCCCTGCACGGGCAGCGCCGCGATCAGCTGTGCGTCCGGCTCGGGCGGCGGCGGCACCGGGATCGGCAGGCCGTGGTCGACGTTGTACGCGAAACGGATCCGCACGCCGCGGCCGGCGGCGTCGCGCAGCGCGCCGCCGACGATCGCGGCCGTGTCGGGCCCGAGGTTGAAGTCGTACTGGGCGAGATCGAGCGTCCGCTGCGCGCCGGCGAGGAACGCCGCCACCCGCTGCGCGATCTCCGGCGGCTGCTGCCCTCCGTCCGTCAGAGTGTGGATCTGGATGCGGTCGTTCATCGACAGCCTGGTCGCGGCCCGGATCGGGCGGACGACGAACTTCTACCGGGACGGCGCGGGCGCCGCCGGGCGACGCGACCGGCTGGCCGCCTACCTGGCCGCCCGCGAGGACGCGGCCGTGCTGCTCGTCGGCGAGGCGCCCGGCTACCGCGGCGCGCGCGTCTCGGGCATCCCGTTCACCTCCGAACGGCAGCTGACGGGCCGCGGGCCCGCCGAGGCGACGGCCACGATCGTGCACCGCGTGCTCGACGAGCTCGGCGCCCACGAGCGGGTGCTGCTGTGGAACGTCGTGCCGACCCACCCCGGCACCGCCGGCTCGAACCGTCCGCCGACCCGCGCCGAGGTGGCCGCCGGCCGCGTCTTCGCCGACGAGCTCGCCGAAGGACGCCGGGTCGTCGCGGTCGGCCGGCTCGCGCACGCCGCGCTCGGCGGCGAGCACGTCCGTCACCCCTCTCACGGCGGCGCCGACGCGTTCCGCCGCGGCCTGGCGGCGATCCTCTGAACGAGGTCCGCCGCAACGCCGTCCTGCTCGCGCTCGGGCTCGTCTTCCAGTCGGGGATGATCCAGCTTGCCGTCGCGCTCGGCACGGTGACGATCGTGGCGGTCACCGGCGTGAAGGGCATCCTCGGCCTCGGCCCGGCCGTCTTCCTCGTCGCGGGCGCGCTCGCCGTCGGGCCTGCCGGCCGGCTGTCGGACCGGGTGGGGAGGATGCCCGTGATCCGCCTCGGCTTCGTGCTCGGGATCGCCGGGCCGCTCGTCACCGCGGCCGCCTGCGCGCTCACCTCGGCGCCGCTCGTCTTCCTCGGGCTCGGCCTCTGCGGCGCGGCGCAGTCGATCGTGCTGCTGTCGCGGGCGGCGGCGGCCGAGATGTTCCCGCCGGAGCGCCGTGCGCGCGGGATGTCGATCGTCCTCTTCGGCGTCGTCTCCGGCGCGATCTGGGGGCCGCTCGTCTTCGGCCCGATGTTCTCCGGGCGCGCGCTCGACGCGCACGACCTGACCCTGCCCTGGGCCGCCGCCGCCGCCTTCACCGCCGTCGGGCTCGCGATCTCGTTCGGCGTGCGGCACGACCCGCGCGACCTCTCGCGCGGGCACGCGGCCGCCGAGCCGGTCGTCCCCGCGAAGGTGCGCGAGCTCCTGCGCCGCCCGGGCGTCGCGACCGCCGTCGTCGCGGCCGTCTCGAGCTTCGCGCTGATGACGGGCGTGATGAACCTCGCCGGCTACGTCGCCGTCGGCCACGGCCACCCGCACGGCTCGGTGTTCACCGTGATCAGCGTCCACATCGTCGGCATGTACGGCCTCGTGCTGGTGATCGGCGACGCGATCGAGCGGATCGGCCGGCGTCGCTCGATGGTGCTCGGCTTGACGCTGATCGCGCTCTCGAACGGCGGCCTCGCGTTTCTCGGCTCGATCGCGGGCATGAGCCTCTGCCTGTTCGGGCTCGGGCTCGGCTGGTGCCTCGCCTACATCGCGGCGACGACCGAGCTCGTCGACCTGACCTCGGCGGGGGAGCGGGGGCGCCTCGTCGGCGTCTCCGACCTGCTCTCGAGCGGCAGCGGCGCCGCGCTCGCGCTCGGCGGCGGCGTCCTCTACACCGGCGCCGGCGGCGCGGTGTCGCTGGCCGCGGCCGCCGCCGGGCTCTCGGTGCTCGCGGCCGCCTGGGTGGCCGGGAGCGGCGCGGCGCTGCTACCATCCGCCGCTGCGGACGCCTAGCGCCGCCCCTTTTCGCCTGAAGACGCATGAAGACCTACTCCGCCAAGCCGGGTGAGATCCAGCGCGACTGGTTGCTCGTCGACGCCGAGGGAAAGACCCTCGGGCGGCTCGCGACCGTGATCGCCGACCGCCT
>Ga0070741_10013896_pt1 | contig 14086 bp, 9 predicted proteins | sample Coa_R1_4_FD_66440 | JGI IMG/M metagenome (GOLD analysis project Ga0070741, IMG submission 66440) | Surface soil microbial communities from Centralia Pennsylvania, which are recovering from an underground coalmine fire - Coalmine... | ecosystem: Environmental > Terrestrial > Soil > Unclassified ... | reverse complement strand
GCAAATTCGTCTACCTGACCGCTTGGATCTGTAAACGAGGTCTGGACGGTGATGTAGCCAGCATTAAACACGTTCTGTACAGCCAACTGGCCACAATTCCACGCATTAGAGGGAAGGGAAGGACAGCCTGCACCCTCGTTAGCGTTGAACGTGAAGAAGTTGGGGTTGTAGTCGTACAACGCATCGCTTTTTGAGCCAGTACTGAAGAATACGACCCCTTGTTGAGGACTGGTAGGAATGTTGACTTTGATCTCCATATAGAAAGGGTAATTTTGTTGTGGATCGTTGTTGGTGCATTGCGGAATCGTGACTCGATAACACTTCTGATTCGAACTCTGGAGTCCAAGAGCGGTACAACCGCCGTTTTGACCAGATAGTTGATTGAACGTCACAGTTTGGCAGAGACTGTCATACGTTTGTGCTCGTGCTGAGGTACCCGCGAAAGCCGCGATTGCTAAGAGCGTGATTGGTGAAAGCAGGAGTCGCTTACAACGCTGCGACTGGTGGAGAGAAGACACACTCAGGCATGGCCGTTTACTCGGCATGATTTCTCCTTCAAGGTTGTTGTGATACGGAGCCGTGGGTCGCCAACACACCCCGTGTTGGCTACAGCAGGAGCCTGCTAAGGGTCTGGAATCCGGAACGCATGTTACTCGCTCAACTAATTCTGTCAATCGGGAAGAAAGACTCTTGTAAAGGTTACAAGCATCTCACGGTGAATTACTTCACATTTGTAGAGTGCGAGCGAATATCGTATGCTTTGCCTCCGCTGGCCGAGTGGTCATCAGGAACGTTTCTGACCTGCTTCCGGAGAGTATCTATGAAGCGCTCTGTCTTAGTAATTTTCACTCTTATTCTCAGTGGTGTGACGTCATTTTCACTTTACGGCCAGGCACCTGTGCGTGCGCGTAAGCTACTGAGGGGGGCGCCTGAGCGAAGGGTGCCGCTGCGCTGGTCAATGCTGCCGGGAGGACCGCCGCCGTTCACGGGAACACGGCTGCAGCGGACGCCTTATTCTGGAACCACTCGCCCGCGGTTTCTCGATGCCCCGGAGTACGCAACCGATCAGTTTCCTGCAGGCCTGGCCGCTGGCGACTTCAATAAAGACGGAAAGCTCGATGTGGTGACCGTTTGCGGAGGCTGCGCTCAGGGTGCAGACGGTGTCGACGTAATTCTAGGCAACGGCGATGGCAGCTTTCAGGCACCGGTTGCGTATGCCTCGGGCGGGATAGCGACAGAATGGGTTACCGTCGATGACTTCAATAGTGACGGTAACCTCGATCTCGCAGTGGTGAATTACTGTTCCTCTGCACAATCGTGTTTGCTGTGGTTTCCCCAAGGGTCGGTTTCGATCTTATTCGGAAATGGCGATGGAACGTTCCAGCCGCCAGTCAGTTATATCGTCGGTTATGAGCCGAACTTTGTGGCTGCGGGAAGACTGAACGGGGATACAAGCCCTGACCTGGTGGTAACCAATAAGTGTGGAGAAGATTCGCAGTGCGCCAGTGCGCCTACGATTTCAGTTCTGCTGAACCGTGGAGATGGCACATTCGGAATGCGATCAGACTACAGTGTGGGTTGGAAGGCGCAAGGAGTGGCAATAGCCGACTTGAATCATGACGGCAAAGCTGACTTAGCCGTGGCGGCTGAGTGCGGAAACGATTCCACTTGCCAAAGCAATGGAACGGTTTCGATTTTCTTGGGTAACGGAAATGGGACCTTTCAATCGCGAGCGGATTACAACGCGGGAACCGGGCGGTTGTTTGTAGCAGTTGGAGATTTCAACCGTGACGGAACATCAGATCTGGCATTGCCAAGCGGATGTGTGAGAAATGTTACCTGCGAGCACGACAGTAATGGCAGCCAGAACGATCAAGGTGTTGTGTCGATACTGCTGGGGAATGGTGATGGCACCTTTCAGAACCATGTTGACTACTACGCAGGAATAGCCTCTAGTTGTATCGCGATAGGCGATCTTAATGGAAACGGCAAACTCGATTTGGCAGTCACCAATCTCGGTTCATTGAGCGTCCTGCTTGGGCGAGGCGACGGCACATTCGCAACTCATGTCGATTATGGCGCAGGTTACTTCCCTTGTGAGGGGGTCATCGGAGACGTGAATGGCGATGGCAAGCAGGACATTGTAGTGCTCGATCGAGATAGCACAGGGTTTGCCAATGCCATAAGTGTTCTCATTAACAACGGAAACGGCACATTCCGTTCGCGCCTCGACAATGTGGCCGGCAAGGAATTGACGGCAGAAGCAGTAGGCGATTTGAATGGCGACGGCAAACTTGACATAGTTACAGCGGACGCTTGGAATAGCACCGTTGCTGTGCTGCTGGGAGCTAGTAACCACACGTATCAGTTTCTCGGCGAAGCGTCAACCAAAGGATTTCTCCCATTTGGCGTCGCTTTAGCAGACTTCAACCGGGATGGTAAGCTCGATGTCGCCACTGTCAACTTCTGTCCTACTATTAACTGTAACTTACGGGGTACAGTTGCGGTCCTGCTGGGCAATGGAAACGGCACGCTGCAACCTGCAGTAACTTACCAGACCGGGTACGCCCCATTCGCAGTAGCTGCAGGCGACCTCAACCGCGACAACATACCCGATTTGGTTATTGCGAACATTGCTGACAGTACGGTTAGCGTGCTAATTGGAAACGGAGACGGCACATTTCAGCCACAAGTACAATACCCCACGGGCTCAGGTCCGAGCAGTGTGGTTGCTGCCGATTTCAACCGTGACGGGAAAGTGGATATTGCGGTGACGAACTATTACGACGGCACCATCGGCATTCTCCTTGGCAACGGTGACGGTACGTTGCAGCCTCACCGTGACTACGCGACGGGAGGGTTCCCGAATGGCCTCAGCATCGCAGATTTCAATCGTGACGGCATTCTGGACCTTGCCGTGTCAAGTTGTGGGACGTCTGGCTGTCAGAATGAGACCGGATCGGTTTCCGTGTCACTCGGGAAAGGCGATGGCTCGTTCCCGCAACACGCCGACTATCCGGTCGGATGCCAGCCGCAATGGGCGGCGGTCGGCGACTTCACCGGTCGAAATCAATTTGGTGCGGTGACGGTTAACCCAATGTGTAATACCGCCAGTGTTCTGCTAGGCAATGGAGACGGTACACTTCAACCTTATGTCGACTACCGGGTGGGTGACACTCCTCTGTATGCTGCGGTCGCAGGCAGCGACATAGTAGTCGCGAATGAATTCGGTAACACGGTCAGCGTATTACCAAACCTCGGGGTAACGCTCACGACGCTGACCAGTTCTCCCAATCCCTCGAAAGCTGGCCAGCAGGTGACGTTTACGGCGAAGGTTGTGCCCAATATCCAAGGCGGGCAGGGCACGCCCACTGGCAAAGTCACGTTCAAGAGCGGATCGTCGAAGATGACGGTCAATCTGGTAAATGGCGTCGCGAAGTTTACCACCTCCCAACTTAAGCCCGGAACCTACAAGTTCACCGCGAGCTATCCGGGAGACGGCTTCTTCAACCCCTCCACCTCGATGACGATCACCCAGGTCGTCAATCCGTGATTGCAGAACCAGTAACTTGCCTGTTTTGTACCTGAAGTGCAATACCCTTTGGTACCTTCGGTGCCCCTCGCCAATCTCCGTATAATCAAGCAAAACCTGCGCATATCGGCGTTCTCGATCAGAGGCACGGTGGACCCTGTTTTGGCATCGGCGATGTTTGTCCTCGGGCTGGCCTTCGGCAGCTTTCTGAATGTGTGTATCCACCGGCTGCCCCGGGACTTGTCGGTGGTGCATCCCCGCTCGACATGCCCGAACTGCAAGCACTCAATCGCCGCCTACGACAATATCCCCGTGCTGAGCTGGCTGATTTTGCGGGGCCGCTGCCGCCACTGCAAGGCCCGCATTTCGCCGCGCTACATGATCGTCGAACTTCTTACCGGCTTACTGTTTCTTGCCTGCTATGCGTATTTCGGGTGGTCGCTGGCTCTGCTGAAATACTGCATCTTCGGATACCTGCTGCTCGGTCTGATTTTTACCGATGCCGAAACTCATTTGCTTCCCGACAAGCTCACCCTGACCGGACTCGCCCTGGGCGTGATCTTCAGTCTGCTGGTGCCGGTGAATGACCTGGTGTCGCAGTGGGTGCCGAACCTGGTTTCGTTTCCCGTAAGCTTCGATTTTTCCGCCCGCCTGCTCTCACTGCTCGATTCCCTGCTCGGTGCGGTAGTTGGCGCGTCTTTTATCTACGGTGCCGGGGCGATTTACCTGCGCGCTAGGGGTGTCGAAGGAATGGGATTCGGCGACGTGAAGCTGATGGCGATGATCGGCGCCTTCCTCGGTCTCCGGCTGACCATCTTCACATTGTTCGCGGCTTCTATTGCCGGTTCCATCGTGGGCATTTCCACCGTGCTGGCAGTCTGGATCAAGCGTACCCGGCGCCGCATGGCGCGTAATCACGAATCGGCGCAGCTGGCGCGTCGACGCGCCTGGCAATCTGCCGCGATCGCACTGCGCCGTCACCAAATGCCGTTCGGAGTGTTTCTCGGCAGCATGGCAATGCTGGCGTTCTTCTTCGGCCATCAATTGCTTACCTGGTACTGGGGGATGCTGTGAAGCTGCTGGCCAATCCTCTGGTCCAGCGAATGGCGTTCGTGCTGCTGACCGCAGTGTTTGCGTTCGTATCGGGGAGAATGATTATTCGACGAATGCGCCGCAGCCTGGTGGAAGAAGCGGAACTCACGAGCGATCCGCCGTCCGATGATGCTCTGCCGCTGCACACCTACCATGCTGTCATCCAGCAGCTCAAGCAGCAGAAGCACGAATTGCAGCGGCTGGAACAGGCGGAACGACGCCGCGCCAAGACCTCGGAAAACCTGAGTGCAGCGGTGCTCTCGAACTTGTCCTGCGGGGTGATGTTTTTCAACAGCACCGGCTTGATCCGCCAGGCAAATGGTGCCGCCAAAAAGATTCTCGGATTCGCTTCCCCGGTGGGAATGAATGCTCGAGAAGTATTCCGCGACAGCGCTCTCGATTCGAATACTGAACGCGGCCGGAGCCTCGCAACAGCCATCGAGGAGAGCCTGAGAGAGAAGGCGCTGTTACGCCGGTTCGGCGCTCTGTACACCACGCCATCCGGTGAAACGCGAACTCTGGACATTACCCTCACCGGCGTGTATTCCCCCGGCGGAGAGGCCTTAGGAACAGCGTGCCTGATCAATGATCAGACCGAAATTGCCGATATTCGCCGTCAGCAGGAGTTGCGCGGAGAGATTTCGGCGGAAATGGCGCTCGAGCTGCGGAATTCGCTGGCCACAATATCGGGGTACACGCAGCAACTCGCGGCCAATCGCGATCCGGAACTGGCGCGCCGGCTGGCGGGCGATATCGCCGCGGAAGCGGCACATCTTGATTCAACCATTGGCGGCTTTCTCGCCGGCACCGAGGCGAGAGCTGCAGCCAAGGCTTAGTTTTCGAAATGGAGCGACTATGAAGCGCATCGCGTATGTTTGGCTTTCTGCAATGATGCTGGCGGGCATGTTGGTCGCCGCGGCCGGCGCGCAATCCGACTCTCTGGGTGATTACGCCCGCAGCGTCCGCAAAGGCAAGAAGACGGCTGCAGCCAAGCAGTTCGACAACGACAACTTGCCGCAGACGGACAAGCTGAGCGTGGTCGGCCAGCCGCCCGCAAGCGACTCTAAAGACAACGCCGAGGGAAAATCTGCCGAGCCCGCCAACGACGCCAATGCTCCCGCACCTAATGCTGACGGCAGCGACAAAGCAAAAGATGCGGCCGCGAATTCGGACAAGAAGCCATCCGACTCCGACGCTGCAGCCGAGAAGCAGAAGCTGTGGGATGAATGGCAAAAGAAGATTGCCGAGCAGAAAGACAAGATCGACCTGCAGACGCGCGAACTTGATGTGATGCAACGCGAATACAAGCTGCGCGCTGCCGCCATGTACGGCGACGTTGGGAACCGCCTGCGCAACTCCGCGTCATGGGATAAAGAGGACGCGCAGTACAAGCAGCAGATCGCCGAAAAACAGAAGGCGCTCGATGCCGCCAAGCAGGGACTCGAAGACATGCAGGAACAGGCACGCAAGGCAGGAGTGCCGACCAGCAAGCGGGAGTAGTATTGTACCGCCGGCGTTTCGACGGCACTTGCCGTCGGAATTTAAAATCACGCCGGCGTCCGCGCCGCACTACAAATGTTGCCGCGCAGAAGCGACGATGTTACCGTCGCCTTTCAGCAGAATATCCGCTTCACGAGAGATCTGTTCGAAGCCGTGATCGTGGGCTTCCTTCTGCAGTTGCTGAACGCCCGCGCGTCCGTTCTGCGGAGCTCTCTTAAGTTCAATCTGTCCCAGCACCAGCCGACCCTCGAGCTCGATTCTGTAATAGCCCAACTTCTTTGCAGTCATGATGACTGACGAAAGTTGCTGGCGCGCCTTGGCGAGTACCCTCTGAGCATCATCGCGCGAACCCGAGCTGGCTTCTTTGACCGCGGCGTCTTCGATCGTGGCGGACAATTTCCCGGCAGCATCAACGTGAGCCGATAGCCTGAGCGCAAGATCCATGGCATTTCGCGCGTCCGCAATCCGACCCTGAGCGCGGAGGGCCCGGCTCAAAAGCACGTATGCGCCGCTCTCGTTGGGCGCTGACGTTTGCTTTTCGAATTCCGGGATAGCGCTCCGAACCAGCGATTCGGCTTCTCCCGGGTGATGTTCCAGCAGCGCAAGCTCACCGAGACTTGCCTGCGTTTCTGCGGTTAACTCTATCGCGCCGATACGCCGGCGGATGCCGAGGGCCTCCTCATATTGGTGACGCGCGCCGGAAAAATCTGCCTGGGCCTCTAATATTTCGCCAAGCACCATCATTGCGGCTGTCGAATACTGGTAGGCACCCTGTTCCTGCCGCAACATCTCGAGTGATTCGCCGGCAAGCTTTCGAGCGTCACTGATGTTGCCTCGAACCAACTGAAGCTCGGCGAGCCGGTAAAGCTCGTACCCCGGGGAATTTGGATCCAGAGACGCATCCATTTCAAAAGTCTTTCGGTAGTCGGCTTCGGCGTCTCGGAGATGCCCCTGTAAATATTCGGTATCAGCGATGTTGCTGAGCGCGGTCGCGACATTGGCCTGGTCGCCAGATTCCGTGAAATGTGCCTGTGCTTGACGAAACATCCTCTCGGCGTCGCCGAACTTGCCTTCGTTTTCAAAATTAATTGCCATGTTATTCACGATCGCGCCGGTTTTCTCGTGCTCCCCCAGGCCGCGCAGGATCGACAGAGCGCGGCGATAGGTTGAGATCGCTTCTTCGAACTTCCCTTCTGCACCTTTCCCGTCCGCGATCAGCCGTATACAGTCAGCTGCTCCCAAACGGTTCCCCGCCGCTGAATAGATGGAGTACGCGTCCTGGCACGAGGCAGGGCCTTCTTCGGGGTGATCACTGTAGAGCAACACCAGGCATTCCTCACGGCGCGCAGCCGCGTAGACCAACTTCGTCCCGCGTGAGGAGGCCTTCTGCAGAGCGCTGCGAATAAGCTGAAGCTTGGCCGGTTTCTCCTTTCTGATACGGGATTCGACTAAATCAATACGAGGGTCGCCGGCGGCTGGCGACGGCAAGCTTCTAAGTTGCGCCAGAGTCTGCAGCCCTTGGCTTCCGTGGCCGGCCATCGTCTGTGCTTGTGCCAGAGCCAATCCGTATTCGAGATTGTCGGGAAAGAGTTCGAAAAGCGCCCGGTATGTGGACGCGGCCTTTTCGTGATCTCCAGCGGCCTCGTAAAAGCCGGCTGCTACGAGCATCCGTTCAGACCGCGGCAGTCCGCTCGAAAGCTCCAGCGCCTTTTTACTTTCCAGCTTGCGTTTTTGCTCGTATCCGAGATCGGACCATGCGCGCGCGAGCATCGCGTGACTGAGAGAAAATTTCGGGTCGAGTTCCGCCGCTTGCTCGAGCAGGTCTTTGGCAGCGAGTGCGTCAAACTGGCGCAGCTTCGTGATTCCCAATGCATATAAGCGCGCCGCCTCCGGGTTGGACGGCAGTGAGGCAAGCTCTTCCGCCTGCTCAGACGGAGAGACTGCCGGCACTCCCAACCGCCTGCGCAGCTGAGTGCCGATTGATGAAGCCAGTCGAAATAGATCGCTCTCAGCACCCGTCTGCGCTAGTTCTTGGAGGACATTGCCCGATGCTGACTCTTGCAGGCGAACGTCGAGCCGGATCTGTCGCTGCCCCTGGGTGCCCAGCGTCGTATATGAACCGAGGACCACGATGTCGCTGCTGAGCGCGGCTCCTATCCGGGCGCTAGTCTCCTGTCCCAGCGTCCCAGATTGCGGCCAGGGTGCGAGTAGCCGCAGGTGGGTAACATCCTCTCCGGAGACCAGGCGCAACTTTTCGCCTTGAGCCAGTTCAGTGCTCAGCATTTCCGACAACGCCGCCGATACCCATGCGTCCTCCGGCCGCCCGGAAGCGTTATTGAACCCGAGCACAGCCACAGACACTCGGGGGGACAGCGTCGGTGATGGCGATTCCGCTTGGCGAACTCTCCTCAGCCACGGTAACCGCCGCGATGAAGCGACAATGGCCGATGCCGCCACCACGAAAATTGCAGTCAGGAGAGCGATGCGACGCCACTTCCAAACTCGTGGCGGTGGCGTGGGCAGCGGCGTCTCGACAGCCGACTCGGCCAGTGGTACGGAGGCTGCGTCCTGCCCTGTTGTGACCGGCGCGATGAACCGATATCCACGCTTCGGCAGCGTCTCAATAAAGGTTGGATTCTCCGCTGAATCACCAAGCGCCGCCCGCAACCGCTTCAAGGTCGCATTCAGGCCGCCCTCAAATTCAACATAGGTGTCTGCCGGCCACAATTGCTGGCGTAACTGTTCGCGCGCGATCACCTCGCCGGGACGTTCGAGCAGAGCGAGCAAAAGTCGAAATGGCTGATCTTGAAGTCTTACCCGGACGCCTTGGCGTAGAAGTTCGCCGCTACTGGGATCAGCCTCGAAGAGACCAAACCGATAGATCCGATTGGATGGAGCCGGTGCGTGCATAGGGACCGGGGGGGCGGTGGTCCGCAGGTGCCGGAGAGTGTAGCACGAGATTGAAATTCCAAGTCATGCCTTTTCGTAAGTAGCTGTGACTCCGACATTTATTAGGTCACACAAGGATCACGAACTGGTCATTTGATCTTGCTCGGGTTTGCCGCCACTCTGCCTCCGCAGTTACACGCGGTGAGGAGAAAAACCATGACATTACGCACCGGGAGTATCCCATCGGATAAGGCACACCGTTGGCGCACGGTGTCGCAATTTTGGCTGTTTGCTGTCGCGCTGCTGATCTCAAACTTCGCGTCCGCACAGATCACGCCCAGCGACGATGCTCACGTTCTGACCAGTCAGGCAAACACCAACTTCGGCGGGAGCGGCAACCTAGCAGTACAAGCGGGAGCGGCAACAACCTTTATCAGATTTGACCTGTCGGCAATTCCGGCGGGTTCTACGGTCAGTAAAGCCACGCTGAAATTATTCGTTGGCGCCCTGACTACCTCCGGCACTTTCGATGTGGATCGGGTTAACAGTTCCTGGACTGAAAGAACGGTTACCCAGAACTCGGCACCCGGAATCGGAAGCACGGTCACCGGCAACGTCTCAATCAGCACCGCGAACCGCGGCGGTTACGTTTTGGTCGACGTAACGCCTGCGGTCACTGAGTGGCTCTCTGGTGTACATGCGAACAACGGACTTGCGCTATTGCCCAGCTCGGGATCTGCGATCTCGGTGAACTTCAATAGCAAGGAGAACACTGCGACCGGACACTCGCCCGAGATGGACATCGTGTTCGCGGGTAACGGCACGCCTGGTCCTCCAGGACCTCCGGGACCGCAAGGACCCGATGGAGCGCAAGGTCCTCCAGGCGCACCGGGAGCGCAAGGTCCGCAGGGACCTGCTGGTGCTCCAGGAGCGCAGGGCCCAGCTGGACCACAAGGCCCGATCGGTCCAATAGGTCCGGTTGGCCCAGTGGGTCCTCAGGGGAGCGCCGGACCGGCGGGGCCGGTCGGCATTACCAATCGAGGACAATGGGCGGCGGGAGTCTCCTATGTCGTGAACGACGGGGTCACCGATCAGAACCAGTACTGGCTCGCCATCGCGCCAAGTAACGGAGTGCAACCCTCAAACCAAGGCACCCCTCCTGTTTGGCAACTCGTAGCGGCCAAGGGTGCAGATGGCGCAGCGGGCCCAATCGGGCCGCCCGGACCCCCGGGACTACCGGGACCGACCGGGCCTCCGGGAGCACAAGGAGCGCCAGGAGCGCAGGGACCAATCGGGCCGCAAGGACCCACAGGGCCTCCGGGCACCGGCATGTTGAACGGGGTTCAAGATTTCACCGCAAGCGGGACGTGGGTTGCTCCATCGGGTGTGACACGAGTGATCGTGCAGTTGTGGGGCGCCGGCGGCGGAGGCGGTCTTGCCGGCCTCTTTAGCAACGCCGGGGCCGGAGGCGGTGGAGCATTCGCCAGTGCAGTGCTGACCGTCACGCCAGGTGCAACGTACAGCATTGCTGTGGGTACCGGCGGAGGCAGCGAAGCCAGCGGGGGCGACACCACACTTTCCGACTCTAATCCCACGATCCTTCTAAGCGCCGGTGGAGGCCGTGGCGGCGCAGATCACAATGGATGTTTCCTCCAAGGTGGTAATTGCGGAAACGGGGGCCAGCCCGGAGGCAGCTACCAGATCGGTCATGCCGGGAATGCGGCCCAGACCGCTTGTCCGCTCGCGGGCGGAGTCGGGTACCTCATCCCCAGCTTGACAACCCAAGTTGGCGGCGGCGGAAGTGCCGGCAATTACTGTTCAGGCGCGTTCGTCGCGGCAACGAACGGCCAGAATGGCTACGCGCTGCTGACCTGGTGACGCAGTTCGTCCGCGGGGAAATCATCCGGTGCGTATTTCTCCCCGGCCGGAGCCGCAGGGGGCCACAAGCTCCCTGCGGTTCATTCAAGCGGCAACATCACCGGCAGATGCGGGAACAGGCCCGAAACTCTGTTAACCGCAAAGTATAGACGCGCTGCCTATTCATACGCCCGCAGTCGCTCGATTTGCTTGACGTGATGCATCCCATGCACCCAGTGAAACTTGCGCCATTGCCGGCCGGTGAGGGGACCAAGAACAGGGTGGTTGAGCACACGCGCACCGTACCCAAACCGCGCTTCTGACTGCGCAATCAGCGCTTCCATTTTCGTGATCGTAGGGACGATCTCCTGTACCACCATTGCGGCCGACGTTCCCTTCGGTACCGTCATCTCCGGCGCTTTCCTGCCGCTGGGCATATAGCCGCCGTTCACCACGACAAACTTGAAAAGCCGCTGCTTCAATGTTGGAGCACTCGCCAGCGGCTTGCCCGTTTCGAGGCAGCGCTGGAGCCCTTTTATAGTTCCGGTATAGGTCAGATAAAGATGTTCCAGAACTTCGGAACAACTCCACTTGCCCTGAGGATGACGCGACAGCTGCTCGGCTGTCATGCCCCGTGTCGCCGCTTCGATCGCCTCCTGCAATCGGTGGAGATAGGAATCGCTCATGTTGTGTTTGTTCCTTCTAGTAGAATGATGCGCGGCATTCCCAGTTGCAAACAATTTGTGTAATGCAGGAAGGTGCTATGAAGAAGTTTTTGACGGTGATGCTCGGATTGGCGTTCATGGCCGGTTGTTCTTCGCAGCCAAGCAAGCCGGCGGAATCGGAGAAGCCGCAGCCGAAGGCCCCCGAGTATGTGACCGGACGCACTGCTTTCCAAAAGCTCTACGTCGCGGCGCACGGCTGGGCGCGAGATGCGCAGCCTTACCGCCTCGAATCGCAGACTACTGCCGACTGGAAAGGTAAGGACGGAAAATCGGCGGTCTGGCGTGCGTCATTCGCGTCGCCGAGCCGGCGCGGCGCCAAGCCGTATATCTGGTCAGGCACCGATGCTCCTGACGCACCTTCGCGCGGCGTGTCCCCCGGACCCGAGGACGTCTACAGCCCGTCGAATAGTTCCACGCAAGTTTTCGATATTGGATTTCTAAAGGTCGATTCCGACAAAGCCTACGAAGTCGCACAGAAGCACGGCGGGGACAAGATCATGGCGAAGGCTGCCGATACCGCGACTTTCTACGTGCTCGACTGGAGCGGCGCGACAAATGAACTGATCTGGCATGTGATTTACGGCCTCAGCCGCGATCAGCCCAAGCTCAGAGTAGCCGTGAATGCCACAACTGGCGAGTTTATGCGGGTCGAGAAGTAATGACTGCCTGATTTAAGGGGGCGAAGCGAAGGACCCATGCACTGCCGGTACCTTAACCTTCCTTACAGGGAACTGCCATCGTTTCGCTACATGACCAGAATTCCCCGACGCGTTCGCGCCTTTCCGGATGACATCGGATAGGTTCCGGACATCGATAGGTTCGTGGAAGAGCGGCCCTTCAGGGCCGCGTATGTTCAAGAGATATGATCGGGCTTTAGCCCCGGTGAACACCGGACCGCGTGGGGCACCCCAATTATTTCGCCGCAGATGTTCGTTTCAACTTCTCGAGCGCACGACGCGCTTCTTTTGCGGACGGCCCATTGGGCAGGATCTTGAGATACGCTTCGTAATGCGCCCGCGCTTCCTCCGGCTGATTTAGCTTTTCCAGACATCGCGCCATGCCCAGGTTCGCGGCTGCGTCGCCCTCCTTATAAACCAGCGCCTCGCTATAGCGGGAGAGCGCAGCTTTGTAATTCTTCTGCTTGAAATAATAATCCGCGACCTCGTTGTCCTTGAGTGCCTTGTGCGGGTCCCACGGATGGAATTCAGTTACATCTGAATTGTCAGCCGCGTCGGCATCTTCGCCATCAGGTGAGCTGGAGCTGTAAGGATGGTTCTTGGCGTCGTCTCTGGGAGGACTCAAATCGATGCGGGTATCGCGGCTCGAACTCTCACCTGCCTCCTTGTCGCGATCACGCTGATCGGATCGCGGAGGCACCTGGTTCGGCCCGGGATCAGGCTGCTGCTGAGCGAAGGCCCATGCACATACGAGAACGATGAGAACCGGTACAGCACGGCGCATAGCTACATTTTACCGTGCCCACACAGTTCATGATTGATGTTTGAAACCAGAAAGGCAGCGAATCCGGTCTGTACATTCGGATATACTGTTCGTCCTCATAAGAAGCCCGCCGGAAGAGGTAAACAAATGTCAGCTATTCCCGCAACTCCTGCACATACCGAAGCTACTCCGTTCCGCCTTTTTCAAGCGATCAACGCGTTCCATCTGACAGAAGCAATCCGCAGCGCCATCGAGTTGGACATCTTTACCGCCATTGGCGCGGGACACACAACCGCCGACGCGCTGGCCAGCCAGTGCGGTATTTCCCAGCGCGGGGCGCGGATTCTGTGCGACTTTTTGGTGGTTCACGGATTCCTCGGGAAGAGTGGCGATCAATACTCATTGAGCGAGGACAGCGCGAAGTTTCTTAACCGCAAGTCGCCGGCCTATATGGGATCGTGCATCAAGTTCTTGCTTACCGACGACATTCGGCAAAACTTACGCGATCTGACAAACGCCGTCACCCACGGAGGCTGCCAGAACACTTACGCCCACGCGCCGGAATCATCAGTGTGGGTGGAGTTTGCGCGCTCCATGGCTCCGATCATGATGATGGCGTCGCAAGGGTTAGCGGAGATTGTATTGGGAAACGAGAGGCACTCAATGAAGGTGCTGGACATCGCGGCCGGGCACGGGCTGTTCGGAATCGCAGTGCTGCGCGCCAATCCCAAGGCCGAAGTGACTGCCGTGGATTGGAAAAACGTGCTGGAGGTTGCGCAGGAGAATGCAAAAAAGTTCGGAGTTGCGGAGCGCTACAAGACGCTTGCCGGAAGCGCTTTCGATGTCGATTTTGGAACGGGGTACGACCTGATTTTGGTTCCGAATTTCCTGCACCATTTCGATGAGCCCACAATCGACCAGTTGCTGAAGAAACTACACCGTGCCTTGAAGCCGGGCGGAAAAGTGGCCACACTGGAATTTGTGCCGGAAGAAGACAGGGTAAGGCCTCCCGTACCGGCGGCGTTTGCGCTGATCATGCTGGCCGAGACGC
>Ga0070741_10013895_pt1 | contig 14087 bp, 11 predicted proteins | sample Coa_R1_4_FD_66440 | JGI IMG/M metagenome (GOLD analysis project Ga0070741, IMG submission 66440) | Surface soil microbial communities from Centralia Pennsylvania, which are recovering from an underground coalmine fire - Coalmine... | ecosystem: Environmental > Terrestrial > Soil > Unclassified ... | reverse complement strand
ATCGAGGCTGCCAGAGCGGACGATGCCGCGGTGGCTGCTACGCGCGACGTCGTCAAGATCACCGTCGCTGCGGAAACCGCGCGTGCCTACGCACAGATTTGCGCAATCGGCGAGCAGTTGACCGTCGCGCACCGGTCACTCGACATCGTCAGCCATGAATCCGAGATCACCCGAAACCGCCGCGAGGCCGGTGCAGGCTCGGACTTCGATGTGGTCAGAGCCGAAGGGCTGGTCGCCCAGGTGCGCGCCGGCATTCCGCCCCTGGAGGGACAGCGGCGCGCCGCCCTCTTTCAACTCGCCGCATTGCTCGGACGACCGCCGGCCAAGGCCCCTCGGGAAGCGGAGCGTTGTGTTTTACCCCCGGGGCTCAGCGCTCTCATCCCGGTGGGCGACGGAGCCACCCTGTTGAAGCGTCGCCCTGACATCCGACAGGCCGAGCAACGGTTGGCTGCCGCCACAGCCCGGATCGGCGTAGCGACAGCAGACCTCTACCCTCGCATCGAGCTCACAGGGCTCCTCGGCGGCGTGAGCAGTGAGCTCAATGAGCTGGCGACCAACAAAGGCATGACCTGGGGGGTTGGGCCCAGCATCAGTTGGACATTTCCCAACCAGGCCGGCCCGCGCGCACGAGTGCGCCAGGCAAAGGCAAACGCTGCCGCCGCGCTCGCGGCTTTCGACAATGCGGTTCTCCAGGCGCTGAAAGAAACGGAGCAGGCGCTCGCCATCTATGCGGCCGAGCTCGATCGGCGCGAAGCATTGTCGGAGGCACAAGACCGGGCGCACAAAGCCTACGACATGGCCCATGATCAATTCCTTGCCGGCGCGCTGAGCAACCTCGACCTCCTCGTGACCGAGCAGACGCTCGTCGCCGCGGATGCCGCGGTGGCGACCTCGGATACGGCCCTGGTCCAGGACCAGATCGCGGTGTTCAAGGCACTCGGCGGCGGCTGGGGCAACACGGAGACTACCGCGCAGCGATGATCCTGACTTTCCTGTCTCTTTCGATCTGGGTTTACCTGGTCTTCGCGCATGGTCGCTTCTGGGCCTCCGCACCGGAGTTGCCGCCCGCCACGCCGACAGCGTTTCCCGACGTGGATATCATCATTCCCGCTCGCGATGAGGCCGAGACGATTGGCCCTGTCGTAACCTCTCTCCTCGACCAGGACTACCGGGGCCGCTTTCGGGTCATCCTCGTCGATGACAACTCCACCGACGGCACGGCGGAGCGCGCCGGCACCGCGCCCCATCTGACTATCCTCGCGGGTCGAGCGAAGCCGGAAGGCTGGTCCGGAAAGCTTTGGGCCCTGAGCCAGGGAATCGAGGCCAGTAGCGCCCCGGTGTTGTTGTTCACCGATGCCGACATCGTACACGACCGCCGGCATCTCTCGGCGCTGGTGGCCCGACTGCAGTCCCCGACAGGGCAGCCGGAATGCGACCTGGTAAGCGAGATGGTGCGGTTGAATTGCACCAGCTTGCCCGAGCGGGCGCTGGTCCCCGCCTTCGTCTACTTCTTCCAGATGCTTTATCCGTTTTCCCGTGTGAACGAGCCACGCTCATCAGTAGCGGCCGCGGCCGGGGGGACGGTGCTCATCCGGCGCGAAGCCCTGGAGCGGATTGGCGGGATTGCGGCGATCAGACACGCGCTCATCGATGATGTCACGCTCGCCAGAGCGGTGAAGACCTCCGGTCGCCAGGCCGGCAGGGCCATCTACCTGGGTCATTCGGGGTTGGCCACCTCGGTGCGGCCGTATCCCCGCTGGAGTGATCTCTGGCACATGATCTCGCGCACTGCTTTCACGCAGCTACGCCACTCGGCGCTACTGCTTCTGCTTACGCTCGTCGGACTCGCACTGGTCTGGCTGGTTCCACCTGTCGCGATCCTCCTCGGCCAAGGTTGGGTGCGGATCGCCGGCATTGCAACCTTCGCCCTGGCGGTGATGAGTTATCTACCGACGTTGGCTCGCTACAAGTGCAACCCATTCTGGGCATTGGCCTTACCGTTGATTGCCTGCTTCTATATGGCCGCCACGCTCGGCTCCGCACTCAACCATTGGTTTGGACGCGGCGCGCGCTGGAAGAACCGCGCGTACTGAAATCGAGCATTCGCTCGAGCGAGACAGTGGGCACGGCGTTTGCTCGCCCGATCTCTTCCACGAGGAGATCGCGGCCAGCAGCGTCAGGTGCAACGCTTGCGCATCTTAACGGGATGGGAATGCGCGACAACGAACAAGTGTTGACCGTCGGCACGGCAGGCTTGGCACCGAGAGCACGGATGCTGACGGTGAGCGGGCTCGCGTGGGCGGGCGGCATCACGCTGTTGACCGCCTACTGCGTCCTGTTCCTGCTGTTATCGCCGTTGCCGGTGCAGGATCTGCCCGATCATCTCGCCCGCGCGGACGCGATGAGTGACCTGTTGTTCCACGGCGGTGCGCGCTTCGGCGCGATCTACCATTTCCAGTTGCTCTGGATCCCATACCTCCTGGGCGATCTCATTCTGACAGCCGCGGTGGGGCTGTTTGGGGTGACCGGCGGCGCGGCACTCTGGGTTCTGCTGGTGTTTTTGTCATTTCCTTGCGCGGCGCTGTATTACGCGCGGGTGCGCGGCATCGAGGTGAAGGGTCGCGCACTGCTCCTCCTGTTGGCGGTTTATCTGGCCACCGACTGGTTTTTTCTGATTGGTTTCCTGAGCTTCCGGGTCTCGGTGGCCATGTTGATTGCCACCCTGGCGTTGGTAGAGCTGCTACGGCGCAAGTGGTCGTATCCCGTGTTCGCGCTCTACGGGGTCGCCGTAATACTGGATTATCTGATGCACCTGTCGCCGTTGGTATTTCTCGTGGCCGCGCTGGGCGCTACGGCATTGGTGCGACTTCGGCTGCGTACGACGACGCTGCGCGCGGAGATGGCTCTATTCCTCCCCGTGGTGGCGGTACTCGCGTGGCACTTCACCGTGGCCCGGGGTTATCGGCAACCCGGCGATCAGATCGAAAGTCCGTACCTGTGGGGAACCTGGGCGAGCAAGTTTGCACGCGTCGGCAGTGAGTTCTTCCATTTCACCCCCCGGATCGATGTACTCCTCGTGCTGCTTTTCGCCGCGAGCCTCTTCACCTGGGTAGGAAATCCGCGAGCGATCTTCCGCGGGCCCGCGCTACGCCAACCGCTGGTGTTGGAGCTATTGACATTGAGCGCGACGTTTCTGGCAATGTTTTTCGTGTTGCCGCTGGGTTACTCCGAGGCCTTCTATGTCGATACGCGACCCCTGCCGCTGGCCACATTTTTCTTTGTCTGCGCGTGCCTCGCGTTACCACGGCCGGCGCCTGCGTTGCGCGCCAGACGCGAGCCGGTCGCGCTAGCGCTCGCGGGTCTACTGGGACTCGCCAACATCGCCTACCTGATACACCACCTGGTGCCGGAGCGAGCCTGGGTGAGCGAATACCGATCCCTCGCTGCGGCGTTACCTTTTCACGCGCGCGTCCTTCCCGTCTTCACCTATGGGCGCGAAGGCGCCGTGGTGCCCTTTCTGCACACCAGCGGGTTTCTCAGCATCGACCGGGCCGCCATCGAGCCGTATGTGTTCGCGGCGGAGAACGGCAATCCAATGAAGTATTTCCGTTACACTCGGCTGCCCTACGATCCACCGGAAGTCTGGTACGGGGAAATCCCGCGCCCGCGGCTCGACTGGCGCGCCGTGGCACGCGATTACGACTTCATCCTGGTGACCAAGCCTTACGACCGCCGCGCCATCGGGCTGCCCACCCAGCCCGTCGCCGACAACTCGACCGCCACGCTGTTGCGGGTCGTCAAATGATCCCTGCGTAGATCTCCGGCTTGAACCCCACCACGACCCGCTTGCCGATCTCCAACACCGGTCGCTTGATCATGGACGGCTGCTCCGTCATGAGCGCGATCGCCTTGCGCTCGGTCAAACCCGCCTGCTGAGCATCCGACAATTTCCTGAACGTCGTGCCGGCGCGATTGAGCAGTGTTTCCCAACCGACCTCGGCCGCCCAACGGCCGAGCGTCCCGGCATCGATTCCCCGCGCCTTGTAGTCATGGAAGTCATACTGGACTCCATGACTGTCGAGCCACGCGCGCGCCTTCTTCATGGTGTCGCAATTCTTGATGCCGTAGATCGTGACGCCCAAACCCGTATACCTCGTTACCGCGAAAGGCCGACCCCATAGCCGTAGGCGAGCCGGTAGTAGTAATGACGAACCAGGTGTCCATTGCGAGTCAGAACACCCTCTTTGATGGGGTCCAACCGCAGCACCCGCGCGCGGATGGCCTCCTTGTCCAGATCCTGCGCCTCCCAGCCGACCAGAACCATGTTTCGACCACGCGCGAGCTGCGGCGGGAACCATCGCGTGTACATCAAGCCAACTCCACCAAACAGGGAGTCACTCGATGTCTCACTCACCGAGCGCACCTGATCGGGGGCGTAGAACGCCAGCTCGCTCGCAAGCTCGTAGCGATCGAGACCGACCACGAGCGGCTCCGAGCCAGACTTGCGACGGAAATCCGCTTCGACCGCCGCCAGTTGCTCCCCCATGCTCCGCCAGCCCACCGGCACGAGCTCCATCTGCTTGCCATAGCCCACTCCCGGCAGACCTGATACGAGATAGTCGAAAGCGGTGCCATAGATGAGCAGGAGGATGAGGAATGTGGGGACCCAGGCACGGCTGACCCACGCGTTGAGGCGCCCGATGGGAGGCGAGACGAGGGCGGCCGCCAGCGCCGGCACGGCCGCGAGCCACGAGGCGCCGGTCCAATCGAACTTGACCTCGTGCCGCAAGCTGAAGAAAAAGAACACGGTCAGCGGCGCGAGGATCGCGACCAGGAGGAAGCGACCGCGACGGCTGACTTGCCATTGGCCGCCGGCCAGCAGACTGACCACCCCAACGGGGGTGAGCAAGATCAATGCGGAAAGGATCAGCTTGTGAAGCGAAAACCGCGGCGCCTCGGCAAGCCGGCGCGAGGTCTGGAAAACGAAGGACGCCCATTCGTGCGTGGCGTTCCAGAGAATGACCGGTGAGAAAATCAGCAGACCCAACACGCCCGCGGCATAGGGGCGCCAATCGCGCCACCAGCGTCGCGACGGAACATCCCAGACCATGAAGACGATCATCGCCGGAACGAGCATCGCAATCGTGTACTTCGACAACAGGCCCAGGCCCAACGAAACTCCCGCGCACCACCACGCCGCTGGTCTCCCCGCGATGAGCGCCCGCTCGAGGTAGTAAAGCAGCGCAGCCCACGCTGCGGTGAGAGGCGCGTCCGGCGTCATCAGAAAACCGGCGAAGAAAAAGAACGGTAGCAGTTGCATCAGGACGAGCGCGCCCCAGGCACTCGCCTCATCGAACAGGTTGCGCGTCAGCCGATAGACATAGAACGATGCCACGGCGGCGGAGCACATGGCGCCGCAGCGAATACCGATCTCCGTGTTGCCAAAGATGTCGGTTCCCAACCGGATCAGCCACGCCACCATCGGTGGGTGGTCGAGATAGCCGATGTCCAGATGACGCGAGTAGTTCCAGTAGTAGGCCTCCTCGGGCAGCAGCTCGACCTGACTGCTGTAGATCACTCGCAGCAATGCCGCACACACGATCAAGGGGACCGCGAGCGAGCGCCACGCGACACCACTCCCGACCTCTGTCAGGCACCAGGAACTTCCCCAGTGCATCAAGATGATCGTCGCGGCAGCGGCAAACACAATCGCCCATTGGGGCGCGAGTCCCCAGCCCGCGAGCAGCGAAAGGACGCCGGCGCGTAGCAGCAGCACGACGAGCGCTGCGGCCAGGAGGCGGCGGTACAGTCGCAGGTCTCGTCCCCGACCCTGCCGGGCCACCACCGTGCGGACAGTAAAGAAATAGTTCAGCAGCGTCGCACAGCCGAAGCTGACGATTTGAGCGAGATCGATCGGCTCACCGGCACCCACGGCGGCGATGAAAATGAGGACGTCCGCTAGAGCCGCCAACGCACCGACCCAACCCAGGCGCAATGGGCTAGCGCGGGTCACGTCAGATTCACCCGGTGCGGGCGTTTCAGCGAGCGCCGGATCTTTCAACGACGCGCCTTCAGGACGGAGATCATCGGAGCTTTTTGACAGCGGCGGCAGGTGAAGCAACGTGCAGGCGGCGGATGATGAACTCCGTCGTCATGGAGTTCAACCTGCCTGCAAAGCTCAAAGGAGGGCAAGCAGGTGGCGCTTCAATGGACATAGTCATCTGTCGACCACGGTCCGGCACCGTTGGTGCGGTAACTTGCGGCCACGGGGGGCGGATGGGATAGTTCGTCGCTCACGCGAGCGCGGCAGCACCGCGAGCGCGCCAGAGCGCACGTCCATGCGTTATATCACACCAGATATACCGCGCGAAACGGGCGTGTACAACGGATAAGAAACGATGTTGGTGGAGCGCGAATCAGCATGAGCTCATCTTCGACCGGCAAGCGTGTTGGCATTGTCATCGGCGTCATTGTCCTCATCGGTCTGGCGGTGCTCGCCTGGGCGGCCATTCGGCCTGGCCCGCTCGCCTTTGCTGGCGGCAAGACCGTGGCGCTGAGCCAGTACAATGGTCATCCGACCGGCGTGCCGGCGGACTTCAAGGACTCCGATCCCTTGGCGCGCGGCAAGTACCTGACGGTAGCGGCTGACTGTATGGCGTGTCATACCACCGAAGGTGGCCAGCCGTTCGCGGGCGGGCGGGCGTTCGAAACCCAATTCGGCACTTTGTACTCACCCAACATCACACCGGATCCCGAGACCGGCATCGGGAGCTGGAGCGATGCGGATTTCCTCGAGGCGATGCACGAAGGTGTGGCGAAAGGCGGCGTACGGCTGTATCCGGCCTTCCCCTACGCCGCCTACACCTATCTCACCGATGAGGATGTGTTGGCCATCAAGGCCTATCTGTTCAGCCAGCCGCCGGTGAAAAACAACCCGCCGGTGAACGCGCTGCGCTTTCCTTTCAACCAGCGCTGGCTCATGACGTTCTGGGCGGCGATGTACGATCCCAACACCCGGTTCCAGCCTTTCACGGACCACAGCCCGGAGTGGAACCGCGGCGCTTATCTGGCCGAAGCGCTCGGACACTGCGGTGATTGCCATACGCCGCGCACGCCACTGCAGTCGCTGGACAATCGGCGCAAGTTCGCCGGCGGCGAGTCCGAGGGCTGGAAAGCCTACAACCTCTCGAGCGACAAAGCTTCGGGCATCGGCGCCTGGAGCGAAGCGGACCTGGTGAACTATCTGAGCACCGGACATTCGATGGACCGCGGCTCGGCATTCGGACCGATGGCGGAGGCGGTTCATCTGAGCTTCGCGAAAATGACCCCGTCGGATATCAAAGCTATCGCGGAGTACGTGCGCAGCGTGCCGCCGGTGTCGAGCCCGGATCTTCCGGCCCCCAAAGCCATCCCGGCTCCGGCCGACCCGTCGCAAGGGGTCGCCATGGACCAGAATGCAAAGGGCCGGGAGTTCTTCGCCGGCGCCTGCGCCGGCTGCCACGGGTGGACCGGAGCCAACTCGCTGGTGACGCACTCGACCCTCGTGGGCACGCGAGCAGTCAACGATCCAACGGCGACGAACGTGGCGCTCGCGGTGATCCGAGGCGCTGGGCCGTTGCCTGCATCGGGCGACATCGCGGTGATGCCCGCATTCGGCTCCGCTTACTCGGATTCTGATATCGCGGCCGTATCCAACTATGTGACCGCACGCTTCGGTGTGAAGGGTTCCGGAATCACGGCCGAAGACGTGCACAAGCTCCGCCAGTTGCCGCAGTAAGCCAAGCTTGCCGCGGAAACCTCGCGACGGCGGTGAGCCCTTTGGGCCACCGTCGTCGTTATTTACCTCGGACATCCGTGACGGATGGGGAGGTTATGGCATCAACGGCGCGCGTTTCCCGTGCCGGGGCGGCTCTTTTGTTTGCGGCAGCACATTGGAGCCTTGCGCCGGCGGCGGACCCGGATCCGCCAAGCTCGACCTCTCCTCCCCCGACGTTCGCGAACTACGGGTTCGCCAGTGAGCTGGGCTCCGGCGTCTACTCCATCGCCGGCCGGACGGTGCAGATCTACCAGATCCCCCTGAAGTTCAACCTGCGGGTCGCCTCGCCGCAGCAGGCGCGCCCCGGGCTCGACCTGCTGGTGCCGGTCACCGTCGGTTTCTTCAATTTTCAAACGACCGATGTAACGCGGCTCAAAGTCCCCACGCAGGTCGGGGAGATGAGCGTCGAGCCGGGTGTCCAGCTCGACTACCGATTCACTGACATGTGGCACCTGTTTCCTTATGCGAAGGCCGGTGGGGCGTTCACCTCCTCCTCCAACAGCGACGCGCTCATCTATGACTTCGGTCTACGTAGCGACTATCGCTTCATCGGCGCGGCCGGCTCGGGTTTGTACCAGGCCAACCTCGGCCACGCCGGGGTCCACTACACCGCTCAGGTCCCACCAGGCATCTCACGCAACGATTCCTTCACTCGCCTGCGGGATGCCGTCGAGTGGCGGCGGAGTATCGGCTGGACGATCGGGGTTCGCCACGTCGAGATCTCACCGTTCGGCATCATGGACATCTACATCGACCCGCCCTCGGCATCCGCGTTGGGAATCGCGCGACGCGCCGTGCAACTCGAGACGGGTGTTATGTTTGGAGTGTCGCCGATGTGGCAGATCCACGGCATCACGCTCCCGCGGCTGGGCATCAGCTACCGGGTCGCGGGCGAGTTCTCCGGGTGGAAGTTGAGCATCGGCGATCCGTTCTGAGCGGTCACAGGGTGATACTGATGGGGCAATGATCGCTGCCCATGACCTTGGGATGGATCTCCGCCGCCTTGATGGACTTGCGGAGCTTCCCGGACACGAGAAAGTAATCGATCCTCCACCCGACATTGCGTGCCCGGGCGTTCGCGAAGCGGGCCCAATACGTGTAGTGCCCATTGCCCTGGGTAAACAGGCGGAACGTGTCGATGAACCCGGCATCGAGCATGTTCTGGAACCCTTCGCGCTCCTCGTCGGTGAAGCCCTTCTTGCCACGGTTGGGCCCCGGATTGGCCAGATCGAGCTCGGTGTGGGCGACGTTCAGATCGCCGCACAAGATCACCGGCTTTTTCTTCTCGAGCAGCTTGCAGTAGGCGAGAAAGGCCGGATCCCAGTGCTCATGACGCAACGGCAACCGGCTCAAATCATCCTTTGCGTTGGGCGTGTAGACCGTGACGAGGTGGAATTTCGGGAGCTCGGCGGTAATCAGCCGGCCCTCCTCGGCGCTGTCCCGCTGCAACTCGTCCGCGAAGCGAAAGCGCTTGGCGAAAGCCGCGGGGAAGCCGTTCACCACCTTGAGCGGCTCTTGCTTGGAAAAGACGGCTGTCCCCGCATAGCCCTTTTTCACGGCTGAGTTCCAGAACTCGTGGTAGCCGGGGAGCTGAATCTCGATCTGGCCCCGCTCCGCCTTGGTCTCCTGCAGACACAGGATGTCGGGCTTGTGCGCGGCCATGAATGCCTGGAAGGTGCCGTTCTTCAACGTCGCGCGAATCCCATTGACGTTCCAGGAGTAGATTTTCATGGGTTCTTGTTCGAAGTGGTCGGGGGTGGGGGAGAGTTTACCCGGGAACGGCTCGAGCGCTACCGCGGCTACCGCCAAGGTCAACTAAAATGGGCGCGGACCGTTCAAATGAAGTGACTTACCAGCCTGAATGCTCGCTCCGAGGGTGTGCTTATGATGAGGCAGTTTGTTCGCACTGGCTTATTCGCCATTGCAGTGTCTGGTGGGTTGGCCGCATGCGCGTCGCTGCGTGTGACCTCCGATGTGAACCGAGCTATGGTGGGCTCCGTCCAATGCCACTCGTTCGCGTGGGCGGGAACCTTCAAGAGCGACAGCCCACTGCGCGACAGCATTGCCAACCCAGTGAACGAGGCGCGACTGCGTAACGCGATCACCGCGAACCTCGCTGCCGTGGGCGTGCAGCCGGCGAGCGGCAACACGGCTGACTGCCTGGTCGGTTACGGCATCGGCTCACGGACCTCCGTCGAAGGCGCCTACCCGGTCGGTTGGGGCTGGGGTTGGGGCGGCTACGGCTGGGGCTGGCGTGGGGCTTACGGTGGGTACTGGGGCTGGGATGAGCCCTACGTCTATCATGAGGGCATCATCGCCGTGGACCTTTACGACGGTAAGAGCAAGCAGCCGATCTGGCACGCCTCCGTGAACCAGAATCTCCAGGGCGCTACGGGTGTCGATGCGGAGAGCAAGATCGACAAAGCGGTCGCGGCTCTGTTTACGAAATATCCGCGTTAGGAGCCTGTTAGATCGACTTGCCCGGATTGGCGAGCGCGAGAACCTGCCCCAGCCCATCGTGCTCACTGGCAAGTTGTTGCTGCACGTAGGCATGCAACATGAGGGTGCCACGCTCGTCCTGCGCATCGAACGAAACGCCGTAGAAGATAACGCCGGGGTGGCGCGTATCGGCCACTCCATAGACCACCGCCACCTTGGCCGGCAACTGCAACTCGTGAGCTCGTCCGAGCACCTCGATCGTGGTAGCGAGTTGAACAGCCTGGCCCACTTCCAGGACCAGCTTCTTTTCCGCCCCGATCCGCGCGCCACCCACACTGAGATCGACAATGCTCACGTAGTGGCTCTCGGGAACCGAAAGTGTCGCCTGGAGGCTGACGAGGGCGCGGGGGAGCTGACGAATGAGGCGTTTTTCGATGACATCCGGAACGAGGATGTGCAGGTAGGGATAGGGGTCGAAAGCGACCTTCAGAATCGCGCCCCGAAACCGGAAGACGCTCATGGAGCTGAACATGCGGCAATACCAGACCTGGCCCTTGGAGATCGGCGCGAGGGCCTTGTCAGGACGCGCCGGCGCGGTCATCACCAGGCAGCGATTCTCGTGAGAGACGCCGATGACCCAACAGAAATAACTCTCGCCGGTCTCACGGGGTGAGATCTTGATGCCACAGCGGGCCCGCTGTGGGATGTTGGCATAATCCCGATTGAGCGCGGCCAGGGGGTGAACCGGCTCCGCCGGCTCGGCAGGCTCTTCGATCACCTCGCTGTCGGTCCCGCTCCGGTCCGGTCGATAGTAGTGGCCGTGCTCGAGCAGGCGCTCCAGGCCCCGGGCGGACTCGACCACGTGGCCCTGCGCCAACAGCAGCTTGCGGTGGGAGTCATAGATCGAGAACGGCAGGGGCTTGCCGATCGCCAGCCAGCGCTTATCGATCAGTCTTTTGAAGTCGGTCATCCTGGCCCCCCAACGCATTGCTCGCGACCGCCGTCACATCCAGGTCACGGCCCCGCCAGTCATTCCTATCGGCGCGCCAGGGGAGCGCACAAGGGTGGCTTGTGAGAAATGTGCACTGCAACACGCGGCAACACCATCAGGTGGCCGGGCCGGGGAGTTAGAACTCGAGACAGATCTTCCCGAAGTGCTGTCCAGACTCTTCGTGTCGGAAGGCGTCCGCCAGGGCATCCAAGCCGAACGTCTTATCGATCACCGGCAGGAGCCCAATGGCCTCGATGCCTCGGACCATCTCCTGCTGTTGCCGGCGGCTGCCGACAACCAACCCCTGCAGGCGCGCTTGCTTGATCATCATGAGGGTCAGCGGCATATCGCCCTGCTGGCGGGTGAGCGTACCAATCAACGCAATCCGACCACCGGTGCGAACGGCCATGATCGACTGGGGCAGGGTTCCGGGGCCGCCCGTTTCCACGACATGGTCGACCCCCAGCCCGCCGGTAAGTTGACGAACGGTGGCGCCCCACTCCGGATCTCTCTTGTAGTTGATGGTGTGGGCGGCGCCGAGAGCCTTCAGCCGCTCCAACTTCTGGTCCGACGAGGAAGTCGCGATGACGGTAGCGCCCATCCGCTTGGCAAACTGCAGTGCGAACACGGCCACGCCACCTGTGCCCATGACGAGCACCGTATCGCCCGCTTTCAACTGCCCCTCCACGACGAGACCGCGCCACGCGGTGAGGCCGGCGGTCGTGAGAGTTGCCGCTTGCGCATGGGAGAAGCCGTCGGGAGCCTTCGTGAACCAGGTAGCGGGGGTCACCACCACCTCACGCGCGTAGCCGTCCAGTCCGTCCCCGGGTGTCTTGGAAAAATCCGCGATGACGGCGGGTCCATCGAGCCAAAGGGGGAAGAAGCCCGAGACCACGCGATCCCCGACTCGAAACTCGGTCACGCCAGTTCCCACCGCTTCGACCACACCCGCGCCATCCGCCATGGGGATGCGACCGTCAGCAGAGGGTATGAAACCGCGCACCACGGCGTAATCATGAAAGTTGAGAGAGCTGGCGTGGACCCGGACGCGGATCTCCCCCGCCCCCGGCGCGCCTGGATCCGGCACGTCCACGAGCTTGAGTCTTTCGAGTCCGCCAGGAGCGCTGAGCTTTACGGCTTTCATGTGTTTATCCCCGCTTGCGACCATACGGCGCGCGCCAAGGCGGCCTGCCCAGGAGTGTAATGGAGCCACCCGGGGGCCGACTGTACGGCCAGGGAAAAGATCGTGTGCCCCCGTTGCAGCACCCCGGGGCTCCGAGACCGCCGACCTGCTCCCCTTCCCTGGTGCGACGAAGGTCGAACTTTCTTCGTGACGCGGGTCGCACTTTGAAGGCATTCGGCATTTACTTAATAGCCCCTCTGCCGCTCTCCTATAGCGACGTGAGCTGAGCCGTGTCCCGCGGCACGTTCGCTTCAAAGGTGGCCCCAAATGCATCTGCAGCACATCGCGCCCACGAACCTGTCCAGCGCGCACAAGGTGGTGCTCGGATGCATCTGCTCGGAGCTGGGGCAATCGGGTCAGACCGCAACCATTCAGAGCATTGCCGCGGCATTGGCCCTGGACTTCGCAACCGCTGTTGCAGTACGCAATGACCTCCTGCCGGCCCAACTCGCTCAAACAGTGGAGCGCGCCTTGGGTCGGGCTACACAACAGCTCACATCCCGAGGGGTACGAGCCGACCACGTATCGAACCTCATCGAAAAGGTGCGCCGGGAGTTGTCCTCCGCCCTACAGACCGCGCGCGACGCGCCGATATACTGAGTTGGGACTTGCGCACGGTAGCGGCTATTGCCGCCACCGGGCCGCAGGTCGCATCATCGATACGCTTTGTGGCGTGCGCCCCGGGGGCACGCGCGTCTGTCACTTTGAGCCCATTTGGGGACCGGTTGGGGTCGGTGCATGCTGTTGGGTTTGGGAATCGTTCTGGCTGTTGTGATTGGCGGAGCAGCGTGGCTGTTCGCGCGCCGCGAGCACGCGCCTCCCGCGCCTGCGCACACGGGAGAATGGGTGTTTGCCAACCCGACGGAAGTGTCTCCACCCTCCACGGCTCCCGCCGGGACATCCAAGGCTGAAGAGCCTGTTGCGACACCGGAGGACGTCGAGCCGCTCAGCAGCGAGGCCGTTTTCGCGCGACTGCATCAGCTTTCGTTGGGCGCGAGCGCCGTAGGAGAAGCCTGGTCGCCCGCTCACGCCGAGGTCATCTCCGCGACCGCCGACGCGCTCCAGCAATCCGCGACCGAGGACCGCTACACTCCACGTCGCCCCAGCCTGTTACCGCAGCTTCTGCGCGCGATGAACGATGAAGACGTGTCGCGTCGTGAGCTGGTCGGAATCATCTCCAAAGATCCTTCGCTGGTCGGCAATCTCCTGAAGATGGCCAACAGCCCGTTCTATCGAGTGAGCCCCCAAGCCGTCGAGAGCATCGATCGCGCGGTGGTCATCCTCGGCAATGATGGCATCCGCTCGCTGATCGCCGCGGCTCTCGCGCAGCCGATCTTCCAGATCCGTGGCGGCGACTTCCCGAAGTTTCCCGAGATCGCCTGGGAGCACACGTTCCGAACCGCGAGTGCGACCGTCACCCACACGGCCATCGTGGAGAAGTCGGATCCCTTCGCGGCGCAACTCCTCGGCCTCGTTGCCGGTATGGCGGGTATCGTCGTATTCCGTGTCGCGCTCGATCAGTACGACATGCGCCCGGAGTTGCGTCCCCATGCCGGCGTAATGGCCTCCCTGCTCGACATGGAATCGGCGGTCGTGGCGAAACGCATCGCCGGAAGTTGGGGATTGTCGGACCGCATCATCGCCGCCCTGGACGATCA
>Ga0070741_10013894_pt1 | contig 14087 bp, 11 predicted proteins | sample Coa_R1_4_FD_66440 | JGI IMG/M metagenome (GOLD analysis project Ga0070741, IMG submission 66440) | Surface soil microbial communities from Centralia Pennsylvania, which are recovering from an underground coalmine fire - Coalmine... | ecosystem: Environmental > Terrestrial > Soil > Unclassified ... | reverse complement strand
ATTGTGCAGAGCTTCCAGCAGGGCGGGATTCTGGATGTGGGTGAATCCGCCGCACAGGGGGCATTTCACAACGTCGTCGTTGACCATTGCCAGCCTCGTTTTTTGGGGAGTTACGCGAAAGCGCGTGCCGCTCGATCCGCTTCTCTATTACAGAAGCAGGTGCGATTTCCGACAGTGATAACGGTCTCTGCGGGGAGTGATTCCGGTCACACAAGGCATACGGGACCCGGCAGGACCATGGTGGCTTCAAAACCCTTGAATTACAGGATCTTCAAGTGCCTTCAAAGTCCGTTGTGTTCCGGTTCACAATCATGGTCTGCTCCAAGAGTAATGGCGTGAACGTTTACGGCGATTCCCCTTCCCTGCTAACATCAAAGGTTTACCACTCAAACGTAAACGACATCTGTTCGGGCCTCATAAATTTACGGAGGAAACATGGCAATCAAAATAGGCATTAATGGTTTTGGACGAATCGGCCGTAACGTATTGCGCGCTTCGCTCAAGGATCCCAACCTGGAGTTCGTCGCGGTCAACGATCTGACCGAACCCAAGACTTTGGCTCATCTGCTCAAGTACGATTCCGTGCTGGGCAACCTGCCCAACCAGGTCTCCGCCGGAAGCGACAGCATCACGGTCGACGGCAAGACCATCAAGGTCTTCAAGGAGAAAGACCCGGCAGCGCTGCCCTGGGACTCCGTCGGCGCCCAGGTGGTAATCGAGTCGACCGGCCGCTTCACCGATGCCAATGACGCCAAGAAACATCTGCGCGGGCCGGTGAAGAAAGTGATCATCTCGGCCCCGGCGAAGAATGAAGACGTCACCGTGGTGCTGGGCGTCAACCACGACAAGTACGACGCAACAAAGCACAACATCATCTCCAATGCCTCGTGCACGACGAACTGCCTGGCGCCCGTGGCCAAGGTGATCAATGACGAGTTCAAGATCGTCAGCGGCACCATGACGACGATTCACTCTTACACCAACGACCAGGTGATTCTGGACTTTCCGCACAAGGATCTGCGCCGCGCCCGCGCCGCTGCCTTGTCCATGATTCCCACCACAACCGGGGCGGCCAAGGCGCTGAAGCTGGTGATCCCGGAACTCGGCGGCAAGCTCGACGGATTCTCCATGCGTGTGCCCACTCCCAATGTTTCGGTGGTCGACCTGGTCTGCTGGGTCGAGAAAAAGACCACAAAGGAAGAAGTAAATGCGGCACTGAAGAAGGCGTCTGAGTCGGGCGCGTTGAAGGGATACCTCGGTTATGAGGAGCATGAACTGGTTTCGTCCGACTTCAAGGGCGACTCGCGGTCCTCGATCGTAGATGCGCCCTGTACGCTGGTGGTCGGCGGCAACTGCGTCAAGGTGATCTCCTGGTATGACAATGAGTGGGGATACTCCTGCCGGGTGCGCGACCTGATCAACTACATCGCCGGCAAGGGCCTCTAACCACCTGCCATGCGGCGCGGGCGCTTTCGCCCGCGCTGCCTGCAACCGAAAAGGGGCCGGGCGCCGCAAGCCACCCGCATCCCATCACGATCCCAGTACGAGGACTCCACCCATGTCCAAGCTTTCCATCCGTGATCTCCCGCTCAATGGAAACCGTGTGTTCATGCGCGTCGATTTCAATGTGCCCCTCGACGACGGCCGCGTCATGGACGATACCCGCATCCGTGAGACTCTGCCCACTATCGAATATGCCCTGCGCCACGGCGCGCGCCTGATCCTGGCCTCGCACCTGGGCCGTCCCAAGGGCAAGCCCAATCCCAAGATGAGCCTGAAGCCCGTGGCCGAACGCCTGCGCATGCTGCTCGACAAGGAACTGGCGCGCGGGGAAAATGTGGGATTTTGCCCGGATTGCGTCGGTCCCGAAGCCGAAGAAGTCGCCACCCAGTTGGAGATGGGCCAGACTCTGCTGCTGGAGAACCTGCGCTTCCACGCGGAAGAAGAAGCCAACGATCCCAACTTCGCCAAGCAACTCTCCAAACTTGCCGAATACTACGTCAATGACGCCTTCGGCTCCGCCCATCGCGCCCATGCCTCCACCGAGGGCATCACGCACTTCATGAAGCAATGTGCCGCCGGGCTGCTCATGGAAAAAGAGCTGAAGTATCTCGGCCAGGCTCTGCAGGCTCCGGAGCAGCCCTTCGTCGCGATTTTGGGTGGGGCGAAGGTAAGCGACAAAATCGGAGTCATCCAGAACCTGATGACCAAAGTGAACGCTCTGATTATCGGCGGTGGCATGGCCTACACGTTTCTCAAGGCCCAGGGACAGGAAGTCGGCAAGTCCCTGGTGGAAGCCGACAAGGTCGATTTGGCCAGGCAACTGCTGGCCGACGCCAGGAAGCGCAACCTGAAATTCCTTTTGCCGGTGGATCACGTGGTCGCGATGAAGCCCGAGGCCAACGCCGTAATTCAGCAGGTCGGGGAAGGCCAGTCCATTCCCGCTGACAAGATGGCGCTCGACATAGGCCCCAGGACGATTGAACTGTTCTCCGAAGCGGTGGCCACCGCTCGAACCATCGTGTGGAACGGTCCCATGGGGGTCTTCGAGATTCCCGGATTCTCCAAGGGCACGTTCAAGATCGCCCATGCGGTCGCGGACAATGGCGGCGCCATCTCCATTGTGGGCGGCGGCGATTCCGTCGCAGCCGTCAAAGCAGCCAACGTCGCTGACAAGATCACCCACATTTCCACCGGGGGCGGAGCGTCCCTGGAATTCCTGGAGGGACAAAAGCTGCCGGGGGTCGAAGCCCTGACGGACAAGAAGTGATTACAGGCGCTCCAGGGTCAGCCGGTCAGGCACTCCTTCGAAGTACCTATCGAGCGCTCGTTGAAAGATGTTTTCGTCAGGCGAGACCTGGTGGAACAGAGTCATGCATGACCGGAATTTCATGTCATCCGGGGATCCAAAGATGTCTCTGGCTGACCGGCCTTCCACCGCGAGAACCAGTTCGGTGCACTCCTTCAGTCGCGGCCCCAGGATCGGGTGATGCAGATAGGCCAGTGCTTCTTCGCGAGTGGAGATTGCGTATTCGACCGAGATTGGGCTTCGTCCCAGCCCTCGGATCTGGGGAAAGATGAACCACATCCAGTGGCTGCGTTTGTATCCGGCCCGCAGTTCGGCGAACATCTGGTCCAAAACACGATCCTGCGCTCGCAAAAAGCGCTCCAGATCGTACGGGTCGTGATCGGAGTGTTGGAGATGCATACCCGTACTCTATAAGTTGAGTGCGGTTAGCTGAAAGAAATCAGGGGACCAATTCACGAATTCATAAGGAAAGGCAAATCATGCGTAAGAAAGTAATGGCCGCCAACTGGAAGATGTACAAGACTCCAGACCAGACTCGTGACTTCTTCCAGGCATTCCTGCCCCTGGTCTCCGGACACACGCGCGACGAAATCGTCGTCTGCCCTCCATTCCTGGACCTGCCGGCGGCACTCGACGCGGCCAAAGGATCCAATGTCTTCATCGGCGCCCAGAACATTCACTGGAAAGAAGAGGGCCCGTTCACCGGAGAAACTTCCGCGGCCCAGCTGCTCGCCTTGGGCGTGAAGCACGTCATCATCGGACACTCGGAGCGGCGGCAGTACTTCGGGGAGACCGACGATACCGTCAACCTCCGCCTGAAAACCGCCCTGGAAGCCGGGTTCACCCCTATCTGCTGCGTTGGCGAAGTGCTCGAGGAGCGCGAAGCCGGCATGACGGACGATGTCCTGCGCCGGCAGTGCGTTCGCGCCTTCCACGCCCTCTCCAACAAGAAAGCCGCGAAGCTGGTGGTCGCCTATGAGCCCGTCTGGGCCATTGGCACGGGAAAGACGGCGACTCCCGAACTCGCCGCCGAAGCCCATGCCGTGATCCGGCGCGAAGCCTCCGAGATCTTCGGCGAGGAATTCGCCAGCCAGTTGCGCATCCTCTACGGCGGCTCGGTGAAACCAGAAAATGCTTCCGCGCTCATGGCGCAAGAGGAGATCGACGGCGCCCTGGTCGGAGGCGCGTCCCTGGACCCGAAATCGTTCGCCGCCATCGTGAAGTACTGACGCGGGAAGGGCGGGGCATGTGGAATTTCAGATTGCAGATTGTTGATTTCAGATTTTAGATTTTAGATTGCAGATTGCAGATCTAGCCTGCGTCCGGTCGACCCCTCGAGATGGGTTTGACCTGGAATCGCAAATCGTAAGTCTCCAAATCTGAAATCTAAAATCGCAAATCTGAAATTCGAACTCCCGCCCCCGCGTGATCCCGCGCACAGACTTTCCCAGCCTCCGGGCTTACCATGAATCAGCCAAGCATCGCGCTACTGGCCTCTCAACTATTCGTCACTGCACGCGAGGAGGTCCTATGCCGCTTTCCAAGCTTCGCCAATTTCTCGATTCTCAACACATCAAGTACCTGGTCATTTCTCACTCGCTGGCCTATACGGCACAGGGAGTAGCCGCGCTGGCGCATGTTTCCGGCAAGAAGCTGGCCAAAACCGTAATTCTGAAAGTGGATGGCGTCCTGGCCATGGTAGTCGTGCCCGCCTCCTCCCATGTCGATCTGGATCGCGTCCGGGCACTGACTGGCGGCCGTGCCGTCGAGATTGCGACTGAACGCGAGTTTCAGAACGCTTTCCCGGATTGCGAACTCGGCGCCATGCCCCCATTCGGAAATCTCTACGATATGCCGGTGTACGCCGACGAAACCCTGGCCGGCAACGAAGAGATCACCTTCAGCGCCGGCACGCACCGCGAACTGGTGCGCATGAGTTGGGAAGACATGCTGAGGCTTGTCAATCCGACAGTCGCCGAATTGACCTATCATCGCCTGGCGGCAGCCTGAACGACGAACGGCAGGCCATCACGAGCCTGACGCGAGTTCCCTGCCTCATTTCCGCCCGATGGCCATGAAATGCGAGGTCGCGCCCAGAATGGACGGCTCGCGCTCAACTTTTCGCACCATGGCCAGAAGACGTTCGCGCTGAACCGGTTCATTCCACAGGCTCTCGAAATCCCTGGCCAGCCACCCCGGACCCTCGATCGCGACTAGTTCCACCACCTGAAATCCTGCGGCGAGAAACTCCCTCGATAATTCGCCCGGCCGGTGCAGGTAAGCGTCGGTGAAGTACATGGGATTTGCGGTTGGATTGCGATGCTGGCCATCTTCCAGGTCCCGCTCCACAATAGGCCGAAACGCCGGATCTCTGAAGAATCCATTCGACAGAGAATCAAACAACGAAGCGAAGCGGCTGATGCCTGCGCCCCAGAGCAGACCTCCGGGCTTCAGCACGCGGCGAGCTTCCCGCAAGCAGGCGAGCCGATCTTCTTTCTCGGCCAGGTGGTAGAGCGGGCCCAGAAGCAGGACGCCATCGGCGGAATTGTCGCCATGCGGCAACCGGCGCGCGTCGCCCACCTCCGCCGACGCAAGCGGATGATTTGGCTGCAGGCTTGAGGCGGCCTGCGCTTGCTCGACATGCCTGGCAACCGCATCGAGCAGGTGGACTTCATATCCGCGAGATGCCAGCCAGCAGGCATACACTCCCGCGCCGCCGCCCACATCCATGATTCTGGCTGGAACCGGCGGGAGATGGCGAAGAATCAATTCCCGGGTACGTTCCTGCTCGAGCTGAAACCATCCCGAAGCCAGCCGCGAAGCTTCGTCGGCATGGTTGTAATAGTGAACGATCCGTTCCCTGGAAGTTTCTTCCCTCATATGGGATCGAACCCGGCGGCGCGTCAGGTCGCCAGGCTGCGCCGTGGAGCGCGATAACCCAACTGCATCGACAGATGCCGCGCGGCATCCTTCAGCGCTTCGATAATGCGCGGCATGGTTTGCGCATTGACCTGGTGAATGGTCCCGCTTAGGCCAAGGCTGGCCTCAATCTCGCCCTGCTGGTTAAATACGGGCGCGCCCACGCACCGTGCCCCCAGATTATTCTCTTCGTCGTCTACCGCGTAACCCTGGGCGCGGACCTTTTCCAGTTCCTTAAGCAACCGTGCGGCCGAAGTGATCGTCTTGGGAGTGCGCCTCTCCATGGAGCGTTCGGCCAGGATCTTCTCTAATTTCTTCTCCGGAATGTGCGCGACCAGCGCCTTGCCCACGCTGGTGGCGTGGACGCGCATGCGGCGCCCCACCCATGTGTCCATGCGTATGAATCCCTGCGGCTCGACCTTTTCGATGTACACCGCCTCCGGCCCGTCAAGTATCGCCAGGTGGCAGGTGAGGTTCGTCTTTTCCATGAGGTGGCGCATGATCGGCAGGGCCACTTCGCGCACGTCGATCCCGCTCAGCGCGCCGCGGCTCAGGCTCAGAATTTTCAGGCCGACGCGATATTTTCCCGTCTCTTCATCGCGGTTCAGGTAATTCTGGGTCTCCAGCGTCCTCAGGATGTAGCTGGCCGAGCTCTTTGGAATCTGCAACTTGCGGCTGATTTCCGCGTTGCTCAGCCCCTCCGGTTCCTGCGCCACTTCCTCCAGCATACGCAGGGCCCGCTCCACCGCGACCGACGGATTTTCATCCTTGCGAGGCATGGCAAATCGTTATGGTAACAAACCCTGTAGTCGGACAACAAATTGAATGTATGTTCAGTATGCTGAACATCACTCTTGACCCGCCGCTGCGCCGCATTTTACGATCCGCCAGTATTACGAATCAGTGTTCCGCCTATTGAACACACTCTTAGGAGAAGTTCAGGCCCATGACGCCCACCGCAGTTGCTCCACCGGAATCGGGAGTGCTCATCAACCCAGTCAGCAGCGCGCCGCCCCAGTTCGATCCCGCGCGCGATCTGCCCGCGGGCTTTTGGGATTTCTTTCTTCCCCTGCACCGCGCTCTCACCCCGCGGCAGCAGGAACTCGCCCGCAGGCGCACCGAAGTCCTGCAGCGTTCTCTCGAAGGCGACAAGCCCGCGCACCGCTTCCCTTCCGACACGGTGCGCAACGGCTGGCGTATTCAGCTGCCCGAGTGGTGCCAGGATCAGCGCAATCAGATGACCGGCCCCGCCGATGACGCCGAATTGTGCGTCAAGATGCTGAACTCCGGGGCTCCCGGCGTCATGCTCGATCTGGAAGACTCCTGCGTCAACGAGTGGTCGCATCACCGCCAGGGCGTGGAAAACATCCTGGCCTGTCTGCACGGCCAGCTCTCCTACGACGACAAGAAGCGCGGGCGCAAGGTCGGCATCCAGCCCAGCAACACCGTTATCTTCACCCGCCCCCGCGGCCTGCATCTGAGCCAGGCGGGACTGATTCCCGGCGAACTGGTTTCCGCCTCGCTGTTTGACGTGGCGTGCGTCTTCTACGGCGCCGATCCTGCGTCACTGAAGCATCCGCTGTGCTTCTATATTCCCAAGTCCGAGTCCGCCGAAGAAGCGCTCTGGTGGCGCGACCTGTTCCAGGCCCTGGCGAAGTGGCGCGGCCTGCCACATGACTACATCAAGTGCATGGCCCTGGTGGAATCCCATCCCATGGCCTTTCAGATGGAGGAGTTCACCTACAACCTGCGCGATCACATCATCGGATTGAACCTGGGCCGCTGGGATTACATGGCCAGCCTGATCCATTTCAACCTCGATGACCCCGACTGGGTTCTGCCCGACCGCAACACGATTCCGCATAACGTGCCCTTCTTTCAGAATCTGCGCGAACTGATCCCGGAAATTTGCCACCACCGGGGCATCCTGGCAATCGGCGGCATGACAGCGCTCTATCCCAGCCGCGAAGACGCGGAGTTGAACGCGCGCGCCCTGGCCGTTCTGGAGAAAGACAAGAAGAACGAAGCCGACTGCCTGATGGATGGCGCCTGGACCGGCCATCCCGATCAGAATGCGATTGCGGTGGCGCAGTTCCCTTACCCGAATCAATTGCAGAAGCGGCCCAAGAATGCCAGCCGCTATCCCAGCCTGCGTCCCGCACCCCAGGGCGTCGGAACCCGCACCGTGAACGGCACGCGCGCCGCGGTGCGCACCGTGATCCGCTACCGTCATGGCGTCCTCAGCGGACGCGGCGCCAGCCTGCTCGACGGCTACATGGAAGACCTGGCGACCGACCGCATTTACCGCCTGATGATCGCGCAGCGGACCATACACCGCGACCTGGTGCACGTTCTGGACGAGCAGGGCAGATCGGTGAAGCACACTCCGCAATTCATCACGCAATTGTTCGACGAGGAACTCGATCGGCTGCTCCGTGAGCTTCCGGCGAATACGGATCCGCAAGACGCCGACCGGTACCGCCGCGCCCGCGAGATCAGCGAAGCCATGATCGTCAACGGAGAATTCAACCCGGTCTAACCGCCACTCACCCTAGAAAGATCAGGAGAAGAAAGTAATGTCGGCCAATGGAAACAGCAGGAAAACGTCAACCGCAACTCCCCATACCGAGTATCCGTTGAGCGCGCAGGAGCGCACCGCGCAATATAAGCTGGCGCAGGATGCCATGGCGCAGGACTGGTCCACGAATCCACGCTGGAGAGGTATCGAGCGCCCCTACACGGCGGAAGACGTTCTGCGCCTGCGCGGCTCGATTCACATCGAGCACACCCTCGCCCGCATGGGTGCCGAGCGCCTGTGGGAGTTGCTGCAAACCGAGCCCTACATCCATGCGCTGGGGGCGATGAGCGGCAACCAGGCGGTACAGCAGGTGCAGGCCGGGCTGAAGGCCATCTACGTCAGCGGCTGGCAGGTCGCCGCCGATGCCAACAATGCGGGAACCATGTATCCGGACCAGAGCCTGTACCCGGCCGACAGCGTTCCCAATCTCTGCCGCCGCATCAATAATGCGCTGCTGCGCGCGGACCAGGTGCATCACGTCGAAGGGAAAGTAGCCCCGGGAGAAACATGGTTTGCGCCGCTGGTTGCCGACGCCGAGGCGGGATTCGGCGGCACCCTGAACGCCTTCGAACTGATGAAGGGCATGATCGAAGCCGGCGCTGCCTGCGTTCACTTCGAGGATCAGCTTTCCTCCGCGAAAAAATGCGGGCACCTCGGCGGCAAAGTCCTGGTTCCCACGCCGGAGGCAATTCAGAAGCTGGTGGCCGCCCGGCTCGCGGCCGATGTCATGGGCGTGCCGACCCTCATTATGGCCCGCACCGATGCGGACAGCGCCAATCTGCTGACCAGCGACCTCGACGAGCGCGACCGCGCCTTCTGCACCGGCGAGCGCACCTCCGAAGGATTCTTCCGCATTAAGGGCGGCATCCAGTCCGCGATCGCGCGCGGCCTGGCCTACGCTCCCTTTGCCGACCTGATCTGGTGCGAGACTTCGCACCCCGATCTCGCCGAGGCCAAACAGTTCGCGCAGGCTATCCGGGCGCAGTATCCCGACAAGATGCTCGCTTACAACTGCTCGCCCAGCTTCAACTGGCGCAAAAACATCGACGAGGCGACCATCGCCCGCTTCCAGCCCGAACTGGCCCGGATGGGATACAAATTCCAGTTCGTGACCCTGGCGGGTTTCCACGCCCTGAACCTCAGCATGTTCGAGCTGGCGCGCGGGTACAAGCTCTCCGGCATGACCGCATACACCCGCCTGCAGGAAAAGGAATTCAGCCGCGAGGCCGAATACGGATACGAGGCCGTGAAGCACCAGCGCTTTGTGGGCACCGGCTATTTCGACCAGGTGCAGCAGGTCATCAGCGGAGGTCTAGCCTCCACCACCGCGCTGGCCGGATCCACGGAATCCGAGCAGTTCGCTGGCGTGAAGCAGCCGGTTCACCCGGAAAAAGGGCCGGACGCGGCGTGCCAGCCCATTCTGGGCAACTGCCCCCACACCGCCCCGGTGAACATCGACATCAGCTCCGAGGACATGCTGCTGCCGTCGGGCGATTAGCTCCCTCGTTTACCGAACCACGTAGCCCCGGACCCATTGGTCCGGGGCGTCCGGTGGAAAGTTCCTGGTCCACAGCTCCCCTGACCGCTTGCCCGCAACGTACAGCCCGAACAAATATTTCGACAAAGAGGTCGGCCTGCGCTCGCGTATTGAACCGTCCAAGGCTGATGCGAATCAATCCGCGCGCCTGTTCGGCGTCGTATCCCATGGCCAGTAACACCCCCGACGGCTCCCCGGCATGATGAGCGCTGCAGGCACTGCCCGCCGAAACCGCAACTCCGCTCGAATCTAAAGACGCCAGCAGCGCCCCCACTTCCCTCTCGCTCCCGCGGATTCCCAGGCTCAGATGGCCGGGCAAGCGCTCCGTCGGGTGTCCGAAAAAATAGACGTGGGGCAGTTTGCGCTCGAGTTCTTGCGCGATGTGATCCCGCAACTGCCTCAGGCGTGCCGCCTCTTCGGCCAGTTCCTCGCGCGCAATGGCGGCGGCAGCGCCGAAGCCAACGATGCCCGCGACATTCTCGGTCGCAGAACGCAGCCCCCGTTCCTGCCCTCCCCCGAAAAGAATGGGCGCAAGCTTTGTGCCCTTGCGCACATACAGTGCTCCCACGCCCTTGGGACCATGCAGCTTGTGGGCCGAGAGGGACAGCAAGTCCACTCCAGGCGAATTCACATCCAGCGGAATCTTTCCCCCGGCCTGCACGGCATCGGTATGAAAGAGGACGCCATGGAGCCGGGTCAGGTGAGCGAGCTCCTGAATGGGCTGCAGCGTTCCCACCACATTGTGGGCAGCCATGATCGACACCACCGTCACCTGCGAGTGCAAAGCGCGCAGCAGACTCTCGGTGCGCACCCTTCCGTCACGGTCGACCGGGAGATAGCTGACCCTGGTTCCCGTTCCCGCCAGGGCGCGGCAGGTTTCCAGAATCGCCGCATGTTCGATCGTGCTGGTCACAACATGTCCGGGAGTGCCGCTGGCGCGCACCGCGCCAACCAGCGCCAGATTGTCAGCCTCGGTGCCGCTGGCAGTGAAGATGATTTCTCCGGCCTCCGCCCCAATCAGCGAAGCCACTTGCGCCCGGCCGGTTTCCACGGCATCCCGCGCCACCCGCCCTTCGTGATGCAAGCTCGAGGGATTGCCGAAGGAGTCTGCCAGAAACGGCAACATGGCGTCGAGGACGCGAGGATCCAGCGGAGTAGTAGCAGAATGATCGAAATAAATGCGCGGATGCATGACAGCTCCAGCACGGCTGCGCTGGGCCCTGCGCGCCTGAAAACACGAATGCCTCATCCGGGATGAAGGGGATGAGGCAAATGCTCACCGCCATCTCATGTCCCCCGCGAACCGGGCGGGACTTGGCACCATTTGATCAGGCTGTTTCCTGATCCGGTTGTCGTGGCTTCTGCGGGCCCGTTACCCTCAGCCACTCTGCATGAGATACGGAGTTGCTCCGCACTGCTGCGGAACTTCTGAGATTAAGTCCCTCAAATGCATCCGTCAATAAAAATCAAGAGGCCATCCCGAACGCTCCTGAGCGTGGGTTCCAGGCACCAAGACCAAGACAAAGCCCGACGTAAGACTACGGTCATTTGCACTCCGCAACACCCTGAGTGTTTGGGCTTCCTGATTCCCAGCCATTCCTCGTTTGCTATAATGAACTGCTGCTTGGCGTTGCGCTTGATTTCCAGTGCGGAAGTGGTGGAACTGGCAGACACACCATCGTAATAGATAAGTTAAGCACCTTCAATAAGTTCCGAGCAGTCAATCAAGTAGCAACCGAATCAAGCAATTCGCACCTTCCGTGATTAACCGCAGTTAGCCGAAAACTGCCGCAGAGAGCAGCGACCGCATACAAAAAGGCATACACTAGTTTTCGCTCACTGTTCGCCCATGGCCTCAAGATGAGAGTCTACCAATAGGAGTCTCATCTAGAATACGAATCGTATCCTGCGCTTGGGCGTTGTTCTGTCGAAAATCCGCACACTTCGCTGTGAACTCCCGAGCACGTCCGGAAGTCCGACCAGGCCTTCGCCCGTAATTGAGATGGCTTTTCGGGACGGCAACTAAGGACGGCGCGCCTGCAGCGCCAGCTTGGTGAAAAGCTGGAAAAAGGCGACGTGAGAACCGATTCTAGGGCGCGGGCAGAACATCGTTCTTCCGTTCGGACGCTCTCGCGAATTATGGCAATACGACCGCCACTCTCTTGGTATTCACGCCCCCTGCATCATTTTGTGCCGTGATCGTCACTACATTGATCCCGTCGGGTAAAGGTCCGACAAAGTGCCGGATCCGTGACCCGGCGAAAATTACTGCTGCCCTTTGGCCATTTACCATAATCGTTGTGCCTGGTTCGGTTTCGGCAACGATTTCTACGATGTGACCATACGCAGTAATCGACTCTACGTTGAGTACAGGGGTACGAGGGCCCGAAATCTCCCGTGTGGTCTTGCTGGCCTTCGCGCGTGTAGCGATTTCTTGGCGACCGTGATGGCGAACCAACATAAGAGCCGCCGCGAGCATGATGAGCAGGCTGACGGAAGAACAGGCATACGCTGATCTGTGTTGACGGACTTTAACTCGCATCACGTTTTCTCTAATCAACCACAAACAGACTGCACATGACCCGGCGTCGTCAACCGGCTTCGGAACATGCCCTGACCCAATTCCCGACGTCAACCGCTGGTTGCAGTCGCGCGCGCATCGATCTCTGCAAAGTCGGCCAGTTCCAAGCGCAAGTTCCCCGCATTTGTCGCATACACCATGCCAGTTTCGAAGCCAATCATCCCGGCCCGGATCAGCTTTTCAATCTCTCCGTCAAAGTGCTGCATGCCTTCGGTGGTGCCCACACGCATTGCATCCAGCAGCGTTTTACCTTCGCCTTCGCCCTTTTCCACGTATTCTCGGGTGCGCAGCGTCGATTTAAGGATCTCCAGAACGGCTACTCGCCCGCTTCCACTTTCTAACGGGATTAGGCGCTGGGAAACAATGTAGCGAAAGCTTTTTGCCAGTCGGTTGCGAATTACCTGCTGCTCCGATAGCGGAAACACACCCACAATCCGTTCTACTGTCTTCGAGGCGTCGATTGTGTGCAGAGTAGACATCACCAGATGTCCTGTCTCCGCCGCCTCCATCGCAATCTCGATGGTTTCGCGATCACGCATCTCGCCCACCAAGATAACCTTTGGCGCCTGACGGAGGGCAGCTCGCAGCGCCGACGCGAAGCTTATGGTGTCACTGTGCAGTTCGCGTTGGTGAACCAGACAACTCCGATGGGGATGAAGAAACTCTATAGGATCCTCGATTGTTAGAATGTGACATGCGCGTCTGGTATTTATCTGATCGATGATTGCTGCTAACGTCGAAGACTTTCCAGAGCCTGTCGGTCCGGTCACCAGCACGATGCCGTCGCGCAAAGAGACAATATTGTGGAGTTCGGCAGGCAGATTCAGTTCAGCAAAGTCAGGAACTTTACTGGGAATCACTCGCATGACGATGACGTAGCTGCCGCGCTGCATGAAAATGTTCACTCGAAATCGGGAGCTTCCAGCTACGCTGTATGAAACATCGCAAGAACCCTGATCGCGAAGGTTGCCGAGTGCGTGCTTATTGTTACCGATCAGCTCTGTCGCGACACGGCGTGTTTCGTCTTGGGTGAGTGCTCGTGCTCCGACAGCGGAAAGGCGGCCATTGACTTCCACCATAGGTGGCTTGCCTGGCGAAAAGAAGAGATCGCTTATTTTTGGAGCACTCGCCAGCATTGCTCGCAAGATTGCTGCAGTCGAAACAGGAGCTGCGGCAGCGGACGCGCGCGTCGGTTCTACAGCCACGGCTGCCGACGAGACCGATGAGGCTGCACTTTTGCTGGTGGCGATGATCTGTTCTGCCATTCAAAGCTAACCTAGGACACGATTTTGTCAGCCAAGAAGGTGGCGTGAGAAAGTAATGAGGGTAGAGCGGTTACGAAAGTGATCCAAATTGCGCCAAAATGGAACGCCTGACGGCAGCGGATTTGGCTTGATTCAGTATTGCGAGCCCTGGTGTAAGTACAATCCAGCGTCATCATTCCGACTTGTTAAGTGTGTTTGGCGTGTCCTTCAGTTTCTCTGGAGGACGCCGATGTGTCTGCCGTCAGACTTCGATTCCCAACGGAATAACCCCATTGCGCGAGTTTTCTGTAGATGGTTGTCTTGCCCACCTTCAGTATGGTAGCCGCTTTCGGGATGCTTCCATCACACAGCGCCAGTACCCGAAGCACTTCCCGCTTCTCAATCTGCTCCATGGTCAA
>Ga0070741_10013893_pt1 | contig 14087 bp, 13 predicted proteins | sample Coa_R1_4_FD_66440 | JGI IMG/M metagenome (GOLD analysis project Ga0070741, IMG submission 66440) | Surface soil microbial communities from Centralia Pennsylvania, which are recovering from an underground coalmine fire - Coalmine... | ecosystem: Environmental > Terrestrial > Soil > Unclassified ... | reverse complement strand
AGCGTCGTCTCGACGACCGTCGGGATCGCGAACGGGGAGCTCGACGAGGAGACCGAAGACGACGTCGGCCGAGTGGGCGCGAGCTCGATCCAGGTGCAGGCCGTCGTCGCGGCAGTCGGCACCGGCACCGTCACGTTGACCGTGCAGGGGCAGACGCTGCCCGTTCCGCTCCCGGCGGGGCTGACGCTGCCGGCGTCGGTCGTCGGCCAGACCGTGACGCTCTCGCTGTCGCTCGCCGCGACGGGCGACGACCAGGGCGACGACGACGGCGGCGACCACCACGGCGGCGGCGGAGGTGGCGACGGCTAGCGCGCCGCACGAGTCGCGCGCTTCCGGCGGCCGCTCCGGGGACGGGGCGGCCGCTGCGCGCACGGAGGCGCTCTTCGCGGAGTACGGCCGCACCGTCGCCGGCCTCTGCCGCGCGCTCCTCAGGGACGGCGCCGAAGCCGAGGATGCCGCGCAGCAGACGTTCCTTTCGGCACATCGCGCGCTTCTGAACGGCAGCGTGCCCCGCGAGCCCGCCGCCTGGCTCGCGACGATCGCCCGCAACGAGTGCTGGGCGCGCATCAAGTCGCGGATGCGCGAGCCGCTGCCGAGCGACTCCGTCGCGGCGGAGGCGCCGTCCTCGAGCGACCCGCTCGCCGAGGCCTTGCGGCGCGCCGACCTCGCTGCACTCTGGCGCGCGATCGAGGCGCTGCCGCGTGCGCAGCGCGACGCGCTTCTGCTCCGTGAGTTCGCCGGGCTCTCGTACGAGGAGCTCGGAGCTGCGCTCGCCGTGTCGGGATCGGCGGTGGAGTCGCTGCTCTTCCGTGCGCGCGCCAGGCTGCGGGTCCAGCTGAAGGCCGCCTACGCGGCCGTCACGGGAGCGTCGTGGGTCGAGGCGCTCGCGCGACTGCTTGCGGGCGGCGGCGCACCTGCAGCCGCGAAGGTGGCCGTGCTCGGCGTCGGCGCCGCGGCGATCGGCTCGAGTGCCGTCGTCGTGCCGCGCGCGTTCGACAACCACCAGCCGTCGCAACCCACGCGTTCCCGTCAGGTCGTCGTGCACCGGGTCGCAAGGCGAATGCCGGCCGTCGTCGCGGATGTCGTGGCACCGCCTGTCGTGCATACACCGGTCGTTCGTGCTCCGGCGCACGAGGTGCGCCGCCGCGCCGCGCCGGTCGCCGAGCGGCAGCGGCGGGGCGGCGACGACCGTGGTGCGCCGTCGACGAGCGACGACGGCACGGCGACACGCGGTCGCTCCTCAGCTGAGGATGGATCGCACAGCGATGCGACCCTCCCGGTGACGCCGACAGTCACCGTGCAGTCTCACGACGACGGCGGCGGCGCCGGCGGGACAGACGGCGGCGGGGGGCAGAGCGGCGGCGACGACGGCGGCAGCGGCAGCAGCGACGGCGGTGGCGGCGGTGGTTAGGGCCACTACGTAAGGCGCAGGTAAAAGAGGCGCGTTGACCCTTTCGGGTGAGTTGCCCGGGGGGATTAGCTGACCGATGATGTGAACCGTGGCGTGTCCGGGCGGGGCGCGCCGTCAGTCTTCGATCGGGGGATGAAGATTTGGCAGCTGTACCGTCCATAGGTCGCGCGGCCCGCATCGAAGGCTCGAGCGCACCCGAGGCCGACGTCACCCGCGACCTCTACGAGCGGTACGCGAACCAGATCTTCCGCTACTGCCTGCACCAGCTCGGCTCGCGCGAAGAAGCCGAGGACGCGGTGCAGAGCACGTTCCTGAACGCGTTCCGCGGCATCAAGCGCGGCGTCGTGCCGGAGCTCGAGTCGGCCTGGCTCTTCAAGATCGCGCACAACGTCTGCCTGTCACGCCGCCGCTCGGCGTGGCGGCGCGGGCGCATCGAGTCGCCGGCCGACTTCGAGGTCGTCGAGGAGCTGACGCCGGCGCCCTCGCGCCGCTCGGACGAGTTGATCGGGCTGCAGGACGTGCTCGAGCAGATGCCCGAGTCGCAGCGCCGCGCGATCCTCCTGCGCGAGTGGCAGGGCCTGTCCTACCGCGAGATCGCGGACGAGCTCACGTTGTCGCAGGCCGCCGTCGAGACGCTGATCTTCCGCGCCCGGCGCTCGCTCGCCGCGGGCCTCGAGCAGCCTGTGGAAGTCCGTCGTCGCCGCATCGCGCGCGCGTTCGACTGGAGCAACATCGCGACGGCGCTGAAGTCCGCGCTCGTCGGCGGCAGCGTCGCGGCGAAGGTGGCCGCGACCGTCGCGGTCGTCAGCGCGACCACGGTCGCCGCGACTGCGCCGGTCGTCCAGCATCGCCCGCACCACTTCGCACCCGACCGCGCTCCCGCGCCGGCGAAGCCGCGCGCCCGCACCGTCGTGCACGCGACCGCTCCGGTCGTCGTGGCGCCGCACGTGTCCACCCCGGCGCCCGTGGTCAGCGCGCCTCCCGTGAGGCGCGCGGTCGTCCACCATCATCCGCTCGTCCCCGCGCGGCCGAAGCGGACGCAGGCGCACAGGGCGACACCGGCACCGGCACCACCGGCGCCCGTCGAGACCCAGTCCGCGCCCGTCGAGCCGACGCAGGGCGCGCAGGCCGGCGAGAGCCCGCACGGGCAGGCAGGTGACGAACACGGCAACGGCCATGCGTACGGCCGCTCGAAGCACGACACCCGCGAGCCGAGCGCCGTCGTCTCGACCCCGGCCCCGGCCCCGGCCGAGCCGAGCACGCAGACGCCTGCTGCTCCTTCCGACGCGACCGCCGGCAGCGCGGACGGCGGCGACGGCGGCCCCGGCCACGGCAACGGGCACGGAGAGGGCGGCGACGCGAACGGCGGCGGCAACGCCGACCACGGCAACGGCGACGGGCACGGCAAGGGCGGCGGCTGAGCCGCCACCCCTGACGCGCAGTTCGTTACGACCGGCTAGGCCGCGAAGACGAGCTCGTCGCCGAGCTCGAGCTGCAGCCGGTGGAGCGCCTCGGACTCGAGCTGGCGGACGCGCTCGCGCGTCAGGCCGAGCTCCTTGCCGATCGTCTCGAGCGAGGCGGCCTCGCCGCCGAAGCCGAAGCGCAGCTCGATGATGCGGCGCTGCCGCTCGGGCAGATCCGCGACGGCCCGCTGGATGCGCTGCCGGCGGACTGCGTCGACGGCCTCCTCGGCCGGATCGACCGAGGTCTCGTCGGCGAAGAGATCGCCGAGCTCCGAGTCGCCCTCCGAGCCGAGCCCCTGGTTCAGCGAGATCGAGTCGACCGCGTCGAGCGCCTCGACGACGTGCTCGGGCTTGAGGCGGGTCGCCTCGGCCAGCTCGTCGATCGTCGCCTCGCGGCCGAGCTTCGCCTGCAGCTCCGCCGACGCGCGGTTCAGCTTGATCCGCCGCTCCTGGACGTGGACCGGGATGCGAATCGTCTTCGACTGGTTCGCGACCGCGCGCTGGCAGGCCTGGCGGATCCACCAGGTGGCGTAGGTCGAGAACTTGTAGCCCTTGCGCCAGTCGAACTTCTCGGCGGCGCGGTTCAGGCCGATGACGCCCTCCTGGATGAGGTCCAGCAGAGGCACGTCATGACCCTGGTAGCGCTTGGCGATCGAGACGACGAGGCGGAGGTTCGAGTTGATCATGCGCTCCTTCGCCGCCGCGTCGCCGCGCTCGATGCGCTTGGCGAGATAGACCTCGTCGGCAGCGGTGAGCAGCTTGTGCCGGCCGGCGGCGTCCATGAAGAGCTGGAGCGGGTCGAGGGTGCCTCCCGAGGCGGCGACCGGGCCGGCCTTCGTGGTGGCCTCCTCGGCGCGCACGACGACGTCGCGCTCTTCCAGCGCGGTCTTCAGGGCGGCCAGCTCGTCCTCGCCGAGCTCGTGCTCGTCGGAGAACGCCTCCAGCTCCTTCTCTTCGACGAAGCCGCGCTCGGCGGCCTCCTCGACCAGACGCTCGGCAGGCGTCAGGTCATGCAGATGAATCGTGTCGCTCAGTTGAAACCCTTTCGGTCGTGGTGGGGCCGGCTGTGGATCGGCCTCCGTGGCGTCCGGCGGCGCGGGTTATGCGGCCCGCGATAGTCGATCGCCTACTCGATTTATAGAACGGCGTTGCGCACAAGTCCATTCCCAAACATCGCAAATTTGCGATTCCTTAACACCGGTCGGCCGGCTTTCGGGCGGTGGGAAGGGCGGCCGGCCTCTCCTGCCCGTTTCCAGGGTTTTTACCCCTCGATCATGTGGGCGGCCTAAGACTTCGCCGCCGCCCCGCGAACTCCCCCGTCCGGCCCGGACAGGCCTGTCACAAAGCCCGGTGCGGGGTAGACTTCCGCCCGCGCCGACGTAGCTCAGCTGGTAGAGCACATCACTCGTAATGATGGGGTCCCCGGTTCGAGTCCGGGCGTCGGCTTCCCGGGTTACTGCGCGGCGGCGCGCCGGCCGGCCTGGCCGCGCTTCTTCCGCTGCGGCAGCGCCGCCGCCTCGGCCGTGAGCGCGGCGTCGAGATCGACCGCGACGGCCCCCGCCGGGGTCAGGCAGTACGGGCAGACCTGCCAGAGCGGCTCGAGCGGCGCCTTGCAGCTGACGCACGGCTCCTTCAGGTGCGTCGTGCACACGGGGCAGACGAGGAACGCAGGCTCGACGGCTGTCCGGCAGACGGGGCAGCGGGGCTCGGCCCGCTCGAGGCGTGCCTCGAGCGCTCGCACCTCGACGCGCCGGGCGTGCACGTCCTCGAGGGTCTCGGGCGGGCGGAACAGCAGATAGGCGAGCGGCCCGACGAACGGCACGAGGCCGAGGAGCGTTGCCGTGCCGACGAGCCAGGGGTCGTCGATGCGGCGCCGCGCGTCCCGGTACGTCCAGAACGCGAGCCCGAACCAGAAGAGGAGCACGCCCCCGATCACCACGTCACGCGAGAGCGTGAACGCGGTGGAGTGGAGAATCGAATGCAGTGACCCGACCAAGTCGGCTGTCGATGTGCCCGCAGGCCCGCGGAAGAAACGCGGTGAAGAAACATTGAGCGCGGCCTGGCGCTGTCCGGCTAGTGTCCTGCAGGGCATGCGGCGCCGATCTTCTCGATGCACGTGGTACGAACTGGGGTGAGCTCGAATCCGGTCAGCTGTGTCTACCGCGCGTACGAGCGCGGTGACCTCGTCGCGACGGGGCGGCTCATGCTCGACAGCCTGCCGACCGAGGGCGACCAGGTCGCGTTGAACGGGCGGCAGCACGTCGTGCGCGCGGTCGAGTACGGAAGCGGCGAGCACGTGCTCGAGCTCGAGCCGCTCGACCTAACACCGGGTTAATCCGGCGCAGCTACCGTCGCTCCGTGTTCCGGGGGGTCGGAGCAGTCTTCGTCGCAGCCGTTGTGCTGCTCGTCGCCGCGCCTGCGAACGCGTCGTCGGGTGCGCAGTTCGGCATCCAGGACGACGCGTGGCTGCTCGACGGGCCGGGCACCCTGTCGCAGCGCATCACGACGCTTCAGAACCTCGGCGTGCACGTCGTCCGGTTCACGCTCCGTTTCGACGAGGTGGCGCCGCAGAGACCGGCGAGCCCGCGTAATCCGGGCGCGTACGAGTGGGGAGGCGCGGGCGACCTGCTCGACGCGCTGCACGCGGCGGGCATCTCGCAGCTCGTGACGCTCTACGGCTCGCCGCGCTGGGCAAACGGCGGCGGCACGCCCGCGACGCTGCCCGCGTCGGGCTTCGGCAACTTCGCCTACGCGGCGTCGAAGCGCTTCCCATGGGTCCATCTCTGGACCGCCTGGAACGAGCCGAACAGCCGCACGTTCTCGGTGCCCGTGTCGCCGGCGCTCTACGTGCGGCGGGTGTTGAACCCGGCGTACGCGGCGCTTCATCAGGCGTCGTCTGCCAACCGGCTCGCCGGCGGCGTCACGTCGCCGCGGAAGACGCCGACGGGGATGTCGCCGCTCTCGTTCATGCAGGGGATGCATGCGGCGCACGCGCGCCTCGACGCGTACGCGCAGAACCCGTATCCCGTCTCGCGGACGGAGACGCCGCTGCACGCGATCTGCTCGCGCTGCGGCTACTTCACGATGGCGATGCTGCCGACGATTCGCGCCGACGTCACGCGCTACTTCGGCGCGAAGCCGCTCTGGCTGACCGAGTACGGCTACCAGACGAATCCGCCCGACCGGCTGCTCGGGGTGTCGTATGCGAAGCAGGCCGCCTACATCGGGCAGGCGGCGCTCCGCGTCTGGCAGCAGAGCGGGGTGACCGTCCTGATCCACTTCCTCATCCGGGACGAGCCGGGGCTCGGCGGCTGGCAGAGCGGCCTCTTCACCGCCGGCGGGACCGCGAAGCTCGCCTACCACGCGTTCGCCCTGCCGCTCGCCCAGGTCTGGCGGAAGGGGAGCCGCGTGGAGCTCTGGGGCCAGGTCCGGCCGGGTGCCGGCGCGCGCGCCTATGCGATCCAGCGGGCGACGACGCAGGGCTGGGCGTCGGTCGGCGGCACGGCCCGCACCGGCCCGGGCGGCACGTTCCTCCGCACGGTGGCGCTCCCTCGTGGCACGCGTGTGCGCCTCTGGGCGCCGACGGTCGGCTGGGCGAGCCCGCCGCTCACGCTCTCGTAGACACTTCCACGCGGTGGATGCCGCGCTCCGCATCGTGCACCTGCTCGCGGCGATCGTCTGGGTCGGCGGCACCGTCGCGCTCGTCTTCGTCGCCGTGCCGCCGGTCCAGCGACTCGAGGGCGCCGAGCGCGCCCGCGTGCTTCGCGACTTCGGCCGGCGCTGGCGCCCGATCGGCTGGAGCGCGCTCGGCATCGCGGTCGCGACCGGGGTCGCGCTCGCCTGGCGCGACGGCGCCTTCGACACGGCGCCGGACCGCGTCGACTGGGTGCTCGCCGTCAAGGGCGCGCTCGTCGGCCTGCTCGTCGCCGGCGCCTACCTGCACGACTACGTGCTCGGTCCTGGGCTCGCGCGGCAGATCCGCGCCGGGGAGCAGCAGACGCTCCGCCCGCTCCTGACCGCGATCGGCCGGGCGAACCTGCTGATCACCGTTACGCTTCCGATCCTGGGCGGCATCCTCACGGAGTTTCTCCGGAGTTGAACGCGAACAGAACGGAGTCGCATTGACGCAGGACGACGCCGACCTCGCCGCCCTCATCGCCCGTCGACGCGCGCGCGAGCGGCGCCGCCGACCGCGTCGCGGACGCATCCTCCTCGTCGGGACGTTCGTCGCCTTCGCGGTGTTCGTCGGCCTTCTGACCGGGGCCGCCTTCACGGGTCGCGCGCTCGTCTTCGGCTCATGCGACCTCGCGTCGCTGCGCCCGGTCGCGCTCGGTTCGAACTCCTTCCTCTTCGCATCCGACGGGAGCCTGCTCGGCGTGATTCCCTCGACGACGAACCGGCAGCCGCTCCGGCTCGACAAGATGTCGCCGTGGCTGCCGAAGGCGACGGTGGCGATCGAGGACGCCCGGTTCTGGCAGCACGGCGCGCTCGACTACCAGGGGATCGCCCGCGCGCTCTACAAGGACGCGAGCGCGGGCCGGGTCGTCGAAGGCGGCTCGACGATCACGCAGCAGCTCGTGCGCAACCTCTACATCGGCAAGGCGCAGCGAACGCTCTCGCGCAAGCTGAAGGAGGCGTGTCTCGCGCAGAAGCTCGCGAGCAAGTGGTCGAAGAAGCAGATCCTCGCCGGGTATCTGAACGAGGTCTTCTACGGGCGGCACGCCTACGGCGCGCAGGCGGGGGCCCAGACGTTCTTCTCGACGAGCGCGCAGAAGCTGACGCTGCCGGAGGCGGCGCTCCTCGCCGGTCTCCCGCAGGCGCCGTCCGTCTACGACCCGGTTCACCGTCCGCAGGACGCCCTTGCGCGACGGAACGAAGTCCTGCGGGCGATGTTCGTGCACGGGTACATCACGGCGTCGGAGTACAGCTCTGCGGTCGCGTCCGGTCTCGGGCTGAAGCTCGGCACGCTGTACAGCGCGCAGCGCCACCCGAACTTCTTCGGCTGGGCAACCGATCAGCTCGTGAAGCGCTTCGGCGAGCGGCGCGTCGAAGCCGGCGGGCTGCAGGTGCGCACGACGCTCGATCCGAAGATGCAGTACGACGCGCGCTCCGCGGTCGCGAGCGTGCTGCGCGAGAAGAACGATCCGGCCGGCGCACTCGTCGCGATCGACCCGTCGAACGGCGCCGTGAAGGCGATGGTCTCGTATCTCCCCGACGGCCGGACGATGAAGTTCAACCTCGCGTCGCAGTCGGGCCGCACGGCCGGCAGCTCGTTCAAGCCCTTCACCCTCGCGACGGCGATCGACCAGGGGATCTCGGTCTACACGGGCCTCTCCGGCCCGTCGCAGCTGACGATCACGGACCCGAAGTGCTCGTACAACGGCGTGCCGTGGACCGTGCACAACTACGCCGACGAAGAGAGCGGCTACATGAACCTGCTCGATGCGACCGCGAACTCCGTCAACACGATCTACGCGCAGCTCGCCGACATCGTCGGTCCGGAGAACATCGCGACGACGGCGCATCGCATGGGGATCACGACCACGTTGAAGCCGGTCTGCTCGATCACGCTCGGCACGCAGCCCGTGAACCCGCTCGAGATGGCGGACGCCTACGCGACGCTCGCCGCGCGCGGGATCCATCACGACCCGCAGGCGTTCGACGTCGTCCGCGGCCCGCACGGCGGCGTGATCGGCCGGCTGAACGCGCCGGGCGCGCGCGCGATCCCGCAGAACACCGCCGACCTCGTCACCTACGCGCTCGAAGGCGTGATCCAGCACGGGACGGGGACGGCCGCGTACTTCGGCCGCCCGGCCGCCGGGAAGACCGGCACCGCCGAGTCGTTCGAGGACGCCTGGTTCTGCGGCTACGTGCCGCAGCTCGCAGCCTGCGTCTGGGTCGGCTATCCGAAGGCGGAGATCTCGCTCTACAACGTCGAGGGAGTCGGCGCGGTCTTCGGCGGCTCGCTGCCGGCGCAGATCTGGAACCGCTTCATGTCGCAGGCCGTCAAGAAGCTGCCGGTCCGGGACTTCGTGTACCCGCAGTTCACCGGGCACTCGGTCTCGTCGCCCTACTCGTACACGCCCGCGCCGACGCAGAGCTACACGCCGACGACGACCGCCTCGACGCCGGCGCCTGCTCCGAAGCCCGCGCCTGCACCGAAGCCGGCTCCGAGCCCGACGCCGGCACCGGCGCCGACGCCGCCGCCTCCGCCGCAGCCCGCACCGGAGCCGCCGCCTCCGCCGCCTCCGCCCACGACGACCACGGGCTGAGCCGGCGGGTGGGCGCGCCGTACCCGCTCAACCGTTTCGACGATGCGGTCGGCGAGGGCATCGAGCGGACGATCCGTGCCCATCACCGGCGCCGCCTGACGCGACGGGGCCACGCGCGCGCGTTCGACCCGGAGGCAGGCGGCTGGGCGGCCGGCGGCACCTTCGAGCCGCGCGAGGGCTGCTCCGCCGAGTTCCTCGTGGACGGCGCCGAGGTGCTGCCGCGGATCGTGGACGAGATTCGCGGTGCGCAGTCGCACGTGCACGTCGCCGGCTGGTACTTCACGCCGAGCTTTCGCATGGGCGCGGACGGGCCGACGCTGCGCGGCCTCCTCGCCGACGCCGCGACGCGTATCGACCTGCGCGTGCTCGCGTGGGCGGGCGCACCGCTGCCGCTCTTCCATCCCGACCGCGGCGAGGTGCGCGCGATGCGCGACGAGCTGACGCGGGGGACGCGGATCGAGATGCAACTCGACGCCCGCGAGCGCCCGATGCACTGCCACCACGAGAAGCTCGTGATCGTCGACGACCGCGTCGCCTTCGTCGGCGGCCTCGACCTGACGTCCTTTCAGGGCAACCGGCTCGACTCGTCGGAGCATCGTCCGCGCATCGGCCTCGGCTGGCACGACACGTGCGTTCGGCTCGAGGGGCCGGTCGTCGCCGACGTGGCCGAGCACTTCCGCCTGCGCTGGCAGGGAGCGCTACCCGCTCCGGAGCGGCCGGCGACGGCGGGCGCGCTCACCGCTCAGCTCGTGCGCACCGTTCCCGAGAACGTGTACCGCGGCCTGCCGCAAGGTGAGTTCTCGATCCTCGAGAGCTACCGGCGCGCGCTCCGCGCGGCCGAGCGGTTCGTCTATCTCGAGAGCCAGTTCCTCTGGTCGCCGGAGCTGATCGAAGAGCTCGCCGCGAAGCTGCGTGAGCCGCCGCGCGACGACTTCCGCGTCGTCGTGCTGCTGCCGGCGAAGCCGAACAACGGCCGCGACGACACACGCGGCCAGCTGGGCGTCCTCGTCGACTCCGCGAGGCGGGGCGGCGACAGCAACCGCTTCCTGGCCTGCACGCTCTTCCAGCCGCACGGGACGAGCGTGTACGTGCACTCGAAAGCGGCCGTCGTCGACGACACCTGGTTCACCGCCGGCTCCGCGAACCTGAACGAGCATTCGCTCTTCAACGACACGGAGGTGAACGTCGTCGTCCGCGACGAGGCGTTCGTGCGCGACGCGCGGTTGCGACTGTGGTCGGAGCATCTCGAAGCGGACGCGGCGGGCGATCCGATCCGCGTGATCGACGAGCTGTGGCGCCCGCGTGCGGAGGAGTCGGCGCCGCATCGCAAGCTGCGGCTCCTGAAGGGTGTCTCGCGCCGCACGCGCGCGTTGTGGGGACCCGTCAACGGGCTCGTGGTCGACGGCTGAGCGCGCGCGCCTAGATCGCCCAGAGGCCTTCGCTGATCACCGGGACGCGCTTGCCCTTCGCGTCGATGCCCGTGACCTCGAAGTCCGGGCTCCCGATCATCACGTCCAGGTGGACGCTCGACTTGTTGACGGCCGGGGCACCGCGTTCGCGCGTGCCGCCGAAGCCGGCGCCGAACGCGATGTGCGCAGCCGCGTTCTCGTCGTACAGGGTGTTGAAGTACGTGCGCCCGGTCTGGCCGATGCGCGAGGTCGCGTCGACGAGCGCGACTTCGCCGAGGCGGCGTGAGTTGCCGGAGGGGTCGCTGTCGAAGTAGGCGGCGACGAAGTCGCGGTCCTCGGGCGAATCCGCCTCGAGCCGCACGAGCCTCCCGTTCCGGAACTCGCCGCGCAGCCCGTGGATGAGCTTGCCCTGGAACGAGAGCGGGAACGTGCACGCGAACACGCCGTCGGTCGCGCTCGGGTGCGGGCTCGTGAAGGTCTCCTCGGTCGGCACGTTGGGCGCGATCTTCACTCCGTCCGGCGTCTCCTCCTGGCCGCCGAGCCAGAGCGTGCCGTTTGCGAGGCCGATGTGCAGGTCGGTGCCGGGCCCGCGCAGCTCGATTGCCTTCAGCCCGAGCTTCGTCAGCTTCGTGCCCCTGCGCTTCAGCGCGCGGACGTGATTCAGCCAGCCGGTCGAGCCCTTGCCGTCGTCGTCGGTGAGCCGGCAGAACCAGAGGATGTCCTGCGCGAGCCTGCGCTTCCCTTCCGGCGGGGGGAGGTCGGGGTACACCTGGCCCGCCCAGAAGTCGGTCGGCCAGCCGGCCCCGGACCAGCGTGCGCGCATGTCGAGGTTCGCGCGGCGAAACGACTTCGTCGCCTCGGCGGTGCGCGCGAGGTCGGTGCTGATCTTCTTCTGCGGGACGCCGTCGAGATAGCCGGGCTCGCTCTCGCCGATGAACACGAGTCGTGAGCCCGTCGGCTTGACGAGCTCGCGCATGCGAGTCTTCGCCCACGGCGCCACTGCGCCGAGCGCGGCGTCGCTGCCGTTCAGGAGGCGGGCGCGCGCGACGAGCGGGTCGTAGTACTGGAGCTCGACGATCTCCGCGCCTGCGCGGTAGCCCGCGGCGACTGCTTCGAGCGCGATCTCCCGGTGCGCGGGCTCGGCCTGCACGACGAGCGTCTCGCCCTTCGTGACTCCGAGCGATGCCTTGACGAGCGCGTCGGCGTAGCGCCTGAGCTCTGCGGGCTCGAGTATCCGCTCCTCGTCCGGCACGCTAGACCGCTGCCGAGCGGGCTTCGTCGAGAGACTCGTGAACCGTGAAGTGACGGTCGAGCCCGGAGATCTCGAGCGCGCGGCGCGTCTCGAGCCCGGGCGCCGCGAGCAGGAAGCCCTTGCGGTTCGGCATGCGCGTGCGCGCTTCGATCAGCACGCCGAGCGCCGTCGAGTCGATGAACTTCACGGCAGAGAGATCGACGATGAGACGTTCGGGCGACTCGGCGCAGCACTCGAGCAGCGCGTCGCGCACGGTGTTCGCGTTGTAGAGATCGAGCTCGCCCGCGAGGCTGACGACGGTTGCGCCGTCGGTGCGGTCGATGCCTGCGATCGGATCCTCGCGGATGCCGGCCGTCTCGTCCCTGCCTTCGGCCACAGCCTCTCCTTCCCGGACGCTCACTGGGCGGGGCCCCCGTCCCGCGACGAGATTCAAGCAAAATGACCCTGGTCATGGAGGTTGCTGAGGTCGCAGCGAGGGCGGCGGGCGAGAACTTCCCCGTCGGCTCGGTCCTGTTCCCGCGGGCGCTCCGCCCGCACATCCGCGCGCTCTATTGCTACGCGCGGCTCGTCGACGAGCTCGGAGACGCCTACGACGGCGACCGGCTCGCGGCGCTCGACGAGCTCGAGGCTCAGGTTGCGCTCACCTTCGAGGGCGAGCCGAGCTGGCCCGTCTTGCGCAACGTGCAGCCGACCGTGCGCGAGTTCGACCTGCCGCGCGAGCCGTTCCAGCGGTTGATCGAGGCGAACCGCATGGATCAGCGGGTCTCGGAGTACGAGACGTGGGATGACCTCAAGCGGTACTGCGTGCACAGCGCGGATCCGTGCGGGCGCCTCGTGCTCGGCGTGCTGCGGCGTCTCGACGATGCCGAGCTCGTCGCCGCGAGCGACTCCGTCTGCACCGGCTTGCAGCTCGTGAACTTCCTGCAGGACGTGCCGCGCGATCGCGAGCTCGGACGCATCTATCTCCCGCGCGAGGACCGCGAGCGCTTCGGTGATCCCGCGCTCGACCGTCCGAGCGGCGAGCTGCGCGCGCTGCTGCGCTTCGAGGCGGAGCGTGCGGCGGTGCTGCTCCGCGCGGGCGATCTGTTGCGTGCGCGCATCGGCGGCCGGCTCGGTCGTGCAGTCGGGCTCTTCGCGCGTGGCGGTCTCGCTGCGCTCGATGCGCTCGAGTCCGCGGACTGGGATCTCTTCACGCAGCGGCCGAAGCCGTCGCGTGCGCGGCTCGCGCGCGAAGCCGCGCTGGTGCTCGTGCGATGAGCGTCGACGCGGCCTATGCCGAGGTCGAGCGGATCACGCGTCGCGAGGCGAAGAACTTCGCGTACGGGATCATGGTGCTGCCGCGCGAGAAGCGACGCGCGATCGCGGCGGTCTATGCATTTGCGCGTGCAGTCGACGACGCTGCGGACGGGCCGCTGTCGCCGGACGAGAAGCGCGCGCGCCTCGAGGCGCTGCGTGCGTCGCTCGATGCGCCGCCGAGCGACGCCGTCTCGACGGCGCTGGCGGACGCGCGTGCGCGGTTCGGCATCCCGCACGCTGCGCTCGCGGCGCTCGTCGGCGGCGGTCTGCAGGATCTCGAGCAGACGCGGTACGCGAGCTTCGACGAGCTGCGCGGCTATTGCGAGAAGGTCGCCGGTGCGGTCGGCGTCGCCTGTGTCGCCGTGTACGGCTCCGACGACGTCGAGCGCGCGCAGACACTCGGCATCGCGCTGCAGCTGATCAACATCATGCGCGACGTCGACGAGGACAGACGACTCGGCCGCGTCTATCTCCCGCAGGACGAGCTCGCGCGCTTCGGCGTGCGCGAGCTCGAGGTCTCGCCGGAATGGCGCGAGCTGATGGCGTTCCAGGCCGCGCGTGCGCGCGTCCATCTCGACGAAGGTCTGCGCCTGCTCGACTCGCTCGACCGCCGCAGCGCGCTGTGCGTGGCGACGTTCGCGGGCCTGTACCGGGGCCAGCTCGACAGGATGGAGGCGAACGGCTTCGACGTCTTCACCGCGTCCTGCCGGCTGTCGACTCCGGCGAAGCTCGCCGTCGTCGCGCGCGGGATGTGGCGTTGAAGGTCTCCGTCGTCGGCGGGGGGCTTGCCGGCCTCGCCGCCGCGCTCGACCTGCTCGATGCCGGCGTCGACGTGACCGTGCACGAGGCGCGGCCGACGCTCGGCGGCGCGGTGCAGACGCTGCCGGAGCGCGACGACGACCCGAAGCCGCCGCCCGACAACGGCCAGCACATCGCGCTCGGCTGCTTCACCGAGTACCTGCGCTTCCTCGACCGCGTCGGCGA
>Ga0070741_10013892_pt1 | contig 14088 bp, 15 predicted proteins | sample Coa_R1_4_FD_66440 | JGI IMG/M metagenome (GOLD analysis project Ga0070741, IMG submission 66440) | Surface soil microbial communities from Centralia Pennsylvania, which are recovering from an underground coalmine fire - Coalmine... | ecosystem: Environmental > Terrestrial > Soil > Unclassified ... | reverse complement strand
ATGGTTGAGCTACATGTGTTAGCATTCTTGCATGCAAAACGAACGTCTATGCCGCGTTGAGCATGCAAGAATTGCTCAATTGCTGGTCCGTCACTATCCATATAAAAACATCGTGCATGTGCACGCCGCATAAGCCTGGCACGTTTGCTTATGCGGCGGAAAGTGGTGCCGATGCATGCTGTGCTGACAATTCACAGCCCATGTGAGTTGTTAAGTAAGCTTCGTATTGTTTGTACTCCTCTCCCGCCTTCCCATTCATCCATCCTTGCCATCATACCTTCTTTCCACTGCATATTCTGCCAGGCTTTCATTTTTTCCCGTTCCTGTATGTTTTTTGATGTATGACTTACGTATGCACATTGTGCGGGAGGAAAGGAAGCAGTTCAGTTATGTTACTGGTCAACTTCTCGAAAGTAAGTAAAGATTACGCGAGTAATCCGGTCTTTGATCAGATTGATCTGGAGGTTATCACAGGCGAACGAATTGGTCTTGTTGGCGAAAATGGGTGTGGCAAATCGACGCTGCTCAAGCTGATGGCCGGTCTGGATACGCCTACAGAGGGCACGATTTCGCGGAAACGCAAAATGACTATAGGCTATCTGTCACAAGAGATTGCCCCACAACAAAGATCCAGGACCGTGTTCGAGGTGGTCGAAGAGGTCTCGGCAGAATTCACGGTGTTGCTGGAGCACCTTCATGATCTGGAATCGCAAATGGCAGACCCCGAGGTCACTACCGACGACGATGCCATGACCAGGGTGCTGGAGGCATATGGCAAAGCGCAGGAACGCTTTGAGGCCATGGGCGGCTATATGATCGAACATAAGGCCAAAGCGGTACTGACCGGCCTGGGCTTTGAACCGCGCCAGTATCAGCAAATCGTAGGTTCGCTGAGTGGAGGCGAAAAGAAATTGGTCAATCTCGCCCGCATCCTTGTACAAACGCCTGATCTGCTCTTGCTCGACGAGCCAGATAACCATCTCGATATGGCAGCCAAAGCCTGGCTAGAACAGTACATCCGCGATTACCCTGGTACTGTGTTGATCATTTCGCACGACCGGCACCTGCTAGATCGCACGGTCAACAAAATTTTCCAGCTTGAAGACGGCACCATCGATGCCTACTTCGGCAACTATAGCTATTATGTTGAGGAGCGACAAAGACGCCTGTTGCAGCGTTATGAGTATTACATGAACCAGCAAGACGAGATCAAGCGGCTAGAGGCGAGCCTGCACCAGCTTAGAGAATGGGCCAAACTCAATCACAAGTTCTCCGGGCGCATGCATAGTATGGAGAAGCGCATCGAACGCATCAAAGAAGATCTGGCACAACGCCCGGTACTGGTACGCAACAAAATCAAGGTTGACCTTGATTCCGAGCGCAGCGGCAAGAAGGTTCTAGAAGTGAAGGGCCTGAGCCAGTCTATAGAGGAAAGCGTGCTCTTTCAGCCGTTCGATTTCACTCTGCTCTATGGCGAACGCGTCGGCATCGTTGGGGCAAATGGCAGCGGCAAGACAACATTGCTGAAAACGCTGCTGGATATCCTGCCACCAGCCAAAGGCACGGTGAAGATTGGAGCAAGCGTGGTTCTCGGCTATTACTCGCAAGAGCAGGAGACGCTGCCCTTTGAGAGCACGCCGCTCGATTTCGTGTCCAGGCTCAAACCGATCAAGGAGCCGCAGGCGATAGCCCTCCTACGTCGCTTGCTCTTTACCTATCGCGACATGCATACAACAATTCGTGACCTGAGCGGCGGCGAGAAGAGTCGTTTGCAAATTGCCCGCCTGATGTTGACCGATGCAAACTTTTTACTGCTCGATGAGCCAACAAACAACCTTGATATTCCGTCGATCGAGGTGTTGGAGGAGGCGCTTCAGCAATTCGAGGGCACGATTTTGATGGTCTCACATGATCGCTACTTCCTGGATAAGATCGCCACAAAAATCCTTGCAATAGGCGAGGACGGTCGCATACGCGAGTATCCCGGCAATTTCTCTTATTATGCTGAGAAGGTCAGTTATCAGGCCAATGTCTAATACCCATATGCGTTCAGATGAGCGCGGAGCGCTCATCTGAACGCAAGGAAATATAATACAAATTTGGAGCAGTACGCATGAATGACTCACCACAAACATGGCAAATCACCATCTATGCTATCATTTTCCATCCGACCGAAGCACGCATACTGCTACTGCCAGGAGAGGATGGCTGGTCATTGCCACACTTTCAACGCAACGAGCGCCTGTCTATCAGCAAGGTCAACATAGTTTGCCAGGCAATACAACAACAGTTGGGCCTGGACACGAACGCACTACGTTGTGTCTCTTCGACCCAGACAGAGCAGGAGAACCTGAGGCTGGTAGAGAGGATCTACACATTGGAAAGTCATATGACCGTATGGACGCCTCCAGCAGGCAGCATCTGGGCAGGGCTACAGGAGTTAGTTGATCTGCCGCTAAGCGCGCCTGAGCAACGCCAAGCCATCACTACGTGTCTGCAAGAGGTTGAAGTGGGGACAGTATCGGCATTATGCGCTCCCTGGTATAGAAAAGGCTGGTTTGCTCAGGCCACTGCATGGATTCGTGCACAACTGCTAGAGTTGGGATACACTATCAATGGGCCAATCGAGCAAGTGCAATACTGGGGCATCTCCAGCGTTATGCGTATCCCAACAACGGCGGGTAATGTCTACTTTAAAGCAAGCCTCCTTCCCACGAAGGAGCAATTGGCTGCTCAGCAAGCCAACGATGGACAAGCATTGCCCCTTCTTTTTGCGAATGAGCCAGCTTTGACCCGTTCCCTGTCCTCGCTCTACCCAGAGCAGGTGCCAGGACAGCTTGCTGTAGCATGCGAACAGGGATGGATGCTGATGAAAGACTTTGGGAAAGTACTCGACGAGCACGAGGATAGCAGCATATGGCAGGAGGCTATCAGACAGTATAGTCATATGCAAATAGCTTCTATTCCACATATCGATATGCTATGGGAAGCCGGCTGCCTGGATCGACGCCTGGAGAGACTGACAACTCATATCGATGAATTGATCAACGATACAGATAGACTGGCTAATTCTGGTCTGAACCAGGATGAAATCGAGCAATTACACCAGTATGCCCCATTACTGAAGTCGCTGTGCAACCAACTGGCAAGCTATGACGTGCCAGCAACGTTAGTACATGGAGATTTGCACGGCCACAATATTGCGTTTCAAGATGGCAAATACATCTTCTTTGACTGGACGGACGCTTGCATAGCACACCCGTTTTTTGATTTGATTACTATGCCCGAAACGATAGAGGTACAGGGCGAAACCTTCAATCTGTCAGATATCTATCTAGAACAATGGAAGAGCTATGCTTCAATAGAGAAGCTGCGTGAGGCCTGGGCTATTGCCAGATTGCTCGCTCTAACGCACCAGATGGTCAGTTTCCAGCACATTGTAGCGAACCTGGATGGTCCACAAAAGGGGCCACTACAAGGTGGTCTGTCATACTGGGCACGCCAATTGCTGCAATTTCTAGCGGAGAGAAAGGAATGATCGGTGACACATAATCCACCGCCAGGGCACATTGTAACAGTGATCAAGCTAGACCCCCAGGGCAATGAGAAAATTCGCTATCAGGGCACCATTCTCGAACGCGTGCCCAATGGTGTCATTATCGAGGCCAGTTGGACATTACCGGCAAGGGATCTGGGCTATACAAGCTTCGAGCCTGGAGATCGCTTCACAGAATATTATTACACGGATCGCTGGTATAACATCTTCGATATCGCCAACCCAGTTGGTCAGCGCAAAGGGTGGTATTGCAATGTTACTGAGCCAGCACGCATCCTTGAGGATCATATCGAGCAGGTTGATCTTTTTTTGGACGCATGGATCAATCCAACCGGTGAGATACTGATCCTGGACGAGGACGAGTTCGCTGAGGCGACTCTCAGCAATGAACAGCGCAACAGAGCACATCAGGGATTACAGGCGCTTCTATATATGATCGAACAACGGCAGGAGATGTTTTCAGAAATAAGAACACAGGGCCAATAAATCAGTGGGAGAAATCAGGGGCTATGCAGCAGGCACATAGCCCTTGATTTCTCCCACTGATTTATTAGCTTCTCTTGCATAACTATAGTTGGCTAAGCTATGCTTTAGATAGCAAAAACGACAGAGGGGAGACAAAACAATTGACGATCAAAATTGACATTCCCCAACGAGGGGTTATCGAACTGCAACACGCTGTCTTTGATATCAATGGCACGCTAGCCGTAGATGGCGTCGTGGTCTCAGGAGTCCCTCAGCGCATAAAGACGCTGGCAGAACATATCTCGATCCATCTGTTGACCTCTGGTACACATGGGAACCTGTCTGAGATTGAGCACACGCTAGGCTTTCCATTACACGTTGTCAATCGCGGTGATGAGAAAATGCGCTACGTGCAACAACTCGGAGAGGAGAGCGTCATCGCTTTTGGCAATGGCATGAACGATCATGGCATGCTCCGCCTGGCTGCTCTCGGCGTCGTCGTAGCCACACCAGAAGGCATGGCGCTTCGTGCTTTGCAGGCTGCCGATATTGTAGTACGCACCCCGCTTGACGCCCTCGATCTCCTGCTCAAGCCAAAACGTCTGATTGCTACACTACGCGGCTGAGATAGACAGGCTCATGCAGCAGAAATTCAAGCAAGAGCAGCCTACACTCATGGTATGGGCTGCTCTATGTGTGCTACTCAAGCATACACACAGAATCAACAATCCACCCTTCGATCTCGTGTCCAGGCGGTATCCCATAACCGTTCTGGCATTGGGTATAGGACCAGGCCGCCTGGATAGCACATAATATAGCATCGAGCCTATCTCCCATTGGTTCCTGTACGATATGCTCGGCCATCTCATCGGGAATACTGAGCTTGAGACCATAGGCTGCATCGAGTTCGTTTGAACGGATGGTTTCCAAGAGAGTGCGTCGGGCTGCCAGTTGATCGGCGCTCTGCTTTTTGCGTTCGTCGCTCTTGTAGCCGCGCTTGCCAAGCCAACGACGAGCAACCAGAGCCGGATAGCCTTCAACAACGATTCTGTTGTCGGGTAATGGACGGCAAGGGAGCACACTAACGCCAGAAGCGAGGAGGCGAGGCGCGCCTGCAAAAAACATCTTTGCTACGGGGACACGATGCAACATCATAGGACTGCGCGATCTGGCTACCTGGTCGGTGACACGCATGTGTTGCTTGTCACCTGCTGGTCTGCTCGCCTGATAACGGGTCAGCGTCTCCTCAAATGCGTTTTTGTCCATTGATGCAACGAGATGCACATAATCGGTCCAGGTGAGAGGCCAGCCCAGGCCTCTCAGGAGCTTACAGGGTTGCCCAAAGGGAAAGTCACACGCGACAATCCAGGGTCCAGGTTGCTGGAGGAAGGACTCAAACTCTTGGAAGCTTGTTAAGGGCAGACAATCTTCAACGATCAGCCAGCTATTGTGTAGTGTGCAGCGAGCACAGGTAATAGGCTTTCCAGGGCGAGGCGCACTGGTAAAGTCGAGTCCAAAAATACGGTTCATCCGCTGCCTACAGGTGTTTGTTCATGTGAGGTTTCTCGCAGGGGACCCAGACGGCGCATCTCGGGCCAGAACCAGGCGACGAGCAATACGACAAGGATAGTGCCGACACCCCCGGTTACTACTGATACGATTGGACCGGCAAGTTGCGCCACAAGACCCGACTCAAAACCTCCTAATTGATTGGATGTGCCGATAAAGAGCGAACTGACTGAGCCAACACGCCCACGCATCTCATCGGGTGTTCGCACGAGCAAGAGCGTTGAGCGAATCACGACGCTGATGTTATCGAAAGCACCGAGCAGAAAGAGCATCAACAATGAGAGCCAGAACCATTGCGATAGACCCAAGATGATTGTCGCCAGGCCAAACCCGGTCACCCCCAGTAGCAACGTGCGGCCCGCCTTCTGAAATGGGGATCGATGTGCAAGCACAAGCGCCATACACACAGCCCCTATCGAATCAGCTGCTTGCAGCCACCCCAGACCAATCGGGCCAACGTGCAAAATGTCCTTCGCATAAATGGGTAATAGCGTCGTCGCGCCTCCAAGCAAGACCGCAAAAAGATCGAGGGTGATAGCGGCCAGCATGACCTGCGTCCGTCCAAGAAAACGCAAGCCTTCCACTAACGCTCCCAGCGTTCTCCGCCCGCCTGCCGATCCTTTTTGTTGGTGGCGTACCTGCTGATTTGTCCGCATCAACAAAAGCAGCAGGACAAAAATCAGAGCCGTTCCCGCACTCAGTGCATAGACGAAGGTAGCACCATGAAATATGCCTATGAGAAAACCGCCGGACGCAGGACCTAGCACAGCCGACAATTGGGATATACTGCTCCTCCAAGTTGTGGCATTCTCGTATGCATATTCTGGGACAACCTGCGAGACAAGCGCCGAATTAGCGGGACTATTAAAGGATTGAGCGCCTCCCATCATCACCAGACAACCATAGATCAAGAGCAACGGACCGCGTTGAGAGGATAATACAAACAGGCCCAGCGCAGCCAGCGTCTGCACCCCCTGAGAGACGATTACGACCTGTTTACGACTATACCGGTCCGCGACATATCCGGCAGGTAGAAACAGCACGATCAGAGGAATCACCTGCGCCAGGCCAACACCGCCGAGGACGAGCGCTGAACCCGTTCGCTCATACAGCTCCCAGCCAATCGCCACCGCAATCATCTGCCGCCCAAACATTGTAAGAAATGCCCCCATGAGAAGGAGACGAAAATCACGAAAGCGCAACGCCAGGTAGGAATCATGGACAATGCCCGCGTCTTCAGGAGATGAAGATACCGTTAAATCATCACCAGATGTTTGCGCCCCTTCACTTCCTTGTTGCATGTTATTCCCTTACCAGTTATCCCAGAGTCAACCAGCGACAATTGGTGCATCCAAACAACCAGGAGATATTGGTAGACATCTCCTATTATTCGGATACGCCAAAGTTCTTCAGATCTTTAACATGGTAATTATAAGCATATCATTACCAGGTACAAGATTAAAAGAACACCCGTAACAGTTCAGGTCCAATCACCCGCAAGGGGTGATTGGACCTGAACTGTTACGAACACGCTCTAGTTTCTAGAGTTGGGACATAACATATTTGCTAATAGCACGCAAGGTAGCAAAGACGCCCTTGCCGTCTGAGGCAATGGCTTCAAAACTAGGTGCACGGCGACGATTAAGATAGCGTTCTAGCACCGGCACCGGAAGAGCAGAAGGCATATCACGCTTGTTCCATTGCATAACGAGGGGAAAAGTGCTCATATCTTTGCCAAGGCGACGCATGTTCATCTCTAGCTCGTTAATACTCTGCACATTCTCCTCGAACTTCTCGGATTGCGAATCCACCACAAAGACGATGCCATCTACGCCATTTAATACCGCGAGACGCGTGCGCTCATAAAGGATCTGGCCGGGCACGGTATAAAGATGAAAACGCGTGCGAAAGCCGTGGATTTTTCCAAGGTCAAGGGGCAAAAAGTCAAAGAACAGCGTGCGTTCTGTCTCTGTCGCTATAGAGAGCATCTCCCCACGAGCACTGGGATGGATGCTTCTATGGACGTGTTGCAAGTTCGTTGTTTTACCACAGTAGCCAATCCCGTAGTAAACGATCTTGCAATGAATTTCGTGAGTAGCTATGCTGATGAGAGCCATAAATGCCAGGTCCCTCTAATCACGGAAGAGCAAATCAATGGTATCCTCAACAGACGAGCGAAATTGCAAATTGAGAACGGAGGATTTCGTTCGTGTCGTTTCTTTGCGCACACGTTCCAGGACGCGCCCCAGTTCATCGGCAGCTTTTTTCGAGAGCACTTTCACCAGACCAATGTGCGTCAGCTTATCAAAGATAATTACGAGGAGCCATTGCTCTTCGACCATCGAGGTATAAATATTCTCCTGCACACCTTGTTGAAAGATGTTGCGGAAATCTTTCTCATCGAGCAGTTTTGCCACCTCACGAGAGGAGGAGAAAACACCGGCCAGCAACGCCCCCAGCGTGGTTGTGTTGCGTCTAGGACCCGTTCCCTGCACTGCCACCACCTGACCACTTTTATCAATCAGCATAGTTGAAGTAGCATTAGTATCATTCATCAGCTTCATCAATACTGACGAGATTGTGGCAAGTTCACGATCTGAAATGACTAGATTCGTCAATTGTTCCATGGACGCGCCGCCCTCCATGTACACGCCTGGCATAAGATATCTTTCACAATGAATAACTTACAAGTCCATCCATCAACGTTCAGAAATGTTGCTTCAATGCATTGCCCTCTCCTGAACGGATGGAAAATATGTTGCGCTACGCTATATCAAGAGCTTCAAGAACTTCACTACGACACGTTTTGACTAGATGACGTACACGACCGACACTTGAGGCATTATCCAGGAGAGTTACCACCAACGCAAAATCTCCCAGTGGATCAACGGTTACCAATCCCTGTTCATATTCCACCAGTACGCCGATCAGGTTTCCCCGTGAAATCTCTTGCCCTAATGCCTCTGCAGTGCTTAAACTACTGGTCATAAGCGCACCTACCGCTTCCATATCTTCTTTCCCTTCACGCGTCATACCCTCGATCAGTAGCCCATCCCTACCGACAAGAATCGCCTGACGTACTCCGGGAAGTGATAAGAAGCGGCCTAACAACTGCTTTAGATCAACCATTTATTTCCTCCGCGCTAGCTAGCTGCCGCCGAAAATTACTATTAAGCGCATGCGAGAGCGTAACCCTCGTTATTCTAACCTATGCATAGAATGGGTGCAATGTCATAGGACATACTGGCTAATGACTATTCCCACATTCTTTGTTATTCGTCGGCTTGCGTCGTCAGGTCGCACAGATGCATACTGTACAGCAAAGAAGAGTTCTCTGTCTACCTGTCAATAGAACGTATCACGCAGCCATATTCACGTCTTTCTGACCCATATGACTGTTATAATTATTGATCTGAGAGGATTTTTTTATGGATGAGCCAGAAGCAATCTGGATACCCAATAATAATTATTTTCCTGGTAGAAAGGGTTATGCCCCTCGCTACGTAATCATACATGGAACTGCTGGCTTCACAAGTGCAGAAGAGGTTGCACATTTCTTCAAATCCACTGAAGAGGGAAATAATCCTGTCTCTACTCATTATATTATAGGCTTACATGGAGAGATTTTTCAATGTATAGATGAAAAAGAGGCAGCATGGGGAAATGGAGGAGTATCGAATGGACATGATCCCTGGTGGTCGCGCACGCTCAATCCCAATTTAATAACGATCTCTATTGAGCATCTGAAGCTATCACGGGATAATTCCGATGAATTGACGGAGGCTCAAAAACAGGCTAGTTTTCTCCTGGTGAAGCATATTTGTGATCGCCACTATATCCCCAAACACTGGGCCAATGCAGAGGGCGGCATTACGGGCCATTACTCGATGGACCCTGTTGGACGCAGTTTTTGTCCCGGCCCGTATCCCTGGGATGAGTTGTTCGAGTTTCTTGAGAAGAACGAGGGATATTAATAGAACGTTCATACAATTTGCTCTCTATAGAGAGCAAATTGTATGAACGTTCTAGAGACATTATCGGTGATTTTTCGTGCCATAGTTCGGCGCTTCCTTGGTGATCATTACATCATGCGGATGGCTTTCACGCAAGCCGGCCCCGGTGATACGGACAAATTGCGTGTTCTCCTGCATGTCTTTAATGCTTGCAGCACCAGCATAGCCCATTGCCTGGCGCAGGCCGCCAACCAGTTGGAAAACCAGGGGGCCAAGCATGCCTTTGTAGGGGACGCGCGCCTCGATACCCTCGGCGATCAGGTGGGTCTCGTCGCTTTCGCCCTGGAAGTAGCGATGCTTGCTGTAACGCCGCTGCTTCATTGCACCGATTGAACCCATACCACGATAGTCTTTGAAGCGCTCCCCATGCGAGATGATTAGTTCACCGGGACTTTCATCAACGCCAGCCAGCAGACTACCAAGCATGACTGTATCAGCACCAGCCGCAATCGCTTTGGCAATATCACCAGAGTACTGGATACCACCATCGGCTATGATCGGCACATTGTAACGCCGCGCTATACTCACACAATCATAAACGGCGGTAATCTGTGGCACACCTACACCTGCGATGACACGCGTTGTACAGATAGCCCCGGCCCCGATACCAACCTTTACGGCGTCCGCACCGGCCTGGATCAGCGTTTCCGTGGCTTCGGCGGTAACGACGTTACCAGCAATCAACTGGGCACGCCTGCCAAAACGATCACTGATACGGGCCACGGTCTCGACAACCATGCGTGAATGACCATGGGAGGTGTCGACGACGATCACATCTACGCCCTCTTCGATGAGCGCTCCACAACGATCATCGGTATCTGGCCCAACGCCAACAGCGGCTCCAACCCTCAAGCGCCCATATTCGTCCTTGGCGGCATCTGGATACAGAATTTTCTTCTGAATATCCTTCATGGTGATCAGGCCCTTGAGCATCCCATGCTCATCTACCACTGGCAGCTTCTCAATTTTATAACGATGCAAGCTTTCACGCGCCTGCTCTAATGTCGTCCCCACCGGCACGGTCACCAGATGATCACGCGTCATCAGTTCGGAGATGGGGCGTGTTACGTCTGTCTCAAAACGCGTATCGCGGTTCGTGAGTATACCAACCAACTTGCCGTTCTGCGTGATCGGAATACCGGAGATGTGGAAGCGCCTCATGGCTGCAAACGCCTCGCTCAATGGGGCATCTGGCTCCAGGGTAATTGGATCGGTAATCATGCCAGATTCGGAGCGCTTCACCTTATCAACTTCCTGAGCCTGTTCCTCGATAGACAAATTACTATGAACAATACCAATACCGCCCTCGCGAGCTAGAGCGATTGCCAATCTTCCCTCAGTTACTGTATCCATAGCAGCGCTGACTACAGGAATGTTGAGTGTAATACTGCGCGTTAAGCGTGTCTGGGTGGAAACCTCGCGGGGAAGAACTGAAGAAGCGGCAGGCACAATGAGTACATCGTCAAAAGTAAGACCTTCTTTACAAAACTTCTGATTAAAAGCATCTGAGTCGTGCGCCAAAGACATGGTCGCGGCATCCTCCTTAAAAAAACGCCAGCACACGTCCTTGCGCGTGCTGGACCCTCCCACAGGGAGGAAGAAACACAGCTACAGATTGCATCATCCTAATGCTCAATGAAACACGGAAAAGAATAGTTCTGGATAGTGTAGCACACGAAAATGGAGGGCGTCAAATCAAATTTTCCCATACTACTATCCTCTTGAGAACTTCCCCCACACCATTTTCCCCTTATAACCGGATTGTATAGAGAGCGCAAGGTCGCAATTATCGAAACTTGCACCGCATACGTGATACTTCTCATGTTAGACTCGTTTTTTCATACAGTGCAACTATCTGGATATTTTTGCGTATAAACTATTCAGTAGATTTATGCAGATAGGCTTGACCCGGTACCATTGTTAGATCAGACAGAAAAAGGAGGCAAGTTGCTATGTCTTACGATCCCAGTCATCCCCTCGACCCAACATATGGTACTCCCCCACCAGCAACGCAGCCCCTGCCACTAGGCGAGGCTATTAAGCAATTGCCTGCTCGCTACTGGCGGGCAGTGAGCCAACCACGCGCGACAACGTATGCCGAGGAGAAGGGCAGAGCCGCCTGGAATATCGTCTGGGTGCAGTTGATCTTTCTGGCTGTGTTCAGTGCGATCATCAGTTTTCTAGTCTTCAATTTCTATGTTCCGACTATCATGAATGCTTACATGTCTCCTGCCATGTTCAACTCATCAGTCCCCTCGCAAGCAGCACAGCAGGCGCTGCAAATCAACCAGCGAATAATCGCGTCCATGCAAGCTGCCTCAGTTCCCGTCTCGCTCGGTGACATCATTTTCGTACCCCTTAGCTTACTCATTGGACTGGGCATTTTGCAACTAATCGCGAAAGCTTTTGGCGGTCAAGGGACGTTCGTGCAGTACATCTACGGTTACCTGCTCTTTGGTGTGCCGCTCACTATTGTAAGTGCACTGCTGGGCTTCATTCCCTACCTCGGTTCATTAGTCGCGGCGGTGATCGGCATCTACCATATCGTGTTGCAGATATTGATGACGATGGGAGTACATCGCCTGAGCGGGGGTAAGGCAACGCTGGTAGTGCTACTACCAGTTATCGTGATCTTTGTGCTGGCTATCATTGTATTCTTTATCATCTTCAGTGCCATTATGGGATCGATGATGCAGCGTTAGCGGTTCAACATCACGCAAATTATCAAGAAGCGCAAGACATCGTGCATTGCAAGCACCATGCGTTGCGCTTCTTGATGTATTCGGCACATGTGCAGGCGTTTCAGAACTCCCTTTGCTTTAAAAACGCTACATTGTTCAGCATCTATGTTATAATTGGACATGTTTTAGCTGGATATTTCATTTGGAGAGTTAGTATGCCACTTATAGATGAGTTGTTCAAGTTGCAAGGCCAGGAAGAGAAACCAGCGAGTGAAGATCGGCTGGTCATGCTCTGCGATGGAATATTTGCCATCGCTATCACCCTGCTCGTCCTCGACATCAAAGTTCCCCTGATACCTCCACAGGATCTTGTTAATGGTAAGGCGCAAACAGATCTTCATCAGAACATAGTAGCGATACTGCACCAAATAATAATTTACTTGATTACGTTCTTCATCGTTGCTTCTTATTGGAACGGGCATCGTCGTATGATGCAGCATATCAAGCATATAGATAACACCTTTATCTGGCTCACTTTCCTGTTCCTGGCCTTTATCGTCTTTTTTCCAATTAGCTTTAACGTAGTTAATGAGTACGGGAAGTTTCCTGAGGGTGTCATCTTTTTTACGCTGACGATGGCAGGCTGCGGTTTCTTATCTCAACTGCTCTGGCTCTATGCTGCGTGGAATCGCAAATTGGTCGACTCGGATACAGAGCGCGATCTGATTATCGCCCGGTCTCTCGGCCTTCTGCCAGTACCAATTTACTTATGTCTTTCTCTGCTCCTGTTTTTCATACCTTATTTCCGAGATAACCCATCCAATATCTATTATAGTTATGTTTTGCTCCCCATCTTCACTTCCATCTACCGACGTATCAGGAAGCTGTTGGCAAAATCATCTGAGACGCAAAACCAGGATTCTCAAGCTGATCTTGAGGATGAGGCAGCTGCATCTGTTAGCACAGATACAGCATTATGATTTTTCTGGAGCGCGGCGCATACGTTCCGTAATCCACTGCTCGCTCTCTTGGAGATGCTTCGGCCTGGCATCTCGTCGATAGTGTGTGACGATATCAGCAAGGGTCTGTGAGCACAGTACATCTCGCCAGGCTTTTTCTGCCCGCGCCATTGCTACATGGATTCCACAAGGCAAGCGATAGGCTTCCGGTCCGCCGGCGAGAGGACCCTGCTGGCGAATTTCCATACAGCGGAACAGCGGCTCTCGTCCGTCTATTGCCTCGACTATCTCCAGCAGCGTAATCTCTTCTGGCCGACGCGCCAGCCGGTAGCCTCCTCTGGGGCCGGACAATGATTCAATGATCCGAGCATTGGTAAGCGCCTGGAGATGCTTGGACAGGTAGGTTTCTGAAAGCCCGTGATATTCGGCAAGTGCCCTGGTCGGCAAAGTTGCTCCCGGTGGCAGTGATGCCAGCACGCTCATACAGTGCAACCCCCACTCGACCCCTTCGCTTAGTTTCATGCGTATATCCCCTCATTCAGTTGGTTCTATGAGACAAATCATCTTTGACAATGGTTATCCTGGATAGTATTTGAATAAAACGCTGTATATCATGGACATATTTTATCCTTGATAAATTTTGTCCATGAATATATAATCTGGATAGAAGTTATCCAGGATAGTATAGCTTCTTACCCTTACAAATTCAAGCAGTATTAAGCAGTGCAAGGAGGAATCAAATGACTGCTCGTCTTAATTATGCCAAAGTTGCTTCTGGAGGCTATCAGGCAATGTCCCAGCTTGAACAGTATGTAAGAAACAGTGGTTTAGAGCCATCGCTCCTC
>Ga0070741_10013891_pt1 | contig 14088 bp, 25 predicted proteins | sample Coa_R1_4_FD_66440 | JGI IMG/M metagenome (GOLD analysis project Ga0070741, IMG submission 66440) | Surface soil microbial communities from Centralia Pennsylvania, which are recovering from an underground coalmine fire - Coalmine... | ecosystem: Environmental > Terrestrial > Soil > Unclassified ... | reverse complement strand
GGGGGGGTAGCACCGATACTGGCGCGCCGGCGATCGTACCAGGCTGTGCAGCGCGAGCACCGGGTTAGCGGGCCGTCTACCTCAACCTTGCCGCACCAAAGGCACCGCCAACGATGGTTCGCAGGCACAGCGTTGCCGTGGGTGATCATCGGACCTCCTTCACGACCCGGCCGCCCCGGAAGCTCCAGCGCGGCTGCGGGTCGATGCCCTTGGACCGCCGCCAGCGGAGGCAGGCGTCGCCGCCCACCTGCATGTCGCGGCAGATGACCGGCCGGTGTTCGTGGTGCTTGCAGCGCCGCGCCTGGGCGTCGTACCAGACGCACGCCGAACCGTCGGGCGGCCAGCCCGTCTCGTTGAAATGCCGGACCATCGCCTGCAGCTCGGCCTGAAGCGACTCGGGCAGCGGCGCCACCGCGGGCATCCGGGAGTCACCGTCGCCGACCAGGGCGACGGGCAGCGCGCACTGCTCCGTGCAGCAGGCGCCGCAGCCGTCGCAGCTCGTCACGGTGGGCAGGGGCTGGCGCTTCACGTGGCCATCGCTTTCCCGGCGCCGATCAGCCCCGCATCGACCAGCGCGTCGCCGATCGCGTTGGCCGCCACCGCGCCCAGGCCCGGCACCTCGCGGAGCAGACTGTAGACCTTCTGCACCTCACCGACACCCTGGGGCCACGTCTTCGCCTGGTCGAGCAGGTCGCCGACGGTGTCCAGCTCGACGGCCGCCAGGGCCGTCACGTGGCCCGCGTGCCGCGCCATGAACGGCATCAGCAGGAGCAGCTTCGTCTCGCGCGTGACGGGATCGGGCAGGTGCGACATGTCCGCCGGCCACGGCTTGCCGGCCGGCTCCTCCTCTTCCGTCTCCGCGGCCGCCGCCGGCTTGCTCCGGCGCGTCTTCGGCTCGCGGGCCGGCTTCGCGTGGCCGTTGGTGGCGTGCTTGCCGTTGCCGTTGGATTGTGCAGACGCCGTCTGCACTTTCGGCTTGGCCTTCTCCTTCTGGACCTCGGCGAGCACCTTCTTGCGATCGATGCCGAGCAACTCCCAGAACGCCTTATGCTCCTTGTCCTCGTAGGAGCTGACGGCGGCGGAGTGGCCGCAGAGCAACTCGGCGATGAGGCCGACGACCTGGGCCGGGTCGAGCGTCAGGGCCAGCTTGGCGATCGGGTCGCGGTTCTGGCCGGCGTGGCCCGTCTTCGGCTTGTCCAGGCCGCGCCGCAAGACGATCATCCGGTTCGTCTCGTCCCAGCAGCGGCCGACGAGTTCGACGGCCAGGCGGCGCAGCAGGCGGCCGCCCTCGGAGCCGTCCGTCAGACAGCCCACGCTGAGCAGGTTGCGGCGGGCGATCGCCTCGGCCCGCTCAGCCGCCAGGCCCATGCAGCGCCGCGCGGCCTCCTTCTTGAGCAGGTCCTCGGCGCGGCGCTGGGCCTGTTCCTTCTTCCAGCGGGCCTCGGAGGCCGTCGGGGCGGAGTGATTTGCCTTGGCGCCGATCTTGGCCTTCAGTGCGGCCTTGACCGCCGCCAGGTCCTCCTTGACCAGCCGGTGCACGTGGCCCTCCCGGTCGAAGGCCAGCACGACCAGGTCCTCGACCTCCTTGCCGATGAGCTGCTCGTACGTGCGGCACTTCGGGCGGTCGTCGTAGCACTTCTGCGCCAGGTCCAGGTAGCCGCTGCGGTAACTCAGCTCGCCGCGCCCGTACGGGTTGAAGACCGCCTCGCTCTCCTTCTTGGTCAGCACCGTCTTGCCGCTGTCCCTGGCCGCCTGGACCTGCCGCTTGCCCCAGGCCTCCACCTTGGCGCGGTAGCAGGCCGGGTCGGTGCACAGGTCGGCGCGGCTGTCCGGGTACAGGTCCGGGCAGTTGCCGGTCCGCTTCGGGCACGAGGTGCAGGCGCCCGCACCCGGCACCAGGGACGCTTCCGCCGGCTGGAAGGGCGCCTGCTTCAGCTCCACCATCCACCGGCGCTGGATCTCGTCCTTGACCCAGCGGTAGGACGGCACCTCGTCGTCGTCGGCCGTGTTGTTGAGCAGCTCCTCCGCCGCCTCCTTGCGGGCCTTCTCGCCGGGAATGCGCGCGATCAGCTCCGCCGTCGCCGGCGGCAGCTCGCCCCTGGCCACCAGGGCCTGCGCCTTCTTCGGCAGCAGGCAGAGCTTGAGGCGGCCGTAGACGTACGTCTTCGACTTGTTCAGCTTCTGCGCCACCTCCTCGACGCTGTAGCCGTGCTCGTCCACGAGGCGCTGGTAGCCGGCCGCCTCCTCGAGGGGGTCCAGGTCCTGGCGCTGCATCTGCTCGACCAGGTTGATCTCCAGGCACTGCAGGTCGGTCAGCTCGCGGATGATGGCGGGGATGGTCGCCTGGCCGGCCAGCTTCGCGGCGCGCCAGCGGCGTTCGCCGACGACCAAGAGATACTTGTCCGGGATGACATTCGGAACCGGCTGCTTGGGACGGACCAGGATCGGCTGGAGTACGCCGTTGACCTTGATGCTGTCTGCCAGTTCCTGGAGTTCCTTCTCGTCGAAGTGCTTGCGCGGGTTACCCTCCCAGCGCTCGATCCGGTCGATCGGCAGCAGCAGGAACGGGATCGCTGGGTCGCTGTGCGTCGGCGCGTTCTTGGCGTTCTCGATCGACAGCTCGATGCTGCGCGGGTCGCCGCCGGTCTCGCCGGGCGGCTTCGTGGTTCGCTTGGCGGTTGCAGTTGCCATGAGGGGTCGCTCCAATCGGGAGAAAAGGATGGTCAGCATGCCGCCCAGCTCGCCGGAGCTGTCCACGCGCACGGCGAAGCCCAGGGCGGCGGAAACGTCCCGCTCCACGTCGGCGCGGGAGGGGTACTCGACTTCGGGCCAGTCGCCGAAGCGGCTGGCGTCGATGAAGGCCTTTCCGGTGATGCGCTCGGCGCCGTCGCCCAGGTCCTCGCGGGAGACGAGGAGGGCGAAGTGGTCGCTTACGATCACCCGCCGGCGCCACAGCAGCTCAGTCGGTGTCGTCGTCATCGGGGTAGTCGTCGTGCCCGGCGGCCGCGCGGGGCGACGGCAGCTCGAAGTAGTGCACCGGCTCCGGCCGGTTCCGGGCGGCCACGGCCCGCGCCGCCGCTTCGCTGGCCGGCGTGATGCAGTAGATCGCTGCCGGGCTGTAGAACTGCGTCGCCAGGATGGCGTCCGCCGATTCAGGCGGCGCCGGCACGTCGATCCGCAGCATGGGCGCCCCGGCGACCTCGACCTCGCGGCAGAAGCCGCCCAGGCGCCGGTGGCCTAAAAGCTCAAGAATGGTCCAACCTTCATAGCCCTTCTGATTGTCACCCTGCATGAGCGTTCTCCCTTAGTGCCTTCTGAACTGTCTGGCGGCAACATCCAAGCATCCGGGCAATGGGCCGCGATCCAAAGCCCTGTCCGTTCAGGCTTCGCGCCTTGATTTTCTGCTCCGCGGTGAGTTTGAACGACGGCCGACGAAGTCCCGTCGCGTAGGCGTGCTTGTTGTTCTCCGAACGGGTCATGTATTCGAGGTTGCTCGCCGCATTGTTGCTCTTGTTCCCGTTCTCATGGTTCACCTCGTACCCATCAGGGCATGGGCCGATAAAGGCTGCGGCGACCAGGACGTGGACGAGCCAGTTTTCCTGGAAGCCGTTCTTCCAGAGGAAAACTTTCCAGTAGCCTCCATCGACGGGCTGCTGCTTAAGAATCCGACCGATCCGGGCACCGCCACCGTGTCCCTTTCCGGTAACGGCCGATTTGCCGACGCGCCGAACGCGGCCCTGGTCGCTGACCTCGTACAGTCCCTCGTAGCCGACCACCGGGCGCCACTCCTCGCGCTCCAGGATCGTCCAGCCTTCATACTTCTCGGGTTTCGACTCGCTCATGCGTGCCTCACCAGTTGGGACATGCCGGCCTTCTGCCGCCGGCGGAACGTGACACACAGCTTCTTGCGCGGCTTCCGACAGCGGCGCATCGCCCGGCCCATGCCGGAGTCCGCCGGGTGCCACAGCGCCTGGCCGCGGGCGGCGCGGGCCTCAAGGACCGCGACCTTCTCCGGCGAACCGGGGGGGGCAGCGGTCGGAGATGGCAGGGGCGAGCGGCCGCAGTAGTCGGGGACGCCGCGGCGGGCGAACTTGCTGGTGGACGGGTACAGCGCGCGGACGCCGGGCGTATACCAGCACGTCCAGCAGAGGCCGCGCGGCCGATTCACGAACTTCCGATTGCAATGCCGGCACAGGGGTCTTGTGTCCACGGCTCACTCCTCAGAAAAGAGGCTCCCGACAGGGGGGGGGTATCGCCGGCGCCTTTGCCGGTACCGGCAGCGCCGGGCTGGGCTCCAGTCCGCGCCGCTGCCGCCGCACACGCACCGCGTAGCCGTAGCGGCGGAGCTTGCTCGCCCAGTGCAGGACCGGCCGCTTCGGGCCGGTGTAGTCCAGCACGACCGGTATGCCTGTGGAGACCGGGCCGGCCAGGCTGTAGAGCACGCGCTGGCGCGGCGGCCAGTAGAGGACGACGCCGGCGGCCGTGGCGCGGATGATGGTGGACTTCACAGGTCAATCCTTGTCTTGCGTTGGTTCGGCCGCCTCCACGTCGCGCAGGGCCAGCTCCAGGATCACGGTGCTGAGCACCAGCCGTTCCAGGGTCCCCGGACGGCTCCGGTCCCTGGCCACCCGCAGGACCGCCTCCTGCTTGCGAATCGCCGCCCAGGACTGGTCGAGCTGCTGCACGGACCGCACTCGGAGCGGGTCGATTCGGCTGTCGCTCATGCGGGTCTTCCTCCGCCGACGGCGTTGGCCGGCGGCTGGCCTCCGCCCGTCGCGTCCGCCGTCGCCGCGTGGGCCGGGCAGTAGTCGATGGTCTCGACGCGGCAGCCCTTGTGCTTGCCGCCGCGCGTGCAGATGTGCATGTGGCCGCGCTGGACCCGGTGCGCCCGGCACAGCGGCCGGTCGCAGGTCCGGCGCGTCTGGGGGTCCAGGACGAAGTCGCAGAGAAACTCTTCGGGGCCGTCGCAGTAATGGCACTTGCGCTTGCGCTCGACCTGGTCGGGCGGCGCCGGCGGGCGCTGTTCCTGCAGCGCACAGGCATTGCACAGCACAATGAACGCGGACGCCGTCCAGGTCTTCCGGCACCGGCCGCAGAGCCGGTCGCAGCATTTCCAGCACTGCAACTTCTCGTTGAGCGGCCGGCCACAGTGGCACCGGACCTCGGCCGCCAGCAGCGCCAGCAGGCCGGGCTTGTGGCCGGGGATCAGCGCCCGCAGCTCGGCCGGGATGCGCTCGCGGGGAGTTACCCAGAGGGCGTCGCCGTCGGCCCGGACGTCGAGGCCCTGGCGGCGGAGGTCGGCGAGCAGCTCGGCGGCGGTAATTTCGGTCATTTGCGCACCATCTCAGAACCGTTCGCCGTTGGCTGGACCGCTCCCGTTCTCTTTCTCCTCCGGCATGGTGCGCAAATAGTTTTTAATGCCCGAAATAGGGGTGCCGTGGCCGTTGCCGTTCGATTTTGAGCATTTAAAACTATTTGCGCACCATGTTCGGGGATTGACAGAGTAGGACGGCTGCGGCTTGCGGCCGACGCTGCCGGCGCGCTCGACGGCCAGCTCTTCGACGAAGCCCCGGTCTTCCAGGAAGGCCAGCGCCTCCTTCAGGTCCTCGGGCCGGTCGTCGAACCGGCTGTGCAGGTCGTGGCGCACATCGCGCCAGCGAAACTGGCCGCCCCGGCGGCGGATGGACTCCTCGTTGCGCTGTACCCAGCCGAGGATGGCCAGGGCGTTGCGCTGCAGCAGCGTCCGCCGGATCCCGGCCAGGCGCGGGTAGACGCGCCTGGCGTGGGCCTGGAAGTACTCGACCAGGCGGATGGCGCCGGCCATACTCTGTGCGTCCACGTCGGCGCCATCCGCCTCGCCGGCCTGCTGCCGGCAGACATGCAGCACCAGCGCCAGACGGGCGCAGTAGCCGTCGAGCTTGGCCCAGGGGCCGCGCAGGTTGTCCGGGTGCCCCTCGGAGGCCATCTCCGCGCCGAGGCGATTGACGAAGTCGGCGAACAGCGCCCGCGCCTCGCGGTCCAGGCCGATCGTGATCGGCCGCGGCTCGCCGTCCTGCTCGGCGCGGGTGTGTTCGAGATCCAGGAGCCGGTCGAAGAGGCGCCGGTAGGCGGCGATCACGTCAGGGTGCGGCTCGATCTCGCTGTAGCGCGGCACGAGCGGCTCCGGCCACGCGAACAGGATGCGGTGCACGAAGCCGTCCTCGCGCCCCTCCTCGTCCTGGAGATCGCCGAGCACGTCGGGCGGCAGACAGCCGACGACGTTGATGAGCGGGTCGCTGATGTGCGTGGTGCCCGACTTGCGGTTAATGACCACGTCGGCACCGGTCCAGAACGACAGCCATTTCTGCCGGTCGTTGCCGCGGCCGCCGGTCTTGTACTGGTTCTCCGAGGCGACCCAGCCGGTCAGCTCGTCGCTGGCCAGGAGGATCCCGCGCGGGTTGGCCTCCAGCACGCCGGCCAGCGCCTCGACCGTCGTGTCCGTCGCCAGGACCTGGCGCATGCGCGGCGCTTCCGGCCCGGCGGGCGGCTTGAGCGCGCCGGCGGCCGCCGTCCCCTCGGCCTCGCGGGCGTCGCGCCGGTACCGGGCCAGCTCGGTCTCGTGAATCAGGACTGCCTGCTCGTGCTGCACCTTGGCTTGCTGGTGCTCGCGCCGGTACTGGCGCTGGCGGATGAACAGCGGCTCGAGCGCTGCGGCGAGCGCGGGGGACTTCTTGGTCCCCGTGTCACAGACGATGGCGCACCAGAGGCGCGGCCCCTCGACCCAGCGCGACTTGATCCGCACCTGCCGCGTCGTCCCGATCGCCGTGGCCGCTGCCACCAGGCAGGCGACGGCGACCAGGTCAACCGGGCAGGGCATCGACACGGCGACCGCGTCGGCGTACTCGGCCAGCTCGCGCGGCAGCACGTCGAGCGGGAAGACACCGGCGTCGGGTTGCGCCAGCGGGATCGGCTCGCGCCAGCCGTCGTCGAGGGCCTCGGCCAGGGCCAGGAGCTGCCCCTTCGTTCCCCCGGCCTTGAGCCAGTCGATGATGTCGCCCTTGGGAGGCAGGCCGGGCAGTGTCAGGACCTTGATCGACGCGGCGGCCCCGTCGAGGTGGCCGCGCACGAGCTGCACGTGCTCGCGGCCCGACTCATCGTTGTCGGGCAGCAGGATGACGTTCCGGCCGCGCAGCTCCTGGGTGTAGGCGGCCAGCCATTTCTTGGCGCCGCCGACGTTGCAGGTGGCGACCAGGCCGAGATTGAGCAGTGCCTCGACCTTGGCCTCGCCCTCGGGCACGAACACCGGCGCCGACGGGGCTGCGGCACGCAGGGCGGGAAGGCGGTAGAGGACGCGCTCCACGCCTTCGAGGTCGTTGACCCACCGGCCGCCGCCGCTCGGCCGGCGCTGGAAGAACTCCTTCTTGCGGCCGCCGCGACCCGGCTCGACGCGCACCGATTCATAAAGCACCGTCCCGGAGGCGTCGTGGTAAGGGAACGTGGCGACGATCCGCGGCCGGGCCGTGGCCGCCGGCGGCTCGGAGCGCTGCAGCTCCTCCCAGGTCATGCCGATGGCGTCGAGCACCCGGCCGGCAATGTCCTTGCCGCCGCCGCAGACGCGGCAGATCATGAGCGGCGTGTTGTCCTGGGACAGGTCGATGTCCAGGGACGGGTGGCGGTCGTCGTGCAGCGGACAGCACGCCTTCCAGCTCGCGTTCATGCGCGGCCGCGTCCGCACGACCTGGACGCCGCCGAGCCGGTCCAACAGGAGCTGGATCCCCACGTGCATACCCCCCCCCCTACCGGGCCTTCGCCGGCGGTGCCTTGCCGTTCTTCCAGCGCTTCGACTCTTCGAGGATGACGCGGTACTGCGCGACGCTCAGGCCGCTGAGCTTGGCCGGCGCCTCCTTGCCCCAGCGGCGCTTGCACCAGTCGCCGATGCCCTTGAGGTAGCCCAGCGCCTTGAGGCGGTCGTGCAGGAAGGAGACCATCTCCGCCGTGACGACCTCGGCGGCGTCCATCTTGCTGTCGTCGGGCTGCTGCGGCGCCCCGGCCTTGCGACCCCGGAACCATTCCTCGGCCGCCTTGACCGCGTCGGCCGCGACGCCGATCTGCGCGCCGGACCAGGCCGCCAGCTCCTTCGGGTGGTCGCGCCGGGCGCCCTCGTTCAGCACGTACTGGGTCAGCTCGCCGGGCTTGCACAGGCCCTGCGCGACCAGCTTGCTTTCGTAGTCCTTGAGGCGCGCCAGCAGCTCGGCGCCGTCGGCCGGCAACGACTTGCCGTTGGCGGGCGCCGCTGCCTTCGTCTTGCGCGGCGCCGTCGGCGCCGCGAGCTGCGGCGGGTTGACGAACTGGCGCTTGGCCGGGTTGTAATCGACCCACTGCTGCGGCAGGCGGTAGAGGTAGCGGCCGATGCCGAACTTGACCGCCGCCCGCTTCAGCGCGTCGCTGACGGCGGCCTTCATGCGGTCGCCGCCGTCGGGCTGCTCGCTCTGGCCGCCCACGTCCACCTTGGTGATCCACTCGGCGCCCAGCTTGAGGCGCAGCCGGCAGATCACCGAGCCGTCGGGCAGGGCCTCGTAGTCGTCCTGCCAGCCGTCCACGCCCAGCACGTCGTCGAGGCGGTCCTGGATGACCCGCGCGTCCACGTAGGCCAGCGCGAGGGCCCGGTTGCCGCTGACGACGGCCGGCTTGAACTTCACCTCGGACGGGTCGAAGGGCGCCGACAGGCGTGCCTTCAGGTCCTCAACGTTGGGCTCGCTCACGGGAACGTTCCTCCGCCTTGACGGCGTCCATCGCCTCGTGCCAGACGAGCGCCATCCCGCGCTCGGAACAGACCGCGTACAGCTCGGTGCAGAGCCGGCCGACCTCCTCCCTGGCCGGGCCGCCGGCGCCGCGGAAGGCGCGGACCAGCCGCTTGGCCTCGGCCAGCAGCTCGTCGGCCGCCATGGCCCGGAGCTCGTCGGCGTAGGTCATGTCGGTTCCTCCGCGGCCAGACGCTTCAGCCAGCACAGCTGGGCGATCTCGCGCTGCGCGGCGGCGAGCCGCTGCTTCAGTTCGACAACCTGGGCGTGGAGCTGCCGGGCCTCGGCCTCCGCAGCGTCGCGCTCGGCCTCCGTGCGGCGCAGCCGGTCCTCGCAGCGCCGCCGCGACAGCTGGATGCGGTCGATCATCGGGCCCTTTTCGTAGGCCGGCATCAGGCACCCCCTTCGCCGCCGAGGTCCTGCCAGAGGGCGAACGGCTCGACGTCGTGCGCCTCCGGCTGCGGGCCGTGCAGGCGCCCGCTCCCCAGGCACTCCCCGCAGCGCAGCGACTGCATGAGCAGCACGCCGAGTTCGGGCGGGCAGGTGCCCACGATCAGCTTGCCGGTGCCGCGCTGGGCGCCGCGGTCGCAGATGCGGCAGTGCATCGTTCCCTCCGTGCGCTGTGCCAGCGCCCGACCAGCCGGGCCGTCAGGCCGAGCAGGTCGGGCTGGCTGACCTGGACGCTCACGCCGTCGGCCATCAGCCGGCCGACGTAGAAGAACGCCGTCTTCTCGATCAGGAGCACGGCGCCGATCGGCAGCCGCTCCGATACCCCCCCCGTTTGGTTGGTTGGCGCATTCACGGCGACTCCTTTCACAGGGTGTCCGTGTCGGGGAACTCGCGGCGGGGCAGGTCCGGCCGCGACGGTACCGGCGTCCGCACCTGGGGCGCAGCCGGCCGAGGCTCGTCGAGGCAGCCCACGCGCCAAAGGCTCTGGATGTGCTTGCAGGCGCGCCGCCGGAACTGCCAGTCGGGGCACGAGCAGCGCTGGAAGCCGTTGGGGAACTGCTCCACGGTGTAGGTCGCGCCCTCGCGCGGGCCTTCCAGCTTGCGGAGGCGGTAGACCTTCAGCGGCGGCGCGTCCTCCTTGCGGAGCCGGTAGCACTCGTCGTCGATCTCGATCGTCACGACGACGGCAGGCGGGTCGCGCGGGTCGGGCCGTGGGCGGTTCATGGGATCGCTCCTCTCCGGCGCAGCTCGGTCTCGACGCACTTCAGCAGCAGCCGGAACGCCTCCGGCCGCGGCGTTTCATCCCAGAACGAGAGCCACAGGCTGCAGCCCATACCCGTCCTCAGCCGCTCGCGGACGCGCTCGCTGGCCCGGACGGCGAGGTCAAACCAGTAGTTTTCCAGCGCCCGCACCTTCCAGAACGGGTTGCCACGCCAGCCGGTCCACGCGATCGCGTCGGCGCCGAGCACGTCTAGGTGCGCGTTGGCCGCCTGGTTGATCGGGTCTGTGGTGGCGTGCTGGATCAGCCTGGCATCGTCGGCCGCCAGGGCCTGGCGCAGCGCCACCAGGCCGTCGGTCTCGACCAGAGGGTGCAGACCTTCCCGCCACCAGTGCTGCCAGGCCGTGGCGCCGGGGGCGACCATCGCGTTGTAATCCATCACAGCGCGCACCGGCGGCGCGGACGCAGAGCGACCCATGAGGAACCTCCGTGGTTGCGTGGAAACGGGCGACGTCGGTCAGAGTTCCGGGGGCAGGAATTGCACCTGCGACCTGCGAGTTATGAGCCCGCTGAGCTACTGCTGCTCCACCCCGGAGGTCGGTCTACTTCGCGGCGGCCACTGCCCCGTTGAGCTGCCGGCGCAGGTCGTACTGCTTGTTCTGATGTTCCGCCAGGGCCGTCCACGCATCGCTTGCGGCTTGCTTGATCTTCCACAGCAGCTCTCGCACGGCCTCCTGTTCGTGCGGCCCCATTTGCTCGCCTTGCTTCAGCAGCGGCTTGAGTGCCTCGATGATCGTCACCGTCTGCCGCACGTTCTTGATCATCTTGCGCAGCTCGGAGGGCGGCAGGCCGGGGTCTTCGGTGCGGTGCGGGTTCATCGTCTCATTCACCTTTCAGTGACAATCCGAGCTTGGCCAGCTTTTCCCTGACCTCCTTAACCGTCCCTGTGCCGACATTCCTGGTTTCAAGAAGGTCAAAGTCACAACGCGCTGTGAGGTCGGCAAGTGTCACAACTCCCAGCCTTCGCAAACATTTTCTTGCTCTAACCGATAGGTCCGGTATTGCCTCCGTCACTGGCTTGGACAGCAGGGGCTGATCTCTCAGCGACTTGCGAGGCGCCATAGACTCAAGCGCCTCAGCGATTCGTCCCAACAAAGCAAAAAGGGTTGCCTTTTCTTCCGGAGACCAGTCCACGGCGAGACTCCTTCGGGTCATCCTCCCGGATTTCTACCACGCTTTTTCGGCTCTTCAACGGGCTGTTCGCCCTGCGCTCCCATTTGTTCCCTTAAACTCCCTTCCGCTCCCGTAAGTGCGGGTTTGTCCCCTTCCGACGGGGGATTTTTCTTCGGCGGACGGGGCGGCTTGGGCGGCGTTTCGTCATCTCCGGCGACCGGCCCGGCGCCGCCTCGGTGAATCCACAGTTCGATGATTGCCCGGTGCCAGCGCTTGACCTTGCCGACCCGAAACGTCGCCTCGGGCAGCCGTCCCTGGCGGTCCCACCGGGCGACGGTCTTCTGGTGGACCTTCACCCGGCGGGCGATGTCCTTGCGGCTCATCAGGTCTTCGGGGTCGCCCGTCATGACCGGCCTTCATTAGCCGGCATCCGTACCGGGAGCATTAGCACTCAGTGCTATTATGCACTCAGTTCTATCAGCGTCAAGTTCAGTCGGTTTTTTTCTTCGGCAGGTCGATGCGGCCGCTGGCCAGAAGGTCCAACAGAATAAGCGATTGGCCGGATGGGATGCGTTCGTTCGCCTCCCACGATTGCCAGGCCCTCAGCGTGACGCCGACGGCAGCAGCAGCTTGCTTCAGCGTCAGCCCCAGCCGCTCGCGCAGCGCCCGGATCGCCGCCGGCGTCCAGGCCGACGCGGGCGAGCTGCCCGGCGACGGCGCGGCGGCGGGCTTGCGGGCCGGCTTCGGCTTGGCGGGTTTGCGTGGCATGCCGTAATCCTACGGGTTGCGGGATCATCGCTCAAGCTCCCTCTTCCGTCGCCTTTTGCACCCACTTCGATTTCGCCGCACACTCCGGACAATAAGTGTAGAAGCAGGTCAGCCCCAAGACTCCGCCGCTGATCTTGAGCGTCACGTACGGCGCGCCGGCCTTTATCCGCTTGCGGCAATCCTCGTTGGTGCAGTGCTGATGGTTGACACCCAGCTTGCACCGGCCGGCGTTCACCCGGCGGTAGCGCGTGTAGACCAGCGGGCTTGGCGTTTCTGTGGCCATATTATTCCCACGGAAACAAGGTGCCGGTCTCTCCCGGCTGTCCCCGCGCTTGCTACTCCGTGGGGCCGCTGCCCGTGCCTTGCGGCTGCGGGCAGACGGTGCAGGCCACGGGATACCCTGCCTGGATTCCCCAGCGGTCCAGACGCCTGGGTGAGGCTCGAAGCCTCGCAGGGCTGCTCGCTCGCGTCTCAACTCCCCGGCGACTGGACCACCCAGCCGCCGGGGCAACCAAGCCTCCCAGGCGTTACCCAGGCCGGGAGGCGCTCGTGGTCGGTGCGGCGCCGGCCGGTCGTAGTGCCGCCCGAGGACGGCCGGCCGGACGCCGCGGTGTGTCAGCGATTCTTATCGCGCCATTCGTCTAGGTTCTTCACGGCCCGGCTTTGAGCGGCCACGCGGGTTTCCGCCGTGCCGTCTGCGTACACTTCGTTGTCGATCTTGACGGCCCAATACCATTCGTCAGTGCAGTCGTTGCACGGCTCGACGATGACTGCAATTTCAGGACTCATTGCTCTGGTGCCTCCATCTTCGCCTCGACGGCCGCGGCCGGCAGCACGATGCGGACGCAGCCGTTCTCGTCGATGTGCTCGACGAACAGCGTCTCGCCCTGGTCCTTCTGCCGCACGAGTTGCACGGTGATGGTCCGGGTGTCGCCGATGATGGGCGACGTGACGCGCACCAGCGTGGGCTTGCACTGGGTCACGTCGGGTAGCCCTATGAGCTGGCCGAGCAGGCGGTCGAACTTGTCGATCGTCTTGTAGCCTTGCGGTGCGCTCATGCCGACACCGCCCTCCGCGGCCGGCCGCGGTAATACGCCTTGATCTTGTTCCGCAGCCAGGCCCGCGTGCGGCTCGGCATTTTCGTCACCGGCCGGCCCTCGAACCAGTAGCCCGTGGCGACCCAGAAGCCCTTGCGCCGCTCCGCCTGGCTGAGCGCGTGCCGGTCGGGGTCGGGACCGGGCAGGAATCGTCCCTTGGCGTCTCGCATGGCTGCCTCCGTGAGTGGGTGATGCGTCACTGAGGTTGAATATAAACCTTCAATTGAAGGTAGTCAAGTGAAGGTAGACGATTTTTATTCAATTCGCGGGAGACGGCCGCCGATATTGACTAAGCGGTCAAATGAACGTAAGCTGTACCCATGCGGACTCTGCGCACAATGGTCACGGAATGGTTCGGCGAACGCTTGCGCCGCCTGCGCACCGAGGCCGGTCTTACGCAGGCTGCCCTTGCTCAGCGCGCCGGGCTTTCGCTGGCCGGTGTCCAGCAGCTCGAATACGGCAAGCGCGATCCGGCGTTCGACACGCTCTTGGCGCTGGCGGCCGCGCTGGGCGTCGGCCTCTCCGCTTTCGACCCACCGGCCGAACCGCCGCCTCCGAAGCGGCGACGGCCCACACGGCGAAAGTCCGGCGACTAGGTACGCGCGCCCGCACCCTTCCGCCGCGCCCGCTCCGGCACCGGGCAGCCCGCCTCGATCCACGCCACCACCTCCGACCGTCGATACCTCGCGCAGCGCATCCCCGCCGGCCGGACCACGCGCAGCACGCCCCGCGCGGTCAGCCGCTCCACGCTCCGCACGCCGATGCCGGCGAGCTGGGCCACCTGCAGCTTGGTGAGGAGCTGCGGCTGCTCGGCCGGCATCGATCGCTTCATTTCCAGCTTCGTATCCACGTTGGTTTCTCCCGGTTGGGTTTCCGCCCCGGTGCGCCAGGGCGAGTCTCTTTGTAACCGAACGCGCCGGCCGCCGTCGTTGGGCGCCCGCCCGGCAATTCGCCGCGAACGTCGGGCAAAAGGGCGGCGCTGGTGAGCGCGCCGTGGGCGCGGTGCGTGAGCGCCGGGTGAGCGCACCCCGGGCGCGGCGGTGGCGCTCATGGCAGGCGGCATGGGGGCGGTGGTATTACTGCGGGGCGTCCTCGGGCGGCC
>Ga0070741_10013890_pt1 | contig 14088 bp, 11 predicted proteins | sample Coa_R1_4_FD_66440 | JGI IMG/M metagenome (GOLD analysis project Ga0070741, IMG submission 66440) | Surface soil microbial communities from Centralia Pennsylvania, which are recovering from an underground coalmine fire - Coalmine... | ecosystem: Environmental > Terrestrial > Soil > Unclassified ... | reverse complement strand
TATCTCGAAGCGATGGACGCGAACCTGACGCGCAACTGGGCGCCGCTGACGGCGCTCGTGAGCGGGACTCAGAAGTTCATCGATCTGCCCCGGCCGGAGCTGTACGACCTGACGGCGGACCCGACGGAGACGGCGAACCTGTTCGCGCGCGACCCGCAACGCGCGCGGACGCTCGAAACGCTCCTCAAGGACCTGCGCGCGTCGCTCGACAGCCGCGCGGCCGGCGCCGAAAAGACAACGCTCGCGGCCGATGCGCGTCAGCGCCTGCAGGCGCTCGGCTACACGGCCTCGACTGCCGATCCCACGCAGCGCGTCTACACCGATGCCGACGATCCGAAGACGTTGATCACGGCGTCGAACGATCTCAACGCGGCGGTGGCCCTCTTCAACCGCGGCGATCGCGCGGCGGGACTCGCGCAGGCGCGCGCGATCGTGCAGGCGCACCCGAATTTTTCAACCGCCGCCGGCGAGCTGGCGCTGATGCAGCGGCAAACCGGCGATCTGCCTGGGGCGATCGCGACGCTTGATGCAGGTGCGCGGCGCGGCATCAGCGATCCGCGGTCGATGGTGACCCTGGCGTCGTATCTCGGCGAGGCGGGGGAATTATACAAAGCGTCGGCGGTCGCGGATGCCGTCATCGCCGCGCATCCCGACTTCACCGACGCGTACAACGCGGCCGGCGTCATCGCGATGCGGCGTGGTCAGCACGAGCGCGCGCAAGCGGCGTTCAAGAAGATCCTCGAACTGGACCCAACGTCCGCGAGTGCCTACGCCAACCTGGCTGCCGACTACCTGTCCACGCGCAATTTCCCCGCCGCCATCGACGCGCTCAAGCAGGCGACGACGCTCGATCCGCGTAATTTTGACGCGCTGTATAACCTCGGGATGGCCCTGGACGCGGCGGGTAGACGGCAGGAAGCGGTCCCCGTGCTGCAACGGTTTGCGGACGAGGCTCCGGCGTCGAGATATGGCAGCGACATCAGTCACGTCCGCGACTTACTGGCGCCGAATCGGCGCTAAACACGTGTGCGTCGGCGCTCAATACCGCCTCATCGGCTCTAAACAGCTGTGCGTCACCGATGTACACGTGCACGTCAGCCCTGAAACCGCTGCCGGTCAGCCTTGAACGGCTGCCTTTGACGACTGACACACTGCCTCGTCAGCCCTCAACGCTGCCCATCACGACTGCACGACCGCCCAATCAACCCTGAAACGACTGCCCATCACGACTGCACAACCGCCTCACGAGCCCTGCACAGCCGCGCGTCGCCACTGAACACCTGCCCGTCGGCCCTGAACACCCGCACATCACCCCTGAACATCCGCGCGTGGGCGCTGACGGGTGAATCGGCCGAAAAAAAAGAAAGGGCGGGAGGGCCTGAGGTGTGACCCTCCTGCCCGTCCCGCCCCTCCAGCCTTTCCTGCCCTTACAGAACTACCAGATCAAACGAGCGCCAATACGCGCGGTGCGCGGAGCGAGAATCGCCGTCGGCTGCTGGAAGTTCGCACCAGCCGTCGTCGTAATCGTTTCCGCTGCGTACTGGTTCGTCAGGTTGAACCCGTCGAGGAACAGACGGACCTTGAGGTCCGATCCGAGCTTGACGGTCTTCTCGACGCGGAGGTCGATGATCGAGAAGTTGTCCTGACGGAACGCGTTGAGGTCGGTCGCGAAGATGTTGTTCGCGGTCAGCGAACCATTCGCGAGCGATCCGTTGCTGCCCGCCGCCGCGCTGAACGAGCACGCGCACGATCCCGGCGCCGCCACCGTCACGCGACGCGCGTAGTTGGCGCCCGCCTGGTAGCGGTAGATGCCGCTCAGGAAGATGCCGAACGGCGCGTTGTACGTGACGCTCGCTTTGGCGCTGTAGGTCGAGAAGTCGTAGTCGAACGGTCCGTTCGGCGTGTTCGGCGCGCCGTACGGGAAGTCGTGCTGCCACGTGTAGCCGAAGCCACCGCTCACCGAGTAGTTGTGGCTCTGGCGCTTGTTCAACGAGAACTCGAACGTCTTGTAGTTCCCGTTGTCCGGCGAGTTCGTCACCACGTTGTTCGTCGGATACGCGCAGGTCGGCGTCACGGTCGTCGTCGACGCCGTGCAGCCCGAGATGAGATTGCTCGGGATGCCGTACGCCGTCAACGTCTTGTCGTCGCCGGTTCCGGTCACGCCGTCGAGACCCGGGTCCGTCACGTTGAACGGAACCGTGTAGGCGCTCGCCGGACGCAGCGGCTGGAACGTGCCGGTCTGGTTCTTGACGCTGTAGTACACGAAGCCGATACGCGCGCCCACGCCTTCGGTCACCTGCTGTTCGAGGTAGGCCGTGGCCTGGTGCGAGTAGGGCTGCGCGATCGCCGGGTCGACGCTGATCGTGCCGGCCAACGCCGTGGCGGTCAGCGTGTTCGTCGTGTACTTCACGCCCGTCGTCGGATCCTGGTAGTAGACCGTGTCACCCGCGCCCGCAACCTTCGAGTTGTACGTGATGCTCTTGGTCGCCTGGTTCGGGTTGGCGCTCGCCGCCACGCCGACGCCCGGGTTGAAGCGGTACATGCCGTAGTTCAACTTCACGACGGTCTTCCCGGTGCCTGACAGGTCGTAGGTCATGCCGATGCGCGGCACGAACGACTTCCAGTTCAGGTAATGCGTTTCGCAGAATCCGGGGTTGGTCGAGCAGCTCGCCGCCGGGATCGAAACGCCCGTCGGGAACGTGTAAGCCAACTGCGTCTGATCCGGCGTGAACACGTCGTACTGGTCGTAGCGGAAACCAAGGTTGAACGTCGCGCGGCCGACCGTGTACTGGTCGGTCACGAAGAAGTCCTTGGTGTTCACGCGATCGACGCTCAACAGGTTGCCGCTCGGGCCATCGCCCAGGCTGCCGACTGACAGGGCGGTCGGCGCGTAGAACGCGAACGAGCTCGGCACGCCGGTGGTCGCCAGCGTGGTGCGCTGGTTGCCCGACGCGACCTGCGTGTAGCCGTACCAGCCGTACTCGAACAGGAACTCGCCGCCGATCTTGAAGTTGTGCGTGCCGCCCCAGCCGTCCTTGAAGTACGTCAACGAACCGGTCGCCTGCAGACGACGACGGTCGGTCTGTTCCTTCTGGTCGCCGTTGATGAGCAACGCGTTCTTGTTGTCGAAGATCTCCGGCAGGTTGGTGTCGGTGTTGGCGAGCAGCGGGAAGTAGTAGCCGAACCCGCCGTAGCGCGCTTCCGCGAACATGTTGTTGCTCAGCGTGCCGTTCCACTCACCCTTGTAAATCCAGCTGCCCGAGATCTGCTTCAGCGTGCCGCCGAGATCGGTGTAGTTCAGCGATCCTTGCGGGAGCCGGTTCGGCTGCGTCTTCTGACCCCACTGGTAGTACCCGATCAACTTGTTGTTCTGGTTGATCTGGTACGTCACCTTGCCCGATGGGTTCCAGAGGTTGGTATCGAAACTCAAGCCGGCGATCGGGCCGATGAAGTTCGGCTGGCCGACGGAGTTCTTGAAGTTGCGATAGGAGAAGTACCACCACACTTTGTCCTTCTCGATCGGGCCGCCGACGTTGATGTTGCTGTCGCGGTACTTCAGCGTCTCGTTGCTGTGCGGACGGATGTTGCCGCCCGGGTTCGTGACGGGATCGAAGAGGAACTTCGACGGAACGTTCTTGATGATGTTCTCGCCGATCATCCCGTTCGTTTCGTAGTCCTGATAGAGCTCGCCCTGGAACTTGTTGCCGCCCGACTTGCCGAGCATCTGGCTCTGCACGCCCGGGGTCGGCATCTCCGCGCCCTGCGCGATCGTGCCAAGGAAGACTTCTTCGAACGAACCGTAGTCCACGTAGAAGCCGGCGCCAGACGTGCCTTCCGTCGTGTTGATGCCCTCGACGAGGACGCGGTTCTGGCCGGAGTAGCCGTAGGACGTGTAGCCGGTCTGCGTGCCGGCGCGGTTGCCGCCGACGTCGATACGGCCCATCGTCACCGACGGCGTGACCGCGAGCAGCGCCCACAGGTCGCGCGCGTTCGGGAGTTCCTGCAGCTGTTCAAGCTTGAAGTTCTGCTGGACGCGCGTGTTCGACGTGTCGATGACCGGTGAGTCGCCGGTGACCGTCACCGTTTCCTGCAGCGAGGCGACCGCGAGCTGGACGTTCACCGCAGCGGTGAAGCCCATGGCGATCTGGATGTTCTCGCGCTTCAACGTGTTGAAACCAGGCAGCTCGAACGTCACCGTGTAGGTGCCGGGCGGGAGCGCCGGGAATCGATAATTGCCGCCGGTATCGGTGACGGCAGTCTGCACGCCCATGAGTGACGGGCTCGCGACCGTGACGGTCACGCCCGGCAGCACGGCGCCGCTGCTGTCCTCGACTTTGCCGTTGATGGAACCGGTGGTGCTGGCGCCGCCGCCCTGCGCAAACGCAGACGCGGAGACGAGTAGCATCGCCAGGACCACAAACAACGTGTGGATCCCACGCTTCATGAAAGGCCCTCCTCCTTCAAGACGAAAAAACGATTTCGGCCTGTAAGTGCAGGAGCTTAGCACCGCAAATTGCGGGTAAACAATCTGCCGAACGATGGCCGACCGGTGAATTTTGTGGGCGAAAACGGGAATTTGGATCAAACGGGCCCGAGTGAGTCAGATCGACCCACCCGGGCACGCGGTTGCGCGGCGGTTTAGACCGGGAACGGCTTGACGAAGAAGAGGATCAGCGAGACGAGCAATACGTAAATCACGAGCGATTCGATCAGCACGAGGCCGAGAATCAGGTTGCCCCGGATTTCGCCGGCCGCCGCTGGATTGCGGGCAATGCCCTCGACGGCGGAGCTGAGGCCGCGCGCCTGCGACATCGCGCCGAATGCCGCGGCAATCGCCAGCGCGAACCCTGCCGTGATGATCGACCAGCGCACGATCTCTGTACGCGTGCCGGCCGTCGCAGCCGCCGCTTCCTGCGCGTGCAGCGGTGAGATGAATCCAAGAGCCAGAACGATCAACCCAACCGTCACGAAAAACCGTTTACTCACACAGCCTCCATTTAAACTTCGCCGGCGACCATCTCGCCGTGTTCGTGGTGTTCGTGTTCGGTGGCGACGGCGCCACCAAGATAAATCGTCGTCAGCAGCACGAAGATGAATGCCTGCAGTGACGCGGTGATGATCCCGAGGAACATCATCGGCAGCGGCACGAGGAACGGGATGATGCTGAAGAGGATCAGGATGACGAGATCCTCGCCGAAGATGTTGCCGAACAGCCGCAGCGACAGCGACAGCACGCGCGACAGATGGCTGATGATTTCGATCGGCAGCATGATCGGCGCGATGAAGAGCGGCGCGCCGGGGGGCGCGGCGAAGTGCTTCAAGTACGCGCCGATGCCCTGCTCTTTGACGCCCTGGATGTGGTAGTAGACCGCAACGGTCAACGCGCAGCCGAGCGTCACGTTGATATTCGCCGTCGGCGACTTCAGACCTGGCACGAGTCCCATCAGATTGCCGGTCAGGATGAACACCGCCATCGTGGCGACGATCGCGAGATACCGCGGACCTTTGTGCCCGACGTAGTCGTGCAGCATCGAGAGCGTCGCGGAAATCGCGTCCTCGAGCACGATCTGCAGCTTGCCCGGCTTGTCGACGCTGAGCCCGCGCCGCGCGATCACGCAGATCACCGTCCACCCGATGACGATCAAGGCCGCCATCACGAGGTAGTCCGGAATGACGTCGCCGTGCGCCGGCACAGGACGGCCGAGCGCGCGCATCGCGGCCGCGACCATCGGGCCGAACACAGCATTGACCGCCTGGACGATCCAGAGTTCGTGCTCTAACTTTTCCATTGAGATCCGCGCAGGGCTTCGACCGCCACCGCGACGACGAGCGAGGACGCGCCTGCAAACACCGCCAACGGGGGCATGCGTAAACGCGCCATTATCACGTACGCAGCGACGGCGAGTATAGCGTATCTTGTGAAAAACTTCACCAGCCCTGTCGCAACACTTACGCGCGTGCGCGCCGCCTGCCCTGAGCTGGTCGACGGGCCGACCAGCACATCTATCCCGCCCTTAATCCCGCGGTATGAGATCCATACGAGCACGCCGCCGCCGAACACGCCGGCCGGCGCGGCGACGTCGCCTCGGGCGATCGCCCACGCCGCCAGGGCTATGACCGCGCACGCGACGATCCCGTTTCGCTCGACCCGCCGCAGCGTCGGATCGATCTCAGTCACGAGGAGGATGCAGCGCTTGCGACAACGTGCGCTTGACGTTCAGGACGCCCGCGACCAGGCCGAAGGCCGTGAAGATCCAGACCAGGAAGGTCGTGTTGAACCAGCGATCGAGCGTGCGGCCGAACCACCAGCCGAGGCCGATGGCGACGACGAACGACAGCATGCCGGCGCTGAGTTCGTAGGCGGTCCGGAAGCCGGTCGCGTCAGATTTTCGAAACATGGATCGCCACGAAGATCACGAAGAACACGAAGCCCACGAAGGATATAAACATAAACCTCTTCGTATCTTCGCGATCTTCGTGGTTACTCTTCGCGATCTTCGTGGTTGCTTTTATCTGAGGGTCGCCGTTATGGGCGGAGCCATGCCTAACGTCCGCGACGACGCTTCCGCGACTTCAAACAACAACCTCGGATACACGCCGAGGATCAGCGTCGCGGCGATCGCGACCGCCAGCGCGAGGCTGAGCGCCGGGTTCGTGCGCGGCTCGGATCCCATCGTCTCCTTCTTCAGATACATGAAGACGACGACGCGGATGTAGTAGTAGAGCGAGACGGCGCTGTTCAGCACGCCGATGACCGCGAGCCAGTAGTAGCCGGCGTCGATGGCCGCGCCGAACAACCAGAACTTGCCCATGAAGCCGGCCGTCGGCGGGATGCCGCCGAGCGACAGCATGAAGATCAGCATCGCGAAGGCCGCGAACGGATTGCGGAAGTGCAGGCCGCTGAAATCTTTCAGCTCGTCGCCGACGACGTCCTGCCGCCGCAGCAGCACGATCACCGCAAACGCGCCGAGCTGCATGAACGCGTAAATCAGCAGGTAAATCAACGTCGCGGTGACCCCGCGCTGCGTGCCGGCGACGATGCCGATGAGCAGGTAGCCCGCATGCGCGATCGACGAATACGCGAGCATGCGTTTGAGGTTCGTCTGCGTCAGCGCGGCGAAGTTGCCGACCGTCATCGTGACGATCGACAGGACGTAGAACAGCAGGCGCCAGTCCTCGCTCATCGCCGGCAGACCCTCGATGAAGATCCGCAGCAGCATCGCGAACGACGCCGCTTTGGATCCAACCGACAGGAATGCGGTCACCGGCGTGGGCGCGCCCTCGTACACGTCGGGCGCCCACATGTGGAACGGCACCGCCGCGATCTTGAAGCCGACGCCCGCGACGACGAGGATCACCGCCAGCACGAGGCGCGGGTCGTGCTCCTGGCCCGCGAACGCCGTCGCCATGACGCGCAGGTTCGTCGTCCCCGACAAGCCGTACATCAACGACATCCCATACAGCAGGATGCCGAGCGAGAACGCGCCGAGCAGGAAATACTTCACCGCGGCTTCGTTCGATCGCTGATTCGGTTTGATGAAGCCGGCGAGGATGTAAAACGACACCGCCATCGTCTCGAGGCCGATGAAGATCGAGATGAGGTCGATGCCGCCCGCCATGATCATCATGCCGAGCGTCGAGCAGAGGATCAGGAAGTAGTACTCGCCGGGCGACGCGCCTTCGATCTGCAGATACCGCACCGACATCAGGATCGTGATGGCCGCCGCGCCGAGGAACAGCAGTTTGAAGAACAGCGCGAACCGGTCGACCGCCAGCAGGCCGTGCGCCACTTCGACGTGCGTGCGCTCGAACGGCACCAGCGACGCCATCGTCGCGCCGATCACGATCACCGACACCCACGCCAGCGCCGAATGGCTGTTCTTCGGCAGCAGCACGTCCGCGATCAACACGAGGAGCGCGCCGCCGGTCAACACCAGCTCGGGCAGGATGTAGTAGAAGTCGCTCGTCGAGATGCCAGCAGGCATTTATCGTTTCTCGGTCGGCAGCGGGTTACCGTTCGCGTCACACGGCACCGAGCTCAGGAACTTCGCGCCGGGGTTCGCGGCGATCTGCGCTTCGGTCGGCGCGCCGACGCCGCACTGCGTATACGCCTGCGCGTACGAGGAGTTGACGCGCATCACGATGTGCTGCACCGACGTTTCGAGGCGGCGCAGGAACGGCGTCGGGTAGAGGCCCATCCACACCGCGAGAATCAACAGCGGCGCGAACGTCGCGAACTCGCGCTGATTCAGATCCAGCAGCCGCTCGTTCTTCGGATTCTCGATCTTGCCGAACATCGTCCGCTGATAGAGATACAGCATGTAGGCGGCGCCCAGGACGACGCCGCTTCCGGCGAAGAGCGCCCAGATCTTGTTGGCGACGAACACGCCCTGCAGGATCAGGAACTCGCCGATGAAGCCGTTCAGCGCCGGCAGTCCGATCGACGACATCGTCATGATCAGGAAGATCGCGGCGTACACCGGCATCACCTTCGAGAGACCGCCGTACTCGGAAATCTCACGGGTGTGGCGGCGCTCGTACACGATGCCGACGATCAAGAAGAGCGCGCCGGTCGAGATGCCGTGATTGAGCTGCTGCACGATGCTGCCGGTGATGCCGACGGGATTGAGCGCGAACATGCCGAGCATCACCATCGCCATGTGGCTGACGGATGAGTACGCGACGAGCCGCTTCCAGTCCTTCTGCGCGAGCGCGACGAGCGCGCCGTACACGATGCCGATGATCGAGAGAACGACGATCATCGGGACGAAATGCCGCGACGCATCGGGCAGGATCGGGAGCGAGAAGCGCAGGAAGCCGTAGGTCCCCATCTTCAGCAGGACGGCTGCCAGAATCACCGAGCCGGCCGTCGGCGCATCGGTGTGCGCGTCGGGCAGCCACGTGTGGAACGGGAACATCGGCACCTTGATCGCGAAGCCGAGGAAGAACGCGAGGAAGATCCACCACTGCAGGTTGAACGGCAGCGACAGCTTGTGGAACACCGTCACGTCGAACGTATACACGCCCGTCACGCTGTGGTTGTAGAAGTAGAGCGCGAGGATGCCGAGCAGCATCACGACGCTGCCGACCAGCGTGTAGAGGAAGAACTTGATCGCCGAGTAGAGCCGGTTCGCGCTGCCCCAGATGCCGATGAGGAAATACATCGGCACGAGCATGACTTCCCAGAACAGGAAGAACAGCAGGAAGTCGAGCGACATGAACGCGCCCAGCATGCCGGTCTGCAGCACGAGCAGGAAGATGTAGTACTCCTTCACGCGCTCGGTGATGGCCGTCCACGACGACAGCACGGCGATGAACCCCATCATCGTCGTGAGCAGGATCAGCAGCACGCTCAAGCCGTCGACGCCGAGGAAGTAGTCGGCGCCGACCGACGGAATCCACGGTGCGCGCTCGACGAGCTGGAATTCCGCGTTCGACGGGTTGTACCAGAACCAGAGCGGAATCGAGATGATGAAGCCGGCGAACGCGGTGAGGTTCGCGATCCATTTGATCGCGTTCTCGTTCTGCTTGCTGACGAGCAGAATGAGCAGCGCGCCGACGAGCGGCTCGAACAGGATGTACGAAAGATAGTGGGTCATAGTTATCTGTAGAACAGGTAAATGCTGACGAACGCGAAGATGCCGAAGAGCATCAACAGCGCGTAGTTCTGCACGAGACCCGTTTGCAGCCGCCGGAACAGCAAGCTGCCTTCTTGCACAATCCACCCGACAAGGTTCACCAGGCCATCGACGACGTTCTTGTCGGTGAGGCCCGAGAACCACGACGCGATGACGGTGAGCTTGCTCGTGCCGTTGACGGCGCCGTCGACCACGTTGCGATCGACGACCCAGAGCCCCTCGCCGGCTCCGAACGTCCCGTTGACGACCGTCGCGTTGTACAGCTCGTCGACGTAATACTTGTTCGAGAGCAGCTTGTGCGCGCCGGCGAACCGCTCGGCGAGTTGCTCCGAAATCTCCGGGCTCGTGACGTAGAACTTCCACGCGAGGCCGATGCCGCCGAGCGCAATCAGCACCGAGAATCCCATCAAGCCGAGTTCGACCGCGCGCGACACTTGAGGCTCCGCCTCGTCATTGCGGATCTCGGATTGCGGATTGCGGATTGACTGAGGATTGGCCGAGCCCTCCGCAACGGTGTGTTCTGCGGTGAACGACGGCTCGAGGAACTTTTCGATCGCGTTGTTGCCCATCAGCGCGGCGGGAATACCGACGAAGCCGGCGATGATCGCGCCAAGCGCAAGCGCCTGCAGCGGGAACGTCATCGCGGACGGCGATTCGTGCGGACCGTGCCACGCCCCATGACCGCCGTGTCCGTGTGCGTCGTGCGAGGTGTCGTGTGGTTCCGCGGGACCGTGGCTGACTTCGTGATCTTCGAGCTGCGCCTTTCCGTGCGCGTGCGCGTCGGCCGGATGCTTGACGCCGTGGCCGGCGGCAACGGCGGTCGCGCCGTGCGCGGCGGTTTCCCACGCCGGACCGCGATAGCCCCCGAAGAAGGTCATCGCCACGAGGCGGAACATGTAAAACGCCGTCATCATCGCGGTGATGACCGCGATCACCCAGATCGCTTTGTTCGAGACGAACGACCGGAAGAGGATTTCGTCCTTCGAGAAGAATCCCGAGAGCGGCGGGATTCCGGCAATCGCCAGCGTGCCGATGAACATCGTCGCGAAGGTGACCGGCATGTACTTGCGCAGGCCGCCCATCTTCCGCATGTCCTGTTCGCCGGCCATCGCGTGGATGACCGAGCCGCTGCACAAGAAGAGGAGCGCCTTGAAGAACGCGTGCGTCATCAGATGGAAGGCGCCGGCCGAAAACGCGCCGACGCCCATCGCCGTAAACATGTAGCCGAGCTGCGACACCGTCGAATACGCGAGCACCTTCTTGATGTCGTACTGCACGAGCGCAATCGTCGCGGCCATCAGCGCCGTCAGCACGCCCACGATCGCCACGATCTCCATCACCATCGGCGCGTGCGAGAACAGCACGGCGTTGCGGCCCAGCATGTACACGCCCGCGGTGACCATCGTCGCCGCGTGGATGAGCGCGGAGACCGGCGTCGGGCCTTCCATCGCGTCCGGCAACCAGACATACAGCGGAATCTGCGCCGACTTGCCGGTGGCGCCGACGAAGAGCAGCAGGCAGATCCACGAGAGGACGCCGAAGTGCGCCGACTCGATCGCCATGCCGCCCGCCGCGTTCTGGATCTCGCGGAAGTTCAGCGTGCCGAACGTGAAGTAGATCAGGAAGACGCCGAGAACGAAACCCCAGTCGCCGACGCGGTTCGTGATGAACGCTTTCTTGCCCGCATCGGCCGCGCTCTTCTTCTCGTACCAGTACCCAATCAGCAGGTACGAACAGAGACCGACACCTTCCCAGCCCACGAACATCACGAGGAAGTTGTTCCCCAGGACGAGCATGAGCATGAAGAAGCAGAACAGGTTCAGATAGCAGAAGAAGCGCGCGACACCGCCGCGCGGCTCGTCGGCCATGTACGCCGTCGAGTACAGGTGGATCAGCGTGCCGATGCCGGTGACGACGAGCAGCATCATCCCGGAGAGTGGATCGAGTCGGAATCCCCACGGCACTTCGAACGCCGCGAAGCCGGTGCGCGTCGCCAGCGGAATCTTCGGAATCCACTGCGCCACGATGACGTCGTAGGCACGCGATTCCGGCGGCAGACCGAGCAGCTGCACGAACGCAAAAACCGCGAGCCCGAGCGCGAGGGTCATCATCGTGACCGCGACGGCGCCGGCTGTCTTCCGCGAGAACGAACGGATCCCGACGAGGCCGTTGATCGCGGCCCCGAAACCGGGCAACAAGGGGATAAGCCAGATGTATCGCATATCTGTTATTGCGGACTGAGGATTGCGGATTGCGGATCGATTGACGATCGACAATAAATCCGCAGTCCGCAATCCTCAATCCGCAATGTCACGACCTCATTAAGTTCATCTCGTCAATGTTGATCGTTTCTTTGTTGCGATAGAACGCGAGGATGATCCCGAGCCCCACCGCCGCTTCGGCCGCCGCGACCGCGATGACGAAGATCGCGAACACCTGCCCGATGCCGTTCTGCAACTGCTGCGAGAACGCCACCAGGTTGATGTTGACCGCGTTCAGGATCAGCTCGATCGACATGAAGATGATGATGATGTTGCGGCGGACCATCACGCCGACGACGCCGATCATGAACAGCGCCGCCGATAGCAACATGTAATGGGTAGAAGTGATCATGAATGGTGTATTGCGGATTGCGGATTGAGGATTGCGGATTTATTGGCGATTCGCACGCCCAATCCGCAATCAATCCAATCAATCCGCATTCCGCAATCCTCAATCCTCAATGTCAGAGCTCTCTCTTTGCCAGCACGATTGCGCCGATCATCGCGACCAGCAGCAGCATCGAGGCGATCTCGAACGGAATCAGGTAACTCGTATAGAGCAGCCAGCCGATCTGCTCCGTGTTGCCGCTGACCGGCATCGCGGCCGCCGCGGGCGGCGCGATCGCTGCAGCGGGACGCGCGTAGCTGTAGACCGCAATCGCGCCGAATTCGACGAGCACCGCCGCCGCGAGGCCAAAGCCTAGCTTCGTGCGCCGATGCGGATCCGAGTGCGCCTCGGGCGGCCGCTTCAGGTTCACGAGCATCACGACGAACAGATACAAGACGACGATGCCGCCGGCGTAGACCAGGACCTGAATCGCGGCGAGAAACTGCGCGCCAAGCAGTACATACAGCGCCGCGACGAACAGAAAGTCGAGCACCAGGAAGAGCACCGAGTGGACGGTGTCCCTCGTGCTGACGACCAGCACCGCGAAGCCGAGGATGCACGCCGAGATGAAGTAGAACGCGATTGCTTGTGCCATCTAGAGCAAAGCCACTTTGACGATGCCGGTGACGATCAGATTCGCGATGGCCAACGGGATCAGCACTTTCCAGCCGATGTTCATCAGTTGGTCGTAGCGATACCGCGGCAGCGTCGCGCGGATCCAGATGAACAGGTACAGGAAGAGGAACGACTTGACCAGGAACCACGCCCAGCTCGGGACGTAGTAGAGGAAATGCAGCGCCGCGGTGTTCGGAAACGGCGGCAGCCATCCTCCGAGGAACAGCGTCGTCACCACCGACGACACGACGATCATGTTCGCGTATTCCGCGAGGAAGAACAGCGCGAAGCGCATGCCGCTGTATTCGGTGTGGAAGCCGCCGGTCAGCTCCTGCTCCGCTTCGGGCAAGTCGAACGGCGCGCGATTGGTTTCGGCCAGACCGCCGATCAAGACGATGACGAACGCGACCGGCTGCAGGAACACGAACCACGCGTGCTGGTTGTACTGCGCGTTGACGATGCCGACCATGCTGAGCGTGCCGGCCATCATGATCACGCTGACCAGCGTCAGCGTGACGGCGACTTCGTACGAGATCAGCTGCGCCGACGCGCGCAAGCTCGCGAGCAGCGGATATTTGCTGTTCGACGAGTAGCCCGCGAGGATGATGCCGTAGACGCCGACCGACGCGACCGACACGATGTAAAGCAGACCGACGTTGATGTCGGTGATGTAGAGCGTCACCGACCGGCCGAACAATTTGATCGTCGGTCCGAACGGGATGACCGCGTACACGATCAGCGCCGGCACCATCGAGATGATTGGGGCGGCCGTGAAGACCCACCGATCCGCGCGGACCGGCGTGATGTCTTCCTTGATCATCAGCTTGATCGCGTCGGCGACCGGCTGCAGCACGCCGTAAGGACCGACGCGCATCGGGCCGAGTCGCGACTGCGCCCACGCGATGACTTTGCGCTCGAGCAGCACCATGTAGGTGACCGCGACGAGCGTCGCGTTGAGCACGATGACGATCTTCAGCAGCGGAATGACGAGTTGATCGATCACCGGTCGACTTCTCCCAGCACGACGTCCATCGACCCGATCAACGCCACGACGTCGGCGACGAGGTGTCCTTTGACGAGGCGCCGCAGCCCCTGGAGGTTGCAGAACGACGGCGGCCGGACGCGAAAGCGATACGGGTTCGTCGACTTGCCGTCGCTGACGATGAAGTAGCCGAGCTCGCCTTTC
>Ga0070741_10013889_pt1 | contig 14089 bp, 13 predicted proteins | sample Coa_R1_4_FD_66440 | JGI IMG/M metagenome (GOLD analysis project Ga0070741, IMG submission 66440) | Surface soil microbial communities from Centralia Pennsylvania, which are recovering from an underground coalmine fire - Coalmine... | ecosystem: Environmental > Terrestrial > Soil > Unclassified ... | reverse complement strand
GGCCGCACGCACGCGACCCGTCGCGGTGCGTCAGTCCGCGCTCGGCCCCGACGGCGCTGTCCGCGGCGCGGCCGCGCTCGTCGTCGACCGCGTGCTCGCGGCGCCCGACTCCGTCGCCGCGGTGAACGGCGGTGTCTGACACCCGGGTGTCAGACACGCTTGCAAGGGATTTGAACCCTCGATCCGCCTTGCGACGGATAACGGTTTTCGAGACAAGTGGCGTAGCGTGTTCTAGAGCCGTTTCCAGGAGCGGCGCGCCAGTCCGTGCGCCAGCCGTCCTAGATGTCGTCGAACTTCGCAGCGGCGCGCTCATCGGCCACACGACGGATTTCACGCGAGTGATAGCCGAGTTGCAGTCGAAGCGCTGCAATCACCGCGAAACCAGCAAGAAGCGCGATCGCGGAGTTGTTCAACTTCCCACGGTCGTCGACCTGCCCCGCAAGCTGTCCCTCGGAAAACGAGCTGAGGACGTCCTCTCTCTTGCCGCCTCCCGTAACAGATAAGCGCTCGAACTGGTCACTTCGACAAATCTGTCCGTCTCAGTGAACTCAGGAGGACCGAGAAGGGAATCTCGAACAGCCCAGCTGGCGATCTCTGAGATTGCTTCAAGAGGGTCGAGGAACGCCTCCCACTCCCGAAGCAGCTTCGTTGCATTTACCGGTATTGAGTCAACCTCATTGACCGGAAGAACGAGGTAAAAGAACGGACCTTCGCCCATTGGGACATCCGACTCAACCACATGCAGATACTGCCTTGACTCGTGAGGAGTCTCGAAGATCGGCAGCCTGTCCGGTCCACCTAGCTAGGGCGATCGACTACCGTCCCTGACGTGCGGGTGGAGACCGTAGCTGAGCAGGTCTTCTTCACAACCGTCTTTCTCACTGGTCGCGTCGGAAGCGATTTGCGAATCGGTACTGGATTCGTTCACGCCGTCGAGACAGAGTCTGGTTCCGCGCACTTCCTGATCACGAACCGACACGTACTAGACGGGACTGAGGAACTGACCCTTCGCATGTGTGGCGGCACAGACGGTGTTCCCGCCCTCGGTCAGGCCAACCAAGTCACAGTCACGTCGTTCGGAAGCGAGGCGTGGACCGGGCATCCCGATCCTCGTATTGACGTTGCGGTGATGCCGTTGTGGGACGTGTTGGTCGAGATGAACAGGATCAACGTTGGACCCGGCGGGGCGTTCTTCCGTCGACGACGGCGTCCGTGACGGGCTGACCACCGCCGAGCAAGCGGAGGTCGTGCAGCTGCGGCGCGACGAACGGCGGCTGGAGATGGAAAACGAGATCTTGCGTGCACGCCGACCCGTGACGGTGGGTAGGTCGGGGGTGCCTGTCCCCCGCTCCAGTCTCGACAGCGTTGATGGGCTGACGACTATCTCCTCGGCGACTTCGCGCAGGCTTAAGCTCCGCTGTTTTCGCGCTCGTCGTAGGCGTTCGCGGATCAGTTCGTAGTTTGGTTCGCGGTCGGGCACCGGACCTCCGTGTCTAGTCGGGATAAGACCGAAGTTCGCCGTCACGGGTAGAGAGCCTGTGTCAGCGATCGTAGGCTCATATCGTGCCTGAGACAACGGCTGACGCCAGACCGCAGCAGAAGCCGGCAAACGAGCGGGCGATGGCTGCTGCCAGACGATGCGAGGACTCGCGACTCGGCGCTCGGCAAAAACGGTGACGACACGGGCTTTCTTGTGATGCCAGTGCGCTTTGCCAACGCAAAGCCCACGCCGGATCGAACATCGAATGGCCCGTACACCACGCTCCGCGACGACTTGATCCTCTACTCACGACCTGTGTTCATCGGAAACGGAACGAGCGTGCATTCGTGCGGGGCCGGCGAATCTGACTCGCGGCAGCTAGCCATTTGTTTCAGACATGAGAAGCGCGAGCGCAATCGGATTGACACCCGTGCGCCTTTGAAACTCCGCCGGGATATCTCGCGAGCGCGAGACATCCAGCTTCCTCTTGAGCACCTCAACGTGGGCGCGGGCGGTTCGCGCCGAGATGCTGAGGCGGCTGCCGATCTCGTCGACCGTAAATCCGGCCGATAGGAGGGCTGCAACCTCCCTTTGCCGCCGGGTGAACTTTGTCCCTGCGGTCACGCTGCTCCCACCCTTCGCGCGTTGGCGTTGCCAAAGCCGCAGGATGTCTTGATGAGCCCCCCGCCCTCGGGCGCGACCCACCCGAAACATCCTAGGCCGATTCCAATGATTGTCAAATGGCATTTCTACGGATGACAGTTGTCTTACGCGGATGCGCGATCCAGTAACAACGTCATTGTTGCTCCCTAACGGATTGTGGCTAAGTGGGAGTGCGCTCGAACAGTTGACCCGTCCCGGGCTGCAGCCTGGATTAACCGGACGAGACCGACACCTTCGCTGAAGTCGAGCTTCGTATCCGCGCGTTAGCGCTCCGCCACTAGGTCGCGGGAGACCTACGTCTTAGATGACGCCTCCGGCGAGGCTCTTGGTGCGTGTTTCGGTGACGTTTCCGGCGCGCGGGTCAACGACCGCGTAGAGCACGTCGACGAGCAGGCCGCCGACGACTACCAGCAGTCCAACACACGTGACGACGCCCAGAGTTGTTGGCAGGTTCTGCGTCTCGACCATCGCGAGCAGACCGGCTTGCGCAAGGCCGTTTAGGCCGTAGGCGGTCTCAATGAAGATGCAGACGCCGATCGTGGTACCGATTTCCATGCCGATCATCGTCATCACGCGCAACGAGGCGTTCGGCAGCACGTGCCGGCAGATGACTCTGAACTCGCGTGCCCCCTTCGCCCGCGCGGTACGGACGTAGTCCTCGTGCAGCGTCTCGCTGACGCTCGTTCGCACCATTCGGGTGTAGAGCGCGAGGAAGAGCAGCGCGAACGTCAGCCACGGCAGAGCGAGGTGTGAAGCCCAGTCGACGGGGCCGCCGCACAGGCCGTAGGGGGAGGGTGTGAAGGAGCAGTAGCCGCTCTCGGGTGCCCAGTGCAGATGTCCGCCGACGAGGCTGCGCAAGAGCAGGCCGATCACCATCGGGTGCGTGCACACGCCGATCAGTGCGATGAGCGAGATCGTGCGGTCGGAGAGAGAGCCAATGCGGCTTCCGGCGAACGCACCGAGTGGTACCGACAGCAGCAGGACAAGCAGCGCGCCGCCGAGCAGAAGTGACAAGGTCACTCCCAGTTCCTGCATCAGTACAGGCCGTAGCGGCTGCATCGTCGTGTGCTGCTTGAACGCATAGCTCGCCGTGTCCCAGTTGGAGCCGAAGCTGCCGTGAAGCAGCCCCCAGACGTAGTCGACATATTGGGTGAGCTTTGGCTTGTCGAGTCCGAGGAAGTGGTTTGCCTGCTGGATCTGGTAGTCGGTGAAGTGATGAGGTGGCGGCTGGTAGACGAACAGAGCGGGCTGGCTCGGTGTTGCCCAGTAGATCGCGAAGGCGACCGCGATCAGCACCAGCATGGTGAAGATGCCCGCGGTGAGGCGACGAACGAGGTAGTGGAAGATGCGCGTCATCGTTGCGACCAGGGCTCGAGCGCGCGGCGCATGCCTTCGGAGATTTGGTTCAGCGAGACGACCGCGAGCAGGATCGCAACTGCCGGGAAGATTGTCTGCCAGGGGGTGAAGTTCTGGCCGTTGAACGTCTGCGGATTGAAGGCGGTCCCCCACGTCGTTGAAAGCAGTGATCCCCACGAGGGTGTCTGTGGCTGGACGCCTGCGCCGAGGAAGCTGAGGCCCACCTCGAGCAGAATGTTGGTGGCGACCGCGATCGCCCCCCAGACGAGCAGCGTCGGCAAGAGATGTGGCAGGAGCTGACGACGCAGGATCCGCCAATGTGAGGCACCGACCATCTGGCTCGCCTCGACGAACTCGGCGGTGCGCAAGGGCAGTAGTTGCGCCCGGATCAGCCGAGCGGGGTAGAAGGAGGTGAAGATGCCGATCAGCAGCGCATCGGCAACGATCCCTCGCGGGAGAGCCGGGCTCAGCGAGATCGGGGTCAGGTACTGATCGAGCCGCACACTCGCCCAGACAAGAAACATCATCAGCGGGAAGGCCATGATCGTCTCGGTGACGCGCGACACGACCGCGTCCCAGACGCCGCGGAAGTAACCCGCGACGCAGCCGAGTGGGACGCCGATCAGCAGGGCGATCAGCATCCCGCCGACCGCAATCTCAAGCGACGCGCGGCCACCGTCGAGCACACGAATCAACTCGTCCCGTCCGAGCGGCCCGTCACCGCCGAACACGAGTAACGTCTTGGCGCGCTGGCCCTTTGGCGGTGCGATCAGGTTGTCGTAGCGGTCGACGGCAGGGTTCGGGGTGGCGTAGACCCGCGTCATCGGACCGACCGGCTTCTGGTTCCAGTCGACGGCGTAAGGGAACGGCTGCTCGCCGTTGTGATGCAGGAACGCCTGCGCGATCGGGCCGCCGGCGACCGAGCAGACGAGAATCAGCGCGAAAACGATCGCTGCGACCAGCGACAACCTGTCGCGCGCGAATCGTGAGACAGCGAGTCTTCCTGGGCTGCGAAGTGGTGCGGCAACAACGTGCGTGGATGCACTCGACGCACTCAGTAGGCGTTCCAGGCTCCGCCTGCTCCCTGAATGAACCTCTGGGTGTAGCTACCGGCCTCGAAGCAAAGCCTGTCGGCCTTGTCGACGTATCCGGTCGACCAGACGGCGTTGACTTGGTATTGCCAGCAGAGGAGTCCCTGGTAGCGGAGGACCTTCTCCGGCGTCCCAACGAGACGCCGCACCTGCTGCCGTGTCAGGCCGAAGACGAGACGTTTGGAATGCGCGTTGTAGTGCACGTCCGCGCCGGCCGTGTAGTGAATGGACGGCACATAGTGGCGGTGGCGAGATCCGGTCGCACCCGATTTGTGTCGCCCCGCGCTCGGCGAACCTGCCAGCAGCGCCAATCCGATGGCAATCACCACGATCACCGCGACACTCACCACTGCCCCTGCGAGTCGCCGCCGGTTCCGAGGTCCCATGTTGCGAAGCTCGAGCACGGACTACTGCGACGAGCGATCGGGGAGGACGATCGGAGCCGAGAAGTACACGCCGTTCGGCGCGCGCAGAGAGGGCAAGAAGCCCATGACGTAGACGACTGCGATGCCGCCCGGCGGCACCAGGGCGGTGGCGCGATAGCGACCGTTAGCGCCGTGCGCGACGACCGTCTGACTCGTTCCGCGGGCGGATTTGCCGCCCACGGAAACGATGATGATCGTGCCCTTGGGAATGCCGCTGCCCGGCAGCTTGCCGGACTTGCCGATCGAGAAGGCGACCGTGACCTTCGGAAGCGCATAACGCTGCGTCTTCGGGAAGGAGATCGTGGTAATCGTCGCCTTGAATGAGCCGACGGGCGGATATTCAAGCCCCAAGAACTGGCGGAGAGGCGTGCTGAACGCAAGAGCCGGCGCGGCGGCGACTGCAAGCACAACGACCGCAGCCGTAAGCAGAGAACGGGGACCGCGCTGGGCGGGCCTCTGCAATCGCCGACGACGCACGCCAGGTTGAGCATTCGCCCGGTCGAGAACGGCCTCCCAGTCGCCGTGCTCTTCAGGATCAAATGGAGCCAGTCGCCGCAACTCGTCGAGGACGGCCGGCGCTAGCTCACCCATAGGTCTTGACCTCCCCAAGCTTGTGCCGCAAGGCTGAGTGCGCGGCGGCCAGAGTTGCCGAGACGGTTCCGACCTCGACCTCGAGGATCGCCGCAATCGTGCAGTAGTCGAGGTCTGCGTAGTAACGCAAGAAAACAACCAGGCGCTGTCGCTGCGGCAGCTGGGCGATCAGGGGCGCGAGCTCCGAGACGCCGTCAGGCGTGAAGTAGCGCGCATCCTCAATTCCGCCAACTTCAATCAGCGGTCGCTGCGTCGCCTTCCGCGCCGCGTTCACAACCGCGCGCCACACCCACGCTTCAAACGGCCCGTCGCCACGGAAACTCTGTCGGCTTCTGACCAAGCCCACGAACGCGTCTTGAACAGCCTCGACGGCACGCTCGCGGTCGCCGATGATCCCCCGTGCGACACGCGCGTAGTAGGGGAAGCGCGTGCGGTAAAGGGTCTCGATCTGGTCGAGCCGACGGTCACCCATGATCGTCATCTACTTAACCTTGATCTACGCAGCTCGAGTTTTGTTTACTCGAAGCTTGTTCGTCTCCGCCTGAGGCGTGGCTCATGTAGTGACGTAGCGGCTCCCGTGTCACGTTGAACCCGGTGTTGACCATGCTCGGGGCCTTCAGCTCTCCGCTTCAAGTAGCCCTGCGCGGAGCCTTCGAACGGATCCGCCCCGAGCAAGGCGCGATACGCGCGCGGGATGAGACGGCGTTTTTGGACGCCGAGACGAGTCCAAGACGTCGCCGCAGTGCATGCGCGTACTCCTAGGTGAGATCCCCAGCGTCACGGCGATCTCGGCATCTGTCGTTCCCTCGGCGGTGCCGTGCGCGACTTCGTGTTGGCGGGGCGACAGTTGCAAAGCCACACCGGGCTGTCTCTCTTCGCTAGCCAAGGCGGCCCCCTTGCCCATTCGAATGGTGGTACCAGCATGACCGGGGTGCGAGCGAGGTTGCTGCGGGTTAGCTGCCCGCAGCCGCGTGGTCGGCATCAGCAGAAGTGAGCCCGAGCGCGAGGAGAAGCGACACGCCGAGCAGCCTCAGAAGCGAGGTCTCGCGAAGGTGTCCGAGGCTCACGATTTCGCCAGCTTTGCACCTGAGTTAACAGAAGACAAGTTTTCAACGGCAGCGAAAAGATTCTCTGCAGTCGGCGCGAGATGACCTGCTTGGAGTGCTGCGCGTGCGGTTGCAAGGAAACCTTCGGCGTGATCTGCCAGGACTCGCATCGTTGATGCATTTCGTCGAAAGTCGAAAGCGATGAGCCAACCGCCGCCGGGGCTCGGAAGAATTGTCAGGTGGCCGGCGTCCTCATCTCCGGGATCTCGGACGAGGTCCCTGATCGCAGAGATGTCATCAAGTGTGACTAGCTCACCTTTTCGATCGCACACGCGGCCATCACGATGGCGGTCCCCCTCACCTCGCTGTTGAGTCGAACGACAGGCGGTCCCTCGCTTCCGAAGATGACCTGTGCACGCTCCAGCACCCACTCCGCGGCGATCGCGCCTAGGGCACGACGACGCTCAATCTCTGGGATCAGCCACAAGTCGAATGCCTGCTCAAGGAGCGTCTCGCCGAACTCGAGTGCAACGCTCGGGGTCGGCTGCGTGAGTGTTGTCAACCTCTGAGAGATTCTCTGGCATAGCGAGTTAAGCCCGACGGTGGCGGATCGACGAGCACGGCCGACAGCTTGCCCGGGTGTGCCGACGAGGGCATGCCACTCAGTTGGCCTGAACGGCTCAGCGAAAGATCTCTTCCAATCTGAAAACGAGGTGCTGTGCCTCCGCCCATCCAGCAGCAACGAATGTGTCAAGAAGGAACATCAGATCGTCGAGGGGCTCTCCGGCTCTCAGGAGCTCTCTGTGGTCAGAGAGAAGTTCTTCCACGAGCTGGGTCACCTCGCGGGCGGCGATTGAGTCAAAGGCATAGCCTGAGCTGACGCCGGCTTCTACCGCGAGGCGCACTAAATGCGTCACTGCGACTGGATCGCATCTCACGACTCCGTGGAGGTACTCAACGAGGTGGTGCGCGGTGGATGCTGGCAGTCCAAGGCCCTCTTCCCCGCCGAATCGTTCTGCGACGGTAGTTACGAGAGTTCTCGTCGCTCCGAAGAACTCACAGGTCAGCTCGACAGGGACAGGCTGGCGTTTGTCGCCCTTGTAGACCCCAGAATGGAAGAAAATGCGACTCACGACCTCGTTGACAATTTCGAATGTCGGCCGGAGTTGATCCGGCGTTAGTCCCAAACCATCTGCTCCCAAGAGGGCAGCAGCGCCTGCCTCGACAGCTGCGATAAGCCAAGTGATCGCGCGATCAGTCGACGCTGCGAAGTCGGGAATGTCGACGCGGTCGACGTGAACGAAGTCGAGTGCGACCCAGGTGTAGCCGGCGACTTCGGCGCCGCGTCCAGGTAACTCGTCAAGAGCGCCATAGATCACGCCGAGCGCCCACTCGCTCCCACGGCCCAGCGCTAGACCGGCGACTAGGTTCGCCAGATTGTCTTCGGGTTTGAGGCGCTGCTGACTGCCAATGTCAAAGTCTTCTCGGTCTAGGAGCACCTGAAGCGACTCTTCGACATTGGTCTGGTGCTCGGCGGTCGCTACGAGACTGAGCGAACGCGCAATAGCGTCCAGCACAGCAGCATTTTCCTCAGTTCGCAGGCGTTCGCGCAGGACTTCCCAGAACACGTCTGGCGTCGAATCGCAGATCGCCCAAAGGTTCGCGGCGAGCAGCCATCGCACGCTCGGGACGAGATCCCGAGCAAGTTCTTCTATCGCATCGACAACCTGCTCGTCATCGATTCCGGGCTTGAGATGCGGGAGACCCTGGGCGGCTGCGTTTCGGGCGGCCGGTGACCATGCTGGAAACGCAAAGTCGCCCGCTGACGCTCGGTCTGGCTCGCGCCCACTGGCGGCCTCTAGGAGAATCAGGCGTGTTAGCTCAATGTCATCAGACTCGAGTGTCTGGGAGTGGCGGGCGAGAAGCGCCGCAGCTCCGGCCAGCTTCGCCCACACAGAATCCTCGACAGCTTCAGGCACCTCGGCTGAGCGAAGCTCCTCAAGTACCGCACGCATCCTGGCTACAACGACCCGCACGCTGTCCCGAGTCGGTGGCTCGTTGCGGTAGGTGTCTTCGAACGCACCTATCGGTTTCGCAAGCTCCGTTAGCCGCCGGACTACAGGGTCCTCAACGTTTAGGCCTTGCTCGGAGAGCCACATGTCCTCGGTGTAGCGACTCGAGGACGTGTGGAATTCGACGAGTGGTGGGTTGGCTTGAGCCGTCACACTCGCTTTGGTCAACTGTTTGAGCTGTACGCCCTCCTCAGTCTGAAGGCGTTCATCCGGGATCCGCTGAATGATTCGCCCGATCGGCGCGCCAGAAACGTCCTCTTCCTGGTGCGCAAGGCCTACGACCAACTGCTCAACGTCAAGGAGCGCGGCGCTAGACAGGTAGGGCATAGCCGCGGCAAGGAACTCCCCAGCCTCACGAACAGTTTCAAGACACGACAGAACGGGCTCGGCGATTAAGAGATCGAACAGTTGATTGGTGAAGACCTCGGGCCGGCGGGTCGCCATGACAAGCAGACGACGCCATACGAATGCCATCGATGCGTGCTCCCCAATCTGCGCGAGCGCCTCGCAAAGACGATCGGTCTCCCCGATGTCCGCGAGTGCCTCAACGTGGCCGACGACGACATCCATCAGCTCCTGCGCGTCGCCACGGACGGCACCGGCTGCATCCCAGAAATGCGAACCGTCTCGCGTGTAGGTGGCTCGGATGTTGCGGAACTCGAACGAGGAAGATGGCGGTGCGTGCTCCCGACGATCCAGCTCCTCGACTCGGACGGACGCGTTGATCGATCGGACAAGTGCCGGGATCGCGTAGTCCGGTGCCTCCTGCAGGAACGCAGGCGCGTGCTGCTTCAGGTTCCATTGCACCATCCCGAAATCCTGGCGACGGGTGCTGGAGAGCGCCACGACGATGCCACCCATATGCGTCCGCTCCTCGCTGAGTTCGACATGCGAGAACGCTCTCTCGAAAAAGAGTGCCGCCAGACTAGGGACGACACGCCACACGTTGTGGAGCTCAACGCTGAGCCGGTAGGCGTAGTCGATCGAGACCGTTTCGTCCCCAATGTCATCTACGACGCGGCGCAGGAGGTCCGAGGAGGCTGGCGGATCCGTCTCGAGCGTCTGTGCGACAAGTGGAACGAGCCAAACCGAGCCGAGTCGGTCGGCCGTTGGATTCGTGGCGCGCGCTTCGAACGCCCAGAACAGGAGTGCGCGAGCGGCGGCGCCGACGTTCAGCCGCGCTTCGGAACCAGGCGTGGCCGCCTGGTTGATCTGGTCAAGAATGAGAGCGAGATCCCAGGCAAAGGCCGACGCGGGCAGCTGGGCAAGACGTACGCAGATCTCAGCCCATACTTCGGTGCGGGGCACACCTGTGAAGCGGACCGCCTGCAAGACTCGAGATGTGACCTCTGCCGCTGCCTCTGGGTGACGTGCAAGGCCCTCGACGAGGGGCTGCAGATCGTCAGATCGACGAGCTTCGTTGGCGACGACCGTTGGAGGCAGTACACGCGTGAAGAGCCGCGCCTGCGACCGGTCGGCTCGGCTGAGGCCGAACAAGATGGTCCAAAAGAGAGCCCGGTCGTTGTGCCAGAGGCGAAGAAAGAAGTAGTTGAGGCTTGGACGTAGGAACAGCGCACGCGACGGGTCTTCTTCCAGGAATCTCCTGAAGCCATCTTCAGTTGCAGCCAGGCTCAAAATGCTCACCGCGAAGTCGAACAGGATGTTGTGCGCGAAGGACGTTCTCGCCTGCCCTGCTGTACTTGAGGTCAGGATCTCGCTGCTATGGAGTTGTTCCCATGCGGTTCGCTCAGCGGGGCGGTATGCGTCGGCTGTTCGGACTGACAGAGTCCGTGCGGCGAGCATTAGGTTGGTGGTGCGTTCGAGTATCAGTCTCTTCTCCACGTCATGCTTACCGGTATCTACGCGCAGGCGCCAGAACAGAGCGAGCAGGTCGATCTCCGACCTGAGCCTGGTGATCTCAGCTTCGCCGCCGCTCGCGACGATGCCATCGAGGAGCCACAGCGCGAACGGCGTTCGAAGAATCGAATGAAGGTCTCCGCTGGCGGCGGTCCAGATGTCTTCTAGTCCTTGAATCTCGGCTGCGGCAGAGAGGACTTCCTCATCCGTTAGCGGTGGGACGTAGAAGTGCCGACAAAGCACGCCTTCGAGGCGAAAGTCAGGAGAATCGTCTCGACTGGATGTCCGGAACAGCTCTTCGAGTTCCTCGGACCGCCGCGCGTCGTACGTGCGAACGCTGACGATCACCCTCCATTGGGCCGGAAGGCGACCGAGCGCACGTCGGAGCAGCTGAATCAGCTCGGTCCGACCCCGGTCAGACCGAGCAGCATCGAGAGCGTCAACGACGAAGTACGCACGAGCAATGTCCTCCGCACCCGCTTCCTCTTCGAGGAGGTCAAAGAGATCTCGATCGACGCCGAGTTCTTGCGCAAGCGAGGTGTCCGACACTTCTGGGAGGCGATCGACGGGCACGAAGAAGCAATATGTCGCGGGATCGCGTTGCTGCTCTTCGACGAAGCGTTCAAGCAAGTAGGACTTTCCGCTCCCAGGGGCCCCAATGACGACGCCGCTACCACCGTCGACGAATGCATTGAACGACTGCTCGACGCGTGCTCGGTTGATCCTCATCGTCCGAGCATCCTCTCGGTGAAGGCTTCTCCTCGACTCCGGGTTGTGCGCTCGGCCGTGGCTTCGCACAGATCAGCGAGTACGTCTTCCAAGCGACTGTGGTCTTCGCGCTCGTCGGGTAGGACCGTGACGGGATAGAAGATCGGCGTAACCCCGTACGGAGCTAGCTGCTGGGCGATTCGCCCCTCCTGAGCTTCGTCATCGACGCCCATGAGCGCGAAGTGATCGAGCTCGCGCCCGCGTTGGAAGTCTCGATTGATGACGTCAAGAAGATGACGCAGCGCTGGGTCATCGAGACTGAAGCCGACGAACAGCACCGGGTAGCTGACAAGGAGCGCCCAGATCACCTTTCGATGCATTGTGTCGAGTTCGACCCGTACTTGGCCTCCATCGGGTGTTTCCTCGAAGTAAGGGCCGTATCGCTTGGCGTAGTCATCGCTGGTCACGACGAGGTGCTCTGGGTTCTGAAACCAACCGTGCAAGTGCAGTACAGATCGACGGCGCCTCCCGCCAGACGTTGAGCGCAGAAAGTCGAAGACAGCGAACGATCTTGGCAAGCAGAGGTCGAGGTCTTCACACCTGTCTCCATCCGCGCTCGCGGCATCCTCGAGGACGCTGTCGTAGTTCGTTGTGGCGATGCCGCGGAATCTCGCCGAGACGAGTATGCGGTGGACCGCGTCGTAACGTTGGGTTCGTGCATCCGGCCCGAACGTGCGCTCGAGGTGAGCGTGAAACTCATCGAGCCGACCTGCCTCCGTAAGGCTCGCCTTAATGGCTCCTGCGATCGCGCTTGGGTCGTCCTCTGGGACGTGGCTCACATCAACGTCGAACTGCTCTACCAGCTGCTGGGCGTAGCCCTTGAAGCTGGGGTAATCCACCCTCATGCTCGCGCCTGCCCCTACGAGCAGGAGCATCTTCTCGTCCCGGATGAGTTGGCGGACTCGTTCCAAAGCTGGCCACCCCTGCTCTTAGGTCTGTGGACGTAGAGGCTAGGCCAACCGGATGCGAGCACGCGGGTCCCCTGCCTTCGCGAGCTAGCGCGATCCTCTTGGAGTAGAAGGCAACCCGGAGCCTTGTGTGTTGCCAAGTCGAATAGCGGTCTCAAAACCGCGAGCACACGGTCGTCCCTGTGGCCGAGCCAATCTCGATCGGCCTGTGACTGGAACGACGATCAGTCGTGAAGTCGCAGAGGCGCGCGACTTAGGCGGAACTGACCGAATTGCAGCCATTTTCTTTGATGCCCCCAGCAGGAATCGAACCTGCGCACGCGGTCTAGGAAACTGCTTGCGAGAGCCACGCTTCGAGGAGGTTTGCTGCGTGGGATTCGTTGCCGGGGAGAAGGTGGCCGTATCGGTCGAGTGTGATCGTGATTGACGCATGGCCCATGTAGGTGCTGAGTGCTTTGAAGTTGATGCCGGCGGCGATCATGTAGGCGGCGTAGCTGTGCCGACACTCGTGAAGGCTGATCGGCGCGATGCGCTTCTCTTTCCAGGCCTTGCTTGTGTGCAGCTTGATGGTTCCAGGGTTGAACGGCCTCGTGCCGTTCCTGTTCGGGAACACGAATCCTTCGTGCCCGCTCTTTCCGTGTTGGAGTTTGTAGTTGAGGAGTTCGCGCCGCAGCGTTCGGGTGATGGGGATCCGGCGGGTGCCTGCGCGGCTTTTCGGGCTGACGAATCCGGTTTGCCGGTCCCAGCTTCTCTCGACCCGGATCAGGTTCAACTTGAAGTCCACGTTCGCCCAGCAGAGGGCTTGCAGCTCTCCGAGCCTCAGACCGGCATAGAGGGCCGTCGCATAGATCGCCCGTTCGGTGGCTGGGAGGGCGTCGAGGAGCAGGCGAATCTCAGTTGGGGCTGCGATTCGCTCTCGAGTTCCGCGGACAGCCGGAAGGCTGAGGCCGGCAGTTGGGTTGATCGCCACCTCAGCGCGACGGCATGCCTGCCGATAGATCGCACGAAGCGGCAGCATCGTGTTTCGGACCGTGCTTGCCGACAGCCCGTCTGCTGAGAGCCGATCCGCGATCTCCTGGAGCGCGTTCAGGCTCACCGCTGTCAACCGGAGGTGACCCATCTTTGGCAGCACACGGTGGTTGAGCGCTTGCCGATAGGCGCGAATCGCGGACGGCTTAAACGGGTCACCCGAGCGCGTCCGCGCACGACCGTCCTCGGCTGCGGCAAGCCACTCCTCAGCCGCTTCCCTCAAGGTCGTGCGCGAGGGCGCGCGGAGTGTCCCTTTGCGCAGGGCGACCTGGCTCTCCTGCCGCCAAGCTCGCGCGTCGCCGAGCGTCGCGAACGTCTTGCGGATCGTCTTACGCTCACGCGCCGACCAGACCTGCGCCTGAAAGCCCGGAGAACAGGAGCACGCCCCGCCGCCCCGCGAGCTACACAACCGCCTGTGGCGTACCACGATCCCCTCGTACCGGGGTCGCCGCTTCCGGATAGTCACCGGAGGAGGACTAGAGATGCCGGTCATCAGCGAACAGTGTTAGCTCTGGTCGCCTCAACAACGCAAGTCCAGCCTGGCAGTGCGCGATCGGAATTGCGATCGACGTAACCTTCCAGGCTTTCGCCCCACGCCCGAAAGCCCGCCGCTTCGGCTACCCCGAGGGGTGCCCCGGTCCAGCCAGATTTAGCGTCGCTGCGCTAGATCTGGCTACACGAAGCGGAGGGGGAGGGATTTGAACCCTCGATCCGCCTTGCGACGGATAACGGTTTTCGAGACCGCCGCATTCGACCGCTCTGCCACCCCTCCGGACGGATTCGCAGGGTAGCGATTTCGCCGA
>Ga0070741_10013888_pt1 | contig 14091 bp, 12 predicted proteins | sample Coa_R1_4_FD_66440 | JGI IMG/M metagenome (GOLD analysis project Ga0070741, IMG submission 66440) | Surface soil microbial communities from Centralia Pennsylvania, which are recovering from an underground coalmine fire - Coalmine... | ecosystem: Environmental > Terrestrial > Soil > Unclassified ... | reverse complement strand
AAGGGCAAGAACACCATCATCCATGCCCTCGAGTCGAAGAACGCAGCGGCCACCGGTAAGCAGGACCTGAACAATACGGGCTCGTCCACCCTGGCGCAGTACCTGCTGGACAAGGACCCGCTACATCTGGGCACCGACGCCCAGCAGCGCTATACAGCGATCGCCGGCCAAATTACCGATTTCCGCAACAAAGAGCGTGGCGGCATTCTGAACTCGATCGACGAGCTGAAAGGCGTGGCTCCGCCCGAGGTGATCAGCGCGCTGCAGCAGGACTTCTACGTTTCAAATTTCGTGGTACGCAACGTGGAGATCGTGGGTCCGCAGGTGGGCTCGCAGCTCCGCGCCCAGGCCATTCGCGCCACCGTGTACTCGCTGGCCGGCATGCTGGTGTATCTCTGGTTTCGATTTGAGCTGATCTATGGCATCGGCGCAGTCGTCGCCTGCTTCCACGACACCATCATCACTGTCGGCTTCTTCTCGCTGCTCGACAAGGAAATGAGCTTGACGGTAATCGCGGCCATTTTGACGCTGATCGGCTACTCGATGAACGATACCATCGTCGTCTTCGACCGCATCCGCGAGAACCTGAAGCTGCTGCGACGCGAGCCGCTGGCCGACATCGTCAACAAGAGCATCAACCAGACGCTGAGCCGGACGATCCTGACCTCGGGTCTGACCTTCCTGACCGTGCTGTCGCTGTACATCTTCGGTGGCGAAGTGCTGCGCAGCTTCTCGCTGGCGCTGGTAATCGGCATCCTGATCGGCACCTATTCCTCCATCGCCGTGGCCGCTCCCATGCTGGTGTCCTATCAGGACTGGCGCGGCAAGCGGGCCGGTCAGGCCATGGCGGAGAAAATGACGACCGCGCGCGGCAAGACTGGCGGCAAGACGGAAAGGGCGAAGGTCAAGGCATAGGAGCCCCGAAGACCTGTTCACGATTGCGGCATTGCCCAAGGTCCCGCGAATTTCGGAAGTCGGTCCCACTTTGTTGGCGAGAAGACCGAGGTCTGAACACTCGCCGGAACCCGGACACAGCGGGTCGGTCTTGGGCAATCGGCCTTAAGAGCGGGCACGACCCAGCGCGTTCAGAACGGCCACGAAGTCCGCGCCTAGGCAACCCCCCTACCGGGGTGTATACTGCCTGACGCCCCAGTTCCCGGCAGCCATGTTCGTCTAAGGTTGCGTCTCCAGGCCCCTAAATATTCCAGTGGCTGCTTTGCTTTTCCGGGCACAAATGCGCAAATTCCGGTGTCTAAGTTAACAGCACGTTTCGGAGAACCGGTATGTTCGAAGACAGCCTTGTAGAATCCGGCGGAAAAATCAAGACTAAGCGCGGAGCAACCACCGTCATCTCCTTTATCCTCGAGATCATCTTCCTCGGGGTCCTGGTGTTGTTGCCGCTGATCTTCACCGAGGCGCTGCCTACAAAACAGATTATGACGATGTTGACGGCGCCGCCTCCGCCACCACCGCCTCCGCCGCCACCGGCCGCTGCGCCGGTCGTGGTGAAAAAGATCCAGAGCGAACTGGATAACGGCCAGCTTCGCACCCCAACCGCCATCCCGAAAAAGATCCAGATGATTAAGGAAGACGAGCCGCCACCGAGCGCCGGTCCGGCGGGCGTGGTAGGCGGAGTCCCGGGCGGCGTTCCCGGCGGCGCCATGGGCGGCGTGCTGGGCAGCGTAATGAGCAGCGTGCCGACGGCGGTGCCGAAAGTCGCCACCCCGCAGCGCGTGCGCGTCTCCCAAGGCGTATCGCAAGGCTTGCTGATTCATAAGGTCCAGCCGCAATATCCCCCGTTGGCGCGTCAGGCCCGCATTCAGGGAGTGGTAGTGCTGCAAGCACTTATCGGCAAGGACGGGGCCATCCAGAACCTGCATGTGGTCAGCGGCCATCCCATGCTGACCAACGCCGCGCTGGAAGCGGTTAAGGAATGGAAGTATAAGCCTTACTACCTGAACGGCGAACCGGTCGAGGTGGAAACCACGATCAATGTGAACTTCACATTGTCTGGTGACTGATGTTGCGGGATGCGCTGATTTGCATCTAAGTTTCAGAACCGGTGCTGCTGCTGATGGCGGAATCCGGTGATGGTTTCAAGAACGTAACCTGCATGTATCGAGCCTGCTCTGCCGGTGGGCAGAGTGGGCCCGCAGTTTGGATCCCGCAGTAACAGGTGTGCTGCTGTAACCGAAAGTTCCGAGGAGGAGAACTCAACTCATGTTCCTAACAAACCTTGCATTTTGTGCTCTGGGCCACGTCCCCGCGGTGGCGGCCTTGTTCTTCCAGGAAGCGCAGATCGGGTGGGACCCAGTCTCATTGTGGAGACAGATGGGCATTCTCGCCAAGATCGTGGTTGTGATCCTGTTCATCATGTCGGGCTGGTCGATTGGCGTCATGATCGATCGCGCCATGGCGTTCAGCGCCGCCCGCAAGCAGTCGCGCGCATTCGCGCCCGCCGTTGCCGGCGCATTGCGTGAAGGCAAAATCGACGAGGCGATCAAGGTCGCCGAGCGCAACAAGAAGAGCCATCTGGCGAAGGTGGTCACCGCCGGCCTGCAGGAGTTCCGTGCGCACGGTGACTCCGCTGACATTCCCGGCGAGCAGATCGAAGCCTCCAAGCGCGCCCTGGAGCGTGCCGAGGCCATCGTTCACGCTGAGCTGAAGCGAGGTCTGGGCGGACTGGCGACTATCGGATCGACGGCCCCCTTCGTGGGACTGTTCGGCACCGTGGTCGGCATTCTGAACGCCTTCAAGGAAATTTCCAGCCAGAAGGCCACCGGTTTGGGCGCGGTCGCGGGCGGCATTTCCGAAGCCCTGGTGACCACCGCTATCGGACTGTTTGTCGCCATTCCGGCCGTCATGATGTTCAACTACTTCACCGGCAAAGTGGAAGCCTTCGACGTGGAAATGGACAACAGCTCCAGCGAGCTGATTGACTATTTCCTGAAGCGTCGTCAGGTCCGCCGCTAACGGGAGCGTTGCGGCTCCGGCCGGAAGGAGGTTGAACCAATGGCAATTTCAGTACGCAACGAAGGCAGCAAAGTCAATTCCAACATCAACGTGACCCCGATGGTCGACGTGATGCTGGTGCTGCTCATCATCTTCATGGTCATCACGCCCATGTTGCAGAAGGGCCAGAGCGTGGATATGGCGAAGGTGAATAATCCGACCGCTATGCCCGATGCCGACAAGGATGACGCTCTGCTGGTGGTGGTGATGCGCGACGGCCAGATTTTCTTCGGCACCGATCGCATCAAGATGGACGAGCTCACCAATCGGGTGAAGGACCGCCTGGCCAATAAGGTGGACAAGCGGATCTTCATACGCGCCGACCTGCGCGCCAAGTATGGCTACGTCGTGGACGTGGTGGATAACGTCCGCGCCGCCGGGGTTGACGATGTGGGCCTGCTGACCGAGCAGAAACACGAGGGACCCGCTACCAACAAGCCGCCCACAGGCAGTGCGACTTCGGGCGCGGGCGCCCAGTGAGGAGTTGAGTTATGGGAATGGCAATCGGAGGGTCGAGCGGGCCCTCAGCCGACATCAACGTAACCCCGCTGATTGACGTGTTGCTGGTGCTGCTGATCATCTTCATGGTCATCACGCCACTGACGCCCAAGGGCCTGGACGCGCTGGTGCCCCAGCCGCCCAAGGATAAAAATCAACCGCCGCCGGATCAAACGCGCACCATCGTCGTGCAGGTGCTCAGGGGGCCGGGCGATAAGCCGGCGCTCAAGATCAACCAGGACGACGTAACTTGGGAGAACTTGGAGGGCCGGTTGAACGACATCTTCAAGACCCGCGCGGAAAAGGTGATGTTCGTGAAAGCCGATACGGACCTGCCGTTTAACGACGTGGCGCAGGTCATCGACATCGCGCATTCGGCCGGTGTCGATAAGGTCGGACTCATCACCGCCAAAATCGAAGCCGGCGGGTAGCACTGGGAACGGAGTTCGGACAGCACACCTCCTTGCGGGAGGGAAGGGACGATACAAGTCGTCCCTCCCCTTCTGCCACCGAACTGCGTGGAGGGAGAACAATAAGGAACATGAATAAGAGTGGACGTGTACTGACGGTACTTGCGGTCCTGCTCGCGCTGCTCTCCACCGTAGGTTGCAGCAAGCTGCGCGCGCGCGATCAGCTCAACAAAGGCGTGCAGGCATATAAGAACGCGAAATACGATGACGCCATCGATCATTTTCAAAAAGCGGTCCAATTTGATCCCAGCTTAGTGAATGCCCGCCTTTATTTGGCGACCGCGTATATGGGCCAATACATCCCCGGGGCCGATTCTCCGGACAACAATCGTTACGCCGAGCAAGCCATCGACACCTTCAAGCAGGTGCTGGACCAGCATCCGCCAAAGGAGCAGCAGATCCACAGCCTTAAGGGCATTGCGTCGATGTATTTTCAGGAAAAGAAATTTCCCGAGGCTAAGGAGTACTACCAGAAGATCGCTCAGCTCGATCCGAACGACCCTGAAACCTACTACTCGCTGGCGGTCATCGACTGGATGCAGGCCTACCAGCCGGACCAGAAGGCGCGCGCCGAACTGGGCATGAAGCCGACCGACGAACTCAAAGACAAGAAAGCCTGCGAGCAGCTGAAAGAACAGAACACCGAGAAGGTTGAAGAGGGTATCCAGGACTTGGACAAGGCGCTACAGCTTCGTCCGGATTACGACGATGCAATGGCGTACCTGAACCTGCTTTACCGGCAAAAGGCGGAATACGAGTGCGACAATCCTGACGAACGCAAAGCCGATCTGAAGACCGCCGACGACTGGGTCGACAAGACTATGGCAACCAAGAAGGCCAAGGCTGAGAAGGCCGGCCCAACCGGCATTGTCACTACCGAGAGCACGCAGTAAGCGCTGCTGACGCAAACTTCGCCCCTCCCGCAGGAGGGGCGATTTTGTTTGCACGTAGAAACAGGTTGCTGCTACATGCCGCCCGGACTCGCTGTAGACCCTGCTCCGGAAGGCGGCACCGCTCCCTGAGGCGGCTTTGGCCCTCGCGGAGCGGCTGCCGGAGGGGCTGCTCCTCCCGGCGACGGCGGAGTACCAGCAGGCGCGAACGCCGGCTCGGCGAACTTGCTCTCATCGATTGCCAGGTTCTGCTCCACTTTGTCGAGCTGGATCGTGAAACTGCCGCTCGGACGACCCAGCGTCCAGCGATACGGCGTCTTCACTCCTCCCACATCGCGGTAGTCCGAATAGTCCACTTGCGTCGGCAGGAACCCGAGCGGCGTGTCGGTGTAGTGCACCATGCGCACCAGCAGCCCTGAGTTCTTGTCGAAATAGAGCTTCACCGGCGCCTGTTCTTTAGCCTCGCCCAGGACGACATCGGCTTCGTTGTCGCCAATCTTCTCGGGATGCGGTTGCAGCTTCAACGCGGTGAACTGCTGCGGAAGAGCGGCGGGATAGAAGGCCTCGGCATCGAGGCGGGCGGCGAGCTCATCGGCGGCAGACATGGCGCGCGGCGGACGTCCGGGAAAGAGTAGCCAGCCGGCCTCGCCGTTGTACGCGGTGACGCTGTCGCCTTTGGGCGTGTGCATCACCGAGACACGCTGATCGGGCGTTTTCGTGTAGATCGTGATCGGCATCGACCCGCCCTCGGGCATCAGCGCCTTGCCGGATTCCACGCGGGTCGTCACCTTGCCCAGCGCAACATTGCCGCCGATGGCTTGCAGAAACTTGGCCATGACCGGCTCGCCCGACGGGAGCGACGCCGGATCGGCAGCGTGCTCATGCTCCTCAATCGGTTGCGGGCCCTCCGCCAGCACGGCTGGAACTGCCTGCGGGTTCGGTGAACCGCGATGGCAGGTGTTGCAGGTGACCTCGCGCTGGCCCTTAAAGTTCTGCGCATTGATGGTGAACATCATCTGCATCATCTCGCGCGCGGTCTTCTTCTCCTTTTTGTCGTCCTTGTCGAACTCGAGCCGCTTATCGGGCCCTGCAACGTGGCAGAAGTCACATTCCACTCCCAGCGAGGCGGCGACAAATTGCATTGCCGGGATCAACTGGTCTGCCGGGATGTTCTTCAGTACCTGAATATTCTTGTACTTCTCGGCGGCCGTGGGGGAGGGGCCCTGGCCGGTATTTTGCGTCTGGGCGTAGCCGTAAATGGCGATCAATGCGGCCGCGATGAAGATCAGGGCGGCGAAAATTGGGTTGGCGAGCGTATGCTCTTTTTTCAACGGAGAGATCCTATGTCGGAGATTTTGCATAATGGCGCCTGCAGAACAGCACTGGCAGTCTAGCAAACTGCGGAGCATGCCGTTAGCGCCGCACCCTTCCCGAGGACGGTCACACAGGCTTGTGACATTTGCACTCGCCGCCGATGGGCGATGCAGTAGAATCCAAGTTTCCGCGGATAGGTGCATTGGGCGAGCGCCATATGTCGTCCTCTGTAGGTCTGTGCCTTCGACGAATTGGCTAGTGACCACTCTAATGTTCAAACGAATCCTGATCGCCAACCGCGGCGAGATCGCCGTGCGCATCATCCGCGCCTGCCGTGAACTGGGCATTGAGTCGGTCGCCGTCTTCTCCGACGTCGATCGCAAGGCGCTGCACGTGCGCAAGGCCGATTACGCCTACCACATCGGCCCGGCGACGGCGAGCGAGTCTTACCTGAACATAGACAAGATCCTGGAAGCTGCGCGCCGCAGCGGCGCCGAGGCCATCCACCCCGGCTACGGCTTTCTCTCGGAGAACGCGAACTTCGCGCGCGCCTGTCGCGATGCCGGAATCAAGTTCATCGGCCCGTCGCCCGAGTCGATGGAGATGATGGGATCGAAGACGCGCGCGCGGCAGAACATGAAACGCGCCGGGGTACCGTTTGTTCCCGGCTCCGAGCGCGGCCTGGAGCTCGACGACATGGAGCGGCTGGCCGAGCAGGTCGGCTATCCGGTGATGCTGAAAGCGGCGGCCGGCGGCGGCGGCAAGGGCATGCGCCTGGTATCGTCGCCCGCGGAGCTGCACTCCGCCTATGAAAACGCGCGCAGTGAAGCCCAGCGCTCCTTCGGCGACAACGAGGTCTATATAGAGAAGTTCATCGCCAACCCGCGTCACGTGGAGATGCAAATCTTCGGCGATGAGCAGGGCAACGTCGTCTACCTGGGCGAGCGCGAATGCTCGGTGCAGCGCCGCCATCAAAAGGTATTGGAGGAATCTCCTTCGCCGATTGTCGATGAGGACATGCGCCGGCGTATGGGCGAGATTGCCGTGCGCGTCGGCAAGGCGGCCGGCTATTACAATGCCGGCACCGTGGAGTTCCTGGTCGATCGCGAGCGCAACTTCTATTTCCTTGAGATGAACACGCGCTTGCAGGTGGAGCATCCCGTAACCGAATTCGTCACCGGCCTCGACCTGGTTCACTTGCAATTTCACGTCGCCACAGGCCAGCCGCTGCCGTTTAAGCAGGAGGATATCCAGCTGCGGGGGCATGCGATCGAGTGCCGCATCTACGCCGAAGATCCCGATAATAACTATTTCCCGTCGCCGGGGAAAATTACGCGCCTGATTTCGCCTTCCGGGCCAGGCATACGGCGCGACAGTGGCATGTATGAAGGCTGGAGCGTACCGATCGAGTACGATCCGCTGCTGGCCAAGCTGGTGGGCTATGGCGAGGACCGCGAACAGGCCATCAACCGGCTGCTGCGTGCGTTGTACGAGTACTTTGTCGGCGGCATCAAGACCAATACGTCGCTGTTTCGGCGCATCCTGAAGGATCCCGACTTCCGCGCCGGCAACATCGATACCGGCTTCCTCGACCGGCTGCTGACAAAGCCGAATAACGAGACCGATCCGCGGCGGCCCATCATCGCGGCGATGGGCGCCGCCATTTTCGCCAGCGCAGAAGCGCAAGCCACGCTGCCGGGAACGACCGTGGCAGTATCGACGAACGGCAAAGCGGCGCCGCCTCCGCCCATTTCGGGCTGGAAGCGCATGGCTCGCGAGGAGGCGGTGCGGGAGCGATGAAGTACTAAAGCTCAGATTTTATAATCCGCTGAGGAGATTACTCGTGGAGATGGTGCTCACCGCATGCTTTTATGACCTACGACATTGTTGTTGACGGCAAGATACACCACGTCGAAGTGACGCGCGGCGAGAAGCTCTGGTCGTGCAGGGTTGACGGCCAGGAGATGGAAGTCGATGCCGCCCTCACCGCGCGTGACGTTCTCTCGCTGCTCATCGGGGGCAAGGCCTACGAGATCAAGCGTGAACGCTCGCTGCAGGGCGAGCTTCACATGGTGATTGGCAGCGCGCGCTATGCCGTCGAGGTGCAGGACCCGCGCTCACTTCGCACCCGCCGCGCGGTGGCCGGCGCCGATAGCGGCCCGCAGAAGATCAAGGCCGCCATGCCGGGGAAGATCGTTCGCATCCTGGTCGCAGAAGGGAACGAAGTGAGCAACGGCCAAGGCCTCATCGTAATGGAAGCCATGAAGATGCAGAACGAAATGAAGTCGCCTAAGGATGGCAAGGTTCATAAGATCCTCACCGCTGAGGGATCGACCGTAAATGCCGGAGACACGCTGGCTATTATTGAGTGAGCTGAGAACGCAAGGCCGTGCCGAAAACTCGAGGCTAAAAAATCAGGCCTGCCGCGAATGGACACGGCAGCCCGAATTTGCGTCAGCGCAGTGAAATGCAGAGCGGAAGAGCCGCTTCTCCCCTGCTGGACTAGGAGCCGGAGCCGCCGTCGTTGCGCTTCAAGGTTGGCCGATCGTCGCCGCTTTGAGTGCCCGTTCCGTTGCCGTTGCCGCTATCACTAGGATGATCCGCTGTGGCGCGCCGCAGGGTAGGACGCTCTTTGTTGTCTTTGTCGTTCTGCAGCTTGTGCCGGTTCTCTAGCGAAGCTAGACGCGCCTTCACATTTTCAAATTCCGAGGTGTCCACAATGTACTCAGGACGCGAGGGCAGCACGGTCCGCATTTCATTCTGGGCGGCAGCCACGCGGTCGGGTGTCATAGGATGCGACATGAAGGCCTTGGACAGCGTCCCCGGTTTGCGCTTCTCTTGCGCCTCGATTTTCTCGAAGAATGAGATGAACGACTGCGGATCGTAGCCCGCCTTGTACATGTACTCCATGCCCAGAAAATCGGCCTGTGCCTCGAAGCTGCGGGAGAACTTCATAAACGCCAATCCGCTGCCCAGGCCAAGCCCGGCCTGCTCCGCCTCGTAAACGCCCCAACCACCGGGCACGAAGATGAGTCCGATGCTTGCCAGGTTCAGGATGTTCTCGCGGGTCTGACCACGAACGGCGTGACACGCCGCAACGTGCCCGATTTCATGCGCCATCACACCGGCAAGTTCGGCTTCGTTATCGGCTGCCAGGATCAGGCCGGAGTTCACGTAGAAGAATCCGCCCGGAAGCGCGAAGGCGTTAATCTCATCGGTATCGATCACCTTGATGGTGAATGGGACCTTGGCGTCGGAGTTGCGAACCAGGTTCTGACCAATGCGGTTGACGTACTCCGTGATGGTCGGGTCGCTAACCATCTTGGCGCTGTGTTCCACCTGCTGCGAGAACTGGCGGCCCATCGCGACCTGCTTGTCCAGCGAGTACCAGTTGCCGATGCCCTTGTCGCAACCGACATTGCGGTTGCCGATGGCGTCGATGTTCTTCATCGTGTCAGGCGAGGGAGCATTCTTCTCCCCACGCTCCGGCGCGTACTGATCGTTGCTGTTGCTGGTAGCCGCAGGGGCCTGGGTGTTGGTGCTATTTGTGCTCGAACTCGAAGGAGATGAAGCCGGAGAATTCTGTCCGGAACCCGGACTGGACGAAGGCTGCTGCGAGGAGCCCTGGTCCTGCGCGAAACCCAAGCCCGACAGCAACGCGGCCAGCAGGCCAACGCAGAACAAGCGGATTGCGGAACGCATGATGAACACCTTTTCGCCGCGATACACTACGGCGTAAACCTGACCACTGACCTTAAACCCAACCCGGCTGGAATTGTTGCCGGCCGCTATCTCTATTGTCTGCCCCTTGGCTGGGGAAGTCTACTCCCGTATCGACGGTCCACATAATCAGATGTCACGCAGCCATTAAGGTTTCCAGAATGAAGGAAACGGAGTTCCGAATATGGTGAGGAGAGGGGCGGTACGGGGCTCCGGCTCGGCCGGGCTAAGTTGCTAAGCTGTCAGTGCAGGCGAGGTGAGTTTTCTCGGAGCCGGGGACCCAACCTACTGCGCTGCAGCAGGTTGAGTCCCCCTGGAACCCCAGTTGCCCGGTAAGCCGACATATCATCGCCTGCCAGGAGCTCCGCACGATCCGGCGGGCGCCCTAATTGCCTTGTTTCGCGGCGGCGGCGCGCATCTTGGCCCACTCCGCCATGCGCTCCTGCATCTTCTTGACGCGCTCGCGGCCTTCCGGAGTGCCTTCCATGACCTTCTCCAGGTTCTGCATGAACTCCGGCGCCTTCATCATCTCGCGGATCTGCTTCATGAAGGGCTGGACTTTCGCGTAAACGCCCTGCATTTCGCCCAGCGTCTCCTGCGCAAGCTGCGGGTTCAGCGCGCCATGCGCGATCAGCGCAGCGGCCGTCTCCCAGTAGGAGAGGACCTGGCGCAGGTAGGCGTTCTCCTGGCTGCCGAAGTTGCCCATCACCTTCATCAAGTCTTCGAAGGACTGGGGCCAGAAGTTGAAGAACCAGTTGCGCGCGTCGCGCATGACCTGCTCTCGGCGCAGGTCGTACAGTTTCAGGATGAGTTCTGCATCATGGTAGGTCGCTTGTGACATAGATCCTCCGCAAGTGAAATGAGAAGCCGCCGGGAACGACGGCTTCTTGAGTGAATTGTTGATTGGCTTCTAGTTGCAGCGAACTACTTCTCCGCGCAAGCGGCCATCTTGGAGAACGCTTCTTTGGCGCGGCGCTCCATCTCTTGGGGGCTGACATCCTCGACGTGCTGTCCCAGGGCCCAGCGATGGCCGAAGGGATCGGTGATCTGTCCGTAGCGGTCGCCCCAAAACTGATTGGAGAGCGGCATGGTCACGGTGGCGCCGGCGCCAACGGCCTGATTGAAGAGGCTGTCGACATCTTCCTTGACGTACAGATTGATTACGACCGGGCTGCCGCCGAGGGTTTTGGGCGAACTGCAGAAGCCGGGGAACTCATCGGCGAGCATCAGGCGGGCCCCGCCGATGATGACCTCAGCGTGCATCACCTTGCCATCGGGAGTCTTGTGAATGCCTGCGATCTCGCCGCCGAAGGCGTCGCGATAGAATTCGGCGGCCTTGACGCCGTCATCCACAACCAAATGGGCAAGGATGGTCGCATCTTTAAGTTTTCCTGCCATGTTTCACCTCTTTTTCGTGAGAATGCCCGGCGGGAGGGCCGGGCGGTTTGGATTGCCAATCGACTATTATGCTACGGCTTCGGGGGTCACTTCGCGCGAATAGTCACATTTAACCGTAGTTTCATCCCCGGCCTTCTTCTTGCCTCGCCGCTTCGGCTCCTCCGGCTCGCTGCGTTTGTTGTTCGGGCAGACAATGAAAGTTCCCGATTTCAGGTTCTTCTCCAGCAGATAGGGGCTGCCGCACTCCGGGCAGCTCTCCGCCACCGGCTTGTAGGCCGAAGTGAACTTGCACTTGGGATAATTCGAGCAGCCATAGAAGATATTGCCGCGGCGAGCCTTCTTCTCAGCCAGGTCGCCGGTCTTGCACTCGGGACACTTCACGCCAATGTAATTCTGCTTCACCCATTTGCATTCGGGGTAGCCGCTGCAGGAGATGAACTCGCCGTAGCGGCCATGACGCAGCAGCAGGTTGCGCCCGCACTGCGGGCATTTCTCGTCCAGTGGAATGTCGGGGATCTTCTTGCCCTGATCTAGCCGGCGCGTGGTCTTGCAGTCGGGATATCCCGTGCATGCCATGAACTGCCCGAAGCGCCCGCGCTTCAGCACCATGGGACGGCCGCAGTTCTCGCAATACTCCTCCTGGGTCGTCTCCTGCACGTCGGCTGAATCCAGATCGGGCAGATCGATCGGATTCTCCTTCGTAAAAGTGCAGCTATTGGGATCGGTTTTATCGTAGGCGCTGCAGGCGTAAAACGAGCCGTGCTTGCCCCACTTGATGACCAGAGGCGAGCCGCAGCGCTCACACTTCTCGTCGGTGGGCTTCTCCATGCGCTTGACGTTCTCCATATGCTTTTCGGCATAGTGGAGTTCGCGCTCGAACTTCTTGTAGAAGTCGGCGAGCGCGTCGGTCCAGCGTTCCTTGCCCTCTTCGATTTCGTCCAGCTCTTCTTCCAGACGCGCCGTGTAAAGCGGATCGAAGATGTCCTTGAAATTGGCGACCAGCAGGTCGGTAACAACGAAGCCGATCTCAGTGGGTATGAACTTGCCACCGAGCTTCTGCACGTACTGCCTCTCCTGTATGGTGCTGATGATGGCGGCGTAGGTGGACGGCCGGCCAATGCCCTTCTCTTCAAGCTCCTTCACCAGCGAGGCCTCGTTGTAACGTGGAGGCGGCCCGGTGAAGTGCTGCTCGGGCTTCAGTCCTTTCAGGGTGAGCTTCTGGCCCTGCACCAGCTCCGGCAGCTTGTGCTTCAGTGCTTCATCCTCTTCGTCCCTGGTGTCTTTCGACTCCTCGTAGACCTTGAGGAAGCCTTCAAACTTCAGCACCGAGCCGGTCACGCGGAATTTGTGCGTCTCGCCGGCCTTGGTCTGCGCATCGATGTCGACCGTGGTCTGGTCGAAAATCGCAGGGTTCATCTGCGAAGCCACGAAGCGCTGCCAGATGAGTTTGTAAACCTTGTACTCGTCCTCCTGAAGGTACTGCTTGACGGTATCGGGATGGCGCGCCACCGAAGTGGGCCGAATGGCCTCGTGCGCCTCTTGCGCACCTTTCTTCGATTTGTAGGTGTTCGGCTCCTCGGGGAGGAATTGGGCGCCGTAATCCTTGCCGATCAACTCCCGCACTTCCACCAGCGCGTCCTTCGAAACGTTGGGCGAGTCGGTGCGCATGTAGGTGATGAGGCCGACGGTGCCCTCGTCGCCGAGATCAATGCCTTCGTACAGGCGCTGAGCGATCATCATGGCGCGCTTTACGCTGAAGCGCAGCTTGCGCGAGGCGTCCTGCTGGAATTTGCTGGTGGTAAAGGGAGGCGTGGGATTTTGCCGGCGCTCGCGCTTCTCGACGGAAGCGACCGTCCAGGTGGCGTCGTGCAGCGCAGCTTCCAGCTGTTTCGCGGCTTCTTCGTTAGGCAGAACGTTCTGCTTGGGATTCGTCCCATGCAGGCGCGCGTCGAAAGCGGGAGGCTTTGCGCCTTGCAGGTGCGCGTCGAGCGTCCAGTACTCGAGCGCAGTGAACGCCTTGATCTCGCGTTCGCGTTCGACAATCAGCCGCAGGGCGACCGTCTGCACGCGTCCGGCAGAGAGGCCGCGGCGCACCTTGTCCCACAGCAGGGGAGAGATCTGGTATCCGACCAGCCGGTCGAGAACGCGCCGCGTCTGCTGCGCGTCGACCAGGTGCGTGTCGATGTCGCGCGGATGCTGGAAAGCCTCCTGCACCGCGCGCTTGGTGATCTCGTTGAAGGTCACCCGGCGGATGGTGATGGGATTCTTTCGCTTCTTCGTATTGATGCCGTCGCCGCCGAGCTCTTCAGCCAGGTGCGCGGCGATGGCCTCGCCTTCGCGGTCCGGGTCAGGCGCCAGATAAATGGTCTCCGCCGACTTCGCCAGCTTCTTCAGCCTGGCAACCACCTTCTCTTTGCCGGGAATGACGACGTACTCGGTCTCGAAATCATTGTCGAGATCGACGCCCAGGGACTTCTTGGGCAGGTCTTTAATATGGCCGAGCGAGGCTTCGACCTCGTATCCCGAGCCGAGATATTTTTGGATCGTCTTCGCCTTTGCAGGCGACTCAACGATAACTAACCCTTTTGCCAATGGGACCTCAAAATTGCAGAATTACAGTTACTGAAGCTAGCACGGTTCGCCGGATGGCGAAAGCAAGGCTTGCGCCGTCAGCCCTCGGCAATCAGCTAAGTCTCTATGGAGCAGTGACTTGCTCGAACATCGGTCGAGTGTCTCGCTGCACCCGCTTGAGTAGTCCGTGCAACATGCGTTTGACTTCGAGAATTTTT
>Ga0070741_10013887_pt1 | contig 14092 bp, 10 predicted proteins | sample Coa_R1_4_FD_66440 | JGI IMG/M metagenome (GOLD analysis project Ga0070741, IMG submission 66440) | Surface soil microbial communities from Centralia Pennsylvania, which are recovering from an underground coalmine fire - Coalmine... | ecosystem: Environmental > Terrestrial > Soil > Unclassified ... | reverse complement strand
CCGGCACGTTGGTGAACAGCGCGATCTTGCGCTTCTCCGATTCCGGCAGCGCGCGATCGGTGCGGCAGATCAGGATGTCCGGCTGGATGCCGATGCCGCGCAGTTCCTTGACCGAGTGCTGCGTCGGCTTGGTCTTCATCTCGCCCGACGATTTGATGTACGGCACCAAGGTCAGGTGCATGTAGAGCGCGCGCTTGCGGCCGATGTTGATGCCGAGCTGGCGGATGGCCTCGAGGAACGGCAGCGATTCGATGTCGCCGACGGTGCCGCCGATCTCCACCATGCAGACGTCGGCGCCGTTGCTGCCGGCTTCGATGCAGCGCTGGATCTCGTCGGTGATGTGCGGAATGACCTGGACGGTCGAGCCGAGGTAATCGCCGCGGCGCTCCTTCTCGAGCACGTTGCGATAGATCTGGCCGGTGGTGACGTTCGACAGCCGCGAGGTCTTGCCGCGCAGGAAGCGCTCGTAATGGCCGAGGTCGAGATCGGTCTCGGCGCCGTCCTCGGTGACGAACACCTCGCCGTGCTGGAACGGGCTCATGGTCCCGGCATCGACGTTGATGTAGGGATCGAGCTTGATCATGTGGACCTTGAGGCCCCGCGACTCGAGGATCGCCGCGAGGCTCGCCGCGGCGATTCCCTTGCCCAGCGAGGACACCACGCCCCCGGTCACAAACACGTATTTCGTCTGCGTTGCGTCAGACATTGGGAGCACGGCTCAGCAGGTTTGTGGAATTTTACACGGTCCGGTGGGCGCGCGCTGCTGCTTTTCGCGATTCCTTTCGGCGGCTCCGGCCAGGCCAACCGGCGCAGGGGTCGGCGCAACACGACGTTGCGCCGAGCCGGCGTAAGACAGGAACGTCGGATAGCCGGCGACCCCGAGCACGGTTGTGACTGGCCGGGGCTTTCGCCGTCGTAGGAATCGCGAAAAGCAGCAGCGCGCGATCAGCTGGCCGTCGGCAACTTGTACGAGGAGAACTGCTCTCGCAGCTTGTTCTTCTGCACCTTGCCGGTGGCGCCGAGCGGCAACGCGTCGATGAAGGCGACGTCGTCGGGCAGCCACCACTTGGCGATCTTGCCGTCGTAGAACTTCAGCAGCTCGTCGCGCGTGACGTCCTGCCCGGGTTTCTTCACGACCACGAGCAGCGGGCGTTCGTCCCACTTCGGGTGCTTGGCGCCGATCACCGCGGCCATCGCGACGGCCGGATGCGCCATCGCGATGTTCTCGAGGTCGATCGAGCTGATCCACTCGCCGCCCGACTTGATCACGTCCTTGCTGCGGTCGGTGATCTGCATGAAGCCGTCGGGATCGATGTTGGCGACGTCGCCGGTCGGGAACCAGCCGTCGACCAGCGGGCTCTTGTCGCCCTTGAAGTAGCTCGACACGATCCACGGGCCGCGCACGAGCAGATCGCCGGAGTGCTTGCCATCGCGCGGCAATTCCTTGCCGTCGGGATCGACGATCTTCATGTCGACGCCGTAGGGCGGCCGGCCCTGCTTCAAGCAGACCTGCATCTGCTCGTCCTTCGGGAGCTTGTCGTGCTTGCCCTTGAGATTGCCGACCGTGCCGAGCGGCGACATCTCGGTCATGCCCCAGCCGTGGATCATGCGGATCCCGTAGTCGCGATCGAACGTGTGCATCAGCGCGGGCGGGCACGCCGAGCCGCCGACGAGCAGGCGCTTCACCGTCGCGGGCTTCTTGCCGGTCTTCTGCAGATGCTGAAGGCAGGCGAGCCAGACGGTGGGCACGCCGGCGGAGAACGTCACGCCCTCGCTCTCGAACAGATTGCACACGCTCTCGCCATCCAGTTGCGCGCCCGGGAACACGAGCTTCGCGCCGACCATCGCGCCGACGTACGGCAGCGTCCACGCGTTGACGTGGAACATCGGCACGACCGGCAGGATCGTCTCCCGTCCCGAGAGATTCAATCCGTCCGGGAGTGCTGCGGCGTACGCGTGCAGGATCGTCGAGCGATGCGAATACAGCACGCCCTTGGGATTGCCGGTCGTGCCCGAGGTGTAGCACAGGCAAGCCGCGCTCTTCTCGTCGAACTCCGGCCAGGTGAACTCATCGGACTCCGCGGCGACGAGATCCTCGTAGCACAGCACCTTCGCGTTCTTCATCGCCGGCATATGCGCGCGATCGGTCAGCGCGATCCACGCTTTCACCGTCGGACACTTCGCGGCGACGGCGTCGATGATCGGCGCGAACGTCAGGTCGAAGAACATCAGCTGGTCTTCGGCGTGATTGGCGATCCACGCGATCTGATCCGGATGAAGACGCGGATTGATCGTGTGCAGCACCGCGCCGCTGCCCGACACCGCGTAATACAGCTCGAAATGCCGGAAGCCGTTCCACGCGAGCGTCGCCGCCCGCTCGCTCGACTTCAGCCCGAGGCGCTTCAGCGCATTGGCGAGCCTGCGCGCCCGGGTGTGCGCGTCGCGATAGGTGTAGCGATGGATGCTGCCGTCCTCGACCCGCCGCGACACGATCTCGGCGTCGCCGTGGTACTTGTCGGCGTGCACGAGCAGCGAGCTGATCATCAGCGGCATGTCCATCATCAGACCTTGCATGAAGCGTCTCCTGTTACGTGTTGTGCGTCGCCAGCAGCCCGTCGTCGGGGCGCCAGCGAAGGTTGATGTTGTTCCCGGCGCGCGTCGCCCAGCCGATGCCGCCGACCCACAAGAGCTGCTTGCCGCGATAGACGAGCGGCGTGCGCTCGCGAATCCACGGCGGTACGCCCGCTTCCTGGAACAGGTTCTTCAGCGTGCGCGTGTGGCGTGCTCGCGGCGGCTTGATGCGCTCACCGCCTTTCGGGAAGCGAACGTGCCACGGCTCGCTCGGCGACGCGGATGCCTGCAGCCAGCCGCAGCCTTGCGGCAGGATCAATTGCTTGCCGCTGCGCCAGTGCAGATCGACGCCGTCGGGCGCGGAGGGCAATCGACGCATCAGGAACAGCACACCGCGGAAGCGGCGGACTTCCGCCGAGCCGAACCCCAGCAGCGGCTCGCGATCCGGCCGCGCACGCAGCACTTCGCGATCGAGCCGCTCGAGCGCGTCGGCGGGCGGCGCCTCGAATCCAGCCGCTTCGATCCAGGTGCGCACTGCGTTATGGCGGCGCGCGTCGGTGAGCCGGAGCAGACCATCCACCGACAGCCCCGCGGGGACTTTGATGGCGGCGAGATCCGCATCGGCGAGCTCGCGCAAGAGCTCGCGAGCTTCCGACGCGTTCGCCGCCGCGCGCGCGATGTTCTCCTCCGACGCAGGCCAGCGATAGCGCAGCCGCGGCATGATCTCGCTGCGCAGGTACGAGCGTGCGAAGCGCGGATCGGCGTTGTGCGGATCCTCGACCCACTGGAGGTGGTGCTCGCGCGCGTAGGCCGCAAGCGCCTCGCGCGGGTAAGGCAAGAGCGGACGCCACAGCTTGCCGGGTGGAAAGTCGCTGACTTCCGCAATCGCTGCGAGGCCGCTCACGCCGGTGCCGCGCAGCAATCGCAGCAGCACGGTCTCTGCTTGATCGCCGCGATGATGCGCGGTGACCAGCACATCGCCGGGCTTCATCACGGCGCGGATCGCGTCATAGCGCGCGTTGCGCGCCGCAGCTTCGGGACCGGCGGGATCGTCGGGCACCAGCCCGACGGTGCGCAGCTCGAACGGGATTTCCCACTGCTCGCACAGAGCGCGGCAATGATCGGCCCACGCGTGCGATCCGGGCTGCAGCTGATGATTGACGTGCACGGCGCGCGGCTTCACGTGCGCTCGCTCGAGCGCGTGCAGCAGCACCGTGGAGTCGAGCCCGCCACTGAAAGCGACCCAGATCCGCTTGTGGTCAGGACAGCGCTTCGCGAGATCGGCGGGATCGAAGTCCATATCCGCCCCGATCTTATTGCGCGGCCGCCGCGCTCTCGGTGTAGAGGCCGCTCGACATCAGCCGCTGGTAACGATCCCAGAGCAACTTGGTCATCTGCTGCTTGCACAGCCGATCGAGGTTGCCGGCCAGGCGCTCCTTCAGCGTCGCAAACATCGCCGCCGGATCGCGATGCGCGCCGCCGAGCGGCTCGGGGATCACTTCGTCGACGAGCTTCTGCTCGAGCAAGCGTTTCGCGGTCAGCCCCATCGCTTCCGCCGCTTCCGGCGCACGATCGGCTTTCTTGAACAGGATCGACGCGCAGCCTTCCGGCGAGATCACCGAATAGACGCTGTACTGCAGCATCATCAGATGATCGGCGACGCCGATCGCGAGCGCGCCGCCCGAGCCGCCCTCGCCGATCACCGTTGCCAGCACCGGCACGCGCAGCTTCGACATCTCGAGGAGGTTTCGCGCGATCGCTTCGGATTGATTGCGCTCTTCGGCGCCGATGCCGGGATACGCGCCCGGCGTGTCGATCAGCGTGACTAGCGGAACGTTGAAGCGCTCCGCAAGCTTCATCAGGCGCAGAGCCTTGCGATAGCCCTCGGGCTTCGGCATGCCGAAGTTGCGGAAGATGCGCTCCTTCGCGTCACGCCCCTTCTGCTGGCCGATGACGACGCAGGCGCGGCCGTCGAGGCGCGCGAGTCCGCCGACGATGGCGGCGTCATCGGCGACCGCGCGATCGCCGTGCAGCTCTTCCCAGTCGGTGAAGATCGCGTTGATGTAATCGAGCGCGTAAGGCCGCTGCGGATGACGCGCGAGCTGCGTGACCTGCCATGCAGAGAGATTCGCGAAGATCTGCTCGGTCAGCGCGCGCGACTTGGCCTCCAGCAGCCCGATCTCTTCGGACAGGTTGACCTCGCTGCCCGCGGTGGCGAAGCGCAGCTCCTCGATCTTCTGCTGGAGCGCGGCGATGGGCTGCTCGAAATCGAGGTAGTTGAGGTTCATGCCTCAGTATTCTGATGCATATGCGGCCTCCGGGGTGGAGACCACGGCCCGCTTGTAGAGCACCTTCACGTTCTCGTCGCCGAGCAGGGCCTTGAGCGGGGTCAGCGAGGTCGAGTCGGCGCGGATCCGCCACTCGGCGGGCAGATCGAGCATCGCCTGCGCCTTGCCGTTCACGTAGCGCACGGAGACCGGACAACCCTGCGGCGCCTTCAGCGGGGTCAGGGCTTTCATGAACGCTGCGCCGGTGCGATCGGCGTCGATCAGCCGGAACAGCACGCGATCGGCATAGCGTCGCGCCGCCTCGTCGAGGTCGAAGATCTCACGCGGGTAGATCTGCCAGCCGCCGGTGAAGTTGTCCGGGGCGATGCGACCGGCGACGAACAGCACCTGATCGGGCTTCGGCAGCGTGCGCAGGTTGGTGATCATCTCTTCGTTCAGCGGCACCAGGATCTGCGCGGTGCGATCGTCGAGCGTCAGGCTCGCGCGCTTGCCGAAGCGGCGGATGTCGGTGAGCCACGCGCCGACCAGCACGGTCGGCCCTCGCCGCGCGAACTTCTGCTCGCCGCTGTTCGGCTGCGCGCCCTGCAGGTCGATGAGATTGCGCAGGCGCCCCGTGGTGATCTGGTCGATCATTGTCCGATGCGATTCGATCGGATGCCCGGACAGGTAGTAGCCGAGCACGTTCTTCTCGTTGCGCAAGAGCTCGAGCTCGGGCCACTCGGGCTCGGTGACGTACGGGATCTTCGGCGTGACGCCGCTCGCGTTGCCGAACAGATCGACCTGCCCCGCATCGGCGTCGCCGGATTCCTTCTCGCACTTGGCGAGCACGGTCGGCAGGTTCTTGATCATCGTGGCGCGATTGGCGCCGAGCCCGTCGAGCGCGCCGGCCATGATCAGCGCTTCGAGCACGCGCTTGTTCGCCTTGCGCAGATCGATGCGACGGCAGAAATCCTCGAGGTCCTTGTAGGCGCCGTTCTTGCCGCGCTCGGCGAGCACGCTCTCGAGCGCCGCGGCACCCACGCCGCGGATCGCGCCGAGGCCATAGAGGATCTCGCCTGCGGCTGAGACCGTGAACAGGTACTCGCAGCGATTGACGTGCGGCGGAATGATCGTCAATCCCATGTTGCCGCACTCCTCGAGCATCATCACGACCGTGTCGGTGTGATCGATGTCGCAGGAGAGCACCGCGGCCATGAACTCCGCGGGATGGTGCGCCTTGAGCCACGCGGTCTGATACGAGACCAGCGCGTACGCAGCCGCATGCGACTTGTTGAAGCCGTAGCCGGCGAACTTCTCCATCTGATCGAAGATCTCGCCGGCGGTCTTCTCATCGATGCCGTTCTTCTTCGCGCCTTCGAGGAAGGTCGAGCGCTGCTTCTCCATCTCTTCCTTCTTCTTCTTGCCCATCGCGCGACGCAGCAGGTCCGCGCCGCCGAGCGTATAGCCCGCCAGGCGCTGCGACATCTGCATCACCTGCTCCTGATAGACGAACACGCCGTAGGTCGGCCGCAGCACCTCTTCCATCTGCGGATGCAGGTACTCGGTCTTCTCGGTGCCGTGCTTGCGCGCGATGTAGGTCGGGATCAGGTCCATCGGACCGGGCCGGAACAGCGAGATCAGCGCGATGATGTCCTCGAAGCGATCGGGCTTGAGCCCGACGGAGGAGCGCTGCATGCCGCCGGATTCCATCTGGAACACCGCGGTGGTCTTGCCTTCGGCGTAGAGCTGATACGCGGCCTTGTCATCGAGCGGCAGCTTCAGTGGATCGATCGGCGTCGCACCGGGCTTTGCGTTCAACAGATCGACGGCAGCGCGGATGATCGTCAGCGTCTTCAGGCCGAGGAAGTCGAACTTCACGAGCCCGACGGTCTCGAGGTCCTTCATATCGAACTGCGTGCGCAGGCCCTCGCCGCCCGGCTCGCAGAAGAGCGGCGCGTACTCGGTCAGCGGATTCGGCGCGATCACCACGCCGCCCGCGTGCACGCCGACGCCGCGCGTCACGCCTTCGAGCGCGAAGCTGCGCGAGATGATCTCGCGGGTCTCCTCGTCGGTGTCGTGCAGCTGTTTCAGCTCCGGCACTTCCGCGAGTGCGTGCTCGAGCGTCGACTTGCCCGCATCGGCCGCTTCCTGCGCGAACGCCGGCGCGCCGGGGATCATCTTCGAGATGCGATCGCCGACCACGTAAGGCAGCCCGAGCACGCGCGTCACGTCGCGCACCACAGCGCGCGCCGCCATCGTGCTGTAGGTGATGATCTGGCCGACGCGATCACGCCCATAACGGCTCGCGACGTACTCGATCACGCGATCGCGGCCGATCATGCAGAAGTCGATGTCGAAATCCGGCATCGACACGCGCTCGGGATTGAGGAAGCGCTCGAACAGCAAGTCGTACGGCATCGGGTCGAGATCGGTGATGCCGATTGCGTAGGCGACGAGCGATCCGGCGCCCGAGCCGCGGCCCGGGCCGACCGGCACGTCGTGCTCCTTCGCCCAGGCGATGAAATCCGCGACGACGAGGAAATAATCGGCGAAGCCCATCTGCTCGATGACGCCGAGCTCGTATTCGAGACGCTTCGCGTACTCGTCCGGCTGATGGCGTTGCGGCGGATGCTGGACCAGCCGGCGCTGCAGGCCTTCGCGCGCGCGCAGCCGCAGGTAGTCCTTCACCGGCGAGCCGTCGGGCGTCGCGAATTTCGGCAGGTGATAAGTGCCGAACTTAAGGCCCAGGCTGCAGCGTCGCGCGATCTCGACGGAGTTCTCCAGCGCCTCCGGCAGATCGGCGAACAGCTCGCGCATCTCGTCCGCGGATTTCAGGTATTGCTCGGCGGTGTAGTCGCGCGGCCGGCGCGGATCGTCGAGCGTGCGGCCCTGCGCGATGCACACGCGCGTCTCGTGTGCCTCGAAGTCGGAGCGCTCGAGGAAGCGCACGTCGTTGGTGGCGACGACCGGCACGCCGTGAGCGGACGCAAAGCCGACCGCCGCGCGCAGATGCGCCTCGTCGTCGGCGCGGGCGCAGCGCGTGATCTCGAGGTAGAACCGATCGCCGAAGAGCTTGCGCCAGCCTTTGAGCGCAGCCGCGGCCTGATCGTCGCGCCGCGCGAGCAGCGCGCGTCCGAGCTCGCCGTCCTTGCCGGAGAGTGCGATCAGCCCACCATTGAATTCGTCGAGCCAGGCGCGCTTCACCAGCGGCCGGCCGCGTGACTGGCCTTCGGTGTAGCTCTTCGAGATCAGCTGCGTGAGGTTCTTGTAGCCGAGCTGGCTCTGCACCAAGAGCGTGAGGCGCTCGATGCTCTCGCCGGCGACGCGCTCCTCGAGCACGACGTCGGCGCCGACGATCGGCTTGATGCCCGACTCTTCCGCCTGCTTGTAGAACTTCACCATCGCGAACAGATTGCCGGCGTCGGTGATCGCGAGCGCCGGCAGCTTCATCTGCTTTGCGCGCTCGGTCAGCGTCTGGCTGTTGCCGCCGGTGCGCCCTTTGCGCTTCGGCGGCTCGACGCGGATGATCGAATCGACCAGCGAATATTCCGTGTGCACGCGCAGGTGCACGAAGCCGGTCATGCGCTCACCGCCACGCCGAGCTCGCTCGGATCGTAGCCTTCATCGTCGGGCACGAAGCCTTCGAAGTCGAAGCTGCGCTGCGCGCAGGGCGCGAAGCTCATGCGATGGATGCCGCAGGGCCCGAGCTTGCGCAACGCCTCTTGATGTTCCGGCGTCGCATAGCCCTTGTGCTGCGCGAAGCCGTAGCCGGGGAATTCGAGATCGAGGCGCCGGAGCTCGGCGTCGCGCGCGACCTTCGCCAGCACCGACGCCGCCATGATGCAGCGATGCCGGCCATCACCGCCGATCACGGTCTGCACTTCGCACTCGAGCTTCGGCGGGATGTTGCCGTCGACGAGGCACAGCGTCGGCTTCTGCAGGAGCAGATCGACTGCGCGCCGCATGGCGAGCAGGCTCGCCTGCAGGATGTTGATGCGATCGATCTCCTCGACGCTCGCGCACGCGACCGCGAACGCAATCGCGCGCTGCTCGATCAAGGGCGCGAGCCGCTCGCGCTCTTCGCGCGGCAATTTCTTCGAGTCGTTCAAGCCCGGCAAGCGGCAGGGCTTCGGCAGGATGACGGCGGCAGCGTACACCGGGCCGGCAAGGCACCCTCGCCCCACTTCGTCGACCCCGGCAATGAACACGAAAAGCCCTCGCACCGTCCCCGATGCTAACTATGCACCGTGACGATTCGGGTGGGGAGATTGTTGGAAAAAAAATCTTGTGTTAGCGATTCAACAAGCGTGCGATCGCGTCGGCCGCGCGCGCGGCTGCGTCCTGCTTGAGCTCGCCGCGCACGGCGGAAAATTGCTTGAGTTGCCGCTCGCGTGCGGCGGGTTGTTCGAGCAGTTCGGCAACTGCGGGACCGAAGTGCTCCGCGGTCGCCCGATCGCGCAGGAGCTCGGGCACGACCGGCTCCGCGCACAGCAGATTCGGCAGGCTCACATATTTCGTCTTCAGCATGCCGAGGTCGAGCAGGAGGAACGCAGTGAAGCCCGACCCCTGGTAGCCGACCACCATCGGCCGTCCGAGCAGGAGCGTCTCCAGCGTCGCGGTGCCAGACGCGAGCAGCACGACGTCGGACGCGCGCATCACGTCGCGCGAGTGGCCCTCGAAGAGATGCCAGCTCGATCCGGGCGCGTGCGCGGCGATCGCCGCTTCCATCTGGCCTCTCAGCGACGGCTTGGCGATCGGCACGAGGAAACGAAGGCTCGGGTCGCGCTTGGCGAGCCACGCGGCGGTCTGGGCGAACGGTTCGGCCAGGTACTTGAGCTCGCCGTGCCGGCTGCCGGGCAGGATGCCGACGCATTTGCCCTGCGTCGCGATGCCGAGCGCCGCCCGCGCCTGCGCCGGCGTCACCGAATCGTCCAGCTCATCGGCCAGCGGATGGCCGACGTAGGCCGCCTTCACGTGATGATCGGCATAGAACTTCGGCTCGAACGGGAACAGGCAGAGCATCAGATCGTCGGCCTTCGCGATGCCTTTGACGCGGCCCTGTCGCCAGGCCCAGACGGTCGGGCTCACGTAGTGCACGGTCTTGATCCCCGCTTCGCGGACCCGGCGCTCGACGTAGAGCGTGAAGTCGGGCGAGTCAATGCCGATGAAGCAGTCCGGTCGATCCGCGGCAAAGCGCTTCGCCGTCGACGATCGCAGCTTCATCAGGCGCGGCAGATCGCGCAGGATCTCGCCGATGCCCATCACCGACAGCGAGTCGATCGTGTCGATGGCCTCGCAGCCCGCCGCGATCATCTGCGGGCCGGCGATGCCGTAGAACGTCGCGTCGGGGAATTTCGCGCGCAGCGCGGTGATCAGCGCGCCGCCGAGGAAGTCACCGGAAGCTTCACCGGCGACGAGCGCGAACCTCATTTCTGGATGAGCCGCTTCGCGTTCTCGACGAAGTCGAGCATGCGCTTCACGTGCGGCGAGCGCATCGCGATCTCGGCCATCTCCTTCTTGGCTTCGTCGAGCTTCTGGTCGGCGATGAACAGCGCGCGATACGCGGCCTTGATGTCGGAGATGTCCTCGGGCGTGAAGCCGCGCCGCTTGAGGCCTTCGAGGTTCACGCCGCGCGGGATCGCGGGATTCTCCTGCACGATCACGAACGGCGGCACGTCGCGCGTGATGCCCGCGCCACCGGCAGAGAAGCAATGCGCGCCGAGCGTGACGAACTGGTGCACGAGCGTGCCGCCGCCGAGCACGACGTAATCCTCGACGGTGACATGACCGGCGAAGGTCGTCTGATTGGCGAGGATGGTGTGGTCGCCGATCACGCAATCGTGCGCGACGTGGCAGTAGGCCATGATCCAGTTGTCGTTGCCGACCTTGGTGAGGCCGTGCTCCTTCAGCGTGCCGCGGTTGATAGTGACGTATTCGCGGATGGTGTTGCCGTCGCCGATCTCCACGCGCGTCGCCTCGTCCTGCTTGGCGGTCTTGTCCTGCGAGATCGCGCCGAGCGAGGCGAACTGGAAGATGCGGTTGTTCCTGCCGATCTTCATCGGGCCCTGCAGCACGACGTGCGGGCCGATCTCGGTGCCTTCGCCGATCTCGACGTCGCCCTGGATCACCGTGTAGGCGCCGACGACGACGCTGCTCGCGATCTGCGCGGCTGCATCGACGACCGCGGTGCGATGGATCAGCGCTGCGGTCATGCCGGTCCGGCGCCTTCGGGCCGCCGCGCGTCGCGTAGCACGCAGAGCATGTCGGCTTCGCAGACGGTGTCGTCGCCGACGGTCGCGCTGGTCTTGAACTTCCAGATGTCGCGCTTGTGCTTGAGGATCTCGCTGTGCAGCACGAGCTGGTCGCCCGGATAGACGGGCTTGCGGAAGCGCGCCTCGTCGATGCCGGCGAAATACAGGATGAAGCCCGAATTGGCCTCGACCTTCTCGGTGACCACCGCGAGGATGCCGCTCGCCTGGGCGAGCGCCTCGAGGATCAGCACGCCCGGCATGGTCGGCACATCCGGGAAATGGCCGACGAAGAACGGCTCGTTGTAGGTGACGTTCTTGATCGCCGCGATCGTCCTGCCTTCCTCGAGCGCAGCCACGCGATCCACCAGCAGGAACGGATAGCGGTGCGGCAGGAAGCGGAAGATGTCGCGGATATCAAACGTCGTCTTCACCGGGCGCCTCTTGTGGTTTGATGCCGAGCTTGCGCTCCACGGCGCGGAGCCGATCGACCAGGCTCATGATCCGGTGCACGTTCGCCGCCATGCGCCGATACGCCCGCTGCGCCAAGACCGGGATGGCCGATCCGTAGATTCCCTTTTCCAGCGAGTTGCTCACCCACGCGCCCGCCAGAACGATCGTGCCATCGGCGATCTTCAGATGTCCCGCGATGCCGGCGGCGCCGCCAATCATACAGCGCGACCCGATGCGGGTTGATCCCGCGATGCCGACACACGCGGCGATCGCGGTGTGCGCGCCGATGCGCACGTTGTGCGCGATCTGGATCTGGTTGTCGAGCTTGACGCCGTTCTCGATGACGGTGTCGTCGAGCGCGCCGCGATCGATCGTGGTGTTCGCGCCGATCTCCACGTCGTCGCCGATGACGACAGTGCCGAGCTGCGGCACCTCGACCCAGCCTTCCTTCGACATCGCGTTGCCGAAGCCGCGCGAGCCGATCACCGCGCCGGGCTGCACATTGCAGCGCGCGCCGATGCGCACGCCGTGCCAGACGAAGACGTTCGCGACGAGCATGGTCCCGGGCCCGATGTGCACGTTCTGCATCACCACGCAGTTCGGGCCGATGAAGCAGCCGTCGCCGATCACGCTGTTATCGGCGATCACTGCATTCATCGCGATGCAGCAGCCCTTGCCGATCTTCACGCCCGGCGCGATCACCGCGCTTGGGTGGCGGTGCTCGGGGAAATCGCGATACGGGTCGAACAGCGCCGCGATCCTCGCGTAAGCGAGATAAGGATCGGGAGCGACCAGGCCGTTGCGGAGATTCTTCGCATCGGCCTTGCCGACGATCACGGCGGCGGCCTTGGTGTCGGCGAGCTGCGAGCGCAGCTTCGGGTTGGACAGGAAGCCCAGGCGCCCGGGGACTCCGGGCGTGAGGGTGCAGACGCCGTCGATCCTCGAGCCGCCGTCGCCGACGAGCTCGAGGCCGAAGCGCGTTGCCAGATCCTGCAAGGTGAAGGTCATCGGCTACCCCCTCGCCCGTGAAGCAGCGGCGCCTTTCGCGCCGCGCTCACCTTACTTCTTCTTCGACTTCTTCTCGTCACCGGACGCGGCGCCCGATGCCTGCATGCGCTTGAGCACGTCGTCGGTGATGTCGACGGTCGACGTCGCGTAGAGCGGATCGCGCACGATCAGGTCGAAGCCCTTCTCCTTGGCGACGGCGTCGATCGCGTCCTTGAGCTTGCCGACCAGGTCCTTCTGGAACTCGCGGTCGCGCGCGCCGGCGTCGTCGTTGAACTTCTGCTGCGCGTACTGCAGGTCGACCTGACGCGCCGTCAGGTCCTTCTCCTTCTTGGCGCGCTCGTCGGGCGACATGATGTCCTTGTCGCGCTCGTACTTCTTGGCGTCGTCCTGGAAGGTCTTGATCTGGCCTTCGAGGTCCTTCTTGCGCTTCTCGAACTCGGCGTTGAACTTGTCGCGCGCGGCCTTGAAGGTGTCGGACTGCAGGATCACTTCGTCGACGCGCACGGAGGCGATCTTCATCTCGGCGTTGGCGGCGCCCGCGAACAGGAAAGCCGCAGCGGCGAGGACGGACAGCTGGATACGGTTCATGGTCATCAGTGTGGTGGTCTAGTAGTAGGTGACGCGGCGCGGACTGTACACGATTTAAGCCTAGAAGCCCGGGCCGAAGGTGATCTGGAAGCGCTCGGTGTCGTCGCCGACCTTGTTGTTCAGCGGGAAGGCGTAGCTGACCTCGAGGAGGCCGAGGAACGGCGTGAACCAGGCGAACGACACGCCGGCGGACTGGCGCAGGTCGCGGTACTCGAAGTCGCCCGGCTCGGCGAACACCTGGCCGATGTCGTAGAAGATCGCGGCGCGCGTGGACTTGTTGTTGGTCTCGAACGGCAGCGGCAGCACGAGATTGGTCTGCGAGGTCACGCGGAAGCGGCCGCCGAACGGGTTGTTGAACGGCGTATCGCGCGGTCCGAGCGAGCCGTCGCGCCAGCCGCGCACCGTGCGCGGGCCGCCCGCGAAGAAGTTCTGGTACGGCGGTACCGAGCCGCGGTTGCCGTAGCCGTCGGTGTAGCCGACCGAGCCGTTCTCCTCGATGAAGAAGCCCGCGAACATCGGCACGTACTGCTGCAAGCGGTACGACGCCGTGTAGTAGGTGAGGTCGCTGCCGGGTCCGGTGATGTCGAAGTTCAGCTGATGCAGCGAGCCGCGATCGGCGAAGAACGTGCGGTTGCGCGTGTCGCGCGCGATACCCGTGCGCAGCTCGTAGACGCCGAAGTGCGCGCCATTGTTGACCACGAAGTCGAGCACCTGGTCGCTCGTCGTTCCCGGGAACGTCTCGATCGCGGTGTCGGAGATGCCGATTCCGGTGCGCAGCGACGAGTACTCGGAGAGTGGGATGAGGTACGTGAGGCCCGCGCCGACGACGTTGGAGTTGAAGCCCGACGCGTAGCGGATCAGCGACGACGACTTGCGGTAGTAGGCGTTCGCCGTCTGGCTGATGCCGTCGGCGGTGAAGTACGGATCCGTCCACGACAGGTTCACCTGGCGCGCGAC
>Ga0070741_10013886_pt1 | contig 14092 bp, 12 predicted proteins | sample Coa_R1_4_FD_66440 | JGI IMG/M metagenome (GOLD analysis project Ga0070741, IMG submission 66440) | Surface soil microbial communities from Centralia Pennsylvania, which are recovering from an underground coalmine fire - Coalmine... | ecosystem: Environmental > Terrestrial > Soil > Unclassified ... | reverse complement strand
GGTTCCTCCACGCCCCAGGCGATCCCGCTGGGCGCCCCGAAGGAGGTGGAGTCCGGGTGCAGGAACTCGAGGTAGGTGCGTTCGCCGTACAGGTACAGCCCGGTGTACGTCGCGTCCTTGCGCACCGTCGTCCGCTTCTCCAGCGCGCAGAAGCGCGGGAGGAACGCGCTGCGCTCCACCGCTTCGAACGTCGGCGCATCCGGCGTCACGTAGAAATGATTGAGCAGCAGGGACGCCGTCACGACTTGATCTTCTCCACGAAGGGCGTCTTCACCACCTGCGCCGCCACCGGCTTGCCCCGGATCTCCACCTCGAACGGCGTGCCTTCCTTCGCGACGGCGGCGGGGAGGTAGGCGAGCCCGATGGCTTCCTTGAGCACCGGGCTCATGGTCCCGCTGGTGACCTCGCCGGCGCGGTGGCCGTCCTTGAGCACGGGGTATCCATGGCGGGCGATGCCCTTTCCGGTGACCTTGAATCCAGCGAGCTTCCGGCGCAGCCCTTCCTGCTTCTGGCGGGCGAGCGCAGCGGAGCCGATGAACCCGCCCGGCTTGTCGAGCTTGACGATCCAGCCCAGCCCCGCCTCGAGCGGCGTGTGCTCCTCGTCCATGTCGTTGCCGTAGAGGCGGTACGCGACCTCCAGGCGCAGCGAGTCGCGCGCGCCGAGGCCGCAGGGAACGACCCCTTTCGCGAGCAGCGCGTCCCACAGCCTGGTCGCGCCGGCGGGTGGAACGAAGACCTCGAATCCGTCCTCGCCGGTGTAGCCCGTGCGGGCGACGATGCACCCGCGCACCCCGGCCACGGTGGCCTCGCGGAAATGATAGTAGGCGAGGTCGAGCACCCGCGGCTCGCAGAGCGAGTCGACGAGCTTCGGCGCGTTCGGTCCCTGGATGGCGATCTGCGCCCAGTCGTCGGAGCGCTGCCCCACCGCCACGCCGCCTTTCGCGTGTGCGCGCATCCACTCGAAGTCCTTGGCGCGCCCGCTCGCGTTCACGCAGATGAACAGCCGGTCGGGAGCGAAGCGGTAGACGATGATGTCGTCGATCACCCCGCCCTTCTCGTTGCACAAGGCGCTGTACTGGGCCTGCCCGTCCTTGCACTTCGAGAGGTCGTTCGTCACCAGCCGCTGGGCGGTCTCCAGCGCGCCCGGCCCCTCCAGCGTGACCTCGCCCATGTGCGAGACGTCGAACATGCCGACGTTCTCCCGCACCGCGGCGTGCTCCTCGAGGACGCCCTGGTACTGCACGGGCATGTCGAATCCGGCGAACTCCACCATCCGGGCCGAGGCTTCGAGGTGCTTGTCGTAGAGGGGAGTGCGCAGCGCCACAGGGTGCCTCCGGCGAGGGGTCGCGAACCTAGCTTCCGGGGAGTGCGCGCGCAAGCGCGCCTTCGCTCTGCCCGACTACCCGGGAGCACAAGCGCGCCTTGGTGCGACGCCCCCGTCGGGCGACACTGCAAAGCTGCATGGAGCGCATACCCCTGGTCCTACCCGTCCGCTTCGCAGCGGGCGACATGGCCGTGCAGACGACCACGCGCGAGCTGAGCGATCGCGGCGTGCTGGTGCGCTGCTTCGAGCCGCCGGCGGCGGGGACGGTTCTCGAGATGCGCTTCTACCTGCCCGGCGCAAAGCAGGCCGTCCGGGTGACGGGCGTGGTCCGCGAGCACTCGATCGGCGACGAGCCGGGGTTCTGGGCCGACTTCGTCGATCTCGGCGACGGCGAGCGCACGCAGATCCTCGACGTGGTCGCCCGGCGGGAGCGGGCGTCCGCTTCGGTTCCCATCGGCGTGATCGCCCTGCACCCGAGCGCGGATCCCCGGCGCTCGTTCCCACGCTTCAATGCCAGGTTTGCCGTCCGCTTCGCCACCGTGCAGGACTTCGTGCTCGAGTACGCGGCGAACATCAGCGCCGGCGGCGTCTTCGTGCAGACCGAGAACCCCCCGCCGCTGAACTCCGTCGTGCAGGTGGAGATGGAGCTTCCCGGGTCGAGCCGGAGCGTGCCCGCGCGCGCGATGGTGGTGCACCGGGTGACGAAAGAGGAAGCGAAGCGCCGGGGAACGCTGGCGGGGATGGGCGTGCAGTTCATGGATGCCAGCGACGAGTTCCGCAGCCGGATCGACTCGGCGATCGCGCACATCCTGGAAACCGGGCAGCGCTCCGCCTGAGCGCCGCCGCGGTCCGGTCAGACCACGCGCGCGCCGGCCAGCGACACGTCGACCACCTCGGACCGTCCCGCCACTCCCAGGGAGGTCGCCGCGTCGCTCATCGCCCGCGCCACCTCGCGTGCCGAGTCCGCCGGGCAGAGCGCGCAGATGGTCGTGCCCGCCCCCGAGAGGGCCGCGCCGAATGCGCCGCCCCAGCGCGCGGCGGCGAGAAGCGACGGCAGCCAGGGAAGCAGACCGGCGCGGGCGGGCTGGTGCAGCCGATCGTCCATCGCCTCCGCCAGCAGCTCCAGCCTGCCCTCGCCGAGCGCCGCCACCAGGAGCGCCGCGCGGCCGAGGTTGTGGACGGCATCGGCGAGCGAAACCTGCGTGGGAAGCACGGCGCGTGCGGCCGACGTCGCCAGCTCCTGGTCGGGGATGTAGAGGGCGGCGCGAAGCGGCGCACGGATCGGGATCGGGCAGGAGAGGATGATCCCCTTCGCGTCGCGGACCGAGACCTGGGCGCCGCCCCGGAGCGCGGGGACCACGTTGTCGGGGTGCCCCTCCATCGCCACCGCGGTGGCGAGCACGCCATCGGCGCCGACCGCGCCTTCGAGCAGCGCGTCGGCGAGGAGCGCGCCAGCGAGAGCAGCGGCGGCGCTGGAGCCGAGGCCTCGCTTCAGCGGGATCGAGCTGTGGATGGACAGCTCGGCGGCGAGCGAGCGCGGGTCCTTTCCCGCGGAAGAGGCCGCGCGGAACGCCGCATCGATCACCCGGTTGGTGGAATCGGGCGGAAGCCGATCGGCGCCCTCGCCGGAGAGCTTGACGATGCGCAGGCCCTCTCCGCCCGGAGTGACCCGCACCATCAGATCGGGCCCGGAGAGCGCGATGCCGATCGCGTCGAATCCGGCCCCCAGGTTCGAGGTGGAGCAGGGCACGAGGACGGTGAACGGCTTCATCGCGCCGCCGCCTTCCGCGGCGCCGCCGGGCGCGCGCAGCTCTCGAGGAAGCTCATTTCGGAGCCTCCACCCGGATCCGCGCCTGCACCGCGCGCGTGGAAGAGAGCCTCGCCAGCTCCTCCTCGGCCGCCGCCAGCGCCGCCTCGGGCGCCTCGTAGGTGAGCAGCACCACTTCGGCGTTCCCGTCGCGCCCGGGCTCGCGCTGGATGACGCTCGCCAGCCCGATGCGGTGCTCGGCCAGGACGCGCGTGATCTGGGCGAACACGCCGGGCTCATCGTCGACGGAGAGCCGGAAGTAGCAGCGCGTCCTCACCTCCGCCATGGGCAACAGCCTCGCCAGCGGCCCGTTCTCGCGCGGCGGCGGCACCGGATCTCCCAGCGCCATCCGCCGGGCGACGTGGACGACGTCCGCGAGGACCGCGCTCGCGGTGGCATCGCCTCCCGCGCCCAGGCCGCTGAACATCACCGGCCCGCAGAGATCGCCGATGACATGGACCGCATTGTAGGCGCCGTCCACGCGCGCCAGCGGGTGCTCGGCCGGCACGAACGCGGGATGCACGCGCGCCTCCACGCCCGAATCCACCCGCCGGGCCACCGCGAGCAGCTTGAGCACGTACCCGAGCTCGCGCCCGTACCCGAGGTCCCGCGCGTCGAGGCCACGGATCCCCTGGCGGTGCAGCTGTTTCGGCGTGCACTCGACGTTGAACGCAAGGCGCAGCAGCACGCAGAGCTTGTCGCCCGCGTCGACCGCGTCGACGTCGTCGCTCGGGTCGGCCTCGGCGTATCCGGCTTGCTGCGCCTTCGCCAAGGCATCGTCCAGCGACTCGCCGGACGCCATCCGCGTGAGCACGTAGTTGCAGGTGCCGTTGATGATCGCCCGCAGCTCGAGCACGCGGTTCGCGGCGAGATCGTCGGTGAGAGGCGCGATCAACGGGATTCCGCCGCCGACCGCGGCCTCGTACCGCAGCTCGACGCCGTGTCGCGCGGCGAGCTCCGCGAGCTGGGGGCCATGCCAGGCGAGGACGCGCTTGTTCGCGGTGACCACCGGCCGGCCGCGCTCCAGCGCGCTGGCGATCAGCGTGCGCGCAGGCTCCTCGCCACCGACGAGCTCGATGACCAGATCGACGTCGTCGGCGCCCACCACCGCGGCGGCGTCGGCCGACAGGCGCTCCACCTTCTGCGCCCGGGGCCGCCCCGGGTCGCGTACCGCGGCGCGCTGCAGCACGAGCAAAGTGCCCGCGGCGCGAGAAAGGACGTCCTGCCGCTCGAGCAGTGCACGCGCCACTGCCTGCCCCACCGTTCCGACCCCGAGCAGCCCGATGCGCACCTGCTTCATCAGGCGAGTCTACGACACCCTGCGTCGAGCGTCTTGCGGATCAGTGGCTGCATTTCCTACAAGGAGGTCCGGATGGGCGAGATCACCGACCTTTGCCACAAGCTCGGCATCAAGGAAGGCCGGCGCGTGCTGGTCCTCGACCCTCCCGTCGGATTCGTCCGCAGGCTCGATCCGCTCCCGGCCGGCGTCGGCGTGACCACGAAGATCGTCAGCCTGGCGGACGTGATCGTCGTCTTCTCCTCCTCGCGAGCCGTCCTCGGGGAGCTCTTCCCCAAGGCCAAACACGTGCTTGCGCCGCGCGGCGCCCTCTGGGTGGCTTGGCCGCGGAAGAGCTCGGGGTTCTTCACCGACCTCGACGAGCAGCTGGTCCGGGCGGTCGGGCTCGCCGGCGGCCTCACCGACAACAAGATCATCGCGGTCGACGAGATCTGGTCGGCGCTCCGGTTCGTGGAGAAGCCGCGCGACCGGTTGCCGCTGCCGCGCAGCGCGGACTTCTCGGCGCCGGAAGCGTGAGGCTCGATCCTGCGCCTCGGGAAAATGCGCTGGCGCGCGCGCTGGCGGCGCGGACCTCCCCGTACGTGGATCTCACCACCTCCAATCCCAGCGCCGCGGGGCTGCCGGCGGAGGTGGCCCCGCTCCCGCAGGCGCCGGTGTACGAGCCGGATCCGCGCGGTCTGCCCGTGGCGCGCGCGGCGGTCGCGAAGCTCCAGCGGGTCTCGCCGGAGCAGGTGATCCTCACGGCGTCCACCAGCGAGGCCTACTCGTGGCTGTTCAAGCTGCTCTGCGCGGCGGGCGACGAGGTCCTGGTGCCGGAGCCCAGCTATCCCCTCTTCGGCTATCTCACTGCGCTCGAATGCGTGCGCGCGGTCCCCTATGCGCTGCGGTGGGACGGCGAATGGCACCTCGATCCCGCGGCGCTGCGCTTCTCGCCACGCACGCGGGCGGTGCTGGTCGTGAGCCCCGGCAATCCCACCGGCGCGTATCTGAAGGAGGACGAGCGCCGGGCGCTCGCCTCGCTGTGCCGCGAGAACGGGTGCGCGCTGATCTGCGACGAGGTGTTCGCCGAGTACCCGGCGTTCGAGGATCCGCGCCGCGCCCGGAGCGCCGCCACATACGACGACGTGCTCGCGTTCTCCCTCTCCGGGCTCTCGAAGACGGCGGGGTTGCCGCAGCTCAAGCTGGCATGGATCGCCGCGGGCGGCCCCGGCGCCCCTGAGGCGCTCGCGAGGCTCGAGCTGATCGCGGACACCTACCTCTCCGTCGGCACGCCGGTACAGCTCGCGGCTCCGGAGCTGCTCGCGCGCAGGAACATCTTCCAGCGGGCGGTCGAGACCCGGCTGCGCGACAACCGCGCGGCGCTCTCCGCCGTCCGCGCGCCCGGGGCCCCCTGGGACGTGCTCCGCGCCGAAGGCGGGTGGAGCGCAGTGCTCTCGGTCCCGCGCTCGCGCGGCGAGGAAGCGTGGGCGCTCGCGCTGCTCGACGCCGGCGTCCTGGTGCACCCGGGATACTTCTTCGACTTCCCGGAGGGAGCCCACCTCGTGCTCTCGCTGCTGCCGGAGCCCGAGGCCTTCGCGCGCGGGGTCCGGATCCTGGCGCGGGTGCTCGGCGCTTGATGCAACATCGTTGCATCTGTGCCAGAGTGCGCCGCCGATGCGGTTCTCCACCCGGGCAGAGGCCGCGCTGCGGCGGAACGGCGGTCGCATCACGGCGGCCCGCCGCGCGTTGATCCGCACCATCGAACGCTCGCCGCGCCCGCTGCGCCCGCACGAGCTGCGGGCCCTGCTCGCGTCCGAGGGGGTGCGCATGGACCGCGTCTCGGTCTATCGGACCCTGGCCGCGCTGCTCGATCTCGGGCTCGTGCACCGGGTGATCGGGTCGCGCGCGGTGCGCCCCTGCCGGGAGAACGAGCTTCGCTGCCACCACGCGATCGTCTGCAGCGGCTGCGGAAGCGCGCGCGAGTTTCACTCCGGCGCCCTGGAGCGCGCGCTCAGCGAGGTGCGGCGCGCGACCCGGTACCAGGTGCAGGACCACGTGCTCGAGCTGCGCGGGATCTGCGAGAGGTGCCGCAGATGATCCATGCCGCGGCCCTCGCCGGATTCTCCGCCCTGCTCGGCGGCGTGATCGCGCTGGCCGCGCAACGCCGGCCGGCGCTCCTCGAACGGACCCGCACGTTCGCCTTCGCGGCCGCCGCCGGCGTGGTCGCCTTCCACCTGCTGCCGGAGGTGCTCCCGTCGCAGGGACTCTCCGGGCTTCTCTGGATGGCCGCGGGCTTCGCCTTGCCCTGGGCCCTCGAGTCGTTTGCCCGCGTCCTCGGACCGCGCGTCCTGCGCGGCCGCGGGCTCTCCACCCTGCGCGTCTCCGCCGAGGTCGGGTTCGCCGCGCTGATCTTCCATTCCGTGGTGGAGGGCCTGGCGCTGGTTGCGGCGCTGGCGCAGCCCGGAGGGAAGCTGGATCTGCAGATCGCGATCGTCGCGCACCATGCGCCGCTCACCGCCGCCGTGGTCCTGCCGTTCCTCGACGTCGCCGGCCCGCGGGCCGCAGCCATCCGCGCCCTGCTCATCGGCGCCGCCGGGGTGGGCGGCGCCGTGCTCAGCGGAGCGCTCCCCGGCCTGGCGGAGGGAGAGGTCCTCCAGGCCGCCACGGCGGTGACCGCGGGCGTGCTGCTGCACGTGGTCGCCGACGAGATCCGCGCGCAGCGTTTCGCCAGCCCGATCGACCGGGCCCTCGATTTCGGCGCCTGCCTCGGAGGGCTCCTGGTGGCGGGGCTGGGCGCGCTGGTGCACCTGCGCGAGCAACCGGGGCCGCTCGTGGAGCTGCTCCGGATCTTCGCCGGAGTGGTGCTTGCGTGCGCCCCGGCGGTGTTGTTCGGGTCGATCGCCTTCGCGCTGCTCGCGTCGCGCACCCGCTTCTTCCGCTGGGATGCCTTCCTGCTCGCGGTCGTGCTCCTCGGACCGGCGGCCGCGATCGCCTGGGCGGGCCTCACGCTGTTGCTCTCGCTTCCCGTCCCCGGGTTCCTGCGGGCTCGCGAGACGCCGCGCCCCGTCTTTGCCGAGCTGGTCGCGATCGTCCGGCAGCGCGCGCCCTCGCTGCTCACGCTGACCGTCGCGGCGGCGGGTCTGGAGGTCAGCATGGAGTCGTTTCCCACCGCGCTCGTGGCTCGGGCCGCGTTGCTGGTCGTGATCGTGCTCGCGGCGCGACTCGACGAAGCGGGTGCGATCGCGATCGCCGCCGTGCTCGTGGGCAAGGGCCTGGACCCCGGCATCGCGGTCGCCTTGCTCGCCCTGGGCCCGCTCACGCGCTCCGCGGTGGCCCGGGCCATGGCCCGCCGGCTCGCCGTCGCGCGGGCAATCCTTGCCGTCGAGGTCGTCGTCGCGGTGGGTGCGGCGAGGCTCCTCTCCGGTTCAGGGGCGCTGGCGGGCGCGCAGGCCGCGGCGCGACATGCCCTCCATGACGTGCGCAACGCGTTCGCGGCGCAAGTGACCGCCGCGCCGTTCGGCGTGGTGGCCGCGACGATCCTGGTCGCGGTGGCGTTGGCGACGCTCTGGTCGGAGGGGGTGCGCGGATGGTTCGCCCCGCTGCGCCATGGGCCGCGCACAGTCTGAACGCATTCGCGCCGCGGGGCGTTACACTCCCCGCATGAAGCGCCTGCTCGCAGCCATCGCTTTCGCGACCGCCGTCCAGGCTGCCGAGCAGTCGCTCAGCCTGACGGTGGAGGGCTGGCACAGCAAGGGCGACGTCTTCAAGACCGAGTCGGCCATCCAGAAGGTGCAAGGCGTGGTGCGCGTCTCGTCCGATCTTCCCACGAAGAAGGTCACGGTCGTCTACGACGATGCCGCGGCGAATCCGGCGGCGATCCAGAAGGCGATCTCCGGCGCCGGGTACATCAGCCACCGTTGATCGCGCGGACCCCGGCTGCCCCGCCGACCACCAGCGTGGGCGAGAGGTCGAGGAACAGCCCGTGATCGACGACGCCGGCGATCTCCTTGAGGCCGCGCGCCACCACCCGCAAGTCCGCGCCCGGCGGCAAGGGCGCATCGACGATGACGCCGCCGTTGTCGCTCTCCACCCCCTCCCGCCGCGTCGTTCCGGGCAGCAGGGCGGCGATGCGGGAGAGGGTCGCTTTCCAGCCGAACGCGACCACCTCCACCGGCACCCCGCGCGTGGTGCCGAGGCGGGGGACCAGCTTCGACTCCTCGAAGATGAAGATCCGCCGCGCGGCCGCCAGCGCCACCAGCTTCTCCCGGACGTGCGCGCCGCCGCCTCCTTTGAGGACCTGCCCCTGCGGGTCCACCTCGTCGGCTCCGTCGAGCACCAGATCGAGGCGCGGGTGGTCGTCGAGGCTGACGACGGCGAGCCCGATGCGCTCGCAGATCTCGAGCGTCTTCTTCGAGGTCGGCACGCCGCGCACCCGGACCTTGCGGCGCGCCAGGGCCTCGAGCGCGGCGTTTGCCGCGCGTCCGGTGCCGTAACCGATGATCATCCCGTCCTGCACGAACTCCGCGGCGCGCTCTCCCGCCGCCTTTCTCTGCGCGTCTGCGTCCATGAGCCTCCTTTACAGGCCCGCGAATCGGAAGGCGAACCGCGCCGCACCGCCGACCGCGAGCATCACCGCGGGGTTGATCTCGAACCGGCTGAGCGTGAGCGCGACCGCCACCGCGATGGCGATCTCGCCTTCGCCGTTCAGCGTGTCGCCGAGCGACATCATCGCCGCCGCCATCAGCCCCAGCACGGCGGGAGTGAGGCCCCGGAGCGCCGCCCGCACCGGCCGCCGCGAGCGGATGCGGTCGAGCCAGGTCCCGGCGAAGGCGATGAGGATGAACGGAGCGCTGAAGATGCCGACGGTCGCCACCACCGCGCCGATCCAGCCATAGCGCACGTACCCGATGAAGGTGGCGAGCAGCAGCACCGGCCCCGGCGTCAGCTTTCCGATGGCGACCGCGTCGGCGAACTGTCGCTCCGAGAGCCACCCCTCCCGCGCCACCACCTGCTTCAGGTGCGGGACGATGGCGAAGCCTCCGCCGTACGCGCCGAGGCCGGTGCGGAAGAACGAGAACGCGATCCGCACCAGCTCGGCGTCCACGCCCGGAGCGTGAAGCGCGAGCGCCATCATCACCGCGAACACCGTCCACCCGGCGACCTTCACTTCGCTCGGCGGCGCGCGCGGAGGGTCGGCGGGTTCCGCTTTCTCGGTCGCGAGCGTCGCCCCTTCCTCGGGGAGGACCACGGGGCCTTCCCGGCGCTCGCGGACGCGATGCCGCCGCTCCATCGCGAAGAGCCGGGCGCGCTTGGTGCCGAGGTCCACGGCGAGGCCCACGGCGATGGCGAGGAGCGCGATCTCGCCCGGGGCGGCGTCGCCGAGCACCGAGAAGAGCAGGGCGCCGGCCGCGACTCCCATCTGCCAGAGGCGGCCGACCGCGGTTCGCGCCATCTTCAAGGTGATCGCGCCGATGATGCCGACCACGGCCGCGTTGAACCCGCCGAGCAGGGTGGCGACGTCCGGCGTGGTCCCGAAATGGACGTACAGGAAGCCCAGGACCATCACCACGCACCATCCGGGCAGGACGAATCCCGTGTAGCCCAGCACGGCGCCCTTCACGCCGCCGAACCGGATCCCGATGTACGCCAGCGCGTTCGCCGCCGCGCCGCCCGGGAGCATCTGCGCGACGGTGATGGTGTTGGCGAACTCGCGCTCGGTGAGCCAGCGCCGCTTCTTCACCGCCAGCGCGTGGATGTTCGAGAGCACGGAGAGGCCGCCGCCGAAGCCGACCACGCCGAGAAAGAGGGCGCCGCGAAAGAATTCCCCGAGGCGGGGCCGGACGCGCACGCTGACGACGGGCGCTTCGATGGCGTGGCCGTCCATGAGGTTCCAGTATAGAAGGTCCGCGGTGGCGACGTTCCTGAAAGGAATGAAGATCGTCCATCGCGCGCAGGGCGGGTGGGGCGTTGGACACGTTCTTGCGGTGAGCGAGGATCCTCCGCGCCTCTCGGCGGAGTTTCCCGGGCGGCCGGGCGGCCCCGTGATCCTCTCCTCGCGCGACGCGGCTCTTCTCCGGTTCCGCTTCGGACCCGACGGCGCGGCGCTGCTCGCCGACGGCACCGCCGCGCGCGTGCTCCGGGCGCTCCCCGGTCCGCCGGGCGATCTCTACCGCTACACCGTCGAGGTGGCGGGGAAGAAGCCGCAGATCCGCAGCGAGGCCGACCTGCGCGCGCCCGCGCCGCGCGAGGGCCCGGCGGAGCAGCTCGCCTCGGGAAGATGGGGCGCGCCGGAGGACTTCGAGCTGCGCGCCGAGACGGTGAAGCTCGACCTCGAGCGCCGCGCCGATGCGCTCGGCGCGCTGTTCGCCTCGCGGGTGTACGTGAAGCCCCATCAGGTCAGCGTCGCCCACCAGGTCCTTTCGGCCCCGCAGCCCCGGTTCGTCCTCGCCGACGAGGTGGGGCTGGGGAAGACGATCGAGGCGGGCCTGGTGCTCTCGGCGCTGCTGCACGCCGGGTTGGTCAAGCGCTGCCTGGTGGTCGCGCCCAGCCACCTGACGGTGCAGTGGCTGGCCGAGCTGTTCCACAAGTTCAACCTGCTCTTCACCTTGATGGATCCGGATCGCGCGAAGGACGACCGCGAGGCGGCGGACGCCGAAGCGCCGGAGGACGAGGGCTCGCCGTGGGGCCGGCACGCCCTGGTGATCACCTCGCTGGAGTGGCTCTCCCGGAGCAAGGACGAGGCGAAGGCCGCCGCCGATGCGGGGTGGGATCTGGTGGTGATCGACGAGGCGCATCACCTGCGCGGCGCGCGCGCGTACGAGGTGGCGCAAGCCCTTGCTCGCAAGACCTGGGGCCTCCTGCTCCTCACCGCGACGCCGCTCCAGCTCGATCCGGCGGAGTACCACGCGCTGTTGCGGCTGGTGGATCCGGCCCCCGCGGCCACCGAGCAGGAGCTGCGCGCGCGCCTCGCGCGGCAAGGCGATCTGTCCGCGCTGGTGCGGGCGCTCTTGGAGGGAGACCGCTCGGCGCCGGCGGCGATCGCGGCGCTGTTCCCGGACGATCCGGCGCTCGGCGAGCTTCGCGGCGACGCGTTGCTCGGGCACCTCGCCGAGAGCTACGGCCTCTCCGCGCGGCTGCTGCGCAACAGGCGCGCGGTCGTCGGCGGGTTCACGCCGCGCCGGCTGACGAAGATCGAGGTGAAGCCCGACGCGGCCGAGCGCGACTTGGAGCGCGACGTCCGCCAGGCGCTCTCGCGCGCCAAGCTGCCTTCCGGCGCGGTGCTCGCCTCGCTGCTGCGGCGGATGGGCAGCTCGCCGCCGGCGCTCGCGGCCGGGCTCGCCGCGGCGGGCGAGAAGAAGCTGGCGGACCGGGCCCTTTCGCTGGAGCGCGATTCGAAGCTCGAGGCTTTTTTGGCCCTGCTCGATCAGCTCGGGCCTTCCGAGAAGGTGCTGGCGTTCGCCGAGCCGCGCGAGACCATCGAGTACCTGCGCGCGGCGCTGTCGCGGCGGCGGATCGAGGCGCTGGCGTACGTCGGGGACCTCGCGCCGGCCGAGCGCGACAAGCTGGTGGCGCGCTTCCGCGACCCGGACGGTCCGCGCGTGCTCCTCTCGACGGAGCTGGGCGGCGAGGGGCGCAACTTCCAGCACTGCCATGTGCTGGTGAACTACGATCTGGCGTGGAGCCCGGCGGCGATCGAGCAGCGCATCGGGCGCATCGACCGGATCGGGCAGTCGCGAGAGGTCCGCCTGTTCGCCTTCCGCCCGGAAGGGACGCTGGCGGCGCGCGTGCTCGATGTGCTCGACGCCGGCGTGGGCGTGTTCACCGAGCCGGTGGGCGGGCTGGACCCTGTGCTGGAGGGCGTCGAGGCCGAGCTCCTCTCGCTGGCCGCTACCGACGACGCCGCTCGCTGGGGAGAGATGACCAGCGCGCTGGCCGCGCGCGTCGCCGCGGCGCGGGCCGAGGTGGCGCGCGCGCACGATCCGCTGCTCGACCTGCGCAGCTGCGACCTCCGGGCGGTGCGCGCGCTGGCGGAGCAGGGCGGTGAACGGATCGGGGCGCGGCTGCGGCCGGCGTCGGACGCGGAGACGGCGCTTCGGACGGTGGCATCCCTCCTCGAGACCCGTCTCGAAGCGGTGACCATCGAGGCGGCGAAGCGCGTCGGGCTCGCAGTGGACGTGGAGGTGGACGTGCTCCCGGGGCAGGTGTCGTTCAACGTCGGGCCCGAGCTGAAGGTGGACGCGCTCGCCGGATTCGACCTGTCCGAGGATCGCACCGTCCTCGGCTCGTTCCGGCGCGACGTGGCGGTCCAGCACGAAGAGCACGATTCGTTCGCCACCGGGCACCCTCTGGTCGAGGCGCTGTTCTCCTGGGTCCGCGACGGCGAGCTGGGCCGCGCCACCGTCGCGCGCGCACATCTGCGCGGACAGGCTGGCGCGGCGCTCGACGCGCGCTTTCTCGTCATCCTGCCCGAGCCGGCCGATCTGGCGCAGGGCGCGCGCGTGCCCTCCCGCCGGGCGGCGCGGCACCTGGACGAGGCGCTCGTCCGGGTGGCGGTCCGCCTCGACGGGCGCGGCTCGGCCCGCGTCGACGACGGCCTGGCGGCGCAGCTCGATTCCGCCGAGGTGGACACCGTCCCCGCTCCGGACGGCGGCCCGCCGGCGACGTTCGTGCAGGCGGTGGAGTCCGGTCTCCGCGTGGCGCGCGACGAGGCGGAGCGCCGCCTTCGCAGGCTGATCGAAGAGGCGAAGCGCGGCGTGGCGGCGGAGAAAGAATCGGCATCGCGCCGGCTCTCGCGGTGGCTGTCGCAAAGCCAGGTGCCCGCGGCGTCAGCGGAGAAGGTGCTCGCCGCGGAAGCGAAGCTGTACGACGAGGCGGCGGCAGCGCTGGACGGCGCGCGCCTCGAGCTCGACCAGGCGGCGCTGGTGCAACTCGCGTGATCCGGCCGTGACGCGCGTCCGTCGCGACCGCGATCCAGGCGCTCCTGCTCACCCCTGCGATGCCGGGCCAGCGCGCGATCCCTGCGCGGCTCAGTGCGCGTTGTACGCCAGCCCGATCAGCGTCTCGAAACCCGTCTGGGTGTTGCTCCCCGCGGAATCCAGCGCGAACCGCGGGCCGATGCGCAGGCGCACCGTCACGGCGAGATTGCGGTCGATCAGATACTCGCCGCCGCCGCCGAACTGCGGGCCGAAGACCACGCCGGTGGGGTTGGTGAAGGTGATCAGCACCGGAACGTCCGCTGCCAGATCGAGCGTGAGCTGCGGACTGACCTGAAGGGCTCCGACGACGCCGATCGGTCCCCCGACGCCGACCATCGCGCCGTTGTTCGCGTAGATGGAGAGGCCCGGCTGCGTCTCGAAGGCAAGCGAGGTGTCGCCGCTGGCCGCGAGCGTGCGCCGGTAAGGGACGGCGAAATTGAACCCGGTCACCGTGTTCGAGGTGCCCTCGAACCCATAGTTGAACCCGAGGTGGAGGCCGTAATCGCTCACCTCGTTGATGCCCTTCAGCCAGGTGAACCCGATCCCGGGCCAGCCCGCTTCGACCTGCAGCACGCTGTTCCCGGTCCCGGCGGTCCGGCCCGCGGTCGCGCTCCACGCGCTGGACTCGCCGATCGGCGAATACGAGGTCTCGAGCTGCGCGTCCGCGGGAGCAGCCGAAAGAAGCACCGCCAGCGCGGCGACCGCCGCCA
>Ga0070741_10013885_pt1 | contig 14092 bp, 14 predicted proteins | sample Coa_R1_4_FD_66440 | JGI IMG/M metagenome (GOLD analysis project Ga0070741, IMG submission 66440) | Surface soil microbial communities from Centralia Pennsylvania, which are recovering from an underground coalmine fire - Coalmine... | ecosystem: Environmental > Terrestrial > Soil > Unclassified ... | reverse complement strand
ACGTTGCCGATGAATAGCGGCATGATGGGGACGCCGACGGTCGCGATGCCGACGCTCGATTCCAACGCCCAGAAAATGGTCGGAGGGCTCATGCAGATGGTCGGCGGCTCGGCCTCGGCGGCGCCGGTCAAGACGAGCTTCAAGACCGACACCACGTTGCGTGGGCCGTGGGACGCGGCCGCGCTCATCAACGGCTCGATGCTCGGTGCCACGCGGCATGATGTCATGGTCGTGTTCGACCTCAATCACGCTGATTACGATAAGGCCAAGGCGTTATTGGCGGCTGCGTGCGAGCGACTCTAATGCGACACCTCTTTCTCGCGGTGGCGCTCATGACGGCGTCGGTCGTGAGCGCGCAGCAGACCGTCACCGTCGTCACGCACGACTATGCGTTTCAGATGCCGGATACGTTGCCGGGTGGGCTCACGACGTTCCGGATTCGGAACGAAGGGAAGGAGCCGCACGAGATGATCCTCGTCAAAATCGGCGACCACGATTCGCTCGGTGTGGCGCTCAAGCCAGCCGGCTTACTGGGTGGCCCGGCCGCCGAGTTTCCGGGCATGGATCAGTCGAACGTGACGGTCGATCTCGAGCCCGGGCGATACGCGGTGATGTGCGGTGTGCCGAGCGTCGACCATGTCGAGCATTTCAAGAAGGGCATGATGAAGCTGCTCGTCGTGACGCCTCCGCTAACGATCACGCTCATCGACTACGACTTCCAACTCTCGCATCCGATCGCCGCCGGGCGGCATACGGTGCGCGTCGTGAACGCGGCGTCGCAGGCGCACATGATGATGCTCGTCAAGCTCAAGCCACACCACACCACGGACAGCCTCGGCGCGTGGAATGTCGGGCGGAAGGGTCCGCCCATCGAATGGAGCTCCGGCGTGAGCGCGCTCCGTGCTGGCGGCACGGCCTACGTGAACGTCGACTTTACGCCGGGTCGCTATGCGTTGCTGTGCTTTCTCGATGCGCCAGATGGGAAGGACCACTTCGCGCATGGCATGCGCAAGGAGATCATCGTCCAGTAGGCGCGGTGCGCGCGGCGCCTTCGACGCTGCGCGCGCGGTGCGGGGCGATCCTGAGCATCGCAACGTACGCGGCATGGGCGTCGGCCGGGCGGCCGGCGGCGAGCAGGAGGTCGCCGTACAGCTCGCGCGCGGGTAGCACGGGGCCCGGTGAGATGGGCAGAGTCGGCATGCGGTCCTCGAGGGTCGCGGCTTGGGCGGCCTGCGCGAACGCGGTCGTCGTGTCGCCCGTCGCGAACGCGATCCAGGCTGATGCCGCGAGCCGCTGGATCTTGATTTCGGGCGCATACCGCTCGGTTGCTTCGAGCGCGCTCACGTCCGCGCGTGCGGCGGACACGTCACCACTCCGCGCGGCGCCGATCGCCCTCGCAAAGTGCGTGATCGCCTCCGCCTCGGCCGCATCCGGCGCCGGCCGCACCGTGAGCGCCGCCGCTTCCTTCCACACGCCACGCTCGAGCGCATAGCGCGCCGGGATCGCGGCGAGCGCGTACGCGTTCGTGTACGACCCGGCCGGGTAGCTCACCGTGACTGCGTTCGCCTCATCGACGATCCGCTTTGCCGCGCTGTCGTTGTGCTTTTGCAGATACGCGTAGATGAGATAGTCCATGGCATGTCCGCGCTGGTCCCACAGTCCGTGCCATCCTTGGCGGACCTCGTACTGTTTCGCCATATCCGCGGATTTCTGGTTGGCCGCGATGTCCTCGTCCCAGAGGCCGAGTCGCGTGAAGATGTGGGACGGCATGTGCTGCGCATGCGGTACCGCCGGCGCGATCTGGGCGTAGCGCCGAGCGGCATCGAGCGCCAGTGAGGCGAGGCGTGGCGTGTCGTTCGCGTGGATCACGTAGTGCGCGAGGCCGGGGTGGTGCGGATCGGCCTTGAACAGCGGAAACAGGATCGAATCCGCGCGCCGCGCTCGCGCGCCGGTCGTGTCGAGGAGACCGCCGTTCGACACGATGGCGAGCGCGTAGAAGATGGCGGCCTCGTGATCGTCCGGATTCTGGCGGTACGTCTTCTCCATGCCCTGCTCGTACGCCCCAATCCGCTCCCGATACGCCGGCGTCGGCCGATCGCCGTAGTACGCCGCGATCGCATCCGCATAGTCGCGCTCTCGCGGCGTATGCGCCAGCATCGCGGCCCGTTCACTCAGCTCATGTCCTCGCTTGATATCATCGAGCGAGGGTGGCGCCCACAGGGGATGCAGGAGGCTCATTGCCTGACCCCAATACGCCATCGCACAACCCGAATCCGCCGCGGTGACCGCGGCGAACGTGTGAAATGACTCCTCGTACCAGAACGAGTGCAGCAGAGCGACCCCGCGCTCGAACTGGTCCTGCACCGCCGGTGCGCAGGAGGTGGGGAAGCTGACGTGGCCGATCTCGTGATCGTGCGCGTCGTGTGACTCTTGGGCTCCGAGGGCAGTCGATACGGCCAGCAGCATCAAGGTGATCCGCATAGCACCTCCCGTCCATGATATGACAGGCTCAGCGTGCTGTGAGAGCTCGCGCAGTCCGCGCCGCGTGGATCTGGGTGCGGAGTTCCATTTCGATGTCGCCCGCCGGGATGAATCGGACGGTTTGGACCTTGCCGACCGGGTGATCCAACCCGAGGAAGAAGATCGTTGGTCCCTGCCCGCGCCGCTGGACGTTGGTCAGGCTCACTTCGGAGAGCGGCACCTGAAACGCCGACAGGCCCTTCACCCGGAGCATGTCGCCGTCGAGCCAGACGTCGCTCAGACGCCAGCCATACCAGATCGCGTAGGCGACTCCTAAGATAGTTACGACTGTACCGAATTGGATGAAGGTTGGCAGCAAGAGCTTGAACATCAGGATGCCCGTCAGGCAGCAAAGCGGCGCGCCGACCCGGTACCAATCTGTCAGTCCGGACGACAGCCGCGTCTTCACAAAGCCGATGCGGTGTCGCCCGGCAAGAGGATATGCCGAATGATGGGAATCGGCACTCCACCTTGCTTCACGAACTGATCGTGAAAATCACGGAGAGTGTAGGCGCTCCCCTTTGCGCGCTGGTAGTCGGCGCGCAGCTTGTAGATCGCGAGCTTGCCGAGCGTGTAGTAGAGGTAGGTGGGATTGTATGCGCCGCGGCGTGCTTCTTCGTAGCCGTTCGCCGGCTCCTGAAAGCACTTGTCGACGAACAGCTTCGCCCCGTCGTTCACTGACATGCCCTGCGTGTGCTCTTTGATGCCGACGACGTAGCGGCAATCACGCAGCAACGCTTCCTCGAGCTGGGCCAAGTGAGTCTTTGGGTCGCCGTTGCCGTACCCCTGCTCGACCATCATCTGCTCGGTGTAATGCGCCCAGCCCTCGGTGTTCGACCCGGCCGCGAGGAGCTTCCGGGTTTTCGTCGGAAATTGCTTCACGTAGAGGAATTGCACAAAATGCCCGGGAAAGACCTCATGGATGGTCACGATATTCATGACCGAGGGATTGAACTCGCGCAGATGCTCCTCGATATGCCGCGCGTCCCAATTCTTCTCGGGCGGCGTCACGTAGTAGAACGCCTCGGTCGCTTTGGTCTCGAAGGGACCGGGTGAATCCATCGACGCGGACGAGCCGTTGCGAGCGTAGGGCGGAGTCTCGGTCACGATCGGCATCGTCTCCGAGGGAATGTCGACGATCTGGTGATCGACCAGGAATTGCCGGATCCCGGCGACCGTCGACTGCACCGAGGGAATGAGATTCGCTGCGGTCGGGTGCGTTTTCTCGAGCACCAGGAATGCCTGGTGCGGCGTCTTGCCCGGGGCGACGAGCGCCGCCGTCGCCACGAAATCCTTGTAGTCCTTGTCGAGATTCGCCTCGCCGATCGCGAGCACGCGATCGAGCGGCATGTCGATCATCTCGTCGTACTTGAGCTTATCGGAGAAGTTCTTCGCCCCGATCGCGAAGGAGCCGTGCGATTTCGGTTTCAGATCGGTCAGCCACTTCGACGCGTCCTTGAGCGAGGCGATAACGGAGTCGTTCACGGTGGTGAACGCACGCCACGCCGCGGTATCCGTGCCGGCCGCGGACTTCGCCCACGTGGCGACATCGCCCTGAAAGAATCCGACCGAGCCCGAGGCTACCCGAATCGCCAGGTCCGTGAACTCGACCGGCGGATTATTGATATTCGCCTTCATGGCCGCGATCATCGCCGGCACCTGCCGCAACCGCGCGGTCAGCGACCGTAGCCGCTCGGCCGGCGGCGCGAAATTGCGCTTCATGAGCAGGTCGACCCCGTTGCCCGGCGCCCCGACGTAGTTGATCGGATTGATGCGCCAACTCGTCAGGATATCGAGGTCCTGGAGCTCGGATCGAATGTTGCCGTCGATGATGGCGGCGTCGATCGAGTCGTCGGACGACAGCTTGCCCGCGCGGATCGTATCGAGGCGCTGGAGCTGCGCGCGCAGGGTGGCGATGCGCCGCGTGACCGCGGCGGCCGAGCGATCCTCGAAGAGGGTATCGTATTGGTGGAACCCGGCGGCGGTGCCGGCCGAGGGGGCGAACGCGAATGCCGAGTCGAAGTACACGTCGGCGAACTGGCTAAAGGGGTTCGACGCCGAATTGCCAGCCGTGGCGGGTTGCTCTTTCGGTTGGCAGGCGATCGCGAGGGCCAGGCACGCCAGCACGAGAGGGGTTCGCATAGTCCCCTAGTATAGCCAAAGTCCACTTTGGCGACAGAATCCCGACCGTTCCCGACAGATCGTCTGGCCGCGGCACCTGGCGCGCCTGAGCCTTCTCGCCATGCGATACCTCATACTCCTCCTCTTGGCCGCGCGCCTCGATGCGCAGCGGCTCGACACGCTCTATGTGGGTCATGCGTCTCTCTCGACGGCCTACATGCGCAATGACTCGAGCGAATCGGTCTTCTTGGTGCCCGACTCGGGCGGCACGAAAGTCATTGGGCGCACGACGACTCGTCAGCGAGTTGTCGATGGGAGGCTCTTTCGCGTCGTCCATTTCCACAGTGCGCGGGCTGACGTGACGGACAGCGTCATGACGGGCGGTACGGGGGTACTGCCGATGTGGGAGATCTCGCATCAGACCTCGAAGCTCATGCACCTGAAATGGGATGGACGCCGCGTGACTGGCGACGTCACGCCAACCGGCAAGAGCCAAGAAGCGGTCGATCAGCACATGACGATCGCTCCATTCAATTCTTCTGACGTGGAGCAGATCATCCAAGGCCTGGCGTTGACGCCCGGCTACCGGGCGCTGATCGCGACGTACGAATACGAAACGCCCGGTGGATTGCGCCTCGACACGCTCACCGTGATCGACAAAGGACAGGTGCGGGTTTCCAGAGGTGGCACGTCCTCGATGACCGTCTGGCTCGATCCGGACACGAAGCGTGTGGTCAAAGAAGAGTTTGCGGACAGCCCGACAACTTGGAAGTTCCGTATTGTCCGACAGTAGGTGCGCTTTGCGTTGGTAATGATGAACCCCAACACGAGGTCATCATGAGCCAACGTAGCGAAGCGCTCGCGGAGCGCTTAGTTCAGGGTGCCGTCGCCCTCGCGTCGTTCGCCCGCAGCTTGACGGACGCCGAGTGGAATACGCCCATCCCGCGCGACGGTCGCACGGTCGGGACGATCGTGCACCACGTCGCGACGATGTACCCGCTCGAGATCGAGCTGGCGCGGCAGATTGCCGCGGGCCAAGCGGTCACCGGCGTCACCTGGGACGACGTGCACCACTTGAACGCGCAGCACGCCAAAGAGTTCGCCGATGTCACCAAGGACGAAGCGATCACCCTTCTTGCCCGAAACGGCGCGGTCGCGTCGCGCGCGATTCGGGCGCTGACCGATGAGCAGCTCGACACCGCCGCGCCGATTTCCCTCAACGCGGATGCGCCGCTCACGTGTCAGTTTATGTTAGAGGATCACGCGGTTCGGCACAGTTACCACCACCTGCAGCGCATCCAGCATGTCCGAGGATCACTTCCGGAAGCTCGAGCGGATGTATCTGAGCGCGCCGACGAACCAGTACTATCGGCCTGAGATGCGCGTCGGGGATGGCACCGCCCAAGTGCGCATCCCCGTCCGGCCGGACTTCTTCCATGCCGCCAACGCGGTCCACGGCAGCGTGTACTTCAAGGCCCTCGACGACGCGACATTTTTCGCGGCCAGCTCACTGGTCCACGACGCGTTCGTGCTCACGGTCACGTTCCACCTGACACTGCTTCGGCCCGTCACGGCGGGGACACTCGTCGCGACGGGCCAGGTCGTGCATCGGTCGAAGCGCCTCATCATCGCCGACGGCGCGGCGATCGATGACCGCGGCAAAATCGTCGCCCGCGGCACCGGCTCGTTCATGCCGAGCACGACGCCGCTGTCCGCGGATATCGGATACCGCTAGCGGCTCAGTGCCCCTCCGCTGCTCCGTGCAGGCGCGGGTCGAAGGCTCCCGAGACGCCGGTGGGCGTCCGTAGAATCGAGGCGCCGATGCCGAGTGAGCCGCGGTGTGCCGGCTGGACGGTGTAGTGCATCGCGCGCAGCGCGGCGACCGTCGAATCGGGAAGTCCGTCCTGCTCGTAGAGAAGTATGTCGGGCAGATGCTGGTGATGTACGCGGGGTGCGCTGACGGCCTCGTTGATGCCCATGCCGAAGTCGACGACGTTCGAGATTACCTGGAATACCAGCGTGATGATCCGGCCACTGCCGCTGGCGCCGGTCACGATCATGGGCTTGCCATCGTGATCGAGGACGATGGTCGGCGTCATCGAGGACAACATGCGCTTGCCGGGCACGATCGCGTTGGCCTCGCCCTGAACGAGGCCCGCGCTATTGGGCACGCCGGGCTGCGCGGTGAAATCGTCCATTTCGTCGTTGAGCAGGAACCCGGCGCCGCCGACCGTTGATGCGGAGCCATTGCCGTTGTTGATGGTCGTGGTCATCGCAACGGCGTTGCCTTGGCCATCGATCACCGAGAAGTGCGTCGTGTGCTTCCCCTCCGCGCTGGCGCCGGTCGGGAACGAGACGTCCGCGGACGGCGTCGCGCTGTCGGGGCGGATGGTCGCCGCCAAGCTATCCGCGAACGGCTGCGACAGGAGGCGGTCGCTCGGGATGGTGACAAAATCCGGGTCGCCGAGGAAGTGGTTGCGCACGGCGAACGCGCGTCGCATGGATTCCGTGAGCCAGTGAATCTCCCGCGGCGAATGCCAGCCCATCGGGCGCAGGTCGTGGTTCGCGAGCTCGTGCGCCATGAGCTCGATCGTCATGCCGCCCGACGACGGCGGCGGCATCGAGATCACATGGTAGCCGCGATAGTCGAACGTGATCGGCGTACGCCATTTCGCGCGATACGCCGCGAGATCGGCGAGCGTGATGATCCCATGCCCGCGTTTCATCTCGGCGACGATCGCCGCGGCGGTCGGCCCGGCGTAGAACCCGGCCGGTCCGTCCTTGGCGATGCGCTTGAGCACCGTGGCGAGATCAGGGTTACGCCACCGCGTGCCCGCCGCGACCGGATGACCATTCGGCAGAAAGAGCGCGGCGCTCGCCGGGAACTGCGACAGCCGCGTGCTGTCGTAGAACGTCGCGCGGGCGAAATCGGAATCCACCACGAACCCGCTGTCCGCGAGCGCAATCGCCGGCGCCAAGACCTCGGCCCACGGACGGGAGCCGAAGCGATGGTGCGCTTCCCAGAGACCGGCGACCGAACCGGGAACGCCCGCCGCCAGGTCGCCCGTCAGTGAGCGATCGTCCGGCTTGCCGTTCGCCCCAATGAACATGTCGCGCGTCGCCGCCGCGGGCGCCATCTCGCGGAAGTCGAGCGCGACCGGCGGACTCCCGGCCATCTGGGCGACGATGAACCCACCGCCGCCAATGTTCCCCGCGGCCGGCCACACCACCGCTAGCGTGAACGCCGTCGCGACAGCCGCATCGATCGCGTTGCCGCCGTGTCGCAGCATTTCGGCGCCGACATGCGTGGCCAGCGGCGCATCGGTCGCGACCATGCCATGCGGCGCGGTCGCCCCCGGTGTGTCGAGGTGATAGGGCCAACTCGCCGGGACCTCGATGGCGGTTGACGTCGAGTGTGCGGTGCAGGCGGTAGCGACGCCGACGACTACGAGTGTGCTCGCGATTCTCATGGCTCCAAAATAGTATAGTTCAACATGGCAATCGGTGAACCGCTCGCCGGGCGCTACAAGATCGAGCGTGAGCTCGGACGTGGCGGCATGGCGACCGTGTACCTGGCGGAGGATGAACGCCATCACCGCAAGGTGGCGATCAAGGTCCTGCACCCGGAGCTGTCGGCGATCCTGGGGCCTGAGCGGTTCCTGAAAGAGATCGAGCTCACGGCGAGCCTGCAGCATCCGCACATCCTGCCGCTGTTCGACAGCGGCAGCGCGAATGGCCACCTGTACTATGTGATGCCGTACGTCGCGGGCGAGTCGCTGCGGGCGCGGCTCGGGCGGGAGCGGCAGCTGCCGATCGCCGACGCGATGCGGATCGCGACCGAAGTCGCCGATGCCCTCGAGTACGCGCACCAGCGCGGCGTGATCCATCGGGACATCAAGCCCGAGAACATTCTCCTCCAAAGTGGCCACAGCCTCGTGGCCGATTTCGGGATCGCACTCGCGGTCGAGCAGGCGAGCGGCCAGCGGCTCACGCAAACGGGCCTCTCGCTCGGCACGCCGCAGTACATGAGTCCCGAGCAGACCATGGGTGAGCGCGAGGTCGGTCCGCGCTCCGACGTGTACTCGCTCGGCGTCGTGACGTACGAGATGTTGATCGGCGAGCCGCCGTTCGCCGGGCCGACGGCGCAGGCGATCGTGGCCAAGATGATGACCGACGAGCCGCGGTGGCTCATCCCGCAACGCCGCAGCGTGCCTCCGGCCGTCGAGGATGCCGTACTAACGGCGCTCGAGAAGCTTCCGGCCGATCGGTTTCCGACCGCGTCGGCGTTCGCGCAAGCGCTCGCGAAACACGATGGTCCGCAGGCACGGCGTCCACGCGACGATCGGTCGAATCGTATTTCAGCGCTTGGAGTCGTCGCGTACGCCGTTCCGACGATAGCGCTCGTCGCCATGGCGTTCGTGCTCGGGCGCGGGCTCACGACGACCCGGTCGCCGGTCGAGACGTTGGGCCGTTCCACCAAAGTGACGTGGGAACGCGGACTGCACATCCTGCCGGCGATCTCGCCCGATGGGCGTTCGGTGGCCTACGCCGCCGCCACCGCGGCGAACCTCAAGATCTACGTCCGCCAGGTTACGGGGGGGCGCGCGACGCAGGTCGTCGACGATTCGACATCGACCGAGTCGAATCCTTCATGGTCGCCCGATGGCTCGCGCCTCCTTTTCCTGTCGAAGGGCGGCGTCTGGAGCGCCCCCGCATCCGGCGGCACGGCGCGACCCGAGGTCCCGCCGGTGTCGAATGGCGCGATCACATCGGCGGCCTGGGCGAAAGACGGCCAGACGATCGCCTACACGGTCGGGGACTGGCTTTACATCCGGAGCCCGGGCGGTCAGGTCAAGCCGCTGGCGCGGATCGCCGATGCATCGTTGTGCCAATGGTCGCCCGACGCCACGCGCATCGCGTGCGCCGCGTTCAACTCGTACTACTCGCGCGCCGGCGCGCTGTTCGACAACCGATTGCCGAGTCTGATCATGGTGGTGCGCGTCAGCGATGGCGCCGTCACGCCCTTGACCGACAGTCTGTCGATCAACCAGAGTCCCGTCTGGTCGCACGACAGCCGCTGGCTGTACTTTGCTTCCAATCGACTCGGCCCGATGGATATCTACGCCGTGCGCCTCACGCGCGGCGGCCGCGCTGACGGAGCACTGGTCCGTCTGACGACGGGCCTCAACGTGCATACGTTCTCGACCACGTCGGCGGGGAATCGCTTCGCGTACGACGTGTATCGGTCGACCGCGAACGTGTGGTCCCTGCCGTTCCCGCCGAACGGCGCCACGGAGGCCGCGGCGACGCAGGTGACGCACGGCACGCAGGTCGTCGAAGAGGAGACGGTCTCCGGTGACGGGAAGTGGCTCTTCTTCGACTCGCAAGTGAGCGGGACGGCGCTCATCTATCGGCAGCGACTGCCGAACGGCGATCCGGAACCGCTGACCTCCGGGACCAGCGAAGATTTCTACCCCGACCTCTCGCCCGATGGACGAGAAATCGCGTTTCATTCCTGGCGATCCGGGAATCGCGACATCTACGTCATGCCGCTCGACGGCGGCCCCATCCAGCAAGTCACCGCGACCCCGCTCCAAGAAGCGGCGCCAAACTGGTCGCCCGACGGCAAAGCGCTGACCTACGGCATCTTCGGCATTCCCGGTGCCGTCTACGTCTCGCATCGGAATGCGGATCGGACATGGGGCCCGCCGATCAAACGCGCCGACGTCGGATCGTTTCCGATGTTTTCGCCCGACGGACGCTCGATCGCGTATTCGACCTATCTCTACGGTGGATCGCTCGACGTCATCAGCCCCGACTCCGGCGCGGCGCGCGTCGTCGTTGACTCGGCCAACGGCGTGACCGCCGGCCAACCGTTATGGAGTCGCGACGGGAAAACGCTCTACTTCAAGAGCCACGACGCGCGTGGGAACGCCGAGTTCTGGTCCGTGCCAGCGACCGGTGGACGACCCACGCTTTTGCTGCGCTTCGACGATCCGATGCGTCCGTCCAATCGTACGCAGTGGGCGTTGGGGCCTGGTCGCATGTACTTCACGATCGAGGAGCAGCAGAGTGAGGTGTGGGTGATGGATGCGACTTTACCCTAAAATCGGGTTATTTCACCCACGTCTGTCTGTGTCGCGTAGAGAAATCGCGGATTAACGGTCGGCACACTCGGTGCATTGACCGCTCTCGTGCGCACAACACTCGCAGTCTTCATAAGTCTGCTGGCGGCCGGTGGTCATCGGGACGGACCCGTGTTCGCGGTCGCGCCGACCTCGCTCAACAACTTGTCGCCGAACCCCGACACGCGCGGCGATCTGGCCGTGATCCCAACCCTCACGCACGATGCCGCTGACCGACTGGCCGCGTGTGGCTACTCTGTCGTGGGCCCCGAGTCCGCGCCCGGCGGCGCCGGCCAGAGTCCCGGCTACCTCTTCGAGCACGGCGATGTCGCGGCCTCGTGGGGCGCCGAGCATCACGCCGACTTTGTTCTGGTCGGCCGACTGAATCGCATCGGCCGTTGGGAAGCGGACTGGGAAGTCCAAGTCGTCTCTGTCGCCCAACAGCGCGTCATCGACACGCGCGCCATCGAGCTCAAGGGCTTCGGTCTCGACTCAGCCCTGACCGCGCGCCTCGCCACACGGGGTGCCGCATGGCTCATGGACCAGGTGACCCAGTCCGTCGCACACGCGAGTGGTGGCGCGAGTAACCCACGACCGTGTCACGCTTAGCTCTACCCGGATAGCTACCGGCGGATCGAGCGGATGCCCGACCCGCCGGTATGAATCGAGAACTACCGCTCGGCTAGCGAGCGACTCTCGTCACGTTCTCGGCCGCGGGACCTTTCTGGCCCTGCACGATCTCGAACTCGACGCGCTCACCCTCGGCCAGCGACTTGAAGCCGTTGCCGTTGATGGCCGAATGATGGACGAAGCAATCCTTCGCGCCACCCTCCGGAGTGATGAAGCCGAAGCCTTTGGCGTCGTTGAACCACTTGACTGTTCCTGTCGTACGCATGGATCTCTACCTGTTGTGCGGAAGTGTTGTCAGATATGAGCGAAAATGGGCACCGGGCAACACCACCGAAAAACAAAAATCGGGATTTGGCTCGAACGGCCAGATCCCGAATTCTTCACTGGTCTTGGAGGGCGTCGTATTCACTCTACGCGCTAGCAATATAGCAGAGACCGTGCGACCGCGGCAACACCATCACGAGTCGCCAGCTGCCTCCGTCCCATCCGCCACAGGCGCAGCCGCGGTCTCGGCCGGGGCGGGCTGACCCGGCCGGCGGCCGTGGCCGTACCGCGGTGCCGGGGGCATCGCGCGGCGCACGAGGAGCGCGTTGTAGTAGCCGATGATACGCTCGCGCACGGAGTGCTTTGTGTCGCCTATTTGCGGATGAAATGGCGCATAGCGTTGGTTATCGCCTGACACGTCAAACCACCACCAGGCGCTCGCGGCGTCGACACGCCCGCCTTCAACAGAGCATCGATATGTTCGACCTTCGTCCTCGAATTCGAACGCTCCAACGAACATGCCGATTCCTGAGCTCGGGAAATTGCCAACTTGGTGGGTAAGGAAAGATAACCGAATGACGATCGCGCGGCACGGAGCCGGCAACGACTGACGGCGCCGGCAAATACATTAGCTTGGCCCAATGCGAAGCGTCGCCACTGCGCTCACTGTTCTAGCGCTCGCCCCGCCAATCGGGGCACAAGTGCCCGACTGGTGTCACGCGTTACCCCGCGCGCAATACCGGCACATGCGACGGGTGCCCTCGGCCGATCCGTGGTTCGAGGTATACCAGGTCATGCCGAACGTATTCGCGATCTATGAGCCGCATCAGGCCGAAGAAGCTATCTCATACCTGATTCTTGGCCAGACGCGCGCGGCGCTCTTCGACACCGGCCTGGGGATCGGCGACATCAAGAAGGTCGTGACGGCGCTGACGTCACTGCCCATCGTCGTGCTCAACTCCCACACGCACGATGATCATGTTGGCGACAACTGGGAGTTCAGCGATGTCCTCGGCATGGACACGCCGTTCACTCGCACCAACGCACAAGGTTCGGTCGCCGACGCCCAGGACGAGCTGACGCCCGGATCGATCTGCGGCACGCTCCCTCAAGGGTTCGACCCAAAAGCGTACAGCACGCGAGCGTTCAAGATCACACGCTGGATCCACGACGGCGACACGGTCGACCTGGGCGGACGGGTGCTCCGCATCCTGTCGACGCCAGGGCACACCCCGGACTCGATCTGCCTGCTCGACGAAGCGAACGGCCTGCTGTGGACCGGCGATTCCTACTATCCGGGCGCGATCTGGCTCAAGCGCCCCGAGACGGATCTCGATGCCTACGACCGATCCATGGCGCGCGTGGCGGCCCTCGCGCCGCGCCTTCGTCTCGTTCTGGGCTCGCACAACGCCCCGACCGCCGAGCCGTCGGTCCTCGCCAAGGTCGTCGCGGACTTCCGCGCCGTCCGCGCCGGCCGGGTGAAGTCGAAGCCGGCCGAGGACGGGAATGTCACGTACGACGCTGGTGACGGTGTGTCGTTCTTGATGCGGGCGCCGACGTCCTGAATTCAGGAAACTTCAGAACGTTTCAGCCGAAATTCAGGACTTAACGCATGCCGGACGGCTAGCGTGCCGGCATGAAAACGAGCGCAGTTCTGACGATCGTCGCCGGTGGACTGATCGCCGGCACTATCGATATTGGCCAGGCCTACTTCTTTTTCGGCTCCCGGGTGCCGCTGGGGATTGCGGCCGCGCTGATCGGGAAGGCCGGTATGCAGGCGACGCCGGTGGCGGGCGCGTATGTCCTGGGGCTGGTGCTCCATTACATCATCGCCACGACCTGGACGGCCGCGTATTACGCGGCGAGTCGGAGGCTGACGTTTCTGACCGAGCATCCCGTGGTCTGTGGGCTCGTCTACGGTCTCGTCGTCGAGTGCGTCATGAGCTATGTCGTGCTGCCGCTCTCGGCGCTGCACGCGACCGGGCCGTATGAGTTGCACGATGTGCTACTGGGACTCGGCGTGCACATGGTGACGATCGGATTGCCGATCGCGCTGACCGTCAGTTGGTTGGGACGAGGGACGCATGCAGTGCCTTCGTGACCTGGGTCGCGATGTCGTCCTGGACCCAGAGCATGTCGCCGGCGGGGCGGTCGTAGGTCTCGGACCAGACGACGAGGCCATCGTCGCCGCGGCTCAGGCGGGCGGCTACGCGGATGGTGTCGTGTGATTTGCGGACGCTGCCGTCGAGGACATAGGTGACGCTCAGGCGCTTCGCGATGTCGGAGACCGCGATGGGTTTGTCTTTGAGGTAGAACGAGGTCGTCGGGGCCGCGACGCGGAGGCCGTGGACTTTGCTCAACTTGTCGATGACTTCCTCGGTCATGCCATCCGCGAAGTACTCGTGGCTCATGCCGTCCGTCAGGTCGAGGAA
>Ga0070741_10013884_pt1 | contig 14095 bp, 13 predicted proteins | sample Coa_R1_4_FD_66440 | JGI IMG/M metagenome (GOLD analysis project Ga0070741, IMG submission 66440) | Surface soil microbial communities from Centralia Pennsylvania, which are recovering from an underground coalmine fire - Coalmine... | ecosystem: Environmental > Terrestrial > Soil > Unclassified ... | reverse complement strand
AGAATCCGCTCACGCTCGTGCCAGCTCCAGGTAGAAGCGCCGCCGCGCCGGCGACATCGCCAGCGTGTCGACGTCCCGCCATCCGAACGCGCGCGCGAGATCGGCCGCCTCGTGCAAGAGCCGACGCGCCTGCGCGTTCACCTCGCTCCACAAAAACGCCGCGATGCTGAACGGCACCCGGCACTGCGCGCCGCACGCCGGGCACGGCAGCGTCACGCGCACCGCCGCCTGCGGATCGGCCGCCTCGATCCGCTCGCCCAGCTCGTCGACGATCTCGGGCGGCAGCTCGCGCGGCGCCAGCGGCTCGCCCGCGCGCCGCGCCGCGAGCACGCAGCGTTCGAGCAGCACCGCGCGCGCCGCCTCCGGCTCGCCCGCCTCGACGATCGCGCCCAGGTCCCGGCTGTTCAGCAGCCGAAACTCGAGGGCGTACTCACCCGACACCAGCTCGCGCGCCGCGTCTCCCGCCGGCCGCGCGCGCAGCGAAGTCGTGGTGGTGCTGAACTCGAGCTGCTCGCCGCACTCGGGACACTCGACGTACGCCTCGAGCGCCGCGCCGAACAACCGCTCGCGCAACTCGAAGAGCAGCTCGTCGCGCTCGCCGAGGCTCAGCTCCGCCAGCTCCGCGCGATCGCGCCCGACCGAGGCGCAGAGCAGCGTCAGCGCCCGATCGATCGGGTGCTGCGGCATCGCGGCTTCCCACACCGCGACGATCTCTTGGCTGCCGAGCGCGCGCACGCCACGCTACGTCGCTGGATTGGTGAACGACGGCTCGGCCGGCTCCGGCACCGTCTCGTCGCGCTCCCAGCCCTCGTTCTCCAGCTTGATGTGCTGAATGGCGATGGCGTTGGCGTTGGCGTCGAGATCGGGCATCGCCTGGAACTCGGAGACCCAGCAGCGATAGACCTTGTACGCGAGCGCGAGCTGCCCCGCCTCGTTGTACACCTCGATGATGAGGTCCTTGCGGAAGTCCTTGAGCGAGACCTCCGCGCCGAGGCCCGCGCCGATCTGCCAAACCTTGTTCGCCCACTTCTCGAACTCGGTGTCGTTGGTGACGCCGCGATCGAGCGTGATGGCGTCGAACTCGCTGCGGCCGGGCGACTTGCGCGGCGTCGAGGGATCGCCGCCCTGGCGGTGCTTGATCACCTCGGTGGTCCGCTTGAGCATGCCGACCTTGCTGACACCGGCGACGTAGCGTCCGTCCCACTTCACGCGGAACTTGAAGTTCTTGTACGGGTCGAACCGCTGCGGGTTGACGGTGAACTCGGCCATGGAAGTTCCTCCTTAGGCGGCGACCTGGCCGGCCAGCTGTTGAAGCGTGATGATCACGAACTCGGCGGGCTTGAGCGGCGCGAACCCGACGGCGATGTTGACGATGCCGTTGTTGATGTCGTCCTGCGTCGTCGTCTCTTTGTCGCACTTGACGAAGTACGCGTCCTTCGGCGTCTGGCCTTGAAACGCGCCCTGCAGAAACAGCGTCTGCATGAACGCGCCGACGTTGAGGCGAATCTGCGCCCACAGCGGCTCGGAGTTGGGCTCGAACACCACCCACTTGGTGCCGCGATAGAGACTCTCCTCGATGTACAGCGCCGTGCGCCGCACCGGCAGGTACTTCCACTCCGAGGCGATGCGATCGTCGCCTTGCAGCGTGCGCGCGCCCCAGACGATCGGCCCCGCGCCCGGCATGGTGCGCAGGCAGTTGACGCCGAGCGGGTTGAGCTCGCCGTTCTCCGGATCGGTCAGGTTCACGCTGAGCTGCGGCACGCCGACGAGCGAGGCGTCGAGCCCGGCCGGCGCCTTCCACACGCCGCGCGAGCCGTCGGTGCGCGCCATGACGCCGGCCACCGCGCCCGACGCCACGAACGCTTCGATCTGATTGTCGCGGAACGGATTGGGCTGATTCAAGCGCGGGAAGTAGAGCGCCGCGTTCTGCGAGCGCGTGCCGATGTTGTCGTTGACCGGATCGTCGACGGCGAGCCGCGCCGCCTCTTTGGTCGTCCACGCCATGCGCGCGTCGACGAGCAGGATGGCGCGCCGGGTCTCGCAGTACGCCGCCGCCGCCGCGATCACGCCGGTGTCGACGTCGCCGTCGGTGATCGCGTTGTTGGGATTGAGGTGCGGCGGAATGCACAGGATGTTGAACAGGTCGACCTGCTCGAGCGCGTACAGGCCGAGCTTGTTGAGCTGCGCGTTCGCCGGCGAGAAGTCGTCGGCGAGCGTGAGGAACGTGCCGTCCTGCGCGGCGGCGGCGGTCTTGGCCGCCTGGATCGCCGCCTTGAGCGACGCGTACGGATCCGACGAGCTCGACGACGACGAGGACGAGCTCGACGACGAGGAGCTCGACGACGAGGACGAGCTCGACGACGAAGACGAGCTCGACGACGACGAGCTGGCCGCCGCCGCCTTGATCGCCGCCGCCAGCGCCGCCTGCGCGGTGGTGATGGCGTCGGAGGTGGTGGTCGTCGGCAGCCCGTTCGAGTTCGCCGCCGGCAGCGACGGCGAGTACCACGTGACCAGCGCCGAGCCCGCCTGAAGCACGCGATCCGCGCGCCGCGCGCTCTCGATCACCGTCACGTTGCGGAACACCTCGGACGCGCCCGACTCGGTGTCGACGATGGTGAGGTTGAACAGGTCATTGACCGTCACGCCGATCGCCGTCGCCGCCGCGGCCGAGACGTTGCGATCGATGGTCGCCGTCAGGTTCGCGCCCCACGATCCGGGATTCGCCGCCTGCAGCTTCACCTGCGTGCTGCCCGTGCCGATGGTGATGATGGCGTTGTTGGCCGTCACCGAGCTCGACGAGTCGTGATGGAACAGGCGCACGATCACGGCCTGCGTGCCGCCGCCCGAGTTGGCGTAGAAGTCGCGCACGGCGAAGCTCATCGGCCCGTTGATCCAGAGCCCGCCGAACGTGCGCTCGAAATCGGCGAAGCTCTCGATCGGCGTCGCGACATTGACGGGGCCGCGCTCGGCTCTGCCGATGAAGGCGGTGATCGACGTGGCGACGCCGGTGATGGTACGTACGCCGCTCGGAATCTCCTGGATATAGACGCCGGGGTAAGTGGGTGTCACGGGCATCGCGCGCTCTCCTCCGTCGACGTACGACCCTGGTGGGAGAGCGAAGAGCGACCGGCACGCGCCGGCCCCTCTGGCCCGTGTATACGACCACGCGCGCCCCCCAAACGGGGACACGTTAAACATTTTCGAAGCGAACCGGTCAAGCACTTATTGCAAAGAGCATTTGCATCGCGCACCGGTTTACCAAAAAAAACATTACTCGCGCCGGCAGTTATCCGCTTTGTAAACTTTTGTGCTCGACGTTTGAATTGGCGCTGGAGATATTGTCGCGCGCATGTCAAAGCCGAGCGTATTCGTCGCCGGTTTTCCCTCGCGCTACGGCGGCGCCGACACCGAGCTGGATCACCTGATCGACCTGTTCCGCGATCGTGACGTCGACGTCAACCTGGTGCCGATGTTCTCCGCCGACGACGGCACGCGCGTCGACGTTCTCCGACGGGGATGCCGGGTCCACGACTATCGCCACGACGTGTTCCGCGACCAGATCGTGATCAGCTTCTGCAACGGCGAGTTCCTGCGCGCGCTGCCCAATATCATGGTCGCCGGCCGGCCGCGGCGAATCATCTGGTTCAATTGCATGACCTGGGTATTCGACGCCGAGGTGGCGGCGCACCGCAATGGCTGGATTGATTATTTCGGATTCGTGAGCCGATATCAAAAGGGCTGGCTCACCCTGCAGCTCGAGCGCACGCGGCCGGTGCGCAGCTTCGATTATCACCCCTATTTCAATACCCGCCGCGTCGAATGGCGATATCGCGATTGGAACGACGGCTGTTACAAGCTCGGGCGCATCTCGCGCGACGACGGCGGCAAGTTCGCGCCCGACACCTGGCGCATCTTCGATCGCGTGCGCGTTCCGGATTCATTGAAGAAGAAGGTCTACATCCTCGGCTATGGACCGAACGCCGCGGCCAAGATCGGGCCGGCGCCGCCCGGGCTCGACTGGCGCACGTGGGCGGGAAACGAAATTCCGGCGACCGAGTTTTATCGAACGATAGACACGATGGTCCACAAGACGGGCGGCTCGCGCGAGTCGTATTGCCGCGTGCTGATCGAGGCGTACGCGCACGGCGTGGTGCCGATCGTCGAGCGCGACTATGCGTTTCCCGAGCTGGTGATTCACGGCGAGACGGGATTCATGACCAACGACTCGGACGAGATGAGCGAGTACGCGAGCCGGCTGGCGCGCGATCCGGCCGAGCACCGGCGAATGGCGGAGAATGGGCGGCGGCACCTCGAGAACGTATTGAGCGATCCGGAGCGGTGCTGGCGCGGCTGGAGCGACGTGCTCGCCGGCTGATCAGGCGCGCGGCAGGACGAGCGAGCGGGCGCGGCGCGACCACGCGGCGCGCGCGTCGGCGGCGGCCTCGGCGAGCGACGGCGTCTCGGCCAGCGCGGCGGCGAGCGGCGCGAGCGAGAATTCGCCGCCGGGCGCGGGCGCGCCGTCGAGAGTGAAACAGCGCGCGCGCTCACGGTCGACGATCAGGAGCGAGCGGGCGTCGCGGGCGAACGCGGCCGCACGCGCGGGCGCGATGCGGTGGAGGCGCGCGCCGTCGTGATAGACGCCGTCGAAGAAGCGGCGGAAGCGATCGTCGGGGCCGAGCGCGATCGCGCACTGGGGCGAATACGACCAGCTCGCTTCACGATCTTCTTCTTCTTCCTCGTCGTCGTCGTCGTCGTTTTGATCGCGTGCGTCGGCGACGACGTCCCGGCTGCGCTCGACGAGGATCGCGCGCGCGCTTTCGAATGCGCCGCCGTTTCCCTCTTTGTCTTCGATCCAGTAGAAGCGGCCATCGCCGCTCGCGGCGGCGATGATTGGATAGTCGGCCAGCTCGGACAGGCGGCGCGCGCGGCCGTGAGGCGCGTCGACGAGATACGAGAGCTCGTGCTCTTCGACGAACGCGACGAAGGCGAAGCCGTCGCCGTAGCCCGACTCCCATTCGCCGCTCGCGAGGTTCCAGACGTAGAGCCGCTCGCGCTGAAACAGCGCGCGGCCTTCGCCGGCGTCGAGCCCGCGCGTGGCCAGGTCGGTCGCGATCGCCGCCTGCGTCACTTTGCCGCTCGCGCGCGCGATCGCCAGCACGGCCCACGGGAACACCAGCACGATCCGATCGCGGCCGATCGCGCAGCCGATCGCGCGCGCCGGATCCGGCGCATCGAGCCAGCCGCCCCGCTGCGCCGGCGCCGGCGCGCCGTCGGGACGAAGCCGCTCGCGATACTCGGGCGCCGGCTCCCAGAGCGGCGCCGCGGGTCCGGCATCGAACGTCGCGCACAGCGCCTCGACGCTCTCCTGCAGCGCCACGTCGGCGGCGGCGATCAACGCCTCGCCGACGCCGTCGATCTCGCGCAGCCGCCGCGCGAGCTGCGCGCGCCGCGCGACCTCGAGCAGCCGCACGTTGTCAGCGCCCGGCATGAGCCGCCCGCCCGGCATGCGCTCGAGCGGCCGCGCGGCGAGCGGCGGCACCGGCACGCGGCGAATCAACAGCTGCGCCGCCGGCACGCCGTCGAGCTTGCGCGCGCGCGCGAGCCGTTTGGCGATCGCGCCGGCGCCCTTCTCGTGTACCAGTTTCCAAAGCTCCGCTTCCGTCTTGCGAAGCCGCTCGGCGATCGCCGGCGCGAGCGCGGGGTGCACCAGCGCGCACGGCGATTCGAGATGCCGCCACGCGCCGCCGCCGTCCGCGAGCACGCCGTCGGGCGTGTCGACGCGCGCGCTGCCGTCGAGCGCCGCCACCGCGCGCACCACGTCGAGCGCGTTCGCCGGACTGAAGAACCCACGCTCCACATCCATGGTGCGCATCTTAGTGCGGTAATCGCCGCGCGACAGTCATTGGATTGAACTTTGTTTCGATTGAAATGATTGGATTGATACCCAATCGATTAGATATCGATTGAAACGAAAACGGGTAACGAGTAGCGTTCCGTGCTCAGCATGTCGAAGTCGTTGGTTCACGCGCAGGCGGCACCGGCGAAGTCGAGCTCTTCGACGAGCGCGCTCAAGTTTCCCGAGCTGTTGCAGAGCAGCCTCAAGCACGACGCCGCGGGCCCCGAGTCGACCACGTCGAGCGCGTCGGCGATGTCGATCGAGTCGATCGCCACCCGCTTCGTCGAGCGGTTCTCGGCGCTCGGCCGCCGCGTCGAGCCGCGCCAGGAAGCGCCGGTGCAGGCCAAGCTGGCGGTGAACGAGCCGGGCGATCGCCACGAGCAGGAGGCCGATCGCGTCGCCGATGCGGTGACCGAGCCGGGCGCGGTGGTGGCCGAGGCGCCGTCGGCCGCGCACGCGCCGGTGACGGTGGCGGCGGCGCAGCCGGCGATCACGCCCGTCGACGAGCCGCGCGAGTCGGAGCTGGAGCGCGACGATCACGACGCGCAAGACGGCGGCGTAAAGCCGCTCGCCAAGGCGATCGCGGCCGCGGCGGCGCCCGAGGGTCCGCCGTCGTCCGGCGCCGGCGCGTCGAGCGGCGCGAGCGGCGGCGCACCGGGCGCGCCTCCCGATGCGCCGTCCGCGCTCGAACGCCAACTGGCCACGCCGCGCGCGGGCACGCCGCTCGCCGATTCGACACGCCGCCAGCTCGAGCCGCGCCTCGGCGCCGAGCTCGGCCACGTGCGCGTCCACACCGACGCCGACGCCGCGCGCATGAACGATCGCCTGAGCGCGGTCGCCTTCACGCACGGCTCGAACATCTACTTCTCGCCCGGCGCCTACAACCCGTCGAGCCGCTCGGGCCTGCGCCTGCTCGCGCACGAGCTCACCCACGTCGTGCAGCAGTCGGGCGGCCACTCGGGCGGCGTCGCGCGCACGCAGCTCGCCCCGTCGCTGATTCAGCGCGCGCCGCTGGTCAGCGGCAACGCGATGCACAAGCGGATTCAAGACGAGATGCTCAAGGTCAACAGCGACCTGACCGTCGAGGCGCCGATCCCGGGCGGCACCGGCGACGGCACCGATCCCAACTCGCTCGGCTTCGCCGACTTCTACACGTCGTCGAGCCCCGACAAAGTGCCGTGGGTGCGCGGCCACTCGCTCGGCGGCGGCCAATGGGAATACGGCAAAGTGTCGCTGGCCGGTCTCAAGGTCTCGCTCGGCGGCGTGCTCTCGCAGCGCGAGCACCCGCGAAACGCGTCGGGCAAGTCGGGCCACGAGCCCGAGTTCGTCGACGCCAAATCGCCGTTCAAAGGCGACTTCCCCGATCGCTTCAAAGTCGGCGAGCTCAAGCCGGTGTTCACCGACGGCGGCGCGATCAGCGCGGCGATGAAGTTGATCGCCGGCGCCGGAATCACGCAGCGCGCGAACTATTGGAAGGGGTTCGAGGCCTTTACAAAGCAAGCGGTCGGCGACAATAAAGCGTCCACCACCACCAAAGGCGGCCCGCTCGGCAACCTGACGATCCCCGCCGGCTATGACTACAAAGCCAAGTTCAAGCTCGAGGGCTCTTCACCGACGCCCACCGCGCCCAACCTGATCCTCGGCGATCGGCGCGTCTGGATCGCCAAGGCCAAGCTGCCCGGCATTTATGTCTACTTCGATCTCCCGCATCCCTATCAAGGGGGAAACTACGCAAAGAAGATCGAAGAGGTCATCAAGACGCTGTTCCCCATTCGCAACAAGCTCGGACAAAAACAAAAGTCCAACGCCACCAAGATTGGACCCAAGCGCCGCGGCGCGCCCCGCCGCGCGCGCAAGCTGCAGCGCGACGCCAAGCAGAAGACCGACTGGGGCTCGCTCGCCAAGTCGTGGGAGAAAGAGCGCAGCGATTGGGACGATACCAAGGCCAAACCGTTCCTGACGTCGACTGAGGGCAAGGCGGTGCGCAGCAAGGTCTCCGTCGACGAGCAGGTCGAAGGCGGCGGCCAGGATCAAGAGGCCAATAAGCAGTCCAAAGAGTTCAAGAGCATCGAGCTGTGGAGCGGCACCAGCGGCAAGCTGCTCGGCGCGCTGCGCTTCAAGCTCGGCCCGGTGTTCGACAAGATCATCGAGTTCATCGATTGGTGCAAAGAGAAGTTCACCGCGTTCATCGCAAAGGTGAAAGGCGCCACCGCGCCCGGCACGTCGCTGAGCTGGGTCAAGACGGTCGTCAACATCATCTTCAAGGTCTTGAAGACCGCCTTCGCCGAGGCGCTCAACATCCTCTTGGAGATGTTTCGCGACTGCCTGAACGCGATCATCTCGGACTACATCAACGAGTTCGTCTCTGAGGTGAAGGCGAATCTCAAAGAGACGCTCGAGCGCGAGTTCCCGCAGCTCACCAAGTGGGTCACCGACATCTATGTCGAGTTCAACAAGCTGTTCAAAGACTATGAAGAGGTGATCAAGATTGTCGTAGAGGCCAAGCAGCTGATCAACGACGTGCAGAAGCTCGAGTTCGTGATTCGCGGGATGCTGCAGGTGGTGGCGTGCCTGGAGCCGCCGGCGCTCGGCTGTCTCTGGGGACTGGTGGCGCAGGTGGGCCTGCCGGCGATCATCGATCTCGTCGGCAGCACCGATCTGTTTCAAGACGGCGTGGTCAAGCCGCTCATCAAGCCGATGCTGCAAGACCTGCTCAAAGACTCGTTCAACGATCTCATCTTCAAGACCATGGACGCGGTGGGATTGGGCGAGCGCTGCAAGAAGGTCTGCATGCCGCTCAAGCGCGAGCCGCTGAAAGAGGCGCTCGACAAGGCAATGACCGACGAGCTGGGACCGGCGATCAAGTGGAACAGCCCCGAGATGCGGCAGAAGGTCGGCGAGTGGGAGAAGAAGCATCGCGACGAGGCGATGAACGACATCTTGAAACGTTTCAAACGTAAGGGCGGCGCGCCGGCGACCGAGGGGAACATCGACGATCTGATCAAGGCGCTGGCGGGGAACAAGACTACGGGCGAGCAGCTCAAGAAGAAGATGAACGAGTCGCTCGACACCGATCTCAAAGTCGACGTCGACAAGCTGACCGAGAAGGTCAAGCCGCCGCCGCCGAAGTATCCGCAGCCGAAAGGGCCGCTCGATCTGGTCATCCCGGGTCCTTCGGACGTCGGGCCAAAGAAGGGGCCGACGTTCGGGCCGGTCGATACGCCGGAAGGCGGCCAGGTCCCCGGCTTAAAGATCCCGTTCTGAGTTTTTGCAATCAGCCGCGAAATTAGTCTTAATCGAGTCATGCCAAAGACGACTCCGATCACCATCGCCGAATTGGCCGCGCTGCTTCCGCGAATCGCCGCCACCGCGCAGCTCCTCGACGGCCTGGCGCGCCGCCACGCCAAGAGCGCGGGCGCGCCGGCGAAGGGCCGCGGCCCCGGGCGCAAGAAGCGGTCGAGCCGCACGCGCGCCGGTTCGTCGGCGCTGCGCGACAAACTGCTGGCGGCGCTCAAGGGCAAGAAGGGGCTGCCGCTCGGCGACATCGTCAAGAAGGTGGGCGCGCCGCGCAGCGCGGTGAAGTATCAGCTTCGCCAACTGCGCAGTCAGAAGAAGGCGCGCGTCGTCGGCGATCGCAAGAAGGCGCGCTGGTTCGCCACCTGACCTTTATATAAGTGGTCTCAGTCGCAGCGGTCTCCATCGCAGTGATCTCGATCGCGAACTTTCAGGCGCGAAACGATTACAATCAGGCGATGCGAGGACAATCCTCGCTTGGGAGGGAAGCATGCGACTGATTGGTTTCGTCGCCGCGCTGAGCGTCCTTTGGGGAGGTCTCGCGCGCGCGCAACAGCCGCCGCCGCAATATCCGCCCGAGCAGCAGCAATACCCGCAGCAGTACCCGCCGCAGCAATATCCGCCCGGTCAATATCCGCCCGGTCAATATCCGCCCGGTCAATATCCGCAGCCGCAATACGCGCCGCCTCCGCCGCAGCAGGCGAACCCGCTGCAGGATCCGGCGCGCTATGCGCGTTGGGAGCACTATCGCGTCGCCGGCCACAAGCTGCGCGTCGGCGGCAAGGTCGCGCTCGGCGTCGGCATCCCGTCTTTCTGATCGGCATGTCGGTCGGCATCGTCGCCGTGTACAACGACGGCGTCTATCTGTGCTCGGGCGTGTCGTGCGATCGCACCGCGGCGGCGGCGGTCGGCTTCACGATGGCGACCATCGGCGTCATCGGCATCGGCGGCGGCATCGCGCTGCTGGTGCTGGGGAACGGCTACTATGAAAAGTCGGAGCGCATTCGCATGGGCATGGAGGCGATGAAGTACGTGCCGCGCGTCGCTCCGCTGGCGCGCCTCGACGGGCGCGGCTTCGACGGCGCCGCCGCCGCGTGGGGCTTCGCCTTCTAGCGCTCAAGCTCGTCGTTTGGCGAGCTTCACGATCAACCACACCAGCTCGACGATCACCGCCGCGGCGACGAGCGCGCCGCCGAGCATTTCGTAGAACAGCGCGACGACGAAACCCGTATCGACGACGTGGGTATTGAACGCCACGTAGAGAAACAGCGCGCCGAACGCACCCAATGCGATGGCGATCCAATGTGCGGCGCTCCAGGGACGCGGACGCAGCGGCTCGGGGGGCATTCGTGCGCAGTATAGTAGACTGAGGGCCGTGCAGGCGAAGCGACCGTGACCGACGCGCGCAGACCGACGTGGCGGCGCGTCCTCATCGTCACGCCGTTCACGCTCGCGGCGACGATCGCGTTCGCGCTCTTCTTGCGCCGCGCCGACGGCTCGCGCGCCGTGGTGGAGGCGTTCCTCGCCGAGGCGCGCGCCGGCCGCCCCGCGCCGCTCGCCCCCGACGACGCCGCCGCCCGCGCGATCGCCGGCAGCCGCACCTCCGCGATCGACAACTTCATCATCTCCGATCCCACCGGCTGCTATTGGGCGATGCTCGACGGCAAAATGCCGCTCAAGCTATTCGTCGAGAAGCAGGACGGCGCCTGGCGCGTCACCGCCGCCAGCCTCACCCGCCAGTGCCGCTGCCCCAAAGGCCACCGCTGCGCCCTCGACCCCGCAAATTAGAGCCCGCACCGGCACGCAGCGGAGCGCAGCGCGCGGGCTGCGGCAATTTGCCGCCGCGCGCAGTTCCGCAGTGTCGCGTCTGCGCGACCGAGGACTGTTTGAGCACGGCGGCAAATTGCCGCAGCCCGCGCGCGGAGCGTAGCGGCCCCATGCGAGCACGACAAAACTAGCGATCGTCGAGCCGCCCCGGCAGCTCGAACGCCGCCAGCAGCGACGGATCGAGAAACGCGGTGATGGCCGCGATGCGCCCGTCGCGCACGTCGAGCACGTGCAGCGACGCGGCGCGCAGCTCGCCGCTCGCGCGATCGCGCTGATACGCGGCGAACGCCGGCCGCCCGTTCGCCTCGGTGCGCAGCAGGCGAAACGCGCCCGGCCCGGCGGGCGCGAACACCATCGCTGCGATCGACGCGCGAATCGCCGCGGCGCCGGCCAGCCACTCGGCGAGCGGCGGCATCGCCAGCGTGGCGTCCTCGTGCAAAAGCGCCACCAGCGCGTCGACGTCGGCGCGCTCCCACGCGTGCACGTAGCGCGAGAGCAGCGCGCGGGTCTCCGCGTCGTCGAGCGCGCGCGGCTCGGCCCGGAGCGCCGGCGCCCGCGACGCCAGCGTCTCGCGCGCCCGCTGGAGCGCGCTGTTGACCGCCGCGACCGAGATCTCGAGCAGCTCGCCGCACTCGCTCGCCTGCCAGCCGAGCACGTCGCGCAGGATCAGCACCGCGCGCTGCCGCGCCGGCAGGAGCTGCAGCGCCACCAGGAACGCCAGCGTCACGCTCTCGCGCTGACCGATGCGCGCCTCGGGCGACGGCTCCGCCGATTCATAGAGCGACGCGGGACACGGCTCGAGCCAGATCGGCTCGAGGCGCGGCGGACCCATCGCGTCGTTCGGCCCGGCCGCCGGCCCCAGCTCCGCCGGCAGCAGCCGCGCCGATCGCTTCTCCAGCGCGTCGAGGCACGCGTGCGTCGTCACGCGATAGAGCCACGTGCGCAGGTCGGCGCGCTGCTCGAAGCCGGGCAGCCCCTTCCACGCGCGCAGCAGGCTGTCCTGCAAGAGATCGTCGGCGTCGTGGATCGATCCCGACATGCGATAGCAGTGCGCGCGCAGCTCGCGGCGATAGGGCGCCACCAATCGCGCGAACGCCGCGTCGTCGCCGCGCTGCGCCGCCTTCAACGTCGGCTCGTCGGGGAGCATGGCTAGAGCGTGCGGCGCCGCCCGCGCGCTCGTCAAGGCGCAACGTCTTTTGTTTTTTTTTGCGGCGACCGATGAGTTCGCGCGCGCCGACCCGTCTATATACACAGCCACCAACTTTGGAGAGTCCAATGAGCACATCGATGGAATCGGCCGTGGTCCTCACGGTCCGCGGCACGCTGATCCCGCAGAGCCTGGAGGCGGCGCGCAAGCTGCACAACGAGACCGCCGGCTCCGAGCAGGGCATCGCCGCCGCGCGCTCGCTCGGCGATCTCAGCCACAACGTGTACGCGCCGTCGGAGCGCTCGAAGCAGTCGGGCGCCAAGGCGGGCGAGCTGCTGTTCGTCGACCGCTGGGACAATCCGAAAGGCATCATGGAGTTCTTCTCCAACGCGCACGTGCAGCAGCAGGCGGGCAAGATGTTCTCGGCGCGCGACGCCGCGGTGTGGATGGCGGCGCGCGGCTCGTTCTCGTATCACCTGCCGGCGCCCAAGGCGAAGACCGATCGCTACGTCGGCCTGATCCGCGCGGTGGTCAAGTCGCCCGAGCAGGCGGTGGCGATCTTCGCCGGCGTCGACGCCAAGGCGCAGCGCGACGCGCGCCGCCGCGGGCTCGTGTCGCACGAGCTCTTCATCAAGCTCGCCGCGCCCGGCGACGCGTCGCCCGTCGAGCTGCTCGGGATCGATCTCTGGTGCGACTTTGCCGGCATGACCGAGCACTATGGCGACCAGACGCATATGTCGGGGCTCGCGGGCGCGTTCGCGGGCGCGCCGCAGGTCTCCGTCTGGGAGCAGGCGCCCGGTCAATGGTCGGAGTGGTAGCCGTCAGTCGCCGGAGAACGCGGTCATCGTGCCGTGCCCGACGGCGCCGCCGGTGCCGTTGATGATGTGCGCGATCGCGCCCGACGCCAGCGACACCGTCACCAGGTGATTGAGGACTGTGCCTGCATTGATGGGCGTCTCGATGGCGTTGTCGGCGGTGACGTCGTTATTGAACACACCATAGACGCCAATCCCCATGGCGTGATGGGTCTGAACGCCGTCCGCGACTTTATAGGATGGATAGCCGTTCTTTCCCGCGCTCTCCTGCCACGCGGTTTGATTGGGTGGATCGTACGGCATCTCCGATTGGTAGAAGTAGACTGTGCCGCGATCGCCGTTCCAGAGCGTTTGGTACTTTTGAAAGTGCTCTACGAACAGTCCATAGATGGTCACGTCGTGGCCATTGACGATCAGCCCATGGTCGCTCTTGTTGGTGTTCCAATCGGCGCCGGCGCCATGGTCGGCGCGCCAGAGCCATAGATTGTCGCCGAGCACGTGGTTGCTGTTGATGGTCACGCAGCTCGCGGCGGTGCCGACGCCGGCGCCTCCGACTCTACAGTGAACATCGAACAGCACAGTGGGGTTTGCCGAATGGTCCAAAGAGCTGCCTGGCGCGCCGACCTCCAATAGTGTGTTCGAGCTTTGTGGCCCCGCTTCGAGCAGCAAGCCGGCGATCGTCGCGTCGTCTATGTCGTCAATGGAGATGAGCGCAACACCATTGTCTGCGATCAAAGTAGCCAAACCGAGTCCCAGGACGATCGTTCCCGGTTGGGTAATCCGTAGCGTGCCGTTCAGGTGATAGACGCCCGGCGTAAAGAGCAGGTGTTTGCCCTGCGCCAGCGCGGCGTTCAAAGTCGCCACTGTATCGACATTGGGATTGGCGATGTGGAAGTGGTCAATCGATACTGACGTTCCTGCGGTAGTCCAGTCGGTGCCCTGGCTGTTGGTCTTCAGTGGCGGAACCACCACACTATAGTGATTGGCGCTGTCGATTGTGAGGTAGGGCTTTTCGCGCACCAGCGGCGTCGTGGCGGCGACGGTGAACGGCGGATTCGGCCAGCTCGGCTGCGGCGCGTTGGTGTCGCCGACGAACACCATGTTCCAGTTCGAGCC